>Ga0335085_10005094_pt1 | contig 21375 bp, 19 predicted proteins | sample Lox_Sample_45_FD_206712 | JGI IMG/M metagenome (GOLD analysis project Ga0335085, IMG submission 206712) | Soil microbial communities from Loxahatchee National Wildlife Refuge, Florida, United States - Lox_Sample_4.5 | ecosystem: Environmental > Terrestrial > Soil > Wetlands | place: USA...
GCTGCGCCCACCAGAGCCCGGTTGCTCAGGTTCGCCGCCGACTGGCTTCCGAGATTCATGGCAGCAGGAATTGCGGCCGGCAAAGCCGCTTCTGCCGGAGCATAGAGGTAGTAGCCGGCGAGAACTGCCGCAATCGCCGCCGCACCCGCTACCGCCAGCCGGACTGGCCTCTTGCGCGGAGCAGGAGCAGCCACTGGCTTCCAGTTTGTCCCGGCGGGGACAGGCGCCGTGTCAACGTACTCGGCCGTGGGCGTCTCCACCGCTTCCACCATGGATTCTCCCACCGGCTCGCCCACGGAAATACATTCCATTGGCCGCGGCGCAAAGAATTCTGGTCCGGCTTTCGGCCCGTTCCTTTCCCTCGCGGGGCTCGGGCATTCCATAATCACCGTCGCCGAATCTTCCGAGGCGCAATTGGGTGCAGGTGCTCCGCCCTCAGCCGCCGAAATCCCTGCTGCGGCTGCAAGTGCCCTCACCGGGATTGGGCTCGCGTTCGCGACGGGAGCGGCTGCGACCGGTTCCGTGGCCAGCCGCGCCGCGATTTCCGCGAGTTCGCTCATCGCGCTCGCGGCATCTCGCGCCAGCGGGTTCCCCCAGAAATCCGGAATGCTGTGTGTAAACTGAATCTCCACGTAGCTCTGACCGGAAGTTGTGCGAAGGTTGGACACCCGGCAGTGGGCGTACCGGTTGCTCCTCAGGTTCATCACCATCAGGTTCTGTCCCCACGCCACAGTGGCTTTCAGGGGGATAACGGCTCCGCGCGGCAGCAACAGCATGGTCGTGCTGTCTTCTTCGAATGCCTGCCGTTGCCAGTTGTTGCCGCTGGCATCGCAGTTCGAGCGGTAACCCATCACACGCACCGGCACTTCCTGGCCGCAAGGCTCCCCGTGTTTATCAACGCTCCGAATTTCCGCGCTCGTCTCCCCGGCAAATTGTTGCCAGCGCTCGCCTGGTAGCCCCAGTCTCTCCTCTTGCCCCATGGTTATCCTCGGAGTGCCCGTGCAGGCAATGCTGCCCCGCCACCGGGTAACATTCGGAGGTTTCTTTGTAGAGGTCGAGACCTCGGGATTCAAGAGTACAGGCGGCCCTGTCCGCAGGTATTAGGCCATGCCGTCCAGCGAAGCTAGAGGATGGGGAAGCGGTTGCGGGCGCTATTCGCGCCGATTGTGCTGCGGCTACTGCAGAAAGATTCGGAAGGCGATGCTAGTCACCGGTTCCGGAAGTTCCGCTTTCGGCCTTCGGAGCCTGGCCTTGCGCGCGCTTTCCTCCCAGCCACCCGAAAATTTCCTTTGCGGCCCACACCGGCCCCACTAGAAAATAAATGGGCCCTTGAAAAAACGCGGGATTGTTTCCCTCAATCCGGTGTCCGAGGAACAGCATCACCCATCCGCCGAGAAAGAAGACCAGCCCCCAGCGCCATTCATGCCAGTTCAAGGCGGTGATGATGATGCCTGCGAAAATGCACGGAATTCCGATGGCATGCAGCACGCGATTCGCCGGGTTGTGGTGCTCGTGCTCGTACTTGTCCATGAAGGGCGCAATGTTGGCCATCGCGGGATACCTCGTTCATTCCTTTCTACCCTGTTTGCCGGGCGGGTTCAACTGCCGGCCGGCATCGCGCCTTCCGCTTACAGGATGCTTCGGACGACTCCACCCTCCGCCCTCAGCGCGGCCCCGTTTATGGCCACGGAGCGCGCGCTCGCCACAAAGGCGACTACGGCGGCAACCTCCTCCGGCGTCTCAAAGCGCCGCAGTAGCGAACTGGGCCGCACCGATTTGAAAAACTCCTGTTCCACCTCCGCCGGGCTCGTTCCCTTTTGTTTCGCAACATCGGCCACGAAGTTCGCCACTCCTTCCGATGCCGTCGGACCGGCCAGGATGGAATTCACGGTCACCCCCGTTCCCGCTACGCCTTCGGCCAGCCCGCGGGCCACAGCAATTTGCGCCGTCTTGGTCATCCCGTAATGCACCATCTCCGATGGAATCTGCTGCGCGGACTCGCTGGAGATGAAAATGATCCGCCCCCAGTCCCGTCGCAGCATCCCAGGCAGATAATGCCGTGCCAGCCGCACTCCGCTCATCACGTTCACTTCGAACAGATGCATCCAGTCCGCGTCCGTAATGTCCGCGAACGGTTTCGCCTGGTAGATTCCCAGGTTGTTCACCAGCACGTCCGCCTCCGGCACGGCGCGCACCATCTCCCCCGCGCCACCTGCAGTCCCCAGGTCCGCCGCCACTCCGCGGAGCTTTGCGCCTTTCGTGCTTTTCTGAATAAGTTCGAGCGCCGCAGCCACTCGTGCTTCGGTTCGCCCGTTCACCACAACCGCGGCGCCCTCCGCTGCGAGGGACGCGGCGATTGCCAGTCCGATTCCCGCGGTGGAGCCCGTTACCACCGCTGTTTTCCCGTTCAATTCGAAATTCATTCCGATCCTCCCGCCCAGCCGGCGCATTCTCTCAATTCGGGTTCGACTGGCAGCGACCATCTTTCGATGCCCTCAGCCGGGTTTCGTCGCCACTACCTTGCTGGCAATCTGCAGTGTTTCCCCGAACCTTCGGCATCCGTCCGGCATCTGTATGGATGCGGGTGGATGTCGCTCTGCCGGGTAAGGAGCGTGGGCGGGAGGCGCGCTTGGGTGACTCGATTGATCGACTGCCTTCGAACTTCATGAGATGCCACCACTTCGGCCCAACAGTTCCCTCACACCTTTGCCCTCATCTCGTGCGAGAATTGCGCGAGCGGCTAGTGCGGGCGGCCTTACCGAAATCACCCACAACGTGGCGAGGCGACCTTAACGTGGATCGCCGCAGGTGGAGTTGTGGCGCCGGCTATTGCGCTGCCCGATGGAATTCAAAAGCATGAGACGTGTCGGAATGTCAGTGCGGGTGCCCCCCGCAGGCAATGGAGAGGGGATACGAGTGAGGTCGAATTTCAACCGTTTGTGCGTTCTGCCGTTGGTCCTGTTTCAGCTCGCTGCATTCGGATGCAGCCGCTCGAGTCCTCAGGCGGCCGGCCCGCAGATGCCGCCCCCTCCGCTCGTCACCGTGGCCACGGCTCGGGCGCAGGACGTTCCCGTCTACCTTGACGAAATCGGCAAGAGTTACGCCTTCGAGTCCGTCACGGTCACTCCCCAGGTGGCCGGCCGCATAACGGAGCGGAAATTCACCGACGGGGCCGATCTCACAAAGGGGCAGCTACTCTTTGTGATTGACCCGCGCCCCTATCAGGCCCAGCTCGATTCAGCAAAAGCCAGTCTCGCACAGGCGATTGCGGCGCTGGATCTCGCCAAGGTCGAATATGCTCGCTACCAGGCATTGTGGGAATCTAAGGTGGTCTCCAAACAGGACTACGACACCCGGAAGAATACTCTCGAAGTGGACCAGGCCCAGGTGCAAGCGGCTCAAGCCGCCGTCGAGACGGCGCAACTGAATCTCGAATACTGTTACATTCATTCTCCGATTGAGGGCCGCGCCGGCGCCCGCCTGGTGGATGTGGGCAACGTCGTCCAGGCCAACACCACCGGCCTGCTTCTCATTCAGCGCATCAATCCCATTTATGCGGATTTCACAATCACCGAGCGCGAGCTTCCTCAGGTTCAGAAGGAGATGTCAGCGGGCACGCTCACCGCGTTCGTTCGGCTTCCCGCCGACCCCGAAAGCCGCGCCGAAAACGGCAAGGTCACCTTCCTCGACAACGCCGTGCAGAACGGCACGGGGACCGTTTTTCTTCGCGCGACCATGTCGAATCCCAATCATCACTTCTGGCCCGGCCAGTTCGTCAACGTCAGGCTCGTGCTCACCACACAGAAAAACGCGGTCCTCATTCCGAATCGCGCAACCCAGGTCAGCCAGACCGGTCCCTTCGTCTACGCAGTCAAACCGGACGGCACTGCCGATCTTCGCCCCGTGGTGCTCGGCCAGCGTCAGGGCGACGACGTGGTGATCGTGCAGGGCGTTTCGGCAGGCGAAATCGTTATTGTCGCCGGTCAGATGACCGTCGTGCCCGGCGGCAAAGTCCGCATCGAGAAGTCGGCGCCGGCCGGTTCTGCCTCGCCCGCCAACAACTGAGAGAACTTGCTCCCGTGAATATCTCCGAACCATTCATTCGAAGGCCGGTGATGACGGTGGTCCTCACCGTCTCCGTCATCCTGTTCGGCGTCCTGTCCTATTTCAATCTGCCGGTCAACGATCTCCCCAACGTCGACTATCCCGTCATTCAGGTTGGTGTCGGCTACCCGGGCGCCACGCCGGAAACCATGGCGAACAATGTGGCCACACCACTCGAGCGCCAGTTCATGCAGATTCCCGGCCTCGAAGTTGTCACCTCCAACAACGGCCAGGGCCACAGCAGCTTCGTTCTTCAGTTTGAGCTGTCCAAGAACATCGATGCAGCCGCTACCGATGTGCAGGCCGCCATCTCGCGCGCCGCGTCGCAATTGCCCGTGGACTTGCCCAGTCCGCCGACGTTCACAAAAACGAATCCCAATGATCAGCCCATCATGTACGTCGCGTTGACGAGCGACAGCGTCACACAGGGCCAGCTCTACGATTACGCCAACACCCAGGTTGGCGAGCGCATCAGCATCCTCTCCGGCGTCAGCCAGGTCGCCCTCTACGGCACTCAATCCGCCGTACGCATCAAAGCCGACCCTTCCGCCCTCGCCGCGCGCGATCTCACCCTCGACGATCTCGCCGCGGCTGTGAGAAACGGAACGGCATACACCGGCGCGGGCCAGTTCGACGGCGAAAATCACACCTTCTTGCTCCAACCCGAGGGACAGCTCTCCACCGCGCGTCAGTACGACAACTTGATCGTCGGCCAGGCCAATGGCGCACCTCTCCACCTGAAGGATGTTGCCGCCGCCAAGGACGGCGTCCAGGACGAGCGCATCAGCATGCGTTTCTGGTATCGCGGCCACCACGTTCCCTCGGCCATTGTGGTCGTGGCGGTCTTCCGGCGCGCCGGCTCGAACGCTGTCGAGGTTTCCAAATCCATCCGCGATCTGGTTCCCATGATCCGCGCCCAGCTTCCTCCTTCGGTGGACATTGTTCCCATCTACGACCGCGCCCAGACGATCGTCAACAGCGTCAAGGACGTGCAGGAGACGCTCTACATCGCCTTCGTCCTCGTGGTCCTGGTCATCTTCGTGTTTCTCGGCCGTGCCCGCGACACGCTGATCCCCGCCGTGGCTTTGCCACTCTCCCTGCTGCTCACCTTTGTGGCCATGAACATCCTGGGCTACAGCCTGGACAACTTGTCGCTGATGGCCCTCGTTCTCGCCATCGGATTTCTGGTGGACGACGCCATTGTGTTTCTCGAAAACACGGTCCGTCTTATGGAGCAGGGCCAGGGCGCGCTCGATGCCGCTTTGAACTCCGCCACCGAGATCAGCTTCACCATCCTCGCCATGACCATCTCCCTTGCCGCCGTTTTCATCCCGCTGGTCTTCATGAGCGGGCTCGTGGGCCGCGTATTCCGCGAATTTTCCATCACGATCATCGTTTCCATTTTTGCCAGCGGCCTCGTCTCCCTTACGCTCACCCCTCTTATGTGTTCGGGCCTGCTCGCCAAGCGCGGGCATGAGGTCAGGAAAACGTGGGTCGAACGCGTGATTGGCGGCCTGGAAAAGAGAGTGCTGGACGTTTACGGGCGGCAGCTGTGGTTCTTTCTCCGTTACCGGTGGATTTCCCTCGCCATCTGGGTGCTTTGCCTGGTGGGCACGGTCTACCTCTTCTACATCGTTCCCAAGGCCTTCCTGCCCGTGGGCGACAGCTCATTCATTCTCGGCGTCTTCGTCGCGCAGGAGGGAACTTCTCCGGCGGAAATGCACGAGCATCAGGCCCAGGTGGAGAAAATCCTGCACGCGAATTCCGCTGTCGATGCCACCTTCACCATGAGCGGTAACAACTCCTTTTTCCCTTCCAACCAGGGCCTGGTTCTCGCCTTCCTCGACGACCCGGACAAGCGGCCGCCGATTGACGCCGTCACGGGCCAGTTGATGGCGCCCCTCAACTCCACCATTCCCGGCCTGGTCACTTTCATCAAGCCCCAGCCCGTTCTCCAGATCAGCACCGGCGCCACTGCAAACCTCCAGGGCCAGTTCGCCTATGCCATCTCGGGTATCGATCCGGACGAGGTCTACTCCACTGCGGGCAAGCTGCTTCAGAAGATGCACGAGTTTCCCGGGTTTCTCTTCGTCAATTCCGACCTCTACAACCACACGCCCAACCTGCAGGTCGATCTTCTTCGCGATCAGGCGAAACTTTACGGCGTCTCCGAAGCGCGCATTCTGAATCTCCTTCACACGGCCTACTCTCAGAATTACGTCTACCTCATCAAAAAACCCTCCAACCAGTACCAGGTGATTCTGGAAGTGGCGGACGACCAGCGCTCCAGTCCACAGGACCTCAGTTTGCTTTACATCAAGAGTGACGACGGCTCGCGCATCGTTCCCGTCAGCGCCCTGGCCACCTGGCACACGGTTCTCGGGCCGCAGTCGGTGAATCACATCAACCAGTTCACCAGCGTCACACTCTTCTTCAACCTCAAGCCGGGGCATGCCATCGGCCCGGCCGTCGATTTCGTCGAGAGCTCAGCCCGCCAAATCCTTCCCCCCGGCATTCGTGGGGGGCTCCAGGGCGAGGCGCTCACGTTTCGCGACACGGTCTCCAGCCTCACCTTGCTCATGTTTCTGGCCGTCTTCGTGATGTATGTGGTTCTGGCGATTCTTTACGAAAGCTATCTGCACCCGATTACGGTTTTATCTTCGTTGCCCGTGGCCCTCGTTGGCGGGCTGCTCACCCTCTGGCTGTTCGGCGCGGAAGCCTCTCTCTACGCCTTCATCGGCATGTTCATGCTCATGGGCATCGTCAAGAAGAACGGAATCCTCATCGTTGACTTCGCGCAGCAGCGCGTCCTGCATGGCATTCCCGATGACGAGGCCATCCACGACGCCAGCATCAAGCGCTTCCGCCCCATCATGATGACGACACTGGCCGCGCTCATGGGTGCGCTTCCCATCGCCCTCGGATTCGGTGCCGACGGTGCCTCGCGCCGTCCCCTTGGCCTCGTCGTCGTCGGCGGCCTGATCGTCTCGCAATTCATTACTCTCTTCATCACTCCGGCCATCTACCTGTACCTCGAAGAGTTCCAGGAAAAAGTGCTCGATCGCGTGTCGTTCTTTCGCGCGCGCCATTCCAAGGCGCCCGGCGCCGGCGGCCCGCCCGCCCCTGAGCCTGGTCTCGGCGGCAGTTGGCAGCAGTAACTCCCGCCGCTCTCCTGCCATGGCGCGCTATCCCCGGGGATGCGCCGAGAGGTATTGCTGTGCCCGGGCAATTCCTTCGTTCGCGATGTTTGCGAATTGATTCCACTTCTGCCGCAGTTCTTCGCGGAGTTTCGGGTCGTCCTGACCGTGCGACTTCCAGTCCATGTAGGCGTGGGCCATGTCCTGCTTCGCTTCAAACAGGCGCGCTTCCCATTCGTCGCGGTCGGGAAAGGGCGTATCCGAAGGCAGCTTCGCGTATGTCAATATGCCCCGCGCCGTCTGCTCGCGGTCGAGGTCATAGTAATTGGCAATATCCTGTTCCGTGATCTCATCGTCGTCGGTTTCTTGCTTCTCCGCCTGCTGCCCCTGTGCGTCCTCCGCCGGTTTTTTTTCCTCGTTTACCGTCTTCACGGTGGGCGCGCCGCTGCTGCCCGCGCCGCTCACATCGTCGTCCGTAAATGTGTGCTTCTGCGCGGTGACGTGCGCTTTCCCTTGCTGCCGCAGGCTTCGGGCTGCGTCGCCGAGGGACGGCTCTTGCGCAGGGCTGTCCTCCGTGCCATCCCCGGCCGCTGATGCGGGCCCCAGGTCGAGGGGCGGCGCTTCTTTTGCATTCAGTGTTTTCGTCCGTTCCCGGTCTACATCGGCCATCGGCACGGACGACTCCTTCCCATTGGCGTCCGTGTAGAACAACGTTCCGTTTTCCACCCGGTATTTCTGAATTTCCACGATACGTCCGTCCTTCATCGCCAGTTGGTAGGCGAGCAGAGGAGAGCACAGGAACATGCCGGCGACAATCAGGACGCAAAAGATCCGCTGTCGGCTCATTTTTACCTCCTAGGGACTATAGGGAAAGGGAACCTGCGATGAGTGGGGATATTAGTCCCGGCCCGTCTGGCGCGCAAGGGCTAGCCGCACGACTCCCTCTGCCCTCGCTTCACGTCGCCCCGGTGCGGCCTCGTTGTCAGTGGATGGGAACCGCTCTACAGTTCTCGCCGGCCTTCCATGGCTTTCGACATGGTTACTTCGTCCGCGTATTCCAGGTCGCTGCCCACGGGAATGCCCATGCCGATGCGGCTCACGCGCACGCCCAGCGGTTTGATCAGTTTGGAGAGATAGACTGCCGTGGCTTCGCCTTCCGTGGTCGGGTTCGTGGCGATGATGATCTCTTCCACCGTTCCTTTTTTGAGCCGTTCCAGGAGGCTTTTGATCTTCAACTGGTCCGGCCCCACTCCGTTCAGCGGCGAGAGCGTGCCGCCCAGCACGTGATAGAGCCCGTTGTAGCCGCGCGTCTTCTCAATGGGAATGATGTTGTGCGGCTCCTCCACCACGCAAATCGTTTTCTGCGCGCGCGCCGCGTTCCGGCAATACAGGCACGGGTCCGCGTCCGTCACGTTGTTGCACACCGAACATTCCCGCAGGTTGTTCTTCGCCGCCAGGATCGCCGCTGCCAGCGATTCCGACTCCTCACGGTCCGCCCGCAGCAGATGAAACGCCAGCCGCTGCGCCGTCTTTTGCCCGATTCCGGGCAGGCGCTTCAGCTGTTCCACCAGGTTCGCGATGGGTTCGGCAAAATCAGGCATGCAAATTCACGCGCAGCGGCCCCCGCTCGGCTCGCTTCTTTCGGTTCCTGCGGAAATTTCTGCGGACGGCTAGAACAGTCCCGGAATCTTCAATCCCGCCAGGTTGGGCAGTCCCCCGGCCAGGCCCTTCAACTGATTCTGCAGCTCCTCGTCCACCCGCCGGCTCGCGTCGTTCACCGCGGCCACGATCAGTTCGCTCAGCAGCTCCGCGTCTTTTCCTGCGAACACTTCCGGATCGATCCTCACTTCCAGCACGCGTTTCTGGCCGTCCATCTTCACGGTCACCATGCCGGCCCCGGCCGTCGCTTCCACGCGGATCTCCCGGACCTCGCGCTCCAGCTTTTCCTGGAGCTGCCCGAACTGCGCCAGCATCTGCTGCAGAGCCTTTACTTCCATCGTCAGTCCTCGTCGCGGCGCCGCACGTCGCGGATTTCCCCGCCGAAGCGCTCCAGCATGGCCCGCACCACCGGATCCCGCTCAAACTTCGCTCGCAGATCCGCCGAGCCTGTGCGCCGCAGCGTTGCCGGTCCTGTTCCCGCGGCGGCAGCATCAAGTTTAACACATACGCGCAGCGGCTGGCCCATCACCTGACTCGCGATGCCGCGTAAACGTTCCATCATGTCGCGCGTTCCCTCCAGCATCTCCGCCAGCGAACTGCGGTCGCGCGGAAAATACACGCGCATCTCGCCGCCCTCCAGTTCCCAGCGCGTTACCTGCTCCACCAGTCCCGCCAGCATTTTCGTCTGCCCGCGCACGGCTGACAGGATCGACTCCACCTGCATAGCTTCGATGCCGTGAAAGCTCCCCGCGCTTCTCGCGATTGTTCCCAGGCTCGTCGCCGGCACAGGACCCGCCGGCGCGCTCACGGTTCGACCGCCTGCCGCTGCCGGGTCGGCAGGAGCGTGGTGCTGCTTCGCCGCCGGCGTTGCGTGCGCTGGTCCTCGCGTGGGAGCTGCTGGCGCCGACGCGCCCGCCTGTTCGCCTCCGGCTTTCGCCGCAGACGCCGGGGAACGCCCGGTGCCCGCGCCGCTCGTTCCGCCTCCCGCCGCCACTGAGAGCGCCTGCTCCAGCGGCGCCAGCCGCATCGCGTTCACCATCCGCAGCAGGCCCAGTTCGAGATGCAGCGCCGGGTCGGGCTTCCGGCGCAGGTCGTAATCCGCTTCCAGCAGAATCGAGAAGAACCGTGTCAGGTCCTCCTCGCTGAATTGGGCCGCCTGTCCCCGGATCCGTTCCCGTTCGTCCTTCGGTGCCGCCACCAGTTCCGATTCCGCTCCCGCCACGCGCGCAACCAGCAGGTTCCGCACGTGCCGGATGGCCTCGCGAACGAAGTGTTGCAGGTGCCGGCCTTCCGCCACCAGCCGGTGCGCCAGTGTGAGCGCGCGTTCCGCGGAGCGTGCCGCGACCGCGCCCATCATTTCGTCCAGCACTTCTTCCGGCACCACGCCGAGCAACTCGCGTACCTGCTCGCCGCTGATCCGGTTGCCGCAGTACGCGATGGCCTGCTCCACCAGCGACAGCGCGTCGCGCACGCTGCCTTCGGCCGCCCGCGCAATCACCGCCACGGCCGCAGGTTCCAGCTCCAGTTCCTCTTTTTTAGCGATCCCTTCCAGCGCCGACACAATCTCCTGAAAAGAGAGCGACCGGAAGTGGAAATGCTGCGAACGCGACCGTATCGTGTCCGGCAAGTCTTCCGGCTGCGTCGTGGCCAGAATAAACAGCACCCGCTCCGGCGGTTCTTCCAGGGTTTTCAGCAGCGCGTTCGACGCCTCGTCGGTCAGCTGGTGCGCCTCGTCCAGAATCACCACGCGGTAGCGCCCCCCCGCCGAGGCGTATCGCACCATTTCCCGCAGTTCCCGGATTTGATCGATCCCGCGGTTGCTCGCCGCGTCGATTTCCATCACGTCCAGTGAGCTGCCCGAGGTTACGTCGCGGCAGAACCGGCATTCATTGCACGGTTCGGGCGTCGGCCCCTTCTCGCAATTCAGCGCTTTCGCCAGGATGCGCGCCGTGGTGGTCTTCCCCACTCCGCGCTGCCCGGAAAAAATGTACGCCGGCGGGATGCGCCCCGCCCGGATCGCATTCGTCAGCGTGCGCGTGATGTGCTGCTGCCCCGCGATTTCCGCAAACTGTTGCGGCCGCCATTTCCGCGCGATCACCTGATAGCTCATGGCTCGATTTTCGCCCTGTTCCGCCCAGCCATTCGAGGAACTTCGGGATCTCTGCGGCACACGAAGCTGTCCCGCTACCGTTGCTCCCTTCCGGGCCTGGCGGGGTTTGCGGGGGCTTGTTGCACAGAGCCCGAAGTTCCACGATCGGGCTCGCCGGCCGCATGATGCGAGGCCCGGCAAGCGTCATCCTCGCGAGTGTACCACGGGACGCATGGCCGGACTTTCGGCATCCTCGGTCCGCCGCGCCCGCTCTCCTTGAGTTTTCACCCCGCTGGGCCTTGTCCAATTGGAAACTCTCGTCCCATTTCCCGCTCCCGCCCTTCCACGCTCCCGGTTATTCTAATGGCGGTTTCCTCCGAGTCTCTCCGCAGCGCCAGCGTTCGCCCCACGTTACCGGGCAGGAGGAACGCATGAAAGCACGCCTGTGCTTCGGCGCTGCGCTCGCGTTGTTGCTCGCCGCGGCCGCACCCGCCTTCGCTCAGAATCACCAGCTTCTCCAGGGCACCCAGATCCGCCTGACCCTGCAAAACGGTCTTTCGACAAAGGTAGCCCGGGATGGCGACCCGTTTACCGCCGTTGTCGCCGAGCCCGTTCTGATGGGCAATCAAGTGGTACTCCCGGCCGGCGCACGCGTCACCGGCACCATCAGCAACATTTACCGCCCACGCCGTTTCGGCATTTTCCGCGAACAGTCGTCGATGAACATCACCTTCCACACCATCGAGATCGACCGTCGCGAATATCCCGTGCAGATGAGCCTTCTGGGAATCACTGCCGGTCCCGGCCGCTCCTCCGGTGACAATCGCAAGGACCTCAAAATCCAGGAAGGTACCGTCGTGGAGCAGCGCCGCGACTTCAAGACCGTCGCCACAGCCGTTGCCGTTGGAATGGGCGGAGGCAGCGTGGTCGGTGCGATCTTCAGCAACGTTCTGCGCGGGTTCATCATCGGAACCGTGGCCAGCACCACTTATGTCATCGTGAAAAAAGGGAAGGACGTCGAGCTTCCTGCACAGTCCGGCCTGCTCGTCCGCATGGACAACACGCTGGAAGTGCCGCCACTGGCGGCCGTCGCCACTCCAGCGCCGCTCCAGCCTTAGTCGGGTTCGGACCGCGCTCGGTTGACCCGACGCCCTTCAGCGGTTCGCGTTTCCGCTGCTCGGGAATCTGTCTCTTTTCGTGATGGGGCCGCGCAACGCCTCAATTGCCCGGCTGCTCCGTCGGCGTGCTTAGCCCCCAGAAGTCGCCCGTCTGGAGTTTGCTTGCGCCCACCGCCCAGCGGCGGCCCAGCCTCTGTGTCCAGCACACCAGAAATAACATGGGTTTGTGCTCGGCCATCCGCGTTCCGTCGCGGGCCGTCCTCCGGATTGCCAGCACTCCCCGTTCTTCCGGATGATGTTTAAGGTCCAGCATGCAGCCGCCCGGACTTACGTTCAGCGTCACCGTGCGTTCAGAGAAGTAGTGTCCCGCGCGGTCGAATCCGTACACTTCGATCGGGTACGGTAGCTTCAGCCGCGGTTCCCGCCGCCGGTCGCGCTGCGCCTCGGCCGTCAGTTCGTCCCACGGCGATGCTTGTGTCTGGCTTTCTGTGGTCCCAGTATCCATCTCTGCGCCCTCCTCCTTCCTACTTGGCCGCGCGGCGCTTCAGAAAGCGGTACAGGCTCGTCCGTCCGATGCCCAGCATTTGCGCCGCGCGCAACCGGTTCCCCTGGCAGGTTTCCAGTACCCGTTCGATGTGCTGCCGCCTCACTTCGTCGAGTGTCAATGGGCGCCATCCGTTCTCCCCCGCGCCGCTTCCGTTTGGCCGCCGCAGCGATTCCGGCAAGTCCTCCAGGTCGATCACGTCCGCTCCCGCCGTGATGCACGCGCTCGATATGGCATTCTCCAGTTCGCGCACGTTTCCCGGCCACGCGTGACCCATCAGCCGGCTCATGGCCCGCCGCGTGAAGCCCTCCAGCATCCGCCCGTATGCCTGGTTGAATTTCTTCAGAAAGTGATGCGCCAGCAGCGGCACGTCTCCCGGGCGTTCCGACAGTGCCGGCACCCGTATTTCCATCATGCTCAGCCGGTAGTACAGGTCTTCGCGGAACCGGCCCGCCACCACTTCCGTACGCAGGTCGCGGTTCGTCGCCGCCACCAGCCGCACGTCCACCCCCCTCAGTTCCGGCGAGCCTACCCGCTGGAGTTCCCGGTTCTCGATCACCCGCAGCACCTTCGCTTGCAGTCCCGGCGACATCTCCCCGACCTCATCCAGAAACAACGTCCCTCCATCCGCGAACTCGAACAGCCCCGCGCGCGTTTCGTTCGCTCCCGTAAACGCGCCCCGCACGTGGCCGAAGAGCTGGCTCTCCAGCAGGGATTCCACCAGCGTCGAGCAGTTGCACACCGCGAATCGCCGTCCCGAAACCCCGCTCATCTGGTGCAGCGCGCGCGCCACCAGTTCTTTCCCCGCACCCGTCGGCCCCGTCACTAGAACGTTTTTATAGTGCGGCGCCACCTTCCTCATCAGCTCAATCATTTCCAGAAGTTGCGGGCTCTGCCCCACGATTCCGTGCTGGCTCAATTCCTCGAGCAGGCCTTCTTCCAGTGCGTGCAGCCGTTGCCGCCGTGCGTGCAGTTCCGCGAGTTCATCCAGCGCCCGCTCCAGCCGCCCCGCATCCAGCGGCTTCGTCAGATAATCCCGCGCACCCCGCCGGATCGCGTCGATGGCCGCGTCTATGGAATAGAAACCCGTCATGAGGAGCACGTCGTGCGAAGGGTCCAGCTTCAACGCCTGCTCCAGGAATTCCAGTCCGTCCATCCCCGGCATGCGCACGTCCGCCAGCACCGCGCGGCACCGCCTCTGCCTCACCGCCGCCAGCGCTTCCACCGGCTCCGAAGTTCCGATGGCTCCGAATCCCCAATGCTCCAGTTGTTCCACCGCTGCGGATACCAGGCCCGGTTCGTCGTCCAGCACGCACACGCACAGCCCCGCGCGCCGCTCGCGCGCTGCCGCAACCCTTCCGGCCCTTGCCCGGGTGCCCGGGACGAGATCGACTCCAGCCATTGCGGTGGTCCTCTGCTCCTGTATATCGGCGGGGGGACATCGAACCTTAGTTCGCACCGGCTCCGATTCTTTGTTCCCTGCTCGGTGCTCAGCCTGGGGACATTCGAGAGAGGGATCCGGCTGCGTTCCTTCGCCTAATTCACTCCCATGGCGCGGGACTTGACGGCCTCGAAATCCGTTGTGCTTCCACCGCTCTCATTCGAAGCCGTCGGCCACACCTGGCTGAGCGACAGTTCGAAGCTGCTGCCTCCCTCGCACTCGCGCACTTGCTGCGCGCGATACGCTACCGGATACGTCCGCGACGCCGTCGCATCCTGCAGCAGCCGGATGAATACGAGCGCGCCCCGTCGCACTCTTTTTCGGATCAGCACTCGCCGTTGCTCGCCCTCGTCCCATTGCAGGGCCGAGCGTTCGACGAAGAATTCTTCGTTCACATCCCAACCGGAAATTTCCACGCGATAGACCGGCGCTTGTTCGTTCATGGTTCTCTCCAGCTCCTGCCACTGCATGCAGCGGACCTCTCTCAACGCTTCATCGGTTGTTGAGCGCACGGGGGTTAGCGCTTCCATTCCTGCATTGGAACCTTCGCCGGCTGTGCCGCTACGGCACAGCCGTTTCCAGCCGGAACGTTCGTTTGTCTCTCGTTGAACTTGCGGCCTCGCCGCGCGGGTCTATAGGCGGAAGAACAACAGCAGATGTACTGCGATGGGAGCCAGCCATTGAAAGATGTAGCCGTACCCGATCCATGCCACCAGGATCCCCATGAATGCCATCCCCGACTGGCTATAAAAATCCATCAGCCGTAGCGCCTTTTCCTCGGGGAGAAACACGGCGATTCCTGTGCTTCCGTCCAGCGGGGGAACCGGCAGCAGGTTGAAGGTCATCAGGATCAGGTTGAGCATGAAAAAAATGTTGAGCAGTGTTGCCAGGAATCCCATTCGCACCGGGTCCGCGGCCTCGATCAGCGTCTCCAGCGATTGTCCGCTTCCCAGCTGGAAGGCGCCGCTCGCCAGCCCCAGCCGGATCCCGATTCCCGCCATCAACATCAGCGTCAAGTTTGCCCCTGGCCCTGCCAGCGCCATCCACCCCGCGCGCCGCGGATGCCGCCGCTGCCAGTGCGGATCGAACGGGGCACTGGCCCAGCCCATCATCCATCCCTGCAGCACAAAGCTCAGCAGCGGAACCAGCACCAGGCCGAATGGCTCCCGCCGGATGTGCGGCAGGGGATTCAGCGACACCTGACCCGCTTCAAACGCCGTCGGGTCTCCCCCCAGTTTTCCCGCCAGCGCGTGCGCGCCCTCATGACATACCGTGGAGAAAAGGAATGCGATGTACCACAGGAATCCGATTGTCAGTGTGTGGGCCGAGAAATTCATGCCTCCGGTAGCCTAGGTGGTACCGCAAAGATTCGCAAGCCGTGCCCGCGCGGGCACGGCCCTGCGCGCCGGCGGATGCTTACCGCTCGAACGGGGTTATTTCTTCGCGCCCGCCAGTGCCGGCGCCCCAAATGTGTGTTCCGCCACTTTTCGGAGCGACTCCACGCCGCGCACCTCATTGTCGAACAGCGGCACGATGGCGCGCACGTTGTCGAAATCCTTCCAGATCTGCTGCATGTACGAATCCTGCATCGCCACGCGGTTTCGGATGAATTCCGGCGAATCCGCTTTCACCTGCTCCTTCTGAATCACCATGTTCACCACGACTCCGCCCACAGGAATCCCGAAATCGTGGAACCACTGGATGAACCGCTTGATCACCGCGATGGGCAGTGCTTCAGGCAGCGTCACGAAATAGAACGCCGTCAGCGCCGGGTCCGTCAGCAGTTCCCGCGCGTGCCCGATGCGGTCACGGAACTTCAGCAGGTAATCCATCAGCGGGTCTTCTTCCTTCTTCTTCGTGAACGAGAGCAGCTCCCGCAGCGACTGCGCTTCCTTCCGCGACTCCACCATCTTGTTCACCCACAGCGAATACACCTTGCTCATGCCCAGCAGCCGCCGCGCGTTGGCCGTCGGCGCTGTGTCGAACACGTATACGTCGTACTCGTTCTTGAACATCAGATCCACCATGTTCTCGAACATGGCTGACTCTTCGAACGCCGGGTTCATCGTCGCGCTCTCCACGAACGCATCTGCTTGCGTCGAGATTTCCGCGAACTTCAGGAACCACCGGATCTTCTGCTTGATGTCCTGCTTGGACCGCTCGATCGTTTCCTTCGTGTCGATTTCATACGCCCACAGGTTCTCCACGCCTTTCACTGCCGTGGGCTGTCCGTACACGTTCTGGTCCAGCAGCCCGCTCAGGCTGTGCACCGGGTTCGTCGAGGCCAGCAGCGTCCGCTTTCCTTCCTGCGCCAGGTGTAGCGCGGTCACCCCGGCCATCACCGTCTTTCCCACGCCGCCCTTGCCGCCGAAAAACAGGAACTTCAGTTTGGGGTGCGCTCCGATGTAGTCATCCATCGATTCTCTGATTTCGCTCATGGCTCTCACGCTTTCCCGTTGCCAAACATCAGCCCCGCGAGTTTTTCGATCATGGGCAGGCCGGTCACGTCCCGCTCCAGCTCCGGCACGCGCCCCACCACCTGCGCGCCGAACGTGTGGTCGATCTCGTCCAGGTAGTGCTGCTGCATCTTCATCCGGTTCTGCAGGTACGGCGGGATGTTCTGGTTCTGCAGCTCCGCCGGCAGTACCCGGTTCACGACATACCCCGCCAGTGGCACATCGAACTTCGAGAACAGCTGCGCCGCTTTCGCCGTATCCAGGATGATCATTTCTTCCGGCACCACCACGAAGTAGAACGCCGTCTTTTGCTTGTCCGTCAGGATGCTCGACGACTGGTTGATCCGGTTCTTGATGTACTGCAGCTCCGTCAGGATCTGGTCTTCTTCCGCCGACTTCTGCCGCCGCAGCCGCGCCACCATTTCCTCGTGCTCGCGCATCTCCTGCCTCAGCTGGGTGATCCGGTTGATCCACTCGTCGTACACTTTGGCCATGGACAGGTAATAGAGCGCGTGTCCCAGCGGCACCAGGTCGTAGATGTAGTAGTCGTAATCGCCGCCCACCACCACGTCCACCACTGCGTCGAAAATTGCGGACTCTTCCATCGCCGGCTCGGCGGAAGCAGCCTGGATGTAGTGCTCCACTTCTTCCGGCACCTGTTCCAGCCCGTACATCCCCTTGATCTTGTTCCGGATTTCCTCTTGGTATTTCTTGATGTGGCTGTCCGCGTCGATCTCCTGCGCGTAGAGGTTCTTCACAATCTCCACCGCGCCCTTCCCGAAGATGTCCTTCTGGAAGATGTCGCTCAGCGAGGCCTGCGGATCCACGGAAAACACCAGCACCTTCTTCCCGTGCTGCGCCAGCCAGAATGCCGTGGCCGCGGAGAACGTGGTCTTCCCCAGTCCGCCCTTGCCTCCGAACATGATGTACCGCCTGGCGTTGTCCTTCTCAAACGCTTCTCGCAATGACATGGCGTTTCCTTTCGCGACGGCTCTCTCGTTCTCTTGCCCGCGCCTCTCCTGCCGTCAGAACATGGCGTCGGACACGTCTTTCTCCCTCAGCATGCGCCGCTTCCACGTGGCGATATTCGGCACCACGTACGGCAGCAGCCTCAGTGAGTAATAGGGCGGCAGGATCGGTATCCCCAGCAGGTCGCCCATCGTGATCAGGATAAACAGGTGCTCCATGCTCGCCCGCGTGCGCAGCGCGTAGCGCGACATGTCGTGCGCGCTCATCCCGTATGCGATTTCCTTCAGCTTCCCGAAAAATCCCTGCTTTTCCTCTTTTTCCTCGACCACTTTTTTCGCCATTTCCGTTCTCCTGTTCCTCCACTCGGGCCGCGCCGCTTTCTGCGGGCCCTCTCTGTTCCGCCTGTCTCACACTCCGTGCAAATGAAACTCCTCTTTGTCCGCCAGGTCCCTCTCCCGCATCACCCGCCTCTTCCACGTGGCGATGTGCGGCACCATGTAGGGCAGCAGCCGCAGCGAGTACAGCGGCGGCACCACCGGCACCCCCAGCATGTCTCCCACCGTGATTAGCAGGAATGCCGACTCCAGCTCCCCGCGCAGTTCCAGTGCCTGACGTTCGAATTCAAAGCCGATCATGCCGTACAGAAATTCCCGGCACTTCTCCAGCCATCCGAGCCTCATCGGTCCGCCCTCGATTCCTCCTGGCGCTCGTCTCGTCCCAGGCTTCGCACCCGTGTACAATGCCTCCCGCGCGCCGGTATCGGTGCGCGCGCCGCCCTCATGTCGCCACAAGTCATACTCTTCATTCTCGTCGCCCTGTTTGTGGTCGGCTGGTTTGCCCTGGGCACCCAGTGGAACGTCCGGAAAGGCGACGCTGCTTTGCGATGGTTGCAGCAGGGACTTCCCCAGGTCGGCGAAAAGACTACTCTCCGCTGGCTCGGCTCCTCCGCCGTGGAGCTCAAAATCGAGCAGGGAAAACCGCCCTTTCGCGCGGCGGAAGTGGTGCTTGCCCTCGAACCGCGTGACGTCCCTCCGCTCTGGCTCCTGGCCCGCCTGCGCGGCCGCCACGACCTGTTTATTTTTCGCGGTACTTTGAGCAGCCGTCCCTCCCTCGAGATGGAGGCCCTCGATCCTCATTCTTGGTCCACCCGCGGACTCGACCGGAAGTGCGAGGCGCGTGGCTGGTCGGCCCTGCCCGCTCCCGCTCCGCTCGTCGTGTATGCGCGCAATCATGTTCAGAACGCCTCTGAGCTTCTCTCTGCCGCTGCATTGTCCGGCTGTCCGCTCGTGAGGCTTTCCCTCCGCCGCGACGCACCCGAGTTCGAGGTCCAATGGCAACTCAGCCATCTCCTGGCCCATCCCTCTCCCGAAATCTTCCAGACCATTCGGCGCATCACCGATTGCCTCTGAAATTCCGGGGCGGCGGACCTGGCCGCCGCCCCGTCCCGCTTCATTCCTAATCCGCCGCGGCCCGCATCGGCACTGGCGCCGAAAGCTGCTTCGGCCGGTGCCATGCGTTCCATGCGTCGTAGGCGATCACCAGCGCCGCCGCAAACAGCAGCAGCGCCACGATGATCATGGCCACCGCTCCGATCAGGTTGATCGGCTCGGCCGCAATCGCCGGATTCGTCAGAATGCTGGCGTACAGGTTGTAGGCCGTCACCAGGATCGCTGCCATGGTCGTGGCATACATGAACAGCATCGGCCAGAACGCATAACGCGGATTGCGTCCCTCCGACCGCAGCCACAGGCTCACGATCAGCAGTCCCAGCGCCGCCATCAGTTGATTGGAAGCACCGAACAGTTGCCACAGGTAGATCCACGTGCCGCTCAGCACCAGCAGCAGCGTGAGTCCCATGGACACGATGGCTGCCACGTGCGCGTTTTTGAAGCCCACCCACGCGTCGCCCAGCCATTCTCCCAACGTCACTCGCATCACGCGGAACACCAGTTGCACCATGGTCAGCACGATCACGACGAATACGCCGAAGCCCAGCGCGGCCCCGTATGCCGGACCGATGGCCCCGAACGTCGCCATGCCCAGCAGCATTCCGACGCCGTTGGCGAATGCGCCTGCTCCCGTGCCGCCCGCGATGCACACCGCCACCAGCGAAAGCAGCGCCAGCGCGTTCTCGCTGAACATGCCGCCACCGCCCACCGGCAGTGCGTCTGTCTCATATTCGAGTTGCCGCGCCGTCCCGATCGATCCCACCAGCGAGTGCCAGCCGGAGATCGCGCCGCACGCGATGGTCACGAACAGCATCGGCCAGATCGGCTGTATCGCCGCCCATCCCTGGCCCGGGGCTTTCGTTGTCCGCATCCAGCCCACAAACGCCGGTGCGTGGAAGCTCACGGCATTCCACATGTCCGCATTCCCGAACAGCCCGCGCAGGCCGCCAATCACCGCACCCAGCGCGGAAAATCCGATGGTCAGGAATGTCACCCAGAACCCGATGTAGTTCGTTGGCTGCGCAAACCGCCAGATCGGCAGCACCGTGCCCAGGTAGGAAAACGCGAAAATGAACAGGCACCAGAACAGGAACGACGGCAGCATCTTGATGGCTCCGCTCTGATCCAGGTACTTCGGGACCACCTTTCCTTCTGCCGTAACCACCTTCACGCCCAGCCGCGGATCCGCTTTCGTCGGATCCACCACCGTGTACAGTGCGTTTCCGCCCGTGATGGCGTTGATTCCGTCGTCCACTTTGTTCACCACGGAGTTGACCGGTCCCGCGAACACCATCGCGCTCGCCGGCTTCCCGTCAGGCCCGATTCCCTTCGCCGTGGTGATTCCCACCGCGCCGATCGCCATCGAAGCCAGCGTCACTCCGACTGCCAGCACGGTCACCAGCACAAGGCCCATCTTCCAGCGGTAGAGCATCTGCCCCATCAGCAGGCCCATCACCGCCAGCATGATGATCCCGAACGGCACGTCCGCCCGCGGATCGAAAATGCCGGCCATGATTCCCACAAACGCTCCCGCCAGCAGCAGCAGGTAGAAGAAGATGAACACAAACAGAATGATCCGGGCGCGCGGCGCGATCAGCTTGTGGGCTATCGCCGATAGCGATTTCCCATCGTTCCGCACCGCCACCATGATCGCGGAGTAGTCGCTCGCCCACCCCAGGAACGTCACCCCCAGCGTCAGCCACAACAGCGAGGGCAGCCACCCCCAGAGCGATACCGCCACGATGGGCCCTACAATCGGACCCGCCGCCGCGATCGACTTGAAGTGATATCCGTACAGTACGTTTTTGCTCGTCGGCATGAAGTCCACGCCGTCCATGTACATCTTGGCCGGTGTCGCCTTCTTGTCGTCGGGCCGGATGACGTCGCGGTCTATCTGCCGCGCGTACGCGGTGTACGCCAGCCAGATCATCACCGCTCCCAGGATTCCCACCACGGGAGCGTTCAACGGCTGGTGCGCCACCACGAATCCCCCCAGCACGACTACGGGGATGAGAATCAAAAGCACCGAGGCAACTCGTATGTTCATACTTCTCTCCTCTCGTCCAAGCAGGCGCGGCTCGCAGCCGTCCGTGCTTCCCGATGGATTTTCTTCCTGGAATTCGTTCCGGCCCGTCCCGCCGTTTGGCAGCCCGGGGCTTGCCTTTTCCTGCCGCGGAGTTTTGCGGCACACCTGACTTGTACGAAAGGGAGAGCCTGATGAGGAATTAAGCAAGCGGAAACCGGCAGCAGGCCTGCATGCGTGCCGCGCTCCACCTCGCTGAATTTCTCCGCATTCTTGGTGCTTGGAACTGCGGATTCTCGCAAAGCGACCGGAGTTGCATTAGCGCACGGCATGCACATCACCAAAACTCGCCTCTACGCTAGCCGCTCGGCGTGCGCCCTACCGTAA
>Ga0335085_10005095_pt1 | contig 21374 bp, 20 predicted proteins | sample Lox_Sample_45_FD_206712 | JGI IMG/M metagenome (GOLD analysis project Ga0335085, IMG submission 206712) | Soil microbial communities from Loxahatchee National Wildlife Refuge, Florida, United States - Lox_Sample_4.5 | ecosystem: Environmental > Terrestrial > Soil > Wetlands | place: USA...
CGCGGCATTCCCCAGCCAGCGAGCGAAGCGCTGGTTCTCGGAGGAGACGTTCGCGGCGCTCTCGCGCCTGCGGGGGATCGAGTGCGGCGCGGGCGAGGGGCACGCCGAAGCGTTCTACGCCCGCAAGTTGCTCGTGGCGCCGCGCTGACATGCTGAGCCGGGTCCGTTCGCTCGCCGCCCGCTGGGATCTGCTCTACATGCTGACCTGGCGCGACATCGCGATCAAGTACAAGCAGTCGGTCATGGGCTTCCTGTGGGCGCTGCTGATCCCGCTCGTGATCGTCAGCGCCGGCGTGTTTCTGCGGGCCGGGATGTCGATTCTCACCGGGAAGCCGCTCGCCCTGGAGGACGTGGCCAGCGTGTCGGTGAAGGCGGTGCCCTGGGCGTTCATCGTCTCGGGCATCCGCTTCGGCACCGGCAGCCTCGTGGCGAACGCCACGCTCGTGACCAAGATCTACATGCCGCGCGAGATCTTTCCGGTGGCGTCGGTCCTGTCGCAGTTCGTCGACTTCCTGGTGGCGTGCGTGCCCCTGGTCGTGCTGCTCGCGGTGGCCAAGGTCGGCGTGTCGATCGAGCTGCTCTGGGTGCCGCTGGTGGTGGTGCTGCTGCTCGCGCAGGTCCTGGCGCTGGGCATCGTGCTGTCGGCGGGGAGCCTGTTCTTCCGGGACGTGAAGTACCTGGTGGAGGTCGTCCTGACGTTCGCCATCTTCTTCACGCCCGTCCTCTACGATGCCGACACGTTCGGCCGCTGGCGCACGGTGCTGCTGCTGAACCCGGTCGCGCCGCCGCTCGAGGCGCTCGCGGCCACGGTGGTGCATCACCGTCCACCCGACCTGCCGTGGCTGGCCTACAGCGGGGCCGTCGCGCTGCTGTGCCTGATGGTGGCGCTGGCGTTCTTCAAGCGGGTGGAACCCTACTTTGCCGAGAACATCTGAGCCGTGAGCAGCGCCCTCGCGATGGACGGCGTCTCGAAGAAGTTCCGCAAGGGCGAGCTGCACGACTCGCTGCGGGACTTCATCCCGAGCCTGGTGCGGCGCGCCCTGCACCGGCGGCCGGCCGGGGCGCTGGAGCTCCGGGAGTTCTGGGCGTTGCGGGACGTGTCGTTCGACGTCGCGCCGGGCGAGGCGTTCGGCATCATCGGCTCCAACGGCGCCGGCAAGAGCACGATCCTCAAGGTCCTGGCGGGCATCATGCGCCCCACGCTGGGCACGCTGCGCGTGGGCGGCCGGCTGTCGGCGCTGATCGAGGTGGGGGCGGGCTTCCATCCCGATCTGACCGGGCGCGAGAACGTGTACCTCAACGGGACGATCCTCGGCATGTCGCGCCCCGAGATCCGCCGCAAGTTCGACGAGATCGTGGACTTCTCCGGCCTCGAGGAGTTCATCGACACGCCGGTCAAGCGCTATTCATCGGGCATGTTCGCCCGGCTCGGCTTCTCCGTCGCCGCGCACGTCGATCCGGAGGTGTTGATCGTCGACGAGGTGCTGTCGGTCGGGGACTACATGTTCCAGACCAAGTGCCAGGAGAAGATGCACGCCATCCTCGGGGGCGGTGCGACGGTCATCTTCGTGTCGCACAACCTCCGCGCGGTGACCGAGCTGTGCCACCGGGTGCTGCTGCTCGAGCACGGCCGCGTCGTCGAGACGGGGCCGGCCGAGCAGGTGGTGCAGACCTATCTCCGCCGCGCCCTGGCCGGCGTGCGGGACACCGCGAACAAGGACGTGTTCATTTCGAAGGTCGCGGTCCGCGGCGCCGGCGGCGAGGCGGTGGCGTTCCGCTCCGGGGAGCGGGCCTGGGTGGACATCGAGGCGACGGCGCGCCGCGAGTGCCAGAAGCTCTCGATCTCGCTGTTCCTCCGCGACGAGGGGTACCAGGACGCGTTCAACACCTCGACCGAGCGGCTCGGCCTGGGCACCTTCACCCTGCGGACGGGCGAGAGCGTCCGCTGCACCTACCAGATCGACCTGCACCTCGGCCAGGGCACGTACCACCTGGGTGTGTCGGTGGTGCGCTACGACATCCAGCGGGAGTTCGATCGCTGGATGCCCGCGGCCTCGCTGTTCGTGAGCGCCGACCGCGACGTGCGCGGGGTGGCCAACTGCTACCCCGAAGTCCTCGTGCTCGGCACGGCGCGGCCGCCGGCGGCGGCGGTCCCGCCGCGGCCGTGACTCGGCGGCGGGCGTGCGCCGCCGCGGCGCGCGCGTGGGCGGGAGCGGCGCTGGTTCTGCTTGCAGCGGCCTCGGGCTGCCGGCGCGGCACGCCGCTCGGCGAGCCGGCCAGCGAGCCGGCGGCCGGACCGTTGCGCGTCGACTCGGCCAATCCGCGCTACTTCACCAGCGGCCGCCGCGCCGTGCTGCTCGCAGGGGCCCACACGTGGACCTCGCTGCAGGACGCGGGCAGCTCGGACCCGCCGCCGCCGTTCGACTACGACGCCTATCTGCGCTTCCTCGTCGCCAACGGCCACAACTTCTTCCGGCTGTGGATGTGGGAGCAGGCGGAGGGCTCCACCGAGGTCGTGACGCCGTACTGGTTCGCGCCGCTGCCGTGGGCGCGGACCGGGCCGGGCCTCGCGCTCGACGGCAAGCCGCGCTTCGACCTCACCCGCTTCGACGACGCGTACTTCCGGCGGATGCGCGCCCGGGTGCAGGCGGCGGGCCGGCTGGGGATCTACGTCTCGATCATGCTGTTCGACGGATGGAGCGTGGAGCCGAAGAACCGGCGCGGCGGCAATCCGTGGCGGGGCCATCCGTTCAACCGCGCCAACAACGTCAACGGCATCGACGGCGACCCGCACCACCACGGCGAGGGCAAGGAGACGCAGACGCTCCAGATCCCGGCCGTGACGGCCGTCCAGGAGGCGTACGTGCGCCACGTTGTCGACGTCGTCGATGACCTCGACAACGTGCTGTACGAGATCAGCAACGAGAGCGACACGGCCTCGACCGCGTGGGAGGACCACATGGTCGAGGTCATCAAGCGCTACGAGGCCGGCAAGCCCAAGCAGCACCCGGTGGGCATGAGCGTGGCGTGGCCCGGCGGGAGCAACGCGCCCCTCTACGCGGGGCCCGCCGACTGGATATCGCCGAACGGGGACGCGAACCGGCCGCCGGTCGGCGACGGACGCAAGGTCGTCGTCTGGGACACGGACCACCTGTGCGGCATCTGCACGCCTCGCGGCTTCGCCTGGAAGGCACTCCTCAGCGGACTCAACCCGCTGCTGATGGACCCGTACACGCCGCCCGACACGGGCATGGGCGTGCCCGGGGACTACCGGTTCAACGACCGCCTGTGGCAGCGGGCGCGCCGCGCGCTCGGCTACGCGCGCAGCCTGGCCTCGCGCGTCGACCTCGCGGCGATGCGCCCGCGGCCGGACCTCGCCTCGAGCGGCTACTGCCTCGCGCACCCGGCGGGGCCCGGCGCCGCGTACCTCGTCTACGCGCCGGATCGTGCGACGCTCACGGTGGACCTGTCGCAGGCGAGCGGCCGGCTGGCGGTCGCGTGGCTGCGCCCGGACGAAGGCATCCTCGTGGCGGCGGACTCCGTGTCGGGCGGTGCGGCGCACAGCTTCCGCGCACCGTTCGGCGGCGACGCCGTCCTCTACATCCACGACGCGCTCGCTGAAGGGACGGCCCATGACTGATACCGGCGGCGTGCCTCCGATCTCCGATCAGCAGCGGTTCTGGAACGAATGGAACGCCGTTCATCGGGAGGGCGCGAAGTACGATGCGATCGCCGTGGATCCGGAATCCCGGCGACGCGCCGAGGTGGTCCTCGAATGGCTGCGGCGGCTCGGGCTGAAGAGTCCCCGCATCCTGGAGGTCGGGTGCGGCTCGGGCTGGCTCTCGGAGCGGCTGGCGGCCTTCGGCACGGTGACGGCCGTGGATCTCGCCGACGAGGTGATCGCCCGGGCCCGCGCGCGCCTGCCGCACATCGCCTTCCACGCCGGCGACTTCACGCAGCTTGAGCTGCCGGACGCGTCCTTCGACGTCGTGGTGTGCCTCGAGACGCTGTCCGCGCTGCCGCACCAGGCCCCGTTCGTCGCGCATCTGGCGCGCGTCACCCGGCCCGGCGGCTACCTGCTGCTGACCGCGCACAACCGGTTCGTCTACGAGCGGCGCGACGACGTGCAGCCGCTGGCCCCGGGCCAGGTGCGGCACTGGATGACGCGCGGGGAGCTGAAGCGTTTGCTGAAGGCGCACTACCGGCTCCGCCGCGTCACGACCGCCGTCCCGGCCGGGCACAACGGCGTGCTGCGGATCGTGAATTCCTACAAGGTCAACAAGCTGCTGGGCGTGGTGCTGTCGGAGCGACGGCTCGCGCTGGCCAAGGAGCGGCTGGGCTTCGGAACGACGATCGTGGTCCTCGCGCGGCGCCGCGGCTGACGCCCGCGCGCGGTCAGCGCCTAGCCGCTAGGCGCGTGAACGTGTCGAGCGGATTGAGCACCAGCCGGGCGGCGCGGCCGACCGCGTGCAGCAGCACGCGTCCCCACGACAGTCGCCGGCCGGCGGCGCGCATCCCGGCGCGGTGGAACGCCCAGAACGCCGCCGGGCGCAGCCGCAGGAACGCTTCGCCGAGCAGGTCGTAGTACGCCCGGCGCGCGCGGCGGGTGCAGGCCCGCCGCTCGTCCGGCGCGAGGAGGGTCGATCCGTGACGCTCGAGGGCGATCACCGCGGCCAGCCTCAGGCTCCCGTAGGATTTCATCCTCGTCATGAGCGAGTCGTTCTCGCGCCGGGTGAACGTCAGGACCTGGTGGACGAAGCCGAAGTCGGAGTGCTGCAGCAGGTCGAAGCAGACGCTCACGTCCTCGACCGGGTCGGCCTCGTCGTAGAACGCGGCGCGGGCGCGGACGAGATCGGCCCGCACCAGCGTCGCGGTGGGACTCCCCCACACGAAGGTGCCGTCGAGCAGGAAGCGGCGGCAGATCTCGCTGCCCGGCACGAACGTGCTCGGGTAGGGGAGGCCGTCCAGGTACAGCGTGCGCTCGATCAGGGTGTACGCGCCGACCATGCCGATCGACGGATGCGCCTGGGCGACGGCGACCATCTCCTCGAGACAGCGCGGGAAGATCCAGTCGTCGGCTTGGACGATCTTGCAGTACCGGCTGCCGGGCGCGATCTGGCGTAGCGCGTGGTTGTAGTTCGGGATCTGGGCGCGATGCTCGAGGCTGCGAACGAGGCGGACCCGCGGGTCCGCGGCGGCGTAGCGTGCCGCGATGGCGCCCGACCCGTCGGTACTCCGGTTGTCCACCAGCAGGTATTCGAAGTCCCGGTAGGTCTGACCGAGCACGCTTTCGATGCATGCCGCGAGATACCGCTCCGTGTTGTAGAACGGAGTGACGACGCTCACGGTGGGGCGAGGCGGGACAGCGCTCACGGTCGGTGGCTCCCGGTCGCGAGGTCGGCGAGCCGGTCGAACTGGGCGTCCACGGCCCGCCGGGCGGTCGCGGCCGCCGAGCGGATGCGCTCGCGGACGAGGGTGGCGTCGCTGCGGAGCCGCTCGAAACCGCTGCGCAGCTCGGCGCGGCTCACCGAGGCGATGTGCAGGCAGTAGGAGCGCTGGCCGAAGTCGTCCATGTGCGCCTCGACCTTCCGGTCGAACGACACGGCGAGCACGGGCTTGCCCAGCAGGTGCGCCAGGATGACGCCGTGCAGGCGGCTCGCCACCACGAGGTCCAGGGCCGCCAGCTCGGAGAGCAGCGCGTCGAGCGTGGCATCGTCGGCCCGCCGGACGCGAGCGACCTGGCCGCCGGCTTCGGCCGCCGACGCGACCTCCCGCACGATGCCGGAGGCGATCGATCGATCCGAGCCCGACGACGCGAACAGCACCACCTCGTCGCCACGGCCGGCGAGCCAGCGCACGAACGCGGTCAACTCCGCGAGATAGCGCTCGAAGACCTGCCGCTTCTCGGTCGGCCAGCGGTCGGGGTCGCCGAAGGCGATGGGGCTGACGCCGATGCGCGCCGCCACGCCCCCGCCGGATCCGGCGCCCGGCGCATCGAGCCCGAGCGCGAGGTCCGGCACGCACGGATCGCCGCGCGTGAGTGCGACGTCGCCCAGCATCGCCTTCGATCCTGCATCGCGGTAGGAGCGGTAGGCCGCCAGGCCCAGCGCCCGCCGGACGAACCAGCGGCTGAGGCGCCGGTCCAGACGTCCGACCCCCACGCTCGCGAGCGCGAAACGCGCGCCGGCGAGGCGCGCGAGGCAAGCCCACTTGAAGAGCGCGTACGGGTGCCCCCAGGGGCCGCCCCACTCGTCGTCGATCTGGCCCCCGCCCGACGCGAGGATCAGGTCCTGACCGCGCGCATACGTCCAGCTGCGGGCCAGGTGGGGCACCTCGAGCCTCACGGCCCACACCCGTCGCGCGAAGCGGGCCGCGACACGGAGGGACGGTCCGAGCAGGGGCAGGCTCTTGAGTCGTGCGCGGGCGGTGCCGGGCGAGCGGCGGGCGCCGGTCATCGCGGCCCCCGGCACGTCGGGCGCCGGGGCCGCTGACGCGGGTCGCGAAAAGTAGAACTCCACCGGCACCCCGGCGATCGGCACGCAGGGTATGCCGTGGCGTCGGGACGTGAGCGCCGCATCGAGCGTAATCCCCGAGATCCGGACGTCGGGTAGCCGGCGGCGGAGGTGGCGAATCACGGACTCCTGGATGGCGGCGTCACCGAGGTTGGTGCCCGAGTACGGCGTCAGCAACGCGACGCGGGCGGCCGGGTCGGTGCGGGGCGAACCCGTCGCGCGCGCTTCAGCGGCCACGCGCGGCTCGTCGCAGCCAGGCGCGAGTCACACCGCGGTCAGCATCTTTCGCAGCCGACGCCGCACGCCCCGGGCCGTCTCGAGGACCCAGGGCAGCGGGTCGCTGAAACGCAGCACCGGCTGCTCGGCCGCCAGCCACGAGCGTGCCCACGACCATGGCGACAGCTCCCCGCGGCGCCACAGCTCCCGCACGGCGCCGTAGTCGTAGTACGGGTACACGCAGGCCCGTCCCACGCGGTACGCGCTCACCGGCCGCACGGGGAGGCCGAGCGCGTCATGATAGGCCATCGTACAGACGTCCACTCCGCAGCGGGCCGTGAACTCGACGAACCACCACGGCCGGGCATTGACCTCGAGGATCTTGAACCGGCCGTCCCGCTCGTCGTACTTGAACTCCGCGCTGAAGATGCCCCGGAATCCAAGGTGCGCGAGCAGCTGTCGAACGCACGCGACGGCGGGCTCCACCTCGTCGCAGGAGATGCTGACCATGTAGGAGCTGTTGCCGAAATCGGCCGGAAACATCCGTAGCCGCTGGCGCGCGAACACGCCCTGCATGTGACCGGCACGGTCCACGAAGCCGTCGACGAACACGTGATTGCTCGCGGGACCTGGAATGTACTCCTGCAGGACGACCGCGAGGCCGGCGGCGGCGATCTCCCCCATGCGGCGGACGGCGTCCGCGCGGCCGATCAGGCGGAAGCCCTTCACGTTGAAGCGGCGGAAGAACCGCTGGGAGTCCCGCGGCTTGAAGAACGAGTTCGTGAACGCGCCGTCGGGGAGAGCGGCCAGGTCGTCGAGGCCGGCGACCTCGCGCGTGCGCGGGTGCGGCACGCCCGTCGCATCCAACGCCGAGGCGAAGGCGCCCTTGTCGAGCAGCGTCTCGAGCACGTCGGAATGCGATTGATAGGATGCGAACCTCCGACCCGAGGCCGCCGGCAGCCGGGCCACGTGCATGGCCCAGATGTCGGAGCAGGGCATGAGCACGGCGCGCTCGAACGGCAGCGCTTCGAGGAACCCGGTGAGGTCGCGCTCCGCGATGTCGGCCGCGTGCGGCACGGGCAGGGGCCGGAACCAGCGCGAGTGGCGCGCGAGGCCGGCGGTGTCCGCGACGATGTAGGCCGTGACGCCGGCGCGGCCGAGCGTCCGGATCACGCCGAGCGTGGTCAGGCCGAGACCGCCGCCGAAGACCAGAACGGGCACCGCCGCAGGGTGCGGACTCACGCGCGGTCGAGCATCCGGGCGACGCTTCCGAGGCCCTGCGGGCGGCGGCGAAGGGGGCAAGCTACGAGCGCGCCCACGCGGTCAGAGCTTGGTCAGGTCGGCCGGAGATCTTGGCTTCAGCATCCAGGTGCCGGTACCGGTGGGCACGAGGACGCCGACGATGTTGAACCTGTTGTTCGGGATATACGGCCCGGGCAGCGGGGCGAAGCCGATCCGCTGGTCGAGCAGCACCGTGAGGTTGCCGGTTCCGTCGGACACCGTGAGCTGGAAGCCCCCGATGACGGTCGCCGTGTCGTTGACCGTGGCGTTCAGCACCTGGACCAGCTGCGCGTCGCGCGTGGCGCCTGCGGCCGAGGCCGCGGCGGCCGTCGTCAACCCGACGGCGGCGGGCAGGAGTCCGACGCCGAGCGGCGTGGTCGTGCCGGCGTCGAGCGTCGGCTGGCCGGCGCGGATCGCCGTCACGGCCTTCACCTTGACCGAGTCCTGGGCCGAGATGGACGAGCGCAGCCGCGTGAGGCGGATGGCGCCTGACGTGTCCGCCAGGTGCACGGTGGTGTCGGAGAACGTGTTCAGGTTGTTGAGCGCCACTCCCACGACCACCACGATGCGGCCGGGCGGCAGCAGCCGCGCCGCCGCGACGCTGATCACGGGGAGCGGGATCAGCGTCAGGTCGGCCGAGGAGCGCGGGCGGAGCTGCCACGTGCCGGCGCCCGTGGCCATCAGCACGCCGAGCATGTCGAACGTGTTCCCGGGCACGAAGTTCCCGGGCAGGTTTCCACTCTGGAAGGCGGGATCGGCCGTGCGGTCGAGCTCCACCTGCAGCGGGCCGCTGCTGTCGGTGACGGTCAGGAGGAACGTCGTTGCGGTGCGCGCCGTGTCGCTGATCGTGGCCGCCGCCACGTGCACCAGCTGGGCGTCGCGCCGGCCGCTGTCGGCGGCGGCGGCCTGGGCCGTGGTCAGCGTCGTGGCCGCGGGCAGGGACCCGATGCCGAGCGGGAAGAACGTCGGATTGTCGAGGCTCGGCTGCGTGCCGCGCAGGCCGGTGGTGCCGAGCACCCGCAGGCTGTCGCCGGCGGCGAACGTGCCGCGCACGTGCGTGAGCCGGATGTAGCCCGACGTGTCGGTGAAGTCCGCGGTCGAGTCGGCGAACGTGGTGGCGGCGTTCAGCGCGACCCCGGTGATGAACACGCGGTGCGCGAGCGCGAACGAGCGGGCCGCGCGGATCGAGAGGCGCGGGTAGCTGATCGCCACGTTGACGACCAGCGACTCCGACGGCAGGACCGTAAAGCTGGCGCTGTCGATCTTCTCGACCAGGATGCTGTCGCCGAACGTGGTGGTGTCCACGACGAGCGTGTAGCTCCCGACGGGCAGGTTCGGGACCTTGAACGAGCCGGTCGCGGCCGAGGTCGCGCGCGCGACCGTGTCCGCCGTGCCCTTCGCCAGCAACCTGACGCGGAAGCCGGAAAGCACGGAGTCGCCGCCCGTGGGCTCGAACGCCTTCGTCCCGTTGGCATCGAAGTAGACGATGCCCTGGACCAAGCCCGTCGCCTTGACCGCGAGAATACGGTCCTGTCCGGCGTTCGAGCAGCCGGCCAGCAGTGCCGCCGCGCAGAGGGCCCGCATCCGGGGAATGGCGCGCATCAGTAGCTCACGCGGATGCCGGCCCGCAGGACCTGGGCGCCGGTCTGGCGCACCAGGAGCTTGCCGAAGTTGGGATTGGCCACGAGGGGCACGGTCACGACGCCCGTGGCGGGATTGACGCTGAGCGTCTTGGTGCGGTCCACGAGGTACAGCGCCTGGTCCACGATCCCGACGTTGGACTGGACGAGGTTCAGCCCGTCCACCACCAGCTCCAGCGGGTAGCCGCCGATGCGCACCAGTCCGACGACCAGGCGTGCGGCGAGATCCTGGACCGCGGAGCTGCGGCACGAATTGCGCGCCGCGAACCGGCCGATCTGGGTGCGCAGGCAGCTCCACTGCGCGATCACCGCGTCCATGCCGGTGACCTTGTTGTCCACGAACGCCGGGTCGTTGGCGGCCGAGCCGTCGCCGTTCGCGTCCACGCCGGTGCGGAAGCCGGGCGTGAACGGATAGCCCGAGCGGTACTCCCACAGGAAGCCGATCCGCACGCCGGCGCTGCCGGCGATCGCCAGCTCGGCGCCCAGCTGGAGACGGCTGGGCACGTCGAAGTCGGAGGTGCCCTTGGTCCAGTCCGCGCCGTTCAGGCCGCCCGGGAACGGTGACAGCTGCGCGTCCGGCGTGCCGGCCCTCGCGCCGAGCCAGTTGTCGGTCGTGCGCGAGTAGGTGTAGCTCGCCAGCAAGTCGAAGCCGCGCAGGACGGTGCGCTGGAGCGTGACCGTGACGCCCCAGTAGTCGGAGAAGCCGTCCGCGTTCCACGCCGAGACCACGTCGAAGGCGGAGAAGCGGCGGTTGGAGCCCGGCTGCGCCGCGAGGACGGAGCCGTCCTGCACCAGCGTGCCGTAGATCGGGCGGCCGTACTGGTCCGACGCGCTCGCACTCGTCACGAGGTTGAGATCGGTGCGCCGCGGTAGGAAGTCGGTGTGGCGGTACGTGCCCGCGACGTCGAGCGAGGTGCCCGAGCCCAGTGCGCGGTCCAGCCCGAGCGTCACGCGCCCGGTGCGGGGCGGCTCGAACGTCGGGGTCAGCAGGTTCAGCGTCGGGCCGGTCACGGGCGCCGCCGTCGAGTCGGGCACCGTGGGCCAGGCGCCCAGCACGCCGATGCCGCGCCGGACCTCGGTGGCACCGGACTCGGTGAGGAGCCCGGCCATGACGCCCGGATCGGCGCCGCTGAAGTAGAGGCCCGCGCTGCCGCGCAGCGACCACTGGCGCGTCGCTCCCGCCGCCCAGCGGAAGCTGAACCGCGGGCTCGCCTGGCCGCGGCTCGACGGCACGTTCGTATTGGCCAACCCCGTCGCGCTCTGCCACGCCTGGTTCGGAATGACGTCCGACTTCGGCCACTGCTCCACGTCGTAGCGCAGGCCGAGCAGCAGCTCGAGGCCCGGCATCAGCGTCCACAGGTCCTGGACGTAGACCGCGGTCTGCGGCATCTGGAACGTCGCCACCGGCAGCGGCCCCACCGTCTGCGTGAACACGCCGCTGTCCCGCGCGAACTGGCTCGCACCCGCGAAGGTGAACTGCCCGCTCGTGCCAGCGGCGTACGTCACGTCGTGGGTGGCGAAGCCCAGCTCGACCCCGGCCTTGAGCTGATGGCCGCCCGTCGCGAAGTGCCCCGTGACGCCGACGCGCACGTCGGTGCGCTGGAAGCGGCCCGGCAGGGCGCCGTCGGCCCCGAACGAGAGCCCGTCGTCCACCACGGTGGTTCCTGCGAGCGCCGGGGCGCCGTAGTTGCGCACGCTGCGATCGAAGCCGACCCGCATCTCGAGGCCGGCCCGCTCCGACAGGCGCGAGGTGAGCCAGGCCTCGGCCGACACGTCGGTGGTCTGCAACTGGGATCCGAGGCTCGGCGCGAGGCCGGGGCCGAGGTCCGGATTCGTGATGGTGGCCGAAGCCGCGCTCGCGCGCACCGCGAGCGCGTAGGCGGGAGCGATCTGCCAGTCGAACCGGGCGAACCCGTTCACCAGCTGCGTGCGCGACTTGTACGAGCGCAGGTAGGCGCCGAGGTCGGTCCCTGCGGAGTCGCGGGCCTGCGTCACCAGGAACGACGTGAGCGAATCCTGCTTCCAGGGCGCGGGCAGCGTGCGGTCGAGCTGCGCGGCCTCGACGCCCGCGACGAAGCTGGCGGTGTCCCGCACCACCGGCCCGGACAGCACGAGGCCGCCGCGTGGCCCCTCGCTGCTGTAGTCGGCGTACGCCTTGGGCTCGAACGTGCGGGCGCCGCGCAGCGACTGCGCGGTGAGGAAGTTGCCGGCGAAGCCCGACCACTCGACGTCCGCGGCCGTGGCGGGCAGCGTCGCCTGGCCGAAGGCGGCCAGCGGGAAGGCCAGGCCCCCCAGACCGGCGTCGGCGACCTGCGGGTGCTGCGCGGCCGTGCGCGGCAGGGCGTCCACCACCAGGCCGCCCAGCCACCCCGGCAGGCCCTCGGCCTCGAGGTCCGGCGCGCTGCGCGATGAGAGGCCGGCCACGTTGGTCAGGAGGCGCCGGTCGTCGAGCAGGTCCGCGAAGTCGAGCGGGGCCGGCGCGCCGCCGAGCGCGAAGCCTGCCGGCTCCACGCCCCCGGCGTACTGCACCGTGTCCACCGTGGTCACTGGGGGCGGCACGGCGACGATCGCCACCGTCACGTCGACGTTGGCGCCCGCGTAGACCGGGACCGCCTGCACGAGCCTGGGCCGGAAGCCGAGTTGCTCGACGTAGACGTCGTACTGGCTCGGCGGAAGCAGGGTGAACGAGAACCGCCCGTCGCGGTCCGTCTCGGTCGTGCGCGCGAGCCCGGTGCCGCGATCGGTGACCGTGACGCTCGCCTGGTAGAGGGGCGAACCGGCCGAGTCGAGCACGGTTCCACCCAGCGATCCCGCCGTCAGGCTTTGCGCCGAACCCGGCACGGCGGCGGCGGCCGTCAAAATCGCCACCCCGAACAGGGCCAGCAGCGGGAGTTTCAAAATGGCGGCAGCGTCGCGGGAGCGGACCAGTGCCTTCCTCCGGAACCGAAAATGGGCGAGCGGGAAGCATACTGCAAAGCGTAGCCCGAGAGCAACGCGTCGCCGCCCGCCGGCGTTGGGACGGTGGGCGCCGCCAGCTACATTCACGGTAGTGGACGCCGGCGGGTTGCTTTGCGACAGCGTGCGGGCCCTGATGGACGGGCCGCGCCGCCTCCTTCACGCCCGGAGGCGGGAGCGGCTGCTGCGCCGGTTGCGGCGTCAACCGCCGTCCTCCCTGCTGTTCGTCTGTCACGCGAACCTCTGCCGGAGCCCCTACGCGGCGCGCGTGATGAGCAGGCTCCTGCCGCGGCCGCTGCGGACGGCGATACCCATCGAGTCCGCGGGCTTCGCCGCAGCCGGGCTCGCCCCCCCTCCCGAGGCCATGGCGGTCGCGTCCTCCAGGCAGGTGGATCTGTCGAGCCACCGATCGAAGCACCTCAGCCCGGCCATCGTCCTGGCGGCGGATCTCGTTTGGGTCATGGAGCCGTCGCAGCGCCGCGAGGTCTGCGCGCAATACCGGCGCAGTGCGAGCCGCGTCCTGCTGCTCGGGGATCTGGATCCGGATCCGCCGCCCCCCCTGACGAGGGCGATCGCGGATCCGTTCGGCCGCTCGCGCGACTTCTACGCGGCCACCTACGAGCGGATCGACCGCTGTCTCGCGCAGCTCGCCAAGGCGGTCGCCGAGGGCGCGAGCCGGCCCTGACGCGCCGCTCGTCTGCGGCTGTTGCGCCACCGCCACTCGGACGGGATTCGGGCTGCAACACCTGACGATGGCGGACTACGGTCACAGGCAGCGAGCGCCTCCCGGAATGCCCGCCGAGCGGGCCCTCCCCGGCGATCCATCACCTTGTGCTACAATGGATTGCGGTCTGGCGTGGACCTGGGGGCTGCCTCGCGTGCCTCGTCGGGCGCCCACGCACGGTGGCTGGTATGGTTCCTGCCCTTCCACTCCGCAGCGAAAGCAGCCGTCATGGCTGTCGCTCTCGGTTATGTGATCGGCGTCACGATTCGGGATACCACCTCCGCCCCCCGGAAGGCGACATGAAACTGGCTCGTTCCCTGGTGCTGGTATCGGCGCTGCTGGTCGCAGGATCGGCGGCAGCCGTAGCGCAGCAGCAGAACCTGCAGTTCAAGGATGGCGGCTCGGTCGCCTACAACGGCGTCTACGTCGGGCCATACCAGGCGTGGGTGACGTCGCTTCCCGGCCAGCCGGTGATCGACATCTTCTGCGTGGACTACGCGCACGAGGTCTGGAACAACTACACCTGGACGGCGAACTTCACGAACCTCGCCTCGGGCAACCTCGGTCTCACCCGCCTCGGCTACGGCCTCACGGGCTCGGCGCTGGCGTCGGTGCAGACGAGGTACGAGATGACGGCGTGGCTCGCGTCGCAGTTCAAGACAGCGCCCACGAGCTCGTGGGGTGACATCGACTACGCGATCTGGAACGTGACCTCGCCGGGCACGCCCGCACTGACCTCGGCGTCGGCGATGTGGCTCGCGCGGGCCGACTCCGTGCAGAACTACGGCAGCGTGGATATGGCGAGCTGGGACGTTGTCACCGACGTGACGGCGCAGGGAGAGAACGGGGGGACGCAGGAGTTCCTGACCCACGTGTCGACGCCGGAGCCGGCGACCCTGCTGTTGCTGGGCACGGGCCTGCTGGGTCTGGTGGCGGTGGGCATCGCCAAGCGGACCTCCGTCTAGCTCCGGCCGCCACGGCAGGCTAGATTGGCCTTCGAACGGGCTGGGCTCGCTGGGCCCAGCCCGTTTCTCGTTCCCGGACCTGCAGCGCGCGTCCCTTTGCCGGCAGCCCGACCATGACCGAAAGCAGCACGAAAGCGCTCGACACCCTCGCGGGGCCGCTGTACTTCCTCGCCATCCTTCTCATCGGCACGCCCCTGGTGGACATCCTCGCCAACACGTGGCCGCTCCACGTGGGCCTGCTGACGTGGCGCTACGGCGCGGTCGGGATGTTCTCCGGCTTCGTCCTGACGCCGCTCCTGGGGCTCGCTCTCGCCTGCTGGCTGGCGATCACGCTGGGCCACCGCGTCGTCCAGCGCGTCCTGATCATCGCGAGCCTCGTCGCGGCGGTGGTGTTGCTCGTGGCCGCGCTCGGCTTCGTCCTCGACGTCTTGCAGCTCCGTCACAGCGTCCCGGCGAACCCGCCCCAGGCGCTGTGGACGTTCGAGGTCGGCGCGGCCAAGGCGGTGGTGAAGCACCTCACGGCGGTCGTGGCTCTCGTGTGGCTCGCCCTCGCGACCCGGCGGGCCCTGCGTGCCTCGGCCGGCGCGACGCGGACGGCACCGGCTCCACTGGTCGTGCCGGTCGGCGAGCGGGAGCAGTAGGGTCCTCCGCTTTCCCGCCCGCGCGACGCCGCTGGCCCGCGGCGCCGTAGCGCTATCCGTCCTCGTCATCCTGGCCGCCACGCTGACCCCCACCGGCGGCCCGCCGCAGCGCATCTCGTTCTGCCTCCTGTGTGGCGAGGGGGGCGCCGCGGACGCGCTCTCCAACGTGATCCTATTCCTGCCGCTGGGCGCGGCGATCGGCTGGTGCGGCTGGCGCCGGGGCTGGAGCGCGCTGGCGCCGGCCCTGCTCTCGCTCGCGGTCGAAACCGCGCAGCTCTGGATTCCGGGACGCGACGCGAGCCTGGGAGACGTCGTCTTCAACAGCACCGGCGCGGTGCTCGGGTTCGCCGTCGCACGCTCCGCCGGCTGGTGGCTGAGACCGGGGCGCGCCACCCGGCGGCTGTTGATGCTGGGGGCGCTCGCCGGCGTCATCGCGGTTTTCGGCGCGACCGGCGTGCTGTTTCAACCCGACCTGCCCCGCACGGTCTACTGGGGGCAGTGGACGGCGCAGCTCGGGCGCTTCGAGTGGTACCGCGGCCGGGTCGTGCGGGCGGCCGTGGGCGGCGTCGAGCTTCCCGACGGCAGGCTCGCCAACTCCGACTCGGTGCGGACGCTGCTGCTCGCGCGGGCGCCGCTCGTGATCGACGCGCGGGCCGGCCCCCCCGTGTCGGGCCTGGCGCCGCTGTTCAGCATCGCGGACGGCGGCGCGCGCGAGATCGTGCTCCTCGGACCGGACCGGAGCGGGCTCGTCGTCCGGTATCGAACGCGGGCGGTCGCGGCCTGGCTCGCCAATCCGGCGCTGCGCGCCGACGGCGCGCTCGCCGGCATCGAGCCCGGACAGCCGCTGAACGTCACGCTGCGCGCGGACGGACACGGCTGGTGCCTCGTCGTCGACGGGCGCGCGCATTGCGGCCTCGGGTTCACCCTCGGCCGCGGGTGGGCCATGATCGACTTCCCGGCGCCGCTGCCCACCTGGTTCAGGGCCTCGCTCGACGAGCTGTGGCTCGCCTGCCTGCTGCTGCCGCTGGGATTCTGGTTGACGGGACGACGGGCGGGCGCCGCCGCAGTGATCGCCGCGGGGGCCGGCCTGTGGCTCGTGCCGGCGTCGCTCGGCCTGATGCCCACGCCGCCGGCGGAGTGGGCCGCCGCGGCCGCCGGACTCGCGTTGGGGCTGGCGCTGCGTCGCAACGCCGAGGCGCCGGCGCCGCCGAAGTGAGGAGCCTTCAGCCGCCGCGGCGCGAGTAGCGCCAGGCCAGGTGTGCGGAGCGTGCCGCGAGGGAGGCGGCGCGGCGACGAAGATGCACCGGCCACGATCGCCCGCCGACGAGAGGGGCGAGCGGCAGGCCGGCCGAAGACCTGGTTCCTTCGTCCAGCAGCTTGTCCCTCCAGTCCACCGGGCGCGCCGGCCGTGCGAACACGGCCAGGCGCCAGGCCGCCATCTCCTCTAGGCTCGGTGGGTGCGGGACGCGCACCTCGGGAGGAACCTCGATGGCGGCCAGGTCGAAGGCGCCCGACAGCCACGCCAGCGCGAGCGCGCGAGCGCCGGCGGCCCCGCCGTCGATTCTGGCGGCCACCTCCGCCCAGTCCACCGGCTGCGCGGCGATCACCGAGGCGGCATCGAGCCAGTGACGCAGCGACCAGCCCGTGGAGCCCGCCACGTCGGCGTGCGTGAGCGCCTGCCACAGGAGCTCGGTGAACGACGGTACGCGCACGTCCATTCCCTGCCACCGAACGATCCGCGCACCAGACCAGAGCCGGTCCCACGCGCGGGCCGGAGACAGTCCTCGCTCGGTGGTCACGTGGAGCTCGAGGGTCGCACCACCGGGCCGGAGCAGGGCGCGCAGGTGGTAGGGGCTCGGGCCCTGCACCTCGCTCTCGCCCGGCGGCAGGCGCGCGGGATCGTACTCGTAGGGCAGGTAGCCCCGGGAGCGAAAGTGCCACCACAGCCGCTCGCTCTCGGCCGCCGGAACGAGCACGTCCACGTCGCGCGTGAGGCGCGCGTCGGCCAGCGGCAATTGGTCCGCGCTCGCACGGCGTGCCGGTCCCTTGAGCAATACGCACGGCACGCCGAGCGCCGCGATGGCGCGAAGGGCGTCGGCCGCGTCCGCGTCCACCGCCAGACCCGCCTTGGCGTCCCTGCGGGCGGCCTGCTGCAGCACGGCCACGAGCGCGGACGGGGCGGCGGCGAGCGCGCCGCAGTCCGCGAGCCGGCGCAACAGCCATTGCTCTGCCCGCTCCCAAACGATCCACGCGGCGATGCCGCCGGCCCGCGCGGCCACCTCCGCGCTCGCCCAGCGGCGCGCCAGCCGCGGCGGATCGGAAGGAGGAGCGAGGCGCAGGGATTCCAGGAGAAGCCCTGCGACGGAGCCGCTCACGGCGCCACGGGATCGGCGTCGGGGAACGAAGCGATCACGCGGTAGGCCGCGGGCCCGTTCGCGCGGGGCTCGAGCAGCAGCGCGCCGCCGCGGGTGAGCCAGGCGTGCGCGAGGAACTCGCCGCGCTCACTCCGCCGGACGCCGATGTGCAGGGTGGCCGGCACGCCGGCCTTCCTCAGCAGGTAGAAGACGACGATGCCGCGCCTCAGGCACGTGTAGCGCCACGGCGGGGGCAGGCGGCGGAGCAGCGTCTCGGTCCACGCCGCGAGATCGGCCTCCGGCGGTGCCGCGCCGCGGGAGGGCCGCCGCGCGGCGACCCAGCGCGCCAGGCGCGCGAACGACACGACCGAGAGCAGCGGCGGCAGGGTGAGCGCGGCGGCGACGGTCCGCGCCTTCCAGCCCAGCGCCGACTTCACGCTTCGAGCGTCCGCACCACGCCGCGATCCAGGCACTGGCGGAGAAACGTCTCGGCCGTCGCGCGCGCCTCCGGCGGCTGCACCTCGTACTCCCCGATCAACGCCGAGACGAGGTCGTCCAGGGTGCGCGGCTCCACGAGCGCCTCCAGCAGCGTGAGGCCGGTGGCGTTCACGGTGAAGTAGCGGCGCTCGTCCAGGTGCAGCACCACGCCCTCGCCCTCGAGAGCGGTGAGACGGACGTTCGGGTGGCGCTGGTAGCGAACGGTCACGGCACGAGCTCGCTCAGAAGGTCCCTGTGCTCGAAGATGTCCTTGCCGAGCCGCAGGCGATAGCAGCGCGCCTGCGACGCGAGCCGCGTCACGAGCTCGAGGTGGCGCTGCGCCCGCCCGGGATCCACGACGAAGAGCAGCGACCACGACAGGAGGTCGGCTACTGCGAGCGCCGGCCGCAGGGGCTCCAGCGTCGTGGGACCCTCGTGGACCGCCGCGATGGCGACGATCTCCGGCGTCACGCGGTCCACCCAGCGGCCGCCGAGCTCGTCGGGGAAGAAGCCCGTCTTCCCGCGGCGCTCCAGCGCCGCGCCGCCCGTGAGGCCCAGCAGCCGGTAGCCGTCGTCCCTCAGCGCGATGGGCTCGCGCCAGGCCAGCACCGCGACGGGCCGCGTGCCGTCCAGGAGGAACGCCGTGTCGTCGGTGCCGACGCCCCAGCCCCGCGAGGCCAGCAGCGCGGCGGTGGTGGACTTGCCGGATCGCGAGTCGCCGGCCACCAGCCAGCCTCGGCCGCGGGGATCCACCGCCGTGGCCGCGTGCACGTGACTCCAGCCCAGAGCCCGGTACTGCGCCGCCACCACGAGCAGGAGGAACGGCCGGAGCCACGACTCGGGCCGGGCGGCGGCCGCCTCGACGAGCGTCACGCGAGCGGCGCCGCTCGCGAGGTCGACGACCGCGTGGCCGGCGCCCCCCCGCCACACCAGGCGCAGCGCGCCGTCCGGGGGGCCATAGAAGAGATCGATGTCGGGCTGGCGCAGGCACGGCCGGAGATCCCGGCCGCCCCACGGCTCGCCGGCCACGGCGAGCTCGAGGTCCAGGGCGCGGGGCGCGGTGAGCTGCGAGTCCGCGAGCCAGCGCTCGACGGCCATTCGCAGGTCCGCACGGTCGCACGCCAGCCGCATCGTCACGCTCTCAGGATGGACCCGGGAAATGCAACGCGCCAGCTGGTTGGGCTGGCGCGTTGAGCAAACTAGGCGACGACCGGCCTCAGGTGCACTGAATATCGACGCCGCACACACTGCCAGAGGCCAGCGTGCCCTCGACCAAGGACATCTCGTCCTTGATCACGGGTGCTTCGAAAGGCTTGCGAACCATTCGTGACCCTCCCTTCCGGACGATAGCATAAAGTCGACAACCGCCTTAGGAATACGCAAGAGACGGGCCAAACTTCGATCGCCCTGCTGGACTCGCAAGTCGATGTGCCTCAACGCATTGGAGATGGCGCGCGCGCGGCCGGGACGATGCGCCACCGCCACGCCTGCTGGCACCATCCAACACGCGCTAGTCGAGCGCGCGCAGCGCCGCGGCGACGCGGGCGAGCGCGGCCTCGAGGTCCGGCTTCTCGGGACCGAAGCCGAAGCGGATGAAGTGGTCCATGCCGAATTGGTCGCCGGGCACGATCAGCACGTCGTGGCCGATGCGGAGCCGCTCGGCCAGTGCGGACGAATTGACGCCCGCCCGGTAACGCGCGTAGCAGATGGCTCCGGCGTCGGGCGCGCGGAACGTGAACTGATCGCCGGCATCCCTGAGCCAGCGCTCGAGCACGGGCCAATTGGTCTGCAGGATGCCGCGGGTACGCGCGAGGATCCGGTGCCGCACGCCGGCCTGGAGGGCGAGCGTCGCGAGCCGGTCGGAGATCACGCTCGGGCCGATGGTCGTGTAGTCCTTGCGCGCCCACAGGTCGGCCACGAGCGCGGGTGGCGCGACGCACCAGCCGATCCTGAGGCCCGGCAAGCCGTAGGCCTTGGAGAGCCCGTTGGTCACCAGGACGCGCTCCGCGCGGCCCCACAGCGAGGGGGTGACGGCGGACTCGCGCTCGGCACCCTGGTACACCTCGTCGGCGAGGAGCCAGGCGCCGGTCTCCGCCGCGCGACGGACGAGGCGCTGGACGGCCTCGTCCGCGAGGACCGCGCCCGTCGGGTTGTTGGGATTGGTGACGACGACGAGCTTGGTGCCGGCGGCGATGGCCACGTCGATTTCGGCGGGGTCCGGCTGCCACGCCCTCTCCTCGCGCAGCCAGATCGGGACGATCCGCGCGCCGAACGTCTTCGCCAGGCCCCACGTCTGCATATAGGTCGGGAGGACGATGGCCACGCGGTCGCCCGGCTGGACGAGCCGCCAGCAGGCGCAGAAGTTGGCCTCGGCGCTTCCGTTGGTGACGAGCACGTTGTCGGGGGTCGCGCCGGGGTAGAGCGCGGCGATCGCCGCGCGGAGCGGCTCGGTGCCGTTCGACTGGGGGTAGCCGAGACGGCTGTCAGCGAGGATGCCAGGCTCCTCGCCCGCGAGCGCCAGCAGCTCGGCGACCGACAGCGGGTGCACGCCGCTCTCGGAGATGTTGTAGCGGACGCGGTTCTCCCAGGTGCTCTGCCACCGCTCCATCGCGAACGGCTCGAACGACATCGCCCCTCCGAGTGGAGGGGCGATTGTAGTCGGGCCCGGACGGCGAGGCAAGCGGCGCCGCTACAACGAGCGCAGCCGGATGGACCCGTTCACCGTCTCGATCTTGAGGCTGCGGCCGCCCTGGCCGATGCGCCCGTCGAGGTGGCGCCGGTTGATGCGGCCGGTGACCGTGATGGGGAAGTCGGTCTCGATGTCGCCGTTGACGGTCTCGGCCTCGAGGTCGGCGTTGAGGTCCTTCGGGACCGACAGCGTGACGCCGCCGTTCACCGTCTTGAAGCTCAGCGGCGCGGTGCCCTGGCCGTGGAGCGTCGCCGTCACGCTGCCGTTCACGGTTTCGCCCGAGGCTTCGCCGGCCGCGGTCTCGAGGCGCACGCTGCCGTTGACGGTGTTCGCGCTCACGGGGCCGCCGAGGTTGTCGGCCTCCACGTCGCCGTTGACGGTGCTGCCGTCGAACCGCACGCCCGCGGGGACCTGGACGCGGAAATCGACCTCGACGTCGTTGTCGTGGGTGCTCATGTGGTACTCGTCGTCCGGCCCACACCGGTTCGAGCGGCCGGGATAGACGGCGCAGATCACGACGTCGCCGTCGTGCTGCACGACCTGGATGCTCACCTCGTCGGTGTCGCCGTGGTCGTGCGCGCGCTTGGACGCCGACACGACGGCCTCGTCGCCGGTCGCCGGCTCGGCCTCGACCCGCCCGTTGATGCCGCGGATCTGGAGGGTGCGGCCCGCGGCGATCCTGCCGTGCCAGTTCCACTGGTCCGCCTGCGGTGCCGTCTTCGGCGCGGCCGGGCCTGCCACGCGCGCGGTGAACGCGGGAGCGCAGGCGAGCGCCGCCGCCAGTCTGACGACGTTCCAGTTCATCGGTCCCCCCGGCGCGACGCGCCGCCGCGTCGCAGGTAGATCGTTCCGCTGAAGGACTCGAGGCTGAGCTTCGCGCTGCCCGAGCCGATCGTGAATTCCCACTCCCGCGGGTGCAC
>Ga0335085_10005096_pt1 | contig 21371 bp, 23 predicted proteins | sample Lox_Sample_45_FD_206712 | JGI IMG/M metagenome (GOLD analysis project Ga0335085, IMG submission 206712) | Soil microbial communities from Loxahatchee National Wildlife Refuge, Florida, United States - Lox_Sample_4.5 | ecosystem: Environmental > Terrestrial > Soil > Wetlands | place: USA...
CATCGTCGCCTACTGCATGAGCGATGTCGTGCAGACCTACCTGCTCTTCCTGCGCTGGCGCCTGCTCGAGGGCTCGCTCACGCCCGACGGCTACGTCGAGAGCGCCGAGCAGGCGCGCGATGCCCTGCCGGTCCTGTTCGCGAGGCGCCTCGGCGCCGGGCCGCGCGCGGCACTCGACGGGTTCCTCGAGCGGTGCGCGCCGTTCTTCGGCGACCCCTCGACTTCGCGCCGGCCGTGGCCGGCGCTACGCTCGGGGTGAGCGGACGGGTCGGGCGCCGCGAACTACGGCGCGTTCCTCGCGCTTCAGCCGGGGCGGAACGCCGGGCCGTCCCCGGGCCGCGACACCTCCACCGGGGGCGATCCGAGGAGCTCCGTCGCGCGGGCGGCCAGCCCGTTCGCCTCGTCGCGGCTCCATCCCTCCGCCACCGCCTCCAGCGTGCCGCCGGGTGCGAGCAGCACGAACGTGGGCGTGACCGCGACGCCCCAGGCATTCGAGGCGGGCCACGGCTCGGGATCCAGGAGCGTGCGCATCGCCTCCGTCCACCCGTACGTCCGGGCGAAGCGGGCCGTCTCCTCCCGGTCGTCCTGCGACACCGCGGCCACGGCGAGCCCGCCGATGGACGCGAAGCGCGGCAGCACGGGCGCTGCGGCCTCGCTGGCGGGGCAGTCCGCCCGGAGGAAGACGAGGAGCGCCGGGCCGTCCGAGGCGAGCGCTCCGAGGTCGATCGGCGCGGCCGACGGGTCGAGCGACTCCACGACGGCGCCGCGGGGCGCCGGAGATCCGGCCGAGGGGAGCACGGACCCAGCTTGCCCCGAGGAGCCCGCCCGCGCAAAGCCCTGCGCACCGCGACCCACACGCACCTCCTGCCGTCGCGCCGGGCCGGCGCCCGGACCCCGGGTCGCCCGCGCACGCTCGGTCGATCCCGGATCCAGAGCGTTTGGCCATGGCATCGGCGCTGCACCTCCGCGAGCGGAATGACCGTGCGTGCAGGCCAGAGACGCAGCCCCTTCGCGCAGGCCATGCACCGGCTCGCCGGGCTGCGTGAGCCCGCCTGCCTCCTCGACCCGGAGGGCGTCGTGCTGTTCGTGAACGACGCCTGGGACCGCTTCGCGGCCGACAACGGAGGTGGCATGCGCTCCGGCTCGGGCGGACTCGTCGGCACACGCTGGCTCGACGGCATCCACGGCGAGGAGCCGCGGCGCGTCCACGCCGAGCTGCTCCGGCGGGCCATGCGCCGGGAGGTCGGCGCGGCGGGCAGCGCCGTCGTCCACACCACCGAGAACAACGACCCGCTCCGCGCCCGGCTCTCGGCCACCCGCCTCGAGGCGATCGCCTCGCCGGCGGGCGCGCTCGTGGCCGTGGCGGTGACGCATCGGCGGGTGCGCGAGCGGCCCATCGCGGACGTCTACGCGCCCGTCGAGGGCGACGGTGGGGGACACCGCGGCGCGGACGGCACCTGGGAGCAGTGCGGCTGCTGCCGGCGCACGCGCCGGCCCGGGCCGGGAGGCGAGTGGGACTTCGTGCGCACGCTCGTGGCGGTCCCGCCCCCCGCGACCCGCTTCGTCTACTGCCCGCTCTGCGTCGAGCTCCACGGCCCGGGCGAGCCTGATCTCCACGGGCCTGGCGGCCCGCGGGCCGGCTGAGCCGCCGCGGCCTACCTGCGCCGACCGACGGACTTCTTGGCGCGGCGCTTCCGCCGGATCGACAGCCCGCGCTTCCGCCGCGCCTGGTCGCGCTTCACCTTCGACCGGTTCGACACCTTGCGCTTCGTTCGGTTGCCCTTCTTCTTCGCCATCGTGCGACCTCCTCCGGCCGGAGTGTCGCCGCGCGAGCGGGTGCGGTCAAAGTTCCGGCCGCGCCATGACCTGGACTGCGTGATCACTCCAGCCAGTCGCGTTCGCGCAGCTTCTGGGGCAGGTACTGCTCGGTGATGAAGCTGATGCCGCGGCGGGAGAGCGCCTCGAGCTCGAACTTCACGCCGGACTTCACCATCTCCTGGATCTCCTGCTGCCACTGCTTCGCCTGGAACCACGGGTAGGCGAGCATCTGCTTCGCGCGGGCGACGTCGCCGTCGTCCATCTTGATCGCGACGTTCGACGGCAGCTTGTAGGAGAGCTTGTCGAACGAGGAGAGCCCGATGAAGCGGGCGTCGGGCACCGCCATGCGCATCGACTCGTAAGCGAGGTTGATCGAGCCCTGCTTGACGACCGAGAAGATGTAGAAGCCCCAGGGGTCGTTGTCCACGAGCACGTAGACGGGGAGCCCCAGCTCGCCGTTGAGCCGGCGCACCAGCCGCCGCACGCCGCGCGGCGGCTGACCGCCGCCGTGCACGATGATGCAAGCTTGCCGCTTCCAGAACTTGTCCTCGTTGAAGCGGCTCCAGACGGCGTCCTTCTCGACGAGGAGCACGTACTTCGCCTCGTGCTTGCCGAACTGGATGACGTTCTCCTCCACGATGGAGGGGACGCCCCAGCCGCCCGAGCCCATGCGCCGCAGGTCGATGGTGTCGCCCGAGTCCCGGATGGTGATGGGGCCGACCATGGTGCCCTTGCGCGAGGCGAAGAGGTGCAACTCCTCGCGCAGCGAGTCGAGCGCGACCTCGAGGTCCTCGATGATGGGATCGGACTCGTCCTGCTCCTCGAAGGTGTTCTGCTTCGTGTCGCCGATGGTGTGCTTGGTGATGTAGTAGAGGTCGCGGATGCTGGTGGTCTTGCCCGAGTCCACGAGCTCCTTGCAGGCCTCCGACACGAGGAAGGTCTGCATGAACTTCTTCGCCATCGACACGTTGAAGAAGAAGCGCTTCTGGCGCTGCGTGCCGAGCTCGATGAGCCGCTTCTTCTCGCTCCACTTCACGTTGGCGAGCGAGCGGATGGGGATCTCGACGAAGGGGTTCCTGCCGCCCTTCGTCGCCTTCAGCACCGACTCGGCGAGCTTCTCGATCTTCAGGATGGTCTTCCTGTCCACCGCGTTCTGGCGGGCCATGGCTTACTCGTCCTCCTCGGCCCGGCGGGGCTTCCTCGAGACCTTCTCGCTGGCCTTCTCGAGCGCCGCGTCCTGCTGCTCCAGCTCCGCCTCGGTCACCTTCTCGGCGATGCGCAGGAAGTCGCGCTTGATGGGGTCCTTCGCCCTGCCGGTGATCCTCCCGATCGCGGCCGCCACCTCCTCGATGTAGAGCTCGAAGATGGAGCGTCGCTCGGCCTGGTAGTCGGCGTGCTGGCGCTTCCGGATGTGGGCGGCGAGCTTCCGTCCGCACTCCTGCGCGGCGAGCTGTATCTCCCGGATGATCTCCGGGTAGTGGGCCAGCGCCTCCTTGGCCTCGCTCGTGAACGGCACCCACACCGAGGCGATGTGCACGAGGAGCGCCATGGGGCCGACCGGCAACGAGCCCTTCGGCTGGCCGAGCAGGTAGTTCCGCCAGTCGGTCTTGACGATCGCCTCGGTGGTGCCGCAGGCGCCCCTCTGGAAGAGGAGCGGCACGCGGTTCGCGAAGCGGAACAGCTCGATGGGCTTGTCCGCCGGCCAGGAGCCGCCGTAGGCGAGGCCGACCTCCACCTGGAACGGGTTGCCCCGGTACACCTTGGGTGGACGTGTGACGGTGGCGATGAAGTAGTTGTGGCCCTTGATCTTCTCGACGCCCTCCTCGGGCGGCGCGTCGGGCACCACCGGGGCCTCGGCCTTCGCCTCCTTGCCCTTCCGCGACGTCTTCTTCTTCGAGGCCGAGTCGAGGTCGAGCTGCTCGTCCTCCTCGGGCCCCTCGGTCTCGATGACGTTGAGGAACGAGATGAGCCCGCGCCGCATCAGCTCGTCCCCGATGGGCGAGAGGCAGTTGACGGGCGGGTTCATGATCTTCGTCTCGCCGATGGCCCTGTGGAGGCGCTCGGCGAGCTCGCGGTCCTCGGCCAGGTGGCGCGGCCGGACCTTCCCCTTCAACTTCGCGCGCTCGACGATCTCGTCGGCCACGGTGGAGGACACCCGCGAGAAGGCGGACTGGAGGAAGCCCTTCACGTCGTGGCTCTTCGATTCCTGCGCCATGAGCATGAGGGCGCCCAGCTCCACGCCGTGCGGGTGCGGCCGGATCTCGATGGCCTCCTTGGGCAGCTCCTCGGTGGCGCGCGGGAACGTGAGCCTCTCCTGGCGCGGCCGGACGTAGTGCACCGTGGCGTGAGGGTTCGCGAGCGCGGTGTGCTCGACGTAGCGACTCACGAAGCGCTGGCCCTGCTGCCAGTTGGCCACGATCTCGAGCTCGACCCGCGTGCCGTGCTCCTGGTGCCAGGCGTCGAGCGCCTCGTCCCTTGTGACCACCGGGTTGTTCTTCCGCGTGTCGATCTGGATGTCGAAGGAGTGGGCGGGCTTGCCCTTGCCGGTCCGGGACACGACGCGGATGGGCTGGCCGGTCGTGAGCTGGCCGTACATGGCCGCGGCGCTGATGCCGATGCCCTGCTGACCGCGGGACTGCTTCAGGCGGTGGAACTTGGACCCGTAGAGGAGCTTCCCGAAGATCTTCGGCACCTGGGCCTTCACGATGCCGGGGCCGTTGTCCTCCACCACCACCACGAAGCGCCCTTCACCCTTCGTGAGCTCACCCTCGCCCCTGGCGTCGAGCGCGAGGTCGCGCACCTCGACGGTGATCTCCGGGAGGATGCCCGCCTCCTCGCAGGCGTCGAGCGAGTTGTCCACCGCCTCCTTGATGGTGGTGAGGAGCGCCTTCGACGGGTTGTCGAAGCCCAGCAGGTGGCGGTTCTTGGTGAAGAACTCGGAGATCGAGATCTCGCGCTGCTTCGCCGCCATCTGCTCGGCGGTGGCGCGGCGCTTCGGGCTCGCGGCCCGCTCGGGCGCGGGGGCCGGCGCCGGCGACTCGACGGGCTCGGGAGGTGGCGGCGCCTTACGGCTCCGGGTCGGGCCCACCTTCACGAGCTCCAGCTGCTCGCGAGGGCCCGCCTTCGCGCTCGCCGCCTTCACCGGCTTCCCCGTCCTGGCCTTCGCCGCTGCCGCCTTTTGAGCCGCCATGCCGACGCCCTCGCCCGATATCCCGCGCTTTCGCCTGCTTAGCACGGGGGGCCCACCCGTGCGAGAAACCGGCCGTGGATCCGGACGCTTGGCGAGACGGAGGATTGACGCCCGCCCGGGGGTGGTTATCTAGCCGCCATGTCCTTCAACGAAGCCGCCACTCCACGCGGCATGCCCGCGTCGAGGCCCGTGAGCTACGGGCGGAACTACCTGAAGACCGCGATGCTGATGGCCGGCCTCGTCGCCGTCCTCGCCATCGGCGGCCAGCTCGCAGGCGGGACCGGCGGCATGCTGCTCTTCGGCGGCATCGGCCTCGTCTTCAACCTCGCCTCGTACTGGTTCTCCGACCGCATCGCCCTCATGGCGCACCGCGCCCGGCCGGTGACCCGCGCCGAGCTGCCGGAGGTCTACGACATCGTCGAGCGGCTGACCCGCAAGGCCGGCCTGCCCATGCCGACGATCCACGTCATCCCCTCGAACACTCCGAATGCCTTCGCCACCGGCCGCAACCCGTCCCACGCCGCCGTGGCCGTGACCCAGGGCATTCTCCAGATGCTCGATCGCCGCCAGCTCGAGGGCGTCCTCGCCCACGAGCTCTCGCACGTGCAGAACCGCGACATCCTCATCTCCACGGTCGCCGCCTCGGTGGCGGGCCTCGTGGCGGCGCTCGGCCACGCCATCCAGTGGGGGGCGCTCCTCGGCGGCTTCGGCCGGAGCGACGACGACGACCGCGGCGGGCCCTTCGCGGCGCTGGCCTGGGCGCTCCTCGCACCGCTCATCGCCATGGTCATCCAGCTCGCCGTCTCGCGCTCGCGCGAATTCGGCGCGGACGCCAGCGGGGCAGCGCTCTGCGGCGATCCCGACGCCCTGGCCGGCGCCCTCGTCACGCTCGAGAAGGCGGGCGAGGTGATGCCGTACGAATACGGCGGCCCGGCAACCGCTCACCTCTTCATCGTGAACCCGTTCCAGGGGACAGGTGCGCGCATGCTCCAGCTCTTCTCCACGCACCCGCCCATCGAGGAGCGCGTGCGTCGCCTCCGCGAGATGCGGCGCGGCGTTCGCTACGCCTAGCGCGGTTTCCCGCCCGCGGGCCGCTGGGCGTCCAGCCGCGCCCTGAGCTCCGCGACCTCGGCGGCCGGTGCGCCGGCGCGTTCCGCCACGCCCAGCAGCCGCTCCGCAAGGCCGGGGGGGCTCTCCTCGTCGTCGAGGACGAGGTGCGCCCCGTGGAGCGCCGCCTCGGCGCGGGTGCGCGGCATGGCCGGACGGTGGACGCTCGCCAGCACCGGGAGCACCGGGTCGAGCTCCGCCCAGGCGGCCTTCTCGTCGCCGCGGGCGAGGGCCTCCATGGCCCGGTCGTGCCGCTCGAAGGCCCGCTGGTAGCGCTCGTACTCGGCGTCGATGTCGTGCGCGAGTGCCGCGTCGATGGGCTTCCGGGCCAGCGGGACGAGGACGTGCTCGGCGTCGGTGACGTCGCCCGCGCGGAGGAGCGCGAGCGCCATCCGGGCCCGATCCCCGTCGTCGGGGGCGCCGCGCTTCTCGGCCACCCCGAACGCGCTCATCGCCTCGTCGAAGCGGCCCTCGCGCGCCAGGGAGAGCGCCTCGGTGAACGACGCCCGCTCCCGTACGCGGATGCTGCTCGCCGCCGCCGTCCCCACCACCGCGAGACCCCCCGCCGCGAAGAGCGCGAGCGCCCACGCGGGGAACGCCGGGAGGTTTCGCGCCTGGCCGCCCGGCGCAGGCCGATCCGACAGCGGCACGTAGCCCTTCCGACCCATGTGAAGGGTGAGGAAGTAGTCGATGAGGCGCGGGAGGCCGACGAGCGCGACGAGGAGCACGGCGAGCGCTGGCTCGCGGGTGGCGACGAGCTCGCCGGCGAGGACGATCGCGAAGCAGAGCATCAGCGTCGAGCCCAGGAACTCGAGCGCGCCGAAGCCGAAGTGGCGGAGGTAGATGTCGCCCACACCGGGCACGAGCGCCGACAGGCGGGCCGCGCGGGAGGCGCTGCGGAACGGGATGCGGCAGTCCGGGCGCGGGCACTGCTCGGCGGAGGCCGCCGATCCCGGCACCACCGCCAGGCAGGCCGGACAGAGCCTCTCGAGCGCGGGGCCAGCGGCCGGTGAGGACGCCCCCGCGGCGGGTGCGGCGGCCTTCTCGCCGACGAGCGCCTGCAGGCGCAGGACGTCCCTCCTCGGCGTGGACGTGTAGAAGTGCTTCTCGCCGTCGTCGGCCTCGACGTACATCCCGCCGAAGAGCGAGCGGGGCCGGACGGTCCTCAGTCGTTCCAGACGGATCTGGGTCTTCACGTCGTGCGGCTTGCCGTCGGCGGCGCAGGCGACGAGCAAGAGGCGCCGGTCGGTCAGCACGAGCGCCGTGAGGTTCGCCTGGTGGGCGACGAGGTAGCCGGAGAAGTAGAACTCGGCGAATCGGTAGCGGACGCCCAGGGTCACGAAGCGGACGGTCTCGCCCGGCTCGAGCCGCGCGAGGACCGGGCGGAGGCGCGCGATGCGCTTCGCGCGTTGCGCCGCGCGCCGCCGCTCGAGGAGGCCGTCCCCCTCCGGGAACATGGCCTCGGCGTCGATGGGCAGGTCATTCCCCGCGGTGGCCAGCCACTCCGGACGCCCAGCCGTCATGGTCCCCTCCGCTCGGTCGCCTCGGGGCGGCCGGGCGGCCACTCTACGCGGGGCTCACGGCCGGAGCACGATCTTCCCGAACTGGGCGCGGTGCGCGAGGAGGTCCATCCCGGCGACCGCCTCGGCGAGCGGGAGCACCCGGTCCACGACGGGCCGGAGCTTCCCCTCCCCGACGAACCGGAGCACCTGGGCGAGGTCGCCGGCGGTCCCCATGGTCGAGCCGAGGATGGAGAGCTGGCGGAAGAAGACGTGGCGGAGGTCGGTGAGCGGGTCGTGGCCGGTCGTGGCGCCCACGGTCACGATGCGACCGCCCACGCCGGCAGCCAGGATCGACTTCTCCCAGGTGCTCTTCCCGACGTGCTCGAACACCACGTCGACGCCCTTCCGGTCGGTGATCCGCTTCACCTCCTGGACGAGGTCCTGGTTCTCGTAGTTCACGACCTCGTCCGCGCCGAGCCCACGCGCCTTCTCGAGCTTCGCGTCGGAGCCCGCGGTGGCGATGACGCGCGCGCCGAGCAGCTTGGCGATCTGCACCGCCGCGGTGCCCACGCCCGAGCCCGCCGCCTGCACGAGCACCGTCTCCCCGGGCAGGACCCGGGCGCGCTCCACGAGCGCGTGCCAGGACGTCATGAAGACGAGCGGCACGGCCGAGGCGTCCTCGAAGGAGAGGTTCGCCGGCTTCGCCATGACGTTGCGCGCCGGGACGACGATCTTCTCGGCCTGGCCGCCCGACACGTGCTCGCCCAGGATCGAGAAGCGCCTGCAGAGGTTCTCCCGGCCCGAGAGGCAGCGCTCGCAGCGTCCGCAGCCGAGCGCGGGGTTCACGATCACGGCGTCGCCGACCTTCGGCGCGTCCACCCCCGGGCCGACCGCCTCGACCACGCCGGCCACGTCCGAGCCGAGGACGTGCGGCCAGGTGAGCTTCAGGCCCTGCCAGCCGTTCCGCACCCAGATGTCGAGGTGGTTCTGTGCGGCCGCCTTCACCGAGACGAGCACCTGCCCGGGCCCGGGCGAGGGATCGGGAAGGTCCTCCAGCTTCACGACCTCGGGCCCGCCGTGGGCGCGGATGGCGATCGCCTTCATCGGCTCCTCCTGCGGTGGCTCACGCTACTCGTAGGGCACGCCCGGCAACCAGAGCGGCGCGTTGAAGAACGGCGGGCCGCTGAGCCCGTCCACCCACTCGGTGCCGCAGATGGGCGACGAGTGATCGGCGACGTTCTCGTGCCCCTGGAGGTCGGCCTCGGCCGCCACGACGAGGCAGGTGAAGTAGCAGCCGCTCGGCTTGCAGACGTTCTGGTCGGACGACGCCGGCAGGTCGAAGCCCATGATGCACACCGACACGTCCGCCGGGCAGTCGTTGGGCGGGAAGTCGGCGGAGTTGGTCGCGCAGGGCGGGGCGATGCTGATCACCAACCCGTCGTACCCCAGCTCGAGGTCGTGGATGGGAGCCCCCACCGCGGCGCGGCAGAGATCCTTGAGGTGCGCCACGCGCTTCTCCTCCTTCGACTGGCCGCAGGCGGCGGCGAGGAGGGCCAGGACCAGCGAGGACGCCCGGAATGCGTTCATGGGGACATTTGTACGGGGAGGGAGCCCCGCTTGCCAGCGCGACGCAGGGGTGGATACTCCTCCCTGGAGGGGTGAGCGGCGCTTGGACGCCATCGAGACCGTGGCGGTGCTCGGGGCCGGAGAGGCGGCGGGCGTGTGGGCGCTCCTCGCCGCGCTCGGGCGCTGTGCCGTGCGCCTTCACGATCCGTCGATCGACGCGCTGGAGGCCGCCGCCACCGCCGTGCGCGAGCGGGTGGACGCCGCGACCGGAACCGGCGCGCTGACGCGCACCGAGCGGCAGCGCATCCTCGACGGGATCCTCTTCACCCCGGACCTCGAGGAGGCGATCACCTCGGCCGACCTCGTGATCGACGCGGGCGCGAGCGCGTCCATCTCCTGGATGCAGGTGGGCGACCTCCTCCGGGCGAGCGCGATCCTCGCCGCGGCCGAGCCGCGGACCACGGGAGACGTGGCCGATCGCCTCGGCCGTGCGGCGCGGCTGGCCGCCCTGCGGCTGGTGAAGGTGCCCGGGCTCCTCTACCGCGGGGAGGCCGCCGCGGGTCCCGAGACCGCCTCGCACGTTCTGGCCCGGGTGCGCCGCTGGGTGGACCGGGTCAACCGGGCGTCGGGCCAGTCGAAGGGGTGACGCTCACCGCGCCGTGAGCGCGAGCGGGACGTCCACGCGCATCGGGTTTCCCTCGAACGCCGGGAAGCTCATCCGGTAGGAGGAGCGCACCAGGCACTGGCCGAGCGGCCGGCGACGGAGCTGCGCCTCGGCGAGGTGCGCGTCGGCGACGTGGCCGTCGGGCCTCACGGTGAGCACGAGCGTCGCCCGCGCCGAGACCTTGCGGCGGGGCCCGCGCTTGGTGGACTTCTCCAGGCAGGCCTGGAACGCGGGCCTGTGGTTCGCGACCGCCGTGTTCACGCCCGAGTCGAGGAGCGCGCCGCCCACCGGTTGCTGGCTCTGCGGCGCAGTCGCCGGAGCGGGAGGATCCGGCTTCTTCGCCATGAGGTCGGTGGGCGCGCTCCTCTTCGGGGCGCCGAGCGCGACCGCGGGAGCGGCAAGCACGGCGCAGAGGAGGAGCGACGGCAGCGGCCTCACGGCCCGCGAGTGTTGCCGAACGTGGGTCCCCGCGCCACGGGACGCCCGTGAGGGGTCCCGCTTCAAGTCGTGAGGGCGTGTGGGTCGAGGGGCGACCGAAGGGGGCGAATGTGATCTGGGTGAACTCGACGCTGGGAGGTCGCCGCTACCGTGACTCGCCAGGCGCGAGGTGCTCCATCGCCGCCGAGTTCATGCAGTAGCGGAGGCCGGTCGGCGCAGGGCCGTCGGGGAAGACGTGGCCGAGGTGGCCGTCGCAGCGCGCGCAGCGGACCTCGGTCCGGTTCATGCCGTAGGAGCGATCGACGATCTCCACGACCGCGTCGTCGGAGACCGGCCTCGTGAAAGACGGCCAGCCCGTCCCCGACTCGAACTTCTCGCCGCTCCGGAAGAGAGGGTTGCCGCAGCCTGCGCAGACGTACGTGCCCGGCTCCTTCGTGCCCAGGAAGCACCCGGTTCCCGGCCGCTCGGTGCCGTGCCTGCGAAGCACCTCGTACTGCTCGGGGGTGAGGCGCGTCTTCCACTCCTCGTCGCTCAGCACGAGCTTCTCGATGGCCATCGCTCTCCTTCGCGGCACCGGTCCTGGACGACCGATGACGCGAACCGTGGTTCTAGCCGCCTCCCCGAGCGGACGCTTGCCCCTCCCCGGGGAGCGGGTTAATCAGCCGCGCATGGCATCCGCGATCCTCTCGCTCATCCTCGGCACGACCCCCCTCAAGGTCGGCGACCCGGCCCCCGACTTCACCCTCCCCGACCAGGACGGCAAGCCCGTCACGCTCTCGAAGGCGCTCGAGTCCGGCCCGGTCATCCTCGCCTTCTACCCGAAGGCCTTCACCAGCGGTTGCACCCGGCAGAACTCCAGCTTCCGCGATCACTTCACCGACGTGGCCGGCAAGGGCGCCCAGGTGTTCGGCGTCTCCACCGACGACGTGGCCACCCAGAAGCGGTTCCACGACGAGCTGAAGCTCCCCTACCCGCTCCTCTCCGACGTGGACGGCAAGGTGTCGAAGCAGTTCTCCGGGACGATGGCGGTGCTGGGCTACGCGAACCGCGCGAACGTCGTCATCGGCCAGGACGGGAAGATCTCGAAGATCGTCGAGGGCGGGGACGCGGTGGATCCGACCTCGGCCATCGCCTCCTGCCCGATGAAGAAGAAGAGCTGAGCGGGCGTTGGCGCTTGCGGTCGCGGCCCGCCGCTGCGACGATCGTCGCCACCATGGCGACGGCGACACCGGGACCCGGCATCAAGGGCAACGTCCTCCTCTCCCGCCTCAAGTACGTGCGCGAGCGCGGCGGCGAGGAGGCCTTCGAGCAGGTGATGTCGCGCCTGACGCCCGAGGACCAGAAGGTCCTGCGCGGCTGGATCCTGCCGATCAGCTGGTACTCGTTCGAGCTCAACCAGCACCTCGACTCCGCCATCGCGCGCGTCTTCTCCCCCGACGACAAGTCGCGTGTCTTCAAGGAGATGGGCCGGGCCTCGGCCGACGCCAACCTGGCCGGGCCCCAGCGGCCGTTCCTGCGCGAGGGCGACCCCCACGGCATGCTCGCCAACGCCGAGAAGATCTACGCCGCGTACTACCAGGCGGGCCGCCGGACCTACGAGCGGACGGGCGATCGCTCGGGCGTGCTGCGCACGTTCGACGCCGAGACCTTCTCGGCCACGGACTGCCTCACGGTGGTGGGCTGGCACGAGCGCGCGATCGAGCTCTGCGGCGGCAAGAACCCGAAGGTGGTCGAGACGCGCTGCCGCGCCAGGGGCGATCCTCACTGCGAGTACGCCGTGAGCTGGGAGACGTGAACCGCTACACGTCCGGCTCCTCCACCACGACCCGCCTCACCACCGCCTCGCCGCCCGCCGCATCGAGCCGCTCCCCCACCCGCCAGTGCGCGCGGCGGAGGTAGCCGAGCCCGACCCGCCCGTCCGGAGAGTCGGCCGCGGAGGTGACCCAGCCGACCTCCTGCCCCGCCGCGGCGAGCTTCGCGCCCGGCCCGGCGCCCGCCGGGAGGTCGAGGACCACGAGGCCCTTCTGCAGGCGCCCGCGGGAGGTGGCGCGCACCACGACCTCCTGCCCCACGTAGCAGCCCTTCGTGAAGGAGATCGCCTCGCGCGTGAGCCCCGCCTCCATGGGCAGGCGGGCCCCATCCACGTCCACGCCCCAGCGCGGACGGCCACCCAGGATCCGGAGCACCTCCAGCTCGGCGGCCGACACGTCCACCGCGCCCGAATCGAGCAGCGCGCGGCGCACGTCCGCGGTGCGGCCCGCCTCGACCACGAAGTCGAGGGCGGGAACGCCGCGGCGCCGGCTCTCCAGGACGGCGAACACGCCCTCCGGACGAGGGGTGCTCTCGTGCGGCCGGAGCACCGGCACGACCCTCACGCCCGGTGACAGATCCTCGAAGGCCACGTCGTCGGCGATGACGAGCCGCTCGAGCTGGGCCATCGCACCGGGGGCGGCGCCGGGATCCATCTCGAGGACGACGTCCCCCTCGCGGACGAGCACCTGGGCGTCGCCGAGCAGGTGGCCTTTCGCGTCGAGGAACGTCGTGAGCGCCGTGCGCCCGGGCACGAGCGGCAGGAGGTCCTGCGTGGACATGCGGTGCAGGTAGTCGAGCGCGTCGGCGCCGTGCACCCTCACGACGGCGCGCTCCTCCGCCGGCCCCACGCCAGTCGTCGTGCTCACGCCCACGTTCCTAACGTCGTCACGGGCGCTCCGCCGGGACGAGCCGCTCGAGCGCCCACCTCGCGGCGGCCCGCACGCCCTCGTGCGGGCTCCCGAGGTGGGCCCGCACGGCCGGGGCGCGCCGCGGGTCGCCCTCCCTCCCCGCGGCCAGGATCGCGTTCCGCGCGAGTCCGTCGAAGCGCGCGCGGGCGAGGGCCGTGCCCTGGAAGCGCCTCCGGTACGCCGCCTCGTCCATCGCGAGGAGCTCGTCGAGCGCGAGCGCCGCCTGGCCGGGTCGCGCCGCGAGGTCCGGATCCCCCACCGGGTCCACGCGCCGGTTCCAGGGGCAGGCGAGCTGGCATGCGTCGCAGCCGAACACCCAGCGGCCGAGCCCCCCGGCGACGTCCGCCGGGATCTGGCCGCGTCGCTCGATGGTCCAGAACGAGATGCAGCGCCGCGCGTCCACGAGACCCGGCTCGGGGATGGCGCCGGTTGGGCAGGCCGGCAGGCACGCCTCGCAGGTGCCGCAGCGCTCGAGGTGGGGCGCGTCCGCCTCGAGCTCGCGGTCCACGAGCACGGTGCCCAGCACCACCCAGCTGCCGTGGCGCTCGGTGATGAGACAGCCGTTCTTGCCTATCCAGCCCAGGCCGGCGCGCTCGGCCCAGACCTTCTCCATGACCGGCTCGAGGTCGGACGAGGCGCGGAACCGCGCCTCGGGGTCGCGCGCCGACAGCGCCGACACGAGCGCCCCCAGCCGCCGCTTCATGACCGCGTGGTAGTCGCGGCCGCGGGCGTAGCGCGCCACCTCGCCGTGGCCGGCGGGCGGCGGCTCGTCGAGGCCGTTGGGACCGTGTGCGAGGGCGACGGCAACGACGCTCCTCGCCCCGGGCAAGAGGCGCGCCGGGTCGAGGCGCTCCTCGCGCTGGGTGCGGAGCCAGGCCATGTCGGCCTCGCCGTTCATGGCGAGGAGCCGGTCGAGCGGCCGCGGATCGAGCCGCTCCGCCCGCGCCACGCCGGCGTGGTGGAAGCCCGCCTCGCGGGCCGCGGCCTTCACGAAGGCGGTGTCGAGCGTCGTCACGAGAGAGCGCGTCCCATAACCCCGGGGGCCTACTGCGGCACAGGATGCCGGCCTGCGGCGGCGGCCTCCTGCGCCTCGCCATGGCCCGGGCTACGGGAAGCGCTCATGCCGAAAACTCGACGGGATCGATATCACCCATAGAGTGAACCGTCATGGCGCGAAGGCTGGATCTCAGGGGATGGGACGCCCTTCCAGGCACGGCGGCGCGAGGGGACGGCTGGGCGCTCGTCGCCGGGGACTGCCTGGACGCGCTCGAGCGGCTCCCGCCGCACTCGGTGGACCTCGCCTTCGCCGACCCGCCGTACCACCTCTCGAACGGCGGCACGACCTGCCAGAGCGGCCGCCGCACGCGGGTGGACAAGGGCGCGTGGGACACGTCGGGCGGGGTGCTCGCCGACCACGAGGTCCAGACCCGCTGGCTCGCGGCCGTCCGGCGCGTGCTGAAGCCGTCCGGCACGCTCTGGGTCTCCGGCACCCAGCACGTCATCTTCTCGATCGGCTACGCGCTGCAGGAGCTCGGCTACCACCTCCTCAACACCGTCACCTGGTACAAGCCCAACGCCTCTCCGAACCTCGCCTGCCGGTTCTTCACGCACTCGACCGAGATCGTGCTCTGGGCGAGCCCGGTCCGGAGGAAGCCGCTCGCCCACCGCTTCAACTACCGGGAGATGAAGGCCCGGAACGGCGGCAAGCAAATGCGCGACCTCTGGCAGATGCCCGAGCCGGACGGCGAGCAGGTCGTGTGGTCCCTGCCCACGCCGGGTCCGCGCGAGAAGGTGCACGGCCGCCACCCCACCCAGAAGCCGCTCGCCCTCCTCGAGCGCATCGTGGCGGCGAGCGCCGCGCCGGGCGACCTGGTGCTCGACCCCTTCGCGGGCTCGGGCACCACCGGCGTGGCCGCGCTCCGGGCCGGTTGCCGATTCCTCGGCATCGAGCGCGACCCGGCCTACCTGGACCTCGCCACCCGGCGCCTGCTCGCGTCCCGGCTGGACCTCGAGCACTGACCGGGGCGCACCGCCTCTCCGGGGGCGCCTCTCGTTGAAGACACCCGGGGTGCATGGTAGGAGGGTGCCGTGCGCGGACCTCCCCCCCGGCATCCCGACGATCAGCGCGAGCAGCTCCCGCCGGTCGAGGGTGGCATCGCCGACGCCGCCGAGATCACGGTGGGCGACCGGGTCGTCTACCCGAACCAGGGCGTGTGCATCGTCGCGGGCATCGAGGAGAAGGACATCTCCGGCCAGAAGCTCGTCCTCGTGCGCATGCAGCGCGAGGAGGACGGCGCCTCGGTCCTGGTGCCGCGAAACAAGGTCTCCACCATCGGCCTCAGGCGCGTGGCCACCACCTCGCAGATCGAGGGCGTGTTCCACTACCTCGCCGCGGTGTTCGACGACCCCGAGCTCGACTGGAAGATCCGCCACCGCGACAACGCCGACCGCCTCATCGCCGGCGGCGTGCTCGGCGTCGCCGAGGTGGTGAAGGGACTCCACTCGCTCTCCCGCATCCGCCCGCTCCCGACGAAGGAGCGCGAGCAATACGACAACGCGCGCCACCTGCTCGTGAGCGAGGTCGCGGTGTCGCTGGGCGTCCCGCCGGGGCTCGCCGAGGACTACGTGGACTACGCGCTCATGCCCCCGGCCGGCACGAAGTTCGATCTCAAGCCGCCGCCCACGCCGGTGATGCTGCCGTCGCGGCCGAGGAAGAGGCGGCCGGTCGCGGCAGAGGAGGGCGACGGGCTCGACGACCTCGGCCTCGGCGACCTCGGCATCGACCTCGGCGGCGATCTCGAGGGTGCGCTCGCCGCCTCCGGCGGAGAGGGCGGAGCCGCTGCCGAGGGGGGCGAGGGCACGGAGGGTGGCGAAGGCGCGGCGGCCGGCGCCGAGGGGGGCGAGGGCGCTCCGGCGGCGGTCGAGGCGAAGGCGACGCCTGCCCCGGCGAGGAAGCCCGCCGGCAAGAAGCCGGCGAAGGCCAAGGCCAGGGCCGCGCGGCCCGCCGCGAGGCCGGCGACGAGAAAGCCGTCGAAGCCGGCCAGGAAGCCGGCCCCGAAGCACGCCAAGGCACGGAAGCCCGGAAAGGGGAAGAAGCGGTGATCCGCGTCGCCACGCTCGATCCGCTCGAACCCTCGGACGTCGCCTTCCTGACGAAGGCGCTCTACCGCGCCTTCGGCGTGGGCACCGAGAACGCCGGCGATCGCGCCATGCTCCACCACGCCGAGAGCAAGGACGGCCGCGTGGACGCGGTCCAGCTCCTCGCGGACGTCGAGCCCGTCCGGACCTTCGCCGACGACAAAATCCTCTACGTCACGGCCGCGCCGCTCTCGCTGGCGCCTGGCCCGCTCGGCGCTCCTCCCTGCTGGGGCTTCGCGCTCTACGGCGGCGAGCGCGGGGTGGTGAGCACGTCGCGCTTCCCGGCCCGCGGCGTCAGCGAGGCCTCCGTGGAGGCCTGGCGGCGGCGGCTCGGCCGCGAGTCCATCCACGCGATCGGCCACCTCTGGGACCTGCACCACTGCTACGACGCGAAGTGCGCCATGCACCCGTCCTGGTCGCCCAACCTCGCGGCGAACCCCGAGATGGATCTCTGCTCCTTCTGCCGCGAGAAGAGCGAGCGGAAGGTCCGCCTCGCCAAGACCTGATCCACCCCTTGAGTCGGGACCCGCACACGCCGGGCGGCGAAAGGCCTCGCGGCCGCCGACCCGGCCTGGTCGGCGCTGCCGCCCGGGAGGCCGTCGCCGAGGTGGCGGACACCACCCGCACCCGGCTCGCGCGGGCACGCGCGGCCGCGGGCGCCGCCTGGCGCGGGCGTCCGCCGCTCGCACGGGCCCTCGCCCTGGCGTTCGCGGTGGGCACGCTCGGCCTGGGCGCGAACGGCCTCGCGTGGCCTCTCCTCCTGGCACGGCGCCTGCCCCGGCCGCTCGACTGGGCCGCTGCTGCCGCGCTCCTGGAGCGCGACGCGCGCCCCGGCGACGCGGTGGTGGTCTCGCCGGCCTGGGCGGAGCGCGCCCGCGAGATCCTGCCGGCCATCGCCCCGGTGCTGCACCGCCCTCGCGCCGCGGGGGACGACCTGCCCGGCGTCCGCCGCGTGTGGCTCCTCTCGCTCCGCGGGATGCCCGGCCGGCGGGACGCCGGGTCGAGCCACGCGACCCGGCCCGGGGCCCTTCCCGCCCTGCGCCTGGGATCCCTGGAGCTCGGTCGCGAGGATCTCGCGGACCCGCTCCTCCCCATCGCGTTCTTGCCCGACCGGGTGGATTCGCTCTCGGTGAGCACGGGCGGGGCGGACTGCGAGCGGGACCGGGCCGCGTTCCTCTGCCCGCCTCCTCCGGCCGGCGTGGACGCGGCCGTACGCGAGGGACCTGCAGCGGCCGGTCCCGGCGCCGCGCCCGTGCGGGTCGAGCGGACGCTGCGCGAGGTGGACGGCGCGCCGCGCGCCTGCCTGTCCGTCGAGCCGGGCGGGCCGCTGGGCGCGCCGCTCGTGCTCGACTTCCCTGGGCTGACGGTGGGGCGCCTCCTGCGAGGCCACGCGGGGCTCGCCGGCGAGGCCCCTCGCGGCGAGCCGCCGGTGGTCCGCGTCTCGGTGCAGATCGACGGCGAGGAGGCGGGCGCGGCAGAGGTGCCGCTCCGCGGCTGGGCGGCGTTCCAGGTGGACACCACCCGCTTCGCCGCCCGGGGCCGGGACGTCTCCCTGGTGATCACCTCCGCGCGACCGGCGGGCGCGCTCTGCCTGGACGCGGTGATCGTTCCGTGACCCGGCTCCCGGCCCTCCTCTCCCGGGCGTCCCGGCTGGGCCGACCGATCGGCTCGCCGGCCGGGCTCGCCCTCCTCGCCGGCGCCGCGCTCGCAACGTTCGCCGGCCACCCGTACCTCTCCCGCTCCGAGGCGGCCGCGCTCGAACGCGGCCGGCGCGCCGCCGCGTTCTGGGCCGTCCTCCCCGTCTCGCCCGGTCGGGCCCTCGCCGGGATCGACGCGGCCTTCGCGGGCGCCGGCGGCGGGCGGCCCGGGCCAGGGCTCGCCGAGGCCGTCTCCGCGGGGATCGAGGCCCTTGCACGGACCGGCCCGGCCGACCTCCGCGCCGGACGGCTCGGCACGGTCGCGGCCGCCGCGCTCCTCACGCTCCTCCTCGCGTTGCTCGGCCGCGCCGTCGCTGGCCGACCCGGCGGCCTTCTCGCACCGGCGCTCCTCTGGCTCGCTCCGCGCCCGCTCGCGGCGGGCCTCGCCGCCGGCCCGGACGGCGCCGCGGCGGCCCTCTGGCTCCTCGTCGCCTGGGCGTACCGGCGCGCGCTCCTCGGCGGCGAGCGCGCCGAGCGGATGCAGGCCGCGGCCCTCGCCGGCATCGCATTCGGGCTCGCGCTCGCGGTGCGCTCCGACGCGTTGCTCCTCCTCGCCGCGCTCGCCCTGCACGCGGCCGGCGCCGCCGCCTTCGCCTGGCATCCACGTACGCCGCCTGCCGCCGCACGCTCGACCGGGGCTCGCCTCGAGGCCCGCCTGCACGGCGTGCCGGCCCCCGTCGCCGCGATGCTCCTCATCGGCCTTCCGGTCGCCTTCGCCGCCTCGCCTTGGCTCTGGCCGGCGCCCGCCTCGCGAATCCTGGCGGCCCTTGCCCCGGCTCCCGCGGCGCCGTGGCTTGCCGGGCCCCTCGCCGTCCTCGCGCTCGCCACGCCCGGCGCGATCCTCTGGAGCTGGGCGGGCGGCCTCGCCCTCGCCGCCGCGCGAGCGGCGCGCGCGCCCGTCCGGCGCGGCCGCGACGCCGGCGCCGCCTCGGACGACGCGCTCCTCACGGCCCTCGCCCTCGGCGGCCTCGCGAGCGGCGCGCTCGGGCTCGCGCCGGGAAGCGCTGGCCTCGGGCCGGTCCTCCCCGCGCTCCCGTTCCTCTCGCTCCTGGCCGCCCGCGGGCTCGTCGCCGCGGCGCACGCGACGGTGCCCGCGTGGCCACGGCACGCCCTCGCCGTCCTGTCGCTGGCGACCCTCCTGCCGGGCTCCGTCGCCGTGTCGCGCGCGCGCCCGCTCGCTTCCGCCTGGAGCGAGCTCGCGGGAGGAGCGCCCGGGGCGGCCTCGCTCGGCCTTCCTCGCCAGGACGGGGGGGAGGGAGCGCGGGGAGTGCTCGCGGACGTCGCGGCGCGCGCCAGGCCGGGCGCGAAGGTCCGCTTCGTCGGCGTCGCGCCCGAAGCGGTCCGCGCCTGGGCGGCCCGCGGCCTCCTCCGCGCCGACGTCGAGGTCGTGGACGACGACGCCGCCGACCTCGCAGTCGTGGCGGTGGACGGCGGCTCTCGCGACGCGGAGTACCGGGCCCGCGCCGCGCTACGCGCCGACCGGCCGGTGGCCGGCGTCTACGTGGACGAGGTTCCGCTGGCTTTCGTGTACGCGCGGGCGGGGGCCTGGCGCTGACGGGCGCCCGTCGCGGCAGCGCGACGCCGGAGAACGCGCAGTTCCTGCGTGGGCGGGAGCTCGAGGATTGCGATTTTGGGGCTGCGACCTCGCGTCTCGTGGGGCGGAACGTCCCACGGCCCTAGCGTGACCGCAGATCCCGCGGAGGATTCGCGGTGGGGAGGGCTCTCCATGTTCGACGTCGTCACGGGGCGAAGGAACTTCGCGCGCATTCTCGGCGGCATGGCCGGCGTGGTGGTGGTGGGTGGCAGCGCAGCGGCGGGCGTGAAGGCGGTCCAGAAGAACCTCGACGATGAGCGCACCAAGTTCAGGACCCTGCCCTGGCCCTACGCGAAGCTCGACCTCGACCGCGTCGCGATGCGCGCGTTCGACGGCTACAAGAAGGCAGGCTGCATGTACGGCGTGTTCGAGCCGATGGTCGGCGCCACCGCCGAGCGGCTCGGCCCCACCTACCAGAGCTTCCCGCACGAGATGATGGCCTTCGGGACCGAGGGCATCGCCGGCTGGGCCACCGTCTGCGGAGCGCTGTCCGGTGCGGCCGCCGCGTTCCACATGCTGTCGAAGGAGCCCGGCCCGCTCGTGGACGCCCTCTTCGGCTGGTACCAGGAGCAACCGCTGCCGAACGTCCAGCTCGCCAGCATGAAGCCCGTGACCCAGACCGTGGCCGGCTCGCCCCTCTGCCACGTGTCCATCGCCCACTGGTGCCAGTCCACCGGCAAGAAGGCCCAGGACCCGGCGCGCATCGAGCGCTGCGCCGCGATCGTCGCCTCGGTCGCCCGCCGCGCCACCGAGCTCCTCAACACCCAGTTCGCCGGCCGGCCTCTGCCCGTCGTGCAGGGCCAGGCCGCCACCTGCGGCGCCTGCCACGAGAAGGGCGGGACCATCGAGGACGTGGTCGGGAAGCTCGACTGCCAGGGCTGCCACTTCCACCTCACCGCGGACGCGCACCCGAAGACCTGACGGACTCCACGAGCCGGCACGTCCGGCGCGGCGTTTCACCGCAGGCGAATCCGCAAGGATTGCGCGAAACCGTTGTCCTGCAAGCGTTTCCTCGCAATGGCGCGCGTGACGCCCGCCCCGATCGGGAGTAGGTTCGCGCCATGTCGGTCACGGCCCGAGTCGCCCAGGGCCACCCCAGCGGCGACAAGCGATTCAAGATGCTCGACGCCCAGATGCGGCGTCACCAGCATTCCTCCGACGCCCTGCTCGAGATCCTCCACGGCGCCCAGGAGCTGTTCGGCTTCCTCTCCGACGACGTGCTCATGTACGTCGGCCGTGGGCTGAGGTTGCCGCTCTCCCGCGTCTACGGCGTCGCCACCTTCTACAACCTCTTCTCGCTGCGCCCGAAGGGCGAGCACACCTGCACCGTGTGCATGGGCACCGCCTGCTTCGTGAAGGGCGCAGGCGAGATCCTGGCCGGCCTGGAGAGCGCATACGAGGTGCCGGCCGGATCCACGACCGCCGACGGCAAGCTCTCGGTGGTGGTGGCCCGCTGCGTGGGCGCCTGCGGCATCGCCCCGGCGGTCGTGTTCGACGCCGAGGTGACCGGCAAGCAGAGCCGCGAGTCGGTGCTCGCGCGCACCAGGGCATGGACGGGCACATGACCGGCGACGAGCTCAGGCAGATCGCGGAGACGGAGACGGAGCGCCGCAAGCGCTGCAGGAACCGGGTGGGCGTGTGCATGGCCGCCGGCTGCCAGTCGCTCGGCGCCGAGCGCGTGAAGGCGGCGCTCGAGAGCGAGGCCCAGTCCTCCGGGCGCGCCTCGGAGATCGAGGTGCACGGCACCGGCTGCCTCGGCCTCTGCCACGCCGGCACGATGGTGTCGGTGGAGTCGGCCTCGCCGGACGGGACGTCGACGCGCAGGCTCTTCGAGCGGGTGGACGCCCCCGGCGCCGCCGAGCTGGTGTCCCATCTCGTGGCCGGCGCCCCCGAGCCGGCCGACCGGAGGGTCCCGGCCGACGCGCCCTTCTTCGCCA
>Ga0335085_10005097_pt1 | contig 21368 bp, 18 predicted proteins | sample Lox_Sample_45_FD_206712 | JGI IMG/M metagenome (GOLD analysis project Ga0335085, IMG submission 206712) | Soil microbial communities from Loxahatchee National Wildlife Refuge, Florida, United States - Lox_Sample_4.5 | ecosystem: Environmental > Terrestrial > Soil > Wetlands | place: USA...
TGTGACGCTAGCAGATGCTCGGAACCTTTCCGAGCCGGCCGGCATGGTTGCCAATTGTGAACCGCGCCGATCGAAACGTTGGACACGCTCCCACGCAACCGGTCGACGGCCGCGCCATGCGCGAGATTCACGTGATGAATGGCCTGCAGCAAACTGCCGAGATTAGAAATTCCCGGAGCCATGCCGCCCATGCAATAGCCGAACAGCGTGAACACCGAAGGTTCGTTGAAGGTCGCATAGCGCTTGACCCGATCGCCATAGCGTCGCCCGATCAAAGCCGCGTAATCGGCGAACCATTGGACGGATTCACGGTTGGGCCAGCCGCCAAGATCGCCGAGCGCCTGCGGCAGATCCCAATGGTAGAGACAAAGCCAAGGCTCGATCTCCGCGGCAAGAAGACCATCGATCAGCCGATCGTAAAAGGCTAATCCCGCTTCATTGGTGGCACCGCGGCCGGTCGGCATCACCCGTGGCCACGCCACCGAAAAGCGGTACGCCTTGACACCGAGATTGTGCATCAACGCAATGTCTTCGGCATAGCGATGATAATGATCGCAGGCGATGTCGCCGGTATCGCCGTTTTTAATCCGCCCGGGCTGCCGGCAATAAGCATCCCAGATGCTCGGCCCGCGGCCGTCCTCCTGGGTGGCGCCCTCGATTTGATAACTCGACGTCGAGACACCCCAGACAAAGCCGGGTAACGATGGGACGTCAGCCGACCCGAGAGCCATGACAAAATCCCGCAGGCGAAAACTATCGAAGCGTAGCATCGATTGGGCGCGTACAGCAGATGCTGCGCTCGCTCGCCGATGCACGCCCGCATGATACAATTTATCGACGGCATCTGCCCCCGTAACATTGATTTGTCTCAATGATCGCCGGGGAGTTTCATGAAAAAAAAGCCCGATGCGGGGCTTCCAGATTACCCCGAGGATGTCATGGTGCAGCAGCAGGCCAAACAGAGCCGCGGCCAGGTGGCTCAGCACGCTCTTGTCATTTGGTTCGAGGAATTAGGGAAGGGGGATGTGCCACTTGTCGGCGGCAAGAACGCGTCGCTGGGCGAGATGGTGTGTCATCTGGCAAAACACGGCGTCCGGGTGCCACATGGCTTCGCCACTACCGCGCACGCCTATTGGCAGTTCGTCGAAGCAAACAAACTCAAGGAAACGATCGTCCCTCTGCTCAATGACTTGGCCGGCGGTAAGGCCTCGCTCGGCGAAGTGGGAGCGGGAGTTCGCCGTGCCTTTCTACGGGGCACGTGGCCCGCAGATCTTGCGGCGTCAATTTCGTCTTCTTACCAAGAGCTTTGCCGGCGCTCCGGCAAAACCGACGCAGACGTGGCAGTGCGCTCAAGCGCCACGGCTGAGGATTTGCCTGACGCAAGCTTTGCCGGGCAGCAGGAAACCTTCCTCAATATTCGCGGCGCGACAACCTTGCTGGATGCTTGCCGCCGCTGCTACGCCTCGCTGTTCACCGACCGCGCGATCTCCTATCGACAGGCCAAAGGCTTTGATCATCTGAAAGTCGCGCTGTCGATCGGCGTTCAGAACATGGTGCGCTCGGACCTCGGCGGCGCCGGCGTGATGTTCTCGATCGACACCGAAACCGGCTTTGACAAGGTAACCATCATCAACGCGGCGTGGGGGCTTGGCGAAAACGTCGTGCAGGGCGCGGTCGATCCCGATGAATATCAGATTTACAAGCCATTGTTGTCCGACACCGCGCTCACGCCGATCATCGAGAAGGATCTCGGCGAGAAAGCGCAGAAGATGCTCTACGGCGCAGCCGACACGCCGACGCGCAATGTGCCGACGTCCAAGGCGGAGCGGGGCACATTCGTGCTCAGCGACCCTGAAATTCTGAAGCTGGCGCAATGGGCGTGCACGATCGAGCGCCACTACGGCCGTCCAATGGATATGGAATGGGCCAAGGACGGTGAAACCGGGGAGCTGTTCATCGTGCAAGCGCGGCCGGAGACGGTGCAGTCCCGGCGGCAGGCCGGCGCGTTTAAATCCTACCGTGTGAAGTCCACGGGTCGCACTTTGGCGACCGGGTTGAGCATCGGCGAGGCGGTCACGACAGGGCGAGTCTGCATGATCGAAACGCCGAGCGCGATCGATCGCTTTGTCGACGGTGCAATTTTGGTAACGCGGACGACCGACCCTGACTGGGTACCGATCATGCGGCGCGCCGCGGCGATCGTCACCGATCACGGCGGCCGAACCTCTCACGCCGCTATTGTCAGTCGCGAGCTTGGCTTGCCCGCCATTGTCGGTACCGGAAACGCGACGCAACTGCTTCATGACGAGCAGGAGGTCACCGTGTCCTGCGCCGAGGGCGAGCAGGGTTTTGTCTACGAAGGTTTCGCCGACTTCGACGCCAAGGAACTCGATCTGACCGATATCCCGAAGACGCGGACTCAAGTGATGTTGAATCTCGCCAATCCGGCCGCGGCGTTCCGCTGGTGGCGGATTCCGGCCGATGGCGTCGGCCTTGCCCGCATGGAGTTCGTGGTCAGCAATCACATCAAGATCCACCCGATGGCATTGGTGCACTACGACACGCTCGCCGATGAGAGCGCCAAACGCCAGATCGCCGTACTCACTGCGGGTTACCAACAAAAGACCGAGTATTTCGTCGATCGTCTCGCTCGCGGCCTGGGCCGGATTGCGGCTGCCTATCATCCAAACCCGGTCATCGTGCGCATGAGCGACTTCAAGACCAACGAATATGCCAATCTGATCGGAGGCGCGGCATTCGAGCCCAAGGAAGAAAACCCGATGCTCGGGTTTCGCGGTGCCTCGCGCTATTACTCGCCGCGCTATCGGGACGGCTTTGCCCTTGAATGCCAGGCAATCCGCCGCTTGCGCGAACAAATGGGATTTCGAAACGTGATCGTGATGATCCCGTTCTGCCGCTCCACCAAGGAAGCCGATCAGGTGTTGGCGGTCATGGCGGAGAACGGGCTTAAACGCGGGGAGAATGGGCTGCAAGTCTACGTGATGTGCGAAATTCCTTCCAACGTCATTCTGGCGAAAGAGTTCGCGAAACGCTTCGATGGGTTTTCAATCGGCAGTAACGATCTCACGCAGCTCACGCTCGGAGTCGATCGCGATTCAGAGGAGCTGGCCGGCCTGTTTGATGAGCAGGACGACGCCGTCAAATGGATGATCGAGAACGTCATTCGCGAAGCCCACAAAGCTGGAGCCAAAGTGGGCTTGTGCGGTCAGGCGCCGAGCGATCATCCGGAGTTTGCCGAGTTCCTTGTGCGCTGCGGGATTGACTCAATGTCGGTGAGCCCTGACAGTTTCATGGCGGTGAAACAGCACGTCGCCGCCGCCGAGAGCAAGGCAACTGTCTCCAGCGTATGATTTTATGGCGGGCTCGTTTCAGACCGTGACCGACGCCGATGTCGGGTTGATCGGAGACATTGGCGCTACCAACGCACGCTTTGCGTTAGTTGGACCCGGCGCCGGATTAAGGTCGGCGCGGGTCTATGCGCTGACCGACTACGATTCTCTTCATGACGCCATAGTTGCTTATCTGGAGGAGTCTTCGCCGGGAAAGCGCCCGGCGCGAGCGGCGTTGGCGATTGCCTCGCCTGTGACCGGCGATCAGGTCACGATGACCAATCACCCCTGGACGTTCTCAGTCGATGTGCTGAAGCAACAGTTCGGACTTAAACGACTTATCGTCATCAATGATTTTGCCGCCAATGCCGCCGCGGTCGCGCACCTCGATGCCAAAGACCGCATTCAAATTGGCGGCGGTGAGCCGGTGCGCAACACTCCGATCGCAGTGATTGGGCCTGGCACCGGCCTCGGCGTGAGCGCCGTGCTGCCGTCGGCAAACGGAGCGGTGACCATTGCCGGCGAGGGCGGCCACGTCACTATGGCGCCGGCGACGGCCGAAGAAAGCGCGATCCTGGACCTCATGCGCAAACGCTATGATCACGTCTCCGCCGAGCGCGTGTTGTCCGGTCAGGGCCTCGTCAATTTATACAACGCCCGCTGCGAGCTCGCGGGAATCCCTGCGGCGTCTTATCTGGCAGAACAAATCACCAGCCCGTTGATCTGGGAGGAAGACCCGCGCACACGCGAGGCGACGTGGATGTTTTGCGCGATGCTCGGGACCGTGGCCGGAAATCTCGCTTTGACGCTCGGTGCACGAGGCGGCATCTACATTGCCGGAGGGATTGTGCCTCACATGGCTTCGTTTTTCGCCCAGTCCGAGTTTCGGCCGCGCTTCGAAGCAAAAGGGCGGCTGCGCGGATATCTGGCGTCGATTCCGACTTATCTGATCGTGCAACCGCTTCTGGGCTTGCTCGGCGCCGCAGCGTTGCTGAATGATTGTCGATAGTTGAGCGAGAGATCGCATCAAACCTTGATTATCAAATCACCTGCACCGTGACGTCGTTGACCAGCCGTTCGACGTCATCGCGCATGCACAGCTCTGTTCCCGGGGCGAGCAGGGCGGATGATCCGGCAGCCATCGCGTATCGCAACGCCGCCGCAAGGGAATGATCGGCCGCCAGGCTCCAAATCAGGCCCCCCAGGAAACTGTCGCCTGCTCCCACCACGCTCACCGGGGTTATAGGGAGCGCTTGGGCGCGAAGAACCTCGTCGCGGGTTACCAAGAGCGCACCTTTTTCTCCAAGTGTGAGCGCGATGATCTCGACCTGCCCGCGCTCGATCAGTGAACGACACGCTCGGATCCAATCAGCTTGGGTTTCGACCGGTTGTCCGGTCAGCAATCTGAACTCGTTCAAACTCGGCTTGATCAGATAAACGCCGGCTTCCAGCGCGGCTCGCAGCGGCGGCCCAGTGCTGTCGATAATCACTCTGCTTCCCGTCCGCTTCGCTGCGTTTACGAGGCGGGCGTAGAAATCGTCCGGCACCCCGGGCGGCAAACTTCCGCTGCCCACCACGTAACGCACACCAGGCTGCAAGCCGCCAAGCATCGCAAGGCAAGTGCTCCATTCGAGCTCGGAAAGATGCGGCCCCGGCAGGACGAAGCGGAATTGGCTACCGGTACTGTGTTCAAAGACCGTGAAATCCTCGCGCGTCTCGTTGGCGATAGGGACGGTCAGTCCCGATAATCCTTCCTGATCGACCAAGCGCCGTAGCAGCTGTCCGAGCCCGCCGCCATTTGGGTAGATCGCGGTGACGTCAGCGCCGAATCGCTTCAGGACGCGAGCGACGTTGATCCCACCGCCGCCCGGATCGCGACGTGCAGCCGAGCAGCGCAGTTTGTGGAAAGGTGTAACGCGCTCGACCGACACCCACGCATCAATCGCGGGATTCATCGTGATGGTGACGATGTCCGCCATTGTCATTCCGCCTCAATGCGCGTGGTTCTGCGAGCGGCAATGCTTTTGCTCACCACAAGGCGTTATCCCCAGCTAAACGCCACCAGCAGCATACCGACGCGGCCCAGTCCCCATAGCGGAAGAGCAAGGCGGGAGTATTCTTGTTTTGCGCGCGAGGCGCCGCGGCCCGCGCCGGCGTGCCGGTAGTAGGTGGGCTTGCCGCTTTCGACCGTCGCGCTGCATTGCGACAGCAGGAATTGCAGCGGGTATTGCACTTCCATTTCATCCAGGAACTTGCCATCCAAGTCGCCGGCGTACTTCCGTTTGATCTCGCCGCCGCCGGCGCCTAGGCCAAATCGAAACCGGACCGGCTGATCGCAAGCCTCGATCATTGTCAGCTTGCCGAGGAGTTTCGGCAGCGCCGAGACATTCACATCATCCCAAAAAGGCATTTCCGCTTCACGGCGTTTTAGCTTTTCCCAGTAGGCCAGAACACGCGCGAGGTTAGGCTCGAGTTTCCGCGGCGGAGCATAGGGTCTTTTGGCAGTCGTCACGACGCTCAACTCCCGTATTGGCAGGCTGATTATTTTACGCGTCCGATAAGACATCGCATATGCTATCGCCCACGCAATCGCGTTTCACCCGGCGAATCCGCCACCATCGAGGAATTCCTGTTCGGCGGGCGTCGTCTCGCGGCCCATCATGCGGTTTCGGTGTGGAAATCGTCCGAACTTCGCTACGACGTCGCGATGAGTAAGCGCGTAGGTCGACAAGTCGGCATCGCCAAGCGCCTCGTAAAGCTGCACGGAGCGATGCTGGTCTGCAATCAGCTCGGAATGCATAAACGGCAAACAGAAGAATTGCCGCATGGTTTTGTCGATCGCCCGGTCGAACCCGCGCGTGATCGCACGGTCCGCCACCGCGCGCGCCAGCGGATCGGTCGCGAATGCGCGCGCGGTGCCGCGAAACATATTGCGGGCAAACTGATCGAGCAAAATGACAAGCGCGAGCGCGCCTTCGGCGCTGTCTTCAAACGCCGCGAGGTCGCCGCGTGCCGCAGCTTCATGACTCTTCAGAAATCGCGACTTGATCAAGGAGTCGAACGCGTCGTCCTGCGCGAACCACTTCTCGGGCCCGGCGTCGCGCCAGAACGAAACAATTTCGACGGGCGTGGCGACGGTCATTGTTATTGACCCTGGCCCGTGGCACTGGCGAAGCGCTTGGCCTCCTCAGCGGCGCGGAACAGCGCCTTCGCCTTGTTGATGCATTCCTGCTGTTCGAACGCGGGATCGGAATCGGCGACGATGCCGGCGCCGGCTTGCACGTACATGGTGCCGTCCTTGATCAATGCGGTGCGCAACGCGATGCAGGTGTCCATGTCGGCGCCAGCAGAGAAATAGCCGACGCAGCCGGCATAGAGCCCGCGCTTTTCCTTCTCCAGTTCGTCGATGATCTGCATGGCCCGCACCTTGGGCGCGCCGGATACTGTGCCGGCGGGAAAGCCTGCGGCCAGCGCATCGAGCCGGTCGCAATCGTCGCGCAGCTTTCCCTCGACGTTGGAGACAATGTGCATCACCTGGCTGTAGCGCTCGATGAAGAACTGATCGGTCACTTTGACGCTGCCGATCGCGGCGACCCGGCCGACGTCGTTGCGGCCAAGGTCGAGCAGCATCAAATGTTCGGCGCGTTCCTTCGGGTCGGCGAGCAGCTCCTGTTCCAGCGCCTTGTCTTCGTGCGGCGTGGTGCCGCGCGGTCGCGTACCTGCGAGCGGGCGAATGGTCACGGTGCCGCGGCGGGTTTTGACGAGCACTTCGGGGCTTGAGCCGGCAACCGCGAAAGTGCCGAAGTCCAGAAAAAACAGATACGGCGAGGGATTGACCCGCCGCAATGCGCGGTAAAGCGCAAAGGGCGGCATCGAGAACGGAGCTTCGAAACGCTGCGACAGGACGACCTGAAAGATATCGCCGGCGAAAATGTAGTCCTTGGCGCGTAGCACCATGCGTTTGAAGTCTTCGGCGGTGGTGTTGGAACGCGGGGGTACATCCCTCTTTTCTCCCGCCGTCGCTTGTTGGGGAGGGTAGGAAGGAGGAGCGGCCGATTTGCCAAGTGGACGATCGAGGGCAGCGACGATAGCCGACAGGCGTTCGACCGCTTGCGTGTGCGCCGTCTTTGCCGTTGTGCCGGCGCGCGGCCGCACCGGGGTGACGACGGTGATGGCATCTTCGACCGCATCGAACACGATGATCAGTGTCGGCCGGATAACGATTGCATCGGGAATCCCAATCGGATCCGAACGCGGCGCGGCCAGTGAATCTTCCATCTGCCGGACCATGTCGTAACCGAGATAGCCGAACACGCCGGCGGCCATCGGCGGCAAAGCGTCGGGCAACGTAATCTGGCTTTCGCTAATGAGGGCGCGCAAGGCTTGCAGCGGCGGCGCCCCAACCGGTGCGAACGCTTCGGGATTGTTTTGCAGCGTGCGGTTGATTTCAGCGGCCGGACCGTTGACGCGAAAAATGACGTCGGGCTCAAGACCGATGATGGAATAGCGTCCTCGCACCTCGCCGCCTTCGACCGACTCCAGCAAGAAGCTCATTGCTCTGGCGGCGGTTATCTTGAGGAAGGCCGAAACTGGCGTCTCCAGGTCGGCGACGAGCGTCGTCCAGACCACCTGCGGCTCGCCGGCGGCGTAACGCGCGGCGAACGCGGCAGCCGAAGGCTCGACCTGCATGTCAGTTGGTGTCCGGCACGCTGTTGCCGAGCGCTTGCGCGAGCGCCGCCTGATTGATGCTGGTGCCGAGATCGTCCTGGAGCCAGGTGACGTATTCACTGAAGATGTCGTTGCTTTCCTGACGCTGCACCGTCTCTTCGAGCCGCTTGCTGTCGGCTGAATTGGCGTCCAGTTTGGGGGTGGTCACGTCGGTGACGCGGAACACCACCCATTCGCTCGGCTTGTCGGCTTCCGTACTGCCGAAGCCGTCTTTGGCGGTATGGAATACTGCGCTCGCGACTTTAGCGGACACAAACCCGGTCGCCCGCTCGCGCTTCAGCTTGTCCGCCGTTTGCACAGTAAGGCCCTCGGCCTTGGCGAGCGCGTCGAACGCGTTCCCGTTCTTGAGCTTATCGACCAGATCGGTTGTCTTTGCCTTCAGACGCGAGGCAATCTGGTCTTCGCGCAAGCTCTGCTCGACCTGGCTCTTGACTTCATCAAGCGTTCGTTCGCGTGCCGGCGTAATGCCGGTGACTTCGTACCAGATATAGCCGCCGCCGGCTGAGAGTGGATCGTTGTCGACACCGACGTCGGAGGCAAAAGCGGCGTTGATCACTTCCGTGGCTTGGGGGAGGTTGGCGACCGGATTGCCGCTGGGATCGCGGCCGGAGCGATCGACGTCGTAAGTCATGACCGGCAGCTTCGCCTTCTGCGCCGCCTCTTGCAGTGTGGCACCGCCGGCGCGGGCGTCCTCGATCTTGTCGTGCAGGCTCAGCACTTGGGCCTTGGCGCGCTCGGCCGAGAGTTCGCTGCGAATCTGCGGGGTGACTTCGGCCAGCGTTTTTTCCACCTCGGGCTCGATTTTGGGCACGGTGACGATGACCGTGCCGAATCGCCCCTTGATCGGCTGGCTTATTTCGCCCTCCTTGAGCGAAAACGCGACGTCGGCGACGGCCGGATCGATGATCTCGGTTTTCGGCACGGTACCGAGATCGATGTCCTGACCTTTCAGACCACGTTCGGCGGCAAGCGCTGCGAAACTCAAGCCGCCCTTGAGCTTGGTTTCGGCGGCCTCGGCTTCCGGCATGTTCGGGAAAACGATCTGCTCGACCTGCCGGCGTTCTGGCGTCGTGTAGCGACCGCGATGTTCATCGTAATAGGTTTTCATATCCGCGTCGGAAATCTCCATCGTTTTGGAAATCTCCGCGGGCGTAGCCTGTACGATTGCGAGCTTGCGGTATTCCGGCGCGCGGAACAGGATTTTGCGCGCCTCGAAATATTTGTTCAGCTCGTCGGCGGTCGGTTCCGGAATGTCGCCGGCCTGCGCCGGCCCGAGCGTGACGTATTCGATACTGCGTTCCTGATTCTGGAATTGATTGATGGCTTCCAGCCACGCCTTCGGGACCGGCAGGTCGCCGGTCAGCGAGTCGACAATCTGCCGCCGCAGCATGATCTGCCGCTGCTCGTTGATGAAACGCTGTTCGCTATAGCCGACATTGCGGATCACCTGCTCGAATCTCACGCGGTCAAAGCGGCCATTGCTCTGAAACATCGGATCGGCGGTAATGTGTTGCACCACGTCAGCGTTGGAGAGGCCGAGCCCCATCTGCCGCGCGCGCTGGTCGAGGCCGGCCTCGGCGACCATTTCGCCAAGTACCTGCCGATCAAGACCGAAGGCGTTGGCCTGTTCCGGGGTGAGCGCGCGGCCAAATTGGCGTCCGACTTGCTGCAGGCGCTCGTTGTAAAGCTGGCGGAATTGTTCGATCGAGATTTCGCTGCCGCCGATCGTGGCAAGCGTCGAGCGGCCGTAACCGTGAAAAATATCGTTGATGCCCCAGACGGCAAAGCTCAGGGCCAGTAGCCCCAAGACCACGCCCATGACGGCGCGGCCAAGCCAATTGGCGGAGGCTTTGCGGATACCTCGAAGCATAACAATCCGATTGCTGGAGTGGCGCTGTGTGCCTTAAGGGCGCGCATCATAGGGAGCGGCGCGCCCGCCCGCAACTGACGGGACTTCTTGATAAAACGCCTCTTTTCCACATTCAAGTGGTCTGCTAACGGCTGTCCTGTCGCAGCTTTTACCAGCCTGAACGCGAAAGACACAGTCGAGACATAGACAATGGCGCGCCGCCCGCTGGTTGCCGGCAACTGGAAAATGCACGGTCTGAAAAGCGCGGCCGGCGAATTAGAGAACATCATCGCCGGCGCGCAGAACCTTCCCAAGGTCGAGCTGATGGTGTGCCCGCCCGCGACGTTAATCGCAGGTTTTGCCGCCCTTGCGAGCGGATCTGGCGTCGAAATCGGCGGTCAGGACTGCCATCCGCTGGCCTCGGGCGCCTACACCGGCGACATCTCTGCCGAAATGCTCAAAGACGCCGGCGCAAGTGCCGTTATCGTCGGCCATTCCGAGCGGCGGCGATATCATGGTGAGACCGATGAGGCGGTACGGGCGAAGACAGAAGCCGCGCGCCGCGCCGGCATTATTGCAATCGTGTGTGTGGGAGAGACGCGCGTCGAGCGCGAGTCCGGGCATGCGCTCTCGGTCGTGAGCGCACAACTCGAAGGCTCACTGTCGGATGATTCCACAGGCTTTGTCGTCGCCTACGAACCGGTCTGGGCTATCGGCACCGGCTTGACGCCAACCCGCGGGGATATCGCGGAGATGCACGGCTTGATCCGGGAGCGGCTCGGCGCACGGTTCGGATTGGGGAGCCAGGCCGTGCGCATTCTCTACGGCGGCTCGGTCACCCCCGCGAACGCACGCGAACTATTGGCCGTCGACAATGTCGACGGGGCCTTGGTCGGTGGCGCGAGCCTCAAAGCCGCCGAGTTCCTGGCTATCGCGGGCTTTTACCGCTAGGCGCCAGCCGCCATAGAAAATCCACGCCGGATCATGTAGAGACCGGCGCGACTTCCTATATCGCCGGCAGAAGGCCTGCGGCCGCGAGCGGACACTATCGATGCTGACTGTGATTATCGTTATCCACCTCATGCTCGTCCTCGGCTTGATCGGGGTGGTACTGCTGCAAAAGTCCGAAGGCGGGGGCCTCGTCAGCTCGACCAGCGGCTTTATGACCGGCCGCGGCACGGCCAATGTCCTGACCCGGACGACGGCGCTGCTGGCCGTCGGGTTCTTCCTTACCAGTCTGGCGCTGTCGTGGTTGGCCGGTCTTGGCCGCCACCCGGCGTCGATCATCAATACCGGGGGTGGTGCGCCGACGCAGGAGGCGCCCGCGGGTTCGCCGGCGCCGCTCAGCGCAGGCGGTCGCGGCATTCTCGACCAATTGCAGTCAAGAGGAGCCCCCGCGGCCCCTCCAGCCGCACCGAGTGGGCCGCAAGTCCCGCAATCGAAATAGGTGCCCAACATGGCGCAAACAGCTCTCCCGATGCCGATCACGAAAGCAGCGGGGGACGCTTCAGCGCGGCATGAGGATTTCGCCGAAGGCTCTTGTGAAGGCGCTATTTTCCGAATTCGTCCCACACGTCGCGCGGCACCCATTCCCGAATATCGCTCGTCGAATCGGGTGATCGTCGCTACAGGTTGAATCCCATGGCGCGGTACATTTTCATCACCGGCGGCGTGGTTTCATCCTTGGGCAAGGGTCTCGCGTCGGCAGCGCTCGGCGCGCTGTTGCAGGCGCGCGGCTATAAGGTCCGGCTGCGCAAGCTTGACCCCTATCTCAATGTCGATCCCGGCACGATGTCGCCCTATCAGCACGGCGAGGTGTTCGTCACCGATGACGGCGCCGAGACCGACCTCGACCTCGGCCATTACGAGCGGTTCACCGGGCGTCCGGCGACCCGAACCGACAACATCACCACCGGCCGCATCTATCAGGATATCCTCGCCAAGGAACGGCGCGGCGATTACCTCGGCGCCACCATCCAGGTCATTCCGCACGTCACCAACGCCATCAAGGATTTCATCCGTGACGGCAACGAGGGCTTCGACTTCGTGCTGTGTGAGATCGGCGGCACGGTCGGCGACATCGAGGGCCTGCCGTATTTCGAGGCCATCCGTCAGCTCGGCAACGACCTGCCGCGCAACCACGCAGTCTATATCCATCTGACGCTGATGCCGTTCATCCCAAGCGCCGGTGAATTGAAAACCAAGCCGACCCAGCACTCGGTACGCGAACTGCGCGCCATCGGCATTCAGCCCGATATTCTGTTGTGCCGTTCCGACCGGCCGATCCCCGAGAGCGAGCGGCGCAAGCTCGCGCTGTTTTGCAATGTGCGTGAGAGCGCCGTAATCGAGGCGCTCGACGTCGACAATATCTACGCCGTGCCGCAGGCCTATCACGCCGGAGGTCTGGACGGCGAAGTGCTGGCCGCATTCGGCATTGAATCGCCGCCGCCGCCCGACCTCGCGACCTGGGACTACATCGACGCCCGCATCCGCAATCCCGAAGGCGACGTGACCATCGCCATTGTCGGCAAATATACCGGCATGAAGGACGCCTATAAATCGCTGATCGAGGCGCTTTCACACGGCGGTATTGCCAACAAGGTGAAAGTCAATCTCGACTGGATCGAGAGCGAGGTGTTCGAGAACGAGGATCCGGCGCCGTATCTGGAACATGTCGACGGCATCCTCGTGCCCGGCGGCTTCGGTCAGCGCGGCACCGGCGGAAAAATCCGCGCCGCGCAGTTCGCGCGCGAACGCCAGGTGCCGTATTTCGGCATTTGCTTCGGCATGCAGATGGCGGTGATTGAGGCGGCGCGGAACCTCTGCGGCATCGAGGACGCCAACTCGACCGAATTCGGCGCGACGCGGGAGCCGATCGTCGGCCTGATGACCGAGTGGATGAAGGGCAACGAGCTGCAGAAGCGCGGGCTCAACGGCGATCTCGGCGGCACCATGCGGCTTGGCGCCTATCCGGCTTTGCTTGCGCGCGGCAGCCGCGTCGCCGACATCTATCAGGCGACCGAGATTTCGGAGCGCCACCGCCACCGTTACGAGGTCAACACCGCTTATAAAGACCGCCTGGCGCAACACGGCATGCGCTTTTCCGGCATGTCGCCGGACGGCCTACTGCCGGAAATCATCGAATATGACGATCACCCGTGGTTTATCGGCGTTCAATTCCATCCCGAGCTGAAATCGCGGCCGTTCGCGCCGCATCCGCTGTTTTCATCGTTCATCGGCGCTGCGGTGGAGCAGAGCCGGCTGGTGTGACGACCGCGTCATTGCGAGCCAACGGGTCCAGCCCGAAGTGGCTTGGTCGCGTTGCCCATTAACGACGCGCGTTGACCCGCAATGTGAAGGTCGTCATCGTCTTCGGCTGCTGACACCCCAGAAATACGTAAGCGGAGGAAGATTCATGATCTACGAATTGCGTATCTACGCCTGCATCCCCAACCGGCTGCCGGCGCTACTGAAGCGGTTCGAAGACCACACCCTGAAAATCTGGGACAAGCACGGCATCAAGCAGGTCGGCTTCTGGACCGTGCTCGTCGGCGACGGCAACAACGACCTGCACTATCTGCTCGCCTGGGAATCGCTCGCCGAGCGCGAAAAGAAGTGGAACACGTTTGCCGCCGACCCGGCCTGGCTTAAAGTTCGCGAAGACAGCGAGCGGGACGGGCCGATCATCGCCAACATCAAAAGCTCGTTCTTGCGGCCGACTGCATTCTCGGCACTGCAGTAAGCGCCGCCGGTTGACCCGGCAGGGCTCGGCGATCATGGTCCGCCGCGAGAACCGATGACCGCAAAACCCAACTCCACCGTCGCCGTCGGCAAGGTGCGCTTCGGCAACAAGCTGCCACTGGCACTGATCGCAGGGCCGTGCGTGCTCGAAAGCCGCGCGCACGCGTTCGAGATGGCGTCGGCGCTCAAGGAGATCGCGACGCGGTGCGGGATCGGCTTCATCTACAAGACGTCGTTCGACAAGGCGAACCGCACCAGCGCCAAGAGCGTTCGCGGGATCGGTCTCGATAAGGCGCTCGCCATCTTCGCCGATCTGCGCACCAAGCTCGGTGTGCCGGTCTTAACCGACGTGCACGGGCCGGACCAATGCGCTCTTGCGGCCGAAGCTGTCGATATTCTCCAAATCCCGGCCTTTCTCTGCCGGCAGACGGACTTGTTGGTCGCCGCCGCCAAAACCGGGCGCGCGGTCAACGTGAAGAAGGGCCAGTTCCTCGCGCCGTGGGACATGAAGAACGTCGTGGAAAAAATAACCGGCGCCGGCAATCGCAACGTGCTCGTTACCGAGCGCGGCGTGTCGTTCGGTTACAACACGCTGGTTTCCGACATGCGGGCGCTGCCGGTACTGGCGCAGCTCGGCGCGCCGGTAATCTTCGACGCGACCCATTCGGTGCAGCAACCGGGCGGGAAGGGGACTTCATCCGGCGGCGAGCGCGAATTCGTGCCAGTGTTGGCGCGCGCCGCCGTCGCGGTGGGTGTTGCCGGTCTATTCATCGAGACCCATCAGAACCCCGACAAAGCCCCCTCCGACGGCCCAAACATGATGCCGCTCAAGGCAATGGAGCCGCTTCTTGCGCGCTTGATGGAGTTTGACGCGCTGGCGAAATCCGGCGGCTGAAATCCGCTCAGGCCAGCATGTCGCGCACCAGCGGCATGACCTTGCTGCCATAAAGCTCGATGCTGCGCATGAGCTTATCGTGGGCGAGCGTGCCGGCCGAGTATTTCATGTCAAAGCGCACGAGGCCGAGCGCCTTTGCGGTTGCGGCGATCTTGCGGGCGACGGTTTCCGGCGCGCCGACATAGAGTGAGCCGCGCTCGACTTCCTGCTCGAAGTGCGCACGCCCGATCGGCGGCCAGCCTCGCTCGGCGCCGATCCGGTCGTGCATGCCTTTATAGCCGACCCAATATTCCTCGCGCGCCTGCGCATCGGTGTCGGCGACATGGCCGGGCGAGTGTACGGCAATCTCTTTCAGCGGCTGGCTGAGTTGCGCAAACGCCCGCTTGTAAAGGTCGACGAAGGGGTGGAACCGCTTCGGGTCGCCGCCGATGATGGCGAGCGACAGCGGCAGATCATACTGCGCGGCCCGGACCACGGATTCCGGGCTGCCGCCGACACCGATCCAGGCCTTGAGCGGAGGGCCTTCGATCGGCGGATAGATGCCCTGATCTTTCAGCGGCGGACGCAACCGCCCCTCCCAGGTCACTTTGTCCGACCGCAAGAGCGCCACGAACAAATCAAGCTTCTCCTCGAACAGCACCTCATAATTGGAAAGGTCGTAGCCAAACAGCGGAAAGGATTCGGTGAACGAACCGCGCCCCAGCGTGATCTCGGCGCGGCCGCTCGAAGCGGCGTTAAGCGTCGAGAACCGCTCGAAGACGCGGATCGGGTCGTCCGTGCTCAGCACGGTGACCGCCGAGCCGAGATGAATACGTTTGGTGCGGCCGGCGATTGCCGCCAGCACTACCTCGGGTGCGGATACGGAGAAATCCGGACGATGATGTTCGCCGACACCAAAAGCGTCGACGCCGAGCTCATCGGCCAGCACCGCCTCATCCACTACATCGCGGATGACCCGGGCGTGGCTTAGCAGGTTGCCGTCCGGACCGGTGGTGACGTCGCCGAAAGTATCGAGACCAAACTGGAAGTCTGCTGCCATGGTTGTTGCCAATTCGCCCTTCGCGCCAAAGCAGTACGCTTGCGCGGTTTGCGTCAGGTGGGGTGCATGACGCAGCGGCGCAACGTCGCAACTGCCATAGCGAGCCCGCAAACGGGCCTTTCAGCCGCGAGAACAGCGGCGAAAGTGCCATCACTCATCGTCGGCGCGATTTACCAATCCGCAGGTTCGGCTTGATTAGCGGACCGCGGCGCGTTCTTATCGCGGAGGGAAGACCTAAAAGCATGCTTCAAAACCTTACCGCAACGCCGCACCCGCCCGTGCGGCAAGGAGAGGGGATCGCCCCATGATCAGGATTGCAGTTGTAGCCGCGGCCGGACTAGCGCTGCTGGCGGCGCCCGCCACGGCCCAGGACAAGACCATCAAGATCGGCTTCATCAGTACGTTCAGCGGCCCCGCCGGTGCGATCGGGGCCGACATGAAAAACGCGTTTGAGCTCGGGCTCGATCATCTCGGCCGCAAGCTCGGCGGCTTGCCGGTCGAAGTCATTTACGAGGACGATCAGCAAAAACCCGAAATCGGCGTCCAAAAGACCCAGAAACTGCTCGAAGCCGATCACGTCGACTTCGTGGCGGGTTACATCTGGTCGAACGTATTGTTGGCTTCGCTAAAGCCGCTGGTCGACGCAAAGACCATGGTGGTGGTGACAAATGCCGGCGCATCGCAGCTCGCCGGCGCGATGTGTTCGCCCTACGTGTTCTCGACCTCGTTCAACAACGACCAGGCCCCGCAGGCACTGGGCGACTATCTCAATCAAAAGGGCATCAAGAAGGTCTTCATGATGGGCCCCAACTACGCCGCAGGCCGCGATATGATGCAAGGCCTGCGCAACACTTATAAGGGCGAATTCGTCGGCCAGGAATTGACCCGCTGGCCGGATCAGCTCGATTTCTCGGCCGAACTGTCGAAGGCCCGCGCGGCGAAACCGGATGCCCTGTTTGCATTCTATCCGGGCGGTGCCGGCGTTCAGTTCATCACGCAATACGTGCAATCCGGGCTCAAAGCACAAATCCCGCTGTATCAGGTCTACGTCATCGACGAATTGTCGCTGCCGCGGCTCAAGGATCTCGCGGTCGGTATTCCCGGTGCAACCAATTGGGTCAATGACCTGCCGAACGAGGCCAACAAGAAGTTCGTTGCCGACTACATCGCGAAATACAAGAAGCGGCCTTCGTTCTATGGCGCCGACACCTATGATGCGGTCTCCCTGCTGAACAGTGCCGTGATGGCGGTCAAGGGCGACCTGTCGAAAAAGGAAGAGATGCGCAAGGAGATGGAGAAGGCCGATTTCAAATCCGTGCGTGGCAACTTTAAATTCGGCAACAACCACATTCCGATCCAGAACTACTATCTGCAGGCGGCGGTGAAACAGGGCGACGATTTCGTGCTCAAGACGGTCGCGACCATCGTCGAGAACGATCAGGACCGCTTCCACGACAAGTGCCCGATGAAATAGCGCGGCATCATATTTGCCTGATCGGTCGCTAAAGCCGTAATCCTTGGCGCTGGCCGCATCGCGGCCGGCGTCCTAGGATGACGTTGTCGGGTTACCGTCGGACCGTATGCTGTATTTCTTCGAGCAATGCCTGAACGGCGTGCAGTTGGGCATGCTGCTGTTCCTGTTGGCGGCGGGCCTGACGCTGGTCTTCGGGATCATGGATCTCGTCAATCTGGCGCATGGCTCGCTGTACATGCTGGGCGCCTATTTTGCCGCCACGTTCGCCGTTCTGACCGGCAGCTTTGTTGTCGCCGTCATTCTCGCCGTGGTGGCCTCGCTGGTCGCCGGGATGGTGCTCGAAGTCGTCGCCATCAGACGGCTCTATGAACGCAGCCACCTCGACCAGGTGCTCGGCACCTTCGGGCTCATTTTGTTCTTCAACGAACTGGTGCGGCTGATCTGGGGCCCGGCCGGCATGACGCTTTCTTTGCCGCCGCAAATGCTGGCCGCAATCCAGATCATTCCCGGTGTCTATTATCCGGCCTACCGGCTGGTCATTATCCTGGCAACACTGGCGGTTGCGGCGTTGCTTTATGCGGTGGTGATGCGCACCCGGCTCGGCATGCTGATCCGCGCTGGCGCCTCCAACCGCGAAATGGTGGGTGCGCTGGGCATCAACATCAAGCTCCTCTATACGCTGGTGTTCGGGCTCGGCGCCGCGCTTGCAGGCTTTGCCGGCGTGATGCAGGCCCCGATCCTGACTGTGCAGATCGGTATGGGTGAGAACATCCTGATCCTCGCCTTCGTGGTGATCATCATCGGCGGTATCGGCTCGATCCGCGGCGCGTTCGTGGCCGCGATCGTCGTTGGCTTCATCGACACCGTTGGACGAGCGTTCTTGCCCGACATGCTGCAGGCTCTAATCAGCACCAATGCCGCGGCCACACTTGGGCCGGCACTGTCTTCGATGTCGATCTATGTGCTGATGGCCGTGATTCTGGTGTTTCGGCCGGAGGGACTGTTTCCGGCGGCGAGCCGATGACCGCGTCGGTCGACCCTGCGCTCGATACGGTTTCAGCCCGGCCGGTCACGCCGCGTACGGTGTTTACAATTGTCTTGCTGATACTTCTTGCGCTGCTGCCGGTCTATTCATCGCTGACCAGCGATGTCTTCCTGGTGACCCTATTCACGCGGGTGCTGATCCTTTCGATCGGTGCCGTCAGCCTCAACCTCATCATGGGCTATGGCGGCATGGTGAGTTTTGGCCACGCCGTCTATCTCGGCATCGGCGGCTACGCGGTGGGTATCCTGGCCAAGGAGGGGATCGGCTCCGGGTTTGTGCAGTGGCCGGTCGCGATCGCAGTCTCGGCGCTTTACGCGCTGGTGGTCGGCGCGCTCAGCCTGCGCACGCGCGGCGTCTATTTCATCATGATCACGCTCGCCTTCGCGCAGATGATCTACTACGTGGCGATCGGGCTTGATCGCTACGGCGGCGACGACGGCCTGACGATCTACAAGCGCAGCCAATTCGGCATCATCGATCTCAGCAACAAAACGCTGTTCTATTATTTGTGTTTCGCGCTTTTGCTCGGCAGCATCTATCTGGTCGCACGCATCGTCAATTCCCGCTTTGGTCACGTGATCCGTGGTGCACGCTCCAACGACCGGCGCATGCGCGCGATCGGTTTTCCGACCTTTCGCTACAAGCTTGTCTGCTTCGTCATCGCCGGTGCGCTTTGCGGCCTTGCTGGAGCGCTGCTTGCCAATCACACCAATTTCATCAGCCCGGCGCTGATGCACTGGACCCGATCCGGCGACCTGATCGTCATGGTGGTTTTGGGCGGCTTGGGCTCGCTGTTTGGGCCTGTTATTGGCGCGGTGACGTTTCTGTTGCTGGAAGAGGGGCTGTCGCGGCTGACCCAATATCCCGACCTGATCCTCGGGCCGATTCTGCTCGTCGTCGCAATCTATTTGCACGGTGGGATTGAAGCCCTGCTCGAAGGCCGGCGCCGTGACTGAACCGCTTTTGCAAATAGCCAGTCTAACCAAGCGTTTCGGCGGCGTTCTGGCGGCAGACACGATTACGCTCGATATTTTGCCTGGCGAGGTCAATGCGGTGATCGGGCCGAACGGAGCAGGCAAAACCACTCTGGTCAGCCTCGTCGCCGGCGAGATCGCCCCGCAAGGTGGTAGCGTCCGTTTCAACGGCACGGACATCACGCGGCTGCCGGTCTACCGGCGCAACCGCCTCGGGCTGGCGCGTTCGTTTCAGATCTCCTCGCTGTTCTCCGACCTGACTGCGCTCGAGAATGTCGCACTCGCCGTGCAGGCGCATCGCGGTCATTCGTTTCGTTTTTGGCGCGACGCGCGCCGCGCGGACGAACTGCGCAAACCGGCACTGGCGGCACTTGCCCGCGTTGGGCTCGCTGAACGCGCGGCCGTGCGCGTTGCGAAGCTGAGCCATGGCGAACATCGGCAGCTTGAGATTGCCATGGCGCTGGCGACCGAGCCGCGCCTTCTCCTGCTCGATGAGCCGATGGCCGGCATGGGGCCGGACGAGTCCGTGCGCATGGTGCAAATGCTTCGCCAGATCAAAGGCAGTATCGCCATCCTGCTGATCGAGCACGACATGGAAGCCGTGTTTGCGCTCGCCGATCGCCTCACCGTCCTGGTGTATGGCCGCATCATCGCCAGCGGCGATCCGGCGACCGTCAGGGCCGATGCCGGCGTCCGCCAGGCGTATCTCGGCGAAAAGGTCGGCGCCCAGGGACGTCATGGCTGACGCGCCGCTTCTCGAAATTGCCGACATCGAGACCAGCTACGGTTTGAGCCGCGTCCTGTTCGGCATTTCGCTCGTAGTTGCCCCGGGCGAAATGGTTTCGCTCATGGGCCGGAATGGTATGGGCAAAACCACCACCGTTCGCTCGATCATGGGGCTCACGCGCCCGGCGGCCGGTTCAATCCGGTTCGCCGGCAGCGAAATCCGCGAACTTCCTTCCTATCGTATTGCCAAGCTCGGTCTCGGTCTCGTGCCGGAAGGGCGCCAAGTCTTTCCCAATCTGACCGCACGCGAAAATCTCGTCGCCACTGCCGCGAACCGCAACGGCGCCGCCGATCCATGGACTTTAGAGAAGGTGTTCGCTTTGTTTCCGCGTCTCGCCGCACGTGCCGGTAGCATGGCGAACTTGCTCTCCGGCGGCGAGCAACAAATGCTGGCAGTTGGTCGCGCTTTGATGACGAACCCTCGCTTGCTGATCCTCGACGAGGCGACTGAAGGACTCGCGCCGCTGATCCGTGACGAGATCTGGCGCTGCCTCGAATTGTTGCGCGCCGCCGGGCAATCGATCCTCGTCATCGACAAGAATGTCGACGCGCTGACCCGGATCGCCGACCGCCACTACATTATCGAGCGTGGCCGCGTGGTGTGGTCCGGGAATTCGCCGGAACTGGCGAACGCTCCTGATATTCAGCATCGTTATCTCGGCGTTTGAACGTGAACGGCGCCTAAGGTTGCAAAGCGCGTTGCCACCAACGCACAAGACGTTTTGGTGAAACCCTTTAAGCTTAAAACTTTAAGCTTGAAGTATGCTTGCCCGGACCTAAGATGCCTGAGCGTCTCGCCGTCCGAACACCGGAAGTAGGGGAGTTCAGGTACATGATCAGAAAAGCCGGAATGGTCGCTTTGGCGGCTTGTGCCGTGGCTGCTCTCGCCACAACAACGCTGACCAGAACAGCCTGGAGCGCCGACAAGCCGGTGTTCGGGCTGGTTATGTCATTTAGCGGCTGGTTCGCGCCGATCGATGCCGACACCATCGCCGGCGCCAAGCTCGCCGTCGACGACATCAATGCCAAGGGCGGCGTGCTCGGTCAGCCGATCGAGATCGTCGAGTTCGACAATAAGTCCGAACCGCCGCTCGGTGCCGATGGTGCGGTCGACGTCATCGGCAAGGGCGCCAAGGCCATCCTGTTCCCGAGCGATTTCGATTTCGGCGCGCCCGGCGCTTACGTTGCGCAGCAGAAGGACGTGGTCGCGTTCTCCGGCGCGTCGGATCCGAAGTTCGGCGTCCAGGGCATCGGCTCGCTCGCCTATTCGGGCTCCAATGCCAGTCAGGCACAAGGCTACATGATGGCCGAGTGGGCGTACCAGAAGAAGGGCTGGAAAACGGCCTATGTGTTGCTGGACAACACCATCGCCTTCACCAAATCGCTGTGCGGCAGTTTTGCGACGCGCTGGACCGAGCTCGCCGGCAAGGACAACCTCCTCGGCCAGGACACCTTTCTCAACAATGATGCCACCATTGCAGCCCAGA
>Ga0335085_10005099_pt1 | contig 21363 bp, 19 predicted proteins | sample Lox_Sample_45_FD_206712 | JGI IMG/M metagenome (GOLD analysis project Ga0335085, IMG submission 206712) | Soil microbial communities from Loxahatchee National Wildlife Refuge, Florida, United States - Lox_Sample_4.5 | ecosystem: Environmental > Terrestrial > Soil > Wetlands | place: USA...
CCCACAGATTAGAAGCTGACGGGTCCTTCTCCCACACCTTCGGCCGCTGCGGATTGTCGCGGTGCCAGGGCCGCGGCTCGAAATAACCGAGCTCCTCGTTCATGCGGTCGAGCTCGGCGAAGGTCTCGGTGATGAGCCCGTTCGGCGAGCGGTGATAAGCAAAGAGATTGTGGCCGATGCCGTGGCGACCGGGACCCCAGAGCAGCTTGTAGCCCCTGAGGCTGAGGAAGTCGCAGGCGTCGTGCATGTGGCTCCAATCGCGCAGCTCGAACGCCGTATGGAAGTGGCGATTCGAGCCGGTCTCCATCAGATTGATGGTGTGATGGTCAGGGCCACAGCGCAGGAACGAGAAAAAGTCGCCCATCCAGTCAGATTCGCGAAAGCCGAGCACATCGCAATAGAACTTGGTGACCTGCTTGACGTCAGTGACGTGGAAAGCGACGTGCCCGAGCTTAAACGGCACGATGCCCTTTTGTTCGAACTTCTGGTGTGAGAAGGCGTCGCGCTTGAAGACTTCCATGGTCGTACCCTTCGGATCGGTGAAAGTGACCATGTCGGAGATCGAAGGTTCCGGGTCCTTCTTGCGTGTTGTCTTAACGCCGTGGGCAGCAACCTGCTTCTCGAACTCGCCGAGATCGGCGTCGGTTGCGATCTGGAAACCGAGACGCACGCACTGCGCCTTCGGGCCGCGCTGCAGCACCACCGAATGGTGGTCGACGGTGGACGCGAGATACGCCTTGTCCTTCTCCTTGGCGGCGACCGTGAGCCCGATAATGTCGGTGTAGTATTCGATCTGCTGGTCGAGATCGGGCGTCTCGTAACTGGCGTGCGCAATCTTGCTGACGCGGATCATGCTAACTCTCCTCTGTTAGTTTGAGGGCCCGGAGGGCCCAACGGTATTTTTTGACTCTCGCGGCAGCGCGCCGATGACGTCGATCATGGCGGCGCCGTCGCAGTCGGCGAGCCCCATCGCCACGAAGCGATTGAACAGTTCGGCCGTGCGATCAAGCAGCGGCGTCGCGACGCCAAATTCGTCGGCAAAATTACCTATCATCTCGATGTAATGCTGCAGTCCCGGTATGGTCCCTTGCGGCGGCTTGAAACGGCGTTCCGCCATCCACGGCGCCCGGATGCCGAACTGGGTCGAACCGCCACTGCCGGTCGCGATTGCCTTGATCATCAAGGGTACGTCAACTCCGGCCTTGAGACCGAGCGCCATGGCTTCAGCTGTCGCTGCGATGTTGATCGACACCAGTAGATTGTTGATGAGCTTGACGCGACTCGCGGCGCCGAACGCGCCAAAATAGATGCAGGAATCGGCAAAGCCGGCCACCACCGGCTCGACCTTCTTGCAGGCCTGTTCGTCGCCGGCGAGATAGATCACGCCCTTGCGCGCCGAAACCATGCCGGGCGTGCCGGAAACTTCGCCGTCGATGAAGATGGCGCCCTTGTGGGCAAGCGGCTCGATCTGTCGCGCTTTGATCGGAACCGGATAGGAACCGAGTTCGACCACGATCTGACCCGGTCGCGCCGATTGGACGAGCCCCGCCGGGCCCTGCACGGCTTCTTCAAGCGCCTCGTCCGACGGCAGGCAGGAAAACACAACGTCCGCCTGGGCGCCGACTTCGGCCGCCGACCGCGCTGCGACACCACCTATTTTCTCGAACTCAGCAAGCGAACTGCGTCGATAGCCAACGACGCGATACCCGCTCTTGATCAGGTTTTGGGAGATCGGCATTCCAATCTTGCCGACCCCAACAAAGCCAACCGTCTCCATCCCAACTTCCTTTTACGCCACTTCGACCGATTGATCGGAGAGATTGACGCGCAGCCCCAAAGTCCCCTCCATCACCGTCCATTCTTTAAGCTCGAAAGTCCGTAGTCCGTTTCTAACGAGCGGGTCCGCCTCCGCCAGCGCGCGGGCCTCTTCCATGCTCGCGGTTCGCAAAATGGTTAACCCGGCACCGGTCGGCGGCCCGGCCCCATCAGCCAACGGTCCCGACGCAAACAAGACGCCACGCTTTTCAAGCCCGATCATGTATTCCAGATGCGCCGGCAACAGCGATTTCAACTTTTCGGGTGTTGGCGAGGCCTTCGAAAGGACGGCGTAAAACTTTCGCCGCAACATTTTCTGCGTGAGCTGCGCAACGCGCTCATCCACATTCATTATCTACCGAACCTCCCTCGGCCAACGTGTTTTTCTGTATGTCGGCTGTTCCGGCGCGACCTGTCAACATTTGTCGCCGAATCAACCTGCGGTTCAAGGCCATTGCGCCCACCACTCCGTCCGATCATTCAGGCGGCGCGCCCGGTATATTGTCCGTCCAGGTAAATCAGCGGGTCCACTTCGCCGTTCATGGCTACAGAAACGATGCGGCCCATGAAGACAGTATGCGTGCCGTAGTCCAGTTCCCTATCCTTCCGGCAGACAATCGCCGCCTGGGCATCGGTAAGTACCGGCGCCAACGCCCGCGTGTCCCAGTCACCGACCTCGAAACGGCTGTCCGGGCTGGCGCCTCCACTGCACAATTGTGAGATGTCGATGTGTACCCGGCTAAGAACATTGATGGCGAATTCACTGGTCCGATTGAGCGCCCGGTGGAAGACCGCCGACCGGTTCACACAAACCAGCATGGCGGGCGGGTCCATGCTGAGCGCACTGACCGCGGTCGCCGTCATTGCAAAGTTGCGTCCGTCGTGACGGCAGGTCACGACGCTCACCGAGCTTGCCAGACGCCGCAACGCCAGCTTGGCGTCGGCGATGAGTTGCTCGTTCTGACAACCCTTGGCCAGGACGGCGCTCGTTGAACCCGCGGCGTGACGTTGAGTATCGGTCATCTCATCGGACCTCAATAGAGACCCACCGGATCGAGCCCGAGCTTTTGCTGACCATACATTGCGGCGATGGCCTCCCAGTCGAGGCTGAGGTGCAGCGCTGCCGCGTTGACGTCGCGCCAGAAGCGCTGCAGCGGCGCCGCGAGGTCGCTGCCGGCCGCGCCCTCCTTGGCAAACAGATCGTTGACCACCGCGACCGACTGCTTGGCGGCGAAACCCTGATTGCGACGAATGGCGATGCGCTCGCCGACTTCCAATGGGATGCCGCGCCGCACCTTGTCTTCAGCGGCGGTGACGCTGGTCAGCAGCAGCGTGAGCGCCGACTCGATCGCGGCCGATGCAGCGCCGATCTTGTTCTGGACCATCGGCGAATTCGCCATCGGTACAATCATTCCCGGTTTTGCTGCGCGCACCTTGGTCTGCGCGAGATGGATAAAAGCTTCGAGCGCGCCCTGGGCCATGCCCAGCACCGGCGTCACCAGCGCCGTTGGGCCGAACGTCGTGAAGCCGAATTTGCTCATGTTGTTATTTTCGATGTCTTTCCCCGGCACCGTGCCGGCAACGATATCGGCAAAGCGCACCATCCGATGGTCGGGAACAAACACCGGCTTATCGATGCGCACGGTTTTGCTGCCAGTGCCCTGCAGCCCGCTGGTGAACCAGGTGTCCTGGTCCACCACCATGTCGGTGATCGGGACGAGGCACCACATCACGTCCGGCGGGCCCTTGGAATTTTGGATGAGCGCGCCGAGCATCACCCATTGGCTGTTCTCGCAATTGCTGGCGTACGGCCAAGTGCCGGCGAGCTTGATCCCTCCCGGCACGATCTCGCAATCTTTGCTTGGATTGTAGGATCCGGCGACAAGGTTGTCGGGATCGCTCCACACGTCGCGTTGCGCTTCGAGCGGAAAGTACGACGTCATCCATTGATAGCACATGGCCAGCGAGCCGCACCAACCGGTGCTGCCGCAAACCGAGCCGAGCTCGAATGCGATTTGGGCCAATTCGGTCAGGCCGTATTCGAAGCCGCCGAACCTGGCCGGCCGCACCAGCTTGGTGAGCTCGGCATCGCGCAGCAAGTCCATGGTCTTCTTCGATACCCGCCGATTGGTCTCGGTATCGCGCGCGCTCTCGCGAAAGATCGGTTTGAGGTCACGGACCCGATCGAGCAAAACGGAGAACTCGGTTCGCGTCTGCTTGGCTGCAAAAGGCACAGTCTTGGCGAGCTGCACGCTTCCCTCCATCGGCAATTTTGGTCGTTGGAGCCACGCTGACAGCCGACATCAATATTGACAAATCGAGTTTTCCGACCTGAAGTATCGGCCAGCCCGATACTTCAGGTCGGCACCTAACGATCGGGAATACATGCAGAATTTCGATCTCAACCTGCTGGCATCACTTGACGCGCTGCTCGCCGAGAAGAACGTCACCCGAGCCGCAAAAAAGATGCACGTCACCCAGTCGACGATGAGCGGCATCCTGCGCCGGCTGCGCGATCAGTTCGACGATGAATTGCTGGTCCGCAACGGCCGTCGCTACGACCTGTCGCCGTTCGCCCAATCGCTCGCCATATCGGTGCGGCAAACCATCCTGCAAATCGATTCGACGATTTCCGCCAAACCGCTGTTCGATCCTAAAACAGATCGGCGGTGCTTCCACATCATGGCATCGGACTACAGCACGATGGTGTATCTGTCCGCGGTATTCCGGCGGATCGAAAAGCAGGCGCCTCATCTCAGCTACGACATCGTGCCAATCAATTCGCCGCTCGATCATGTGCGCAGCGGCACGGTCGACCTGTGCATAACGGGTAATCCATACAGTCAGGCGGAAGCAAATGCCGACCATTTACTGCGCGCCGACACCCTGTTCTCAGAGACCTATTGTTGCGTCGTGGACGACGATCATCCGTTGCGCGGCATCATTAGCCTGGAGCAATTGTTCGAATTTCCGCACATCATGGCCCAGTTCACCGGCGTAACGATGCAGACCAGTGAGCTGCGGATCGGCGGCGCCCGAAATCGGGCCAACGCTGTCATGAATGTGCCGAGTTTTAACGTGATTCCTGCACTGGTGCGCGGTACCCGCGCGGTCGGCATCCTGCCGTCCCGCATGATGGAAGTGGCGCCCAGCCTGTCGGGTCTGCGCACGCTTGCGGTGGCGTTCGAAATGCCGTCTTTCACCGAACATTTGATCTGGCATTCACGGTTTGCCTACGATGCCGCGTTCTGCTGGCTGCGCAGCATTATGCTGGGCATGGCGTAGTCACGACCTAGCCGCGCCAATTTTTGCTGTCTTTGTGAATCTCGTAACCGGCGTCCTCAAGCACAGCGACACCGAAATAACCGAAAATAGCGCGCACCGGGCGGTCGCCCTTGTTGCGAAAGCCGTGCCATTCGCCACGCGGCGCGAAAACGACATCACCCGTCTTCATGGCGATCTCTCCGCCTTCGACAAGGTGAGAGCCTTCGCCTTCGAAGACGTAGAAAAATTCGTCCGCGTGGTCGTGCTTATGCAAGAGATGGGCGGCGTCCCGGACAAATGTGCTTTGGCCGATCACGAGCGAGCTTGACTTCGATGCGCCGGCACTAACCAGCCACCGGGCGGCGACGTGCAGGAATCCAAGCTCGGGATTATGGACGGCCCCATTTTCCACCTGGTCCAGGCGCGCGATCAGCGGTTTCGCAATTGGCTGGGCAGGAATGGCACGCAAGGCGCGTCTCCCGCCGAGATCGGCCACATTCCCGGAGCCGCCATGAACAAGTAACAGCCGCAAGCCGTCATCGCCCGCCTTCAGCTCAAGCGAATTCCCGGCTGGCACGAAAATGACCTGTTCGTGGCGGATGTCGGTCGCGAGCCCTTCAACGCGTGCGGCGCCGTGTCCACCTAAGACAAACACCATGTCTTCGTCATTTGCTTCTGGCATAAGGCTCGCGGCGCCGCCCGCTCTGATCTCGATCACGCCGATTTTGCCGCGGCCGGCGCCGCCGCGCTCGCCATCGATCAACCAGTGCGCCGCGACATCGCCGGAGCCGATGCGGTCGGCAAAGCTGCTCGTTACGGACCGCTCCTTCGAGGCCAGGTACATTGTATCTTCCGTTGTTGCGCCAAAGGCGGGCGCCGCGGCGGCCGCTTAAACCATCCTGACGCCGCCCTCGACCATCAGGTTCTGGCCGGTGATGTAGTCCGATTTTGCGGAGGCAAGGAAAGTGGTGGCGCCAACCAGATCTTGCGGAGTCGAGGCGCGGCCGAGGATCGCCCTGTTCTTGGCGAGATCGTCGACTGCGTTCGGCTCCTGTCGGTAACCGGCCGTTATCAAATCCTTGTCCAATCCGTTCCACATCGGAGTCTTTACAAAACCCGGGCTGAAGCAGTTCACAGTAATGTTGTGTTTGCCGAGCGCCTCGGCACCCGCCTGCGAGAGCGAGATGACGCAGGCCTTGCTGGCGCAATAGATCGTGGCGATCTGTTCGCCCACTTTGCCGGCGATTGATGCAGTATTGATGATTTTGCCGCCGCTGTTCTGTGCAATCATCTGTTTTGCCGCTTCCTGCATGCCAATCAGAACGCCGAGCGCATTGATACCCATGATGCGGTTGAAGTCTGCCTCGGTCGCTTCCAGGAACTGGCCGGCTTTGCTGATGCCCGCGTTGTTGAACATGACATCAAGTCTGCCGTAGGTACCGACGGCAGCCTTGATCATGGCCTGGACGCTCGCCCTGTCCACCACGTCGACCTGAACCGCCGTCGCTTCGCCGCCGCCCTTGCGGATCGCAGCGGCGACGCGTTCGGCCGCTGCAAGATCGATGTCGGCAATGACGACCCGCGCGCCCTCAGCCGCGAGATCGCGCGCGATAGCCTCGCCGATGCCGCTACCAGCGCCGGTCACGATGATCGATTTTTGCTCGACGAGTCCCGACAAAGCTTTCCTCCTGAGTTTACTGTCCGATCGATTAGTAGGCGGGTCTGCCGATCCCGGAGTCGGCGAGTGCTCGCCAATACGGTTCGCGCAGCGCTTCAGCAATCGCGTCAGCCGATGACGCGTCAAGTTTCGCCGAGAAGACCTCGGGGCCTATTCTCTGTGTGCCCCCGATCTCACAAAGAATTTCCAAAAGCGCCGTCACTGGCAAACCACCCTCGCCGGGCTGAAGACGATGGAACAAACAATCGTCGTGAAGCGACCGCCCGGGCGGCACAGACGCTTCAGCGTCCGTGACCTGAACATACGCAATCTTGCTTCCGGGAATCGATCGCAGCAGCGCGTCGTCCCGTCCGCCTCGGATGTAGTGCCAAAAGTCGAACGCCAGCCCGGTGTTTGGACGATCGGCGATTTGAAGAATTTGCCACGCCGTTGCCAGGTCGTTGATTCCCCACAGTGGAATGAACTCCAATACGCACTGCACGCCGTGCGAAGAAGCTCGATCGGCCAATGATGCGAAGTTTTCGGCGATTTCCGGTACCGCAGCGAGACCTGTCTGCAGCGTTCCGATCACGGTTATGGTCGAAACGCCCAATTCCTCCGCAATGCGAAAGAAGTCGTCCGCCGAGTAACCGAGAAATTCCATCCAGACAGGATCGGAAATTCCCGAACGCCAATGTGGCGCCCAGCTAGCCATCGGATCGAGTATTGGAAGGCTTATGCCCGCGTCCGCAGCCATCATCCGCATGTCCCGCGGGGAGATGCCCTTCGCCCGGTTACGATCGACGTCGAGCGGCGTCATGCTCATTTCGTTGAGACCGACTGCAGCCGTCGCCTTCAGTTGATCCTGAAAGGATAGATTGCGGACATTGCCGATCCACATCGTATGATTTTTTGTTTTGATGTTCCGCTTCTCGCCGTTCATTGCCGTAATCACCTCAGTCCATCACCATGCCGCCATCGACATGATACGTGCCGCCGGTCAAATTTCGCCCAAAATCCGACGCGAGATAAGCGACCATGTTGGCGACGTCCGCCGGCTCCTGCGGCCGCTGCAGCGGCACCCAGCTGACGAAGTCGTCCTTCGCCTGCTTGAACGAGACGCCGCGCTGCTTGGCCATGTCGTCGACGAGGCCGTCATGAAGCGGAGTCATCACAATCCCCGGACACACGGTATTGACCGTTATGTCGAACGGGGCGAGTTCCATGGCCAAGCCTTGCGTCAATCCCATTACGCCAAATTTCGAAATGCAATAGGGGATCGCGTTGGCATATCCCTTCTTTGAGGTCACCGACCCGAGATTGATAATCCGCCCGCGGCGGCGACCGATCATCCCCGGCACGACCGCGCGCGCGGCAAGAAATTGTCCCTTCAAATTGATATCGAGCACGCGATCCCAATCGCCTTCGGTTATTTCGACAAACGGCTGCCATTTGGTGACACCGGCATTGTTGACTAGAATATCGATCGGCCCAAATTCTTTCTCGACGGCATCGACGAGAGCAAATGAAGACTTCCAGCTCGTCACATCGTGCGGAAAAATCTTGGCCAGGTTGCCCGCGTCGGTAATTCGCTTGATTGTAGGAGCGGCAGTTGCGGGGTTGATGTCGGCAATTGCGACCTTGGCGCCTGCCGCCGCAAGCACCTCTGAAATAGCAGCGCCGATTCCGAGCCCGCCACCGGTGACGATCGCCACTTTTCCCTGCAGATCCCACATTTTCTCGGGCCCTCTCTCTGTGTTGCGTTTGACCAGCAGCTTTAGGACTGCGGCGTTCTCAGATGTCAGCTACAATCGGTTTGCACGTCAGGCAGCGGGTTTGACGGCCGGTTTCACGCCCGTGTTTATCGCCGTCACTAATTCTTGCTCGGTGAGAGTCTCGCCCTCGAGTTCCTGTGTCAGGGCGCCGTCGACAAAGACGATGACCCGGTCCGACACCGCTACTATTTCGCCGGGATCGCTCGAGTAGAACAGAACGACCCGTCCCGACTGCGCGAGGCGCCGCATCAGGCGATGCATTTCCCGCTTGGCGCCGATGTCTATGCCGCGCGTTGGATCGTCGAGCACCAGCAACGATGGATCCGCCTCAATCCACTTGGCGAAGACGATCTTCTGCTGATTTCCACCGGACAGCGCGCCAACAGGCTGCTCCATTGAACCGGCGACAACGCCGAGCTGGCGGCAGCGTTCGCTTGCGGCTTTCCTGAGGCGTTCGGCGTGCAGCACGAGTCCATCTCGCCGCAGCGTGAGCGCGCGAACGCTCACTACATTTTCGGCAACGCTCTGCCGCAGCATCAGGCCATATTGCTTGCGGTCCGCGGGCGTGTAGGCAATCCCTGCTTTGACGGCGCCGGCGGTGTTGGTCGGCAGCGGCGCACCGGTCGGAAGCGTCACCGTGCCCGACTTCGGCTTGGCAAGGCCGAACAGCACCGCGAACAATTCCTCGACCCCCGATCCGGCCAAGCCGGCAACGCCGACGATGGCTCCCGGTTGGACTTCGAGCTTGTCGATTATGAGGTCCGTTGGCCCTCTCAGATCGCTGATGCGCAACGGACCGACCTCGATTTCAGGAATTTGGTCATCGCCGTGGCGGCGATGATCCGATCGCTGTGCACGGACCGCAGCAGATTCCGGGGACTCGCCCAGCATAGCGGCAACAACTGCCTTCAGTTGATCGGTCGCGGATGCGATATCCGCCGATACCCGTCGGCCGTTGCGCAAAACCACAAGATTGTCGGATATCTCCAGGAGTTCTTCGAGGAAATGGCTGACGTAGACGATGCCGATGCCGACATCGCGCAAGCCGCGGATGATGTCATGCAGACGTTCCACTTCGGCGGTGTGCAGAGACGACGTCGGCTCATCGAGAATAAGAACACGAGGATTTTGCAAAAGCGCCCGCGCAATTTCCACCAACTGGCGATCCGCAAGCGACAGCCGATAGAGCGGCTCCTTAAGGCCGACGCTGACGCCGAGCTTTTCCAGAACTTCGTGCGCTCGCCGGCCAAATGCACGGCGCGCTTTCCAGTCACCGCCGGCCGGCGTCAGCAGAAGATTTTCCTCGACGTTAAGGGCCGGAAACAGGCTCAACTCCTGCGACACGATGGCTATGCCGGCCCGCGCTGCATCTGTGATCGAAGCCATCGCCAGCGGGCGGCCGTCCAATTTCAGTTCACCGGAATCGGGCGGTAACGCGCCAGCGATAATCTTCAAAAGCGTCGACTTTCCGGCGCCATTGGCGCCGACAAGTCCATTGACCTTGCCCTCGACGACGTCGAAATCGACGTTGTTCAAGGCGTCCACCGCTCCAAAGCGCTTGCTGATGCCTTTGGCGGAATAAATGACTGACACGGTCGTTCTCAATTACCAGCCGGCTTGCCGATCATCGCGAAGACGAAAACGGCGTGGCTACCGCCCGCCGCCGGGCGGTAGCCACGAACCATCATTGCTTCGGATGAGTGTACAGATCCGGATCCGGCAAAGTGGCAGGCAGGTGATCCCGCGTCGCCTCGATCTGCGCACTGTAGAAGCTGCGGAGACCGGTTTCCGGTTTCTCCCAGGCCTTTTGATAGGCCGCAATGTTGCTCTTGTTGATGGTGACGTGCGGCACCTTCACCCAGCCGACGGGCATCGGCTTGTCCTGCAGCAGCGACTGCGCCGCGACGTAGACCGCGACATAGGCCTGAGTGAAGAAATTCGCCGGCACCGCCGCTGTGATCAAACCCTGCGCAATATCGTCGCGCACCTCTTCCGGGGTATCGTAAGAGACGAAGGGACGCTTGATTTTGTCGGTGTCCAGGATTTTCGGAATATTTTCTTCGCCCTCTTCGCCGGTGTCCAAATAGACCACCGCATTCGGCGTCTTGCGAATTGCCTGATCCCATAAGGCAAAATTCTGCTGACGGTCCGGCTTGGAGTCGAACTCCGGAAGGACGTTGATTTTCGGCATTTTCTTCTTGAGATAGCTGACTTGACCCGCCATCCGATTTTCGAGGACCGAAAGCCCAGGCACTTCGACGGCGCCGACGACGTCGCCGGAAATTTCAGCCGCCGGCTTTTTGAACATCTTCTCGAGTTCGGAGACAAGGATTGCGCCCCCGGTCTGTCCCATGCCGAAAGCATCGGACGCGACGAACAATGCGTTTTTGACGTCGGGCATCGGCGGAACGTTGATCCAGACCACGTGAGCGCCCCTGGCTTCGGCGTCGAGCGCGGGCTGCGTGAACAGCGGCGGCGCTACGTTGACGACGACCAGGGCGTCCGGCTTGGTCTCCAGCTCGGCCTGGAACATCTGCACTTGCCGCTGCGGATCGAACGTTGTCGGACCGCTTGCCCGAATGCGGACCTTGCCGCCCAGATCCTTGGCGGCGGCGTTAGCGCCGGCAAGAATTTCAGTGCTCCATTCGCCGGCCGCCAACGCCTGCACGACGGATATGGTCACCTTGTCCTTCGGCGCGGCATCGGCGGGCATGATTGCCGCCGGCACCATGACCGCGCCGCTCAACACGGTGATTTTTGATAGCCGGAGCAAATAGCTCCCTGCTGCTTTCGATTCCATATTTTTCCTCCCTTTGCTGTACGATTAGTGTTTCAGATTGCAGTCTAAGTCGGCTTCGCCGCGGACAAATCCGGCCTTGTCAGAAGCGCATGAGCTATGCCACCGCCCATCTCTTACTGCGCGCGCCGGCGCTTGAGGACGCGATCGAGAGCGATCGCCCCGATGATCACGACACCGGTGACAAACTCCGAGTAGTTTAGATTGACGCCGTAGAACACGAGACCGCTGTCTATGGTGGTAATGATCAGCACCCCAAGCGCTGCTCCAATGATCGTTCCGGAGCCGCCGGCGAGCGATGTTCCGCCGATCACCACCGCCGCAATGACCTGAAGCCCGAGGCTGCGGCCCGACGAGGTGTCAACCGCCTTGAAATAGGCGAGCGTCATAACGCCGGATAATGCGGCCAAGAACCCGACCAGCGCCGTCGCGTAGATGCGGATAAGGCCGGTTCTCACGCCGATGAATTCGGCGGCGGCGGGGTTTGAACCGATGGCGCGAACGGTCGCGCCGAACCGCGTGTGTCCGAATACAAAATACAGCACGATCGCGCAGACGATCGCCGTCCAAACCGACGCCGGCAGTTGCAGATAGTCGCTGCCAAAGATCCGGAAAAACGGATGATCTTTCGGCAGTCCGTAGATCGCCTTACCGTCGGAGAGGATCAGATGCAGACCGAAATAGGCTGACAACGTTCCGAGTGACACGATGATCAGCGGAACCTTCAGTAAGCTTGTCAGAACGCCGTTCACACCACCGAGAACCACGCCGGATGCGAGCGACATCATCACCGCGATCCACGGATCGACATGGTAAAACTTGATCAGCAATGCCGGGAAAGAACCCGCTACGGCGAAAATTCCTCCGACGGAGAGATCAATCTCCACCATAGCCACCAGATAGACCATGCCGAAGGCGATGATGCCGACGAGCGCCGACTGGCGCAAAATCGTCTTCATCGAACCGAAGCTGAAAAAATCCGGGTACGGAATGCCGATGGCGAGAAGCATCAGCACGAAAACGATGACCAGACCGGTGTCTTCAGACCAGCGCCAGCGCAGCCCGGGAAGGTATCGCGCGAACAACGTCAATTTGTAATCATCGGCTGGATTTGAAGTGCTCATTTCGAAGCGCACTCACAAATTTTGTGAGGACGCCGGCGCGCCGCCGCGGTCCTCCCTACGTACATTGTTCTTTGGCGCGAAACTCACATCCCGGTCGGACAGCGACAAATCGAGTTTTCCAACAGGAAGTATCGAGTTTGCCGATGGTTGGCCGGAATCCACAACTGTTACTGGAATGCCGGGGCATTGCCCGCGTTTGTCGACCGCTAGTCAGGACATGAGAGCTGAACGGCTCCTCCTAGAACGTTTGCGCTTTGATGTTGGCGAACATGCCTCGCACATTCGCATCGAGGTACACGATCTCGGTCAGGGTGCCGGGATCGTCGCCGGTCTCGAAATAACCGAACTTGGTATCGCCAAATGTCCCGCGTTGCACCAAGCGATAGCCGCGGGCCAGCAGGTCCGCGGTTGCTGCATCGTAATCATCGACCGCATAACCGAGGTGGTGCACACCGCCTTCCGGGACGCGGTCCAGAAATTCTGAATATGTGCTCTTCCCCGCGACGTTCTCGATGATCTCAAATTGCGTCTCGCCGACATAACCGAACGCCATGCTGTGATTGATTGGGGCGTCAGAGCCCCGAAACCATCCGTTCTCAACCACGATCTCGCGAAGCACCATAAAGCGCGGCGCACCGAGCTTGCCATTCAGGTGAGCAAGAGCAGCATCCAGATTCGGCACGACATAGCCGATCTGAAACAGCGTTCCAGGCAACGCACGACTGGCCATGTGTTGACCGCCCCTTCGCTGTGCACCGTGCAGGAGCGGCGCTACTTCGGCGGGCTGAACAGCGGCGTGGCGTCGCCGTAGATCCGGATGTCGGCGATCTTATCGCCGCGACGCCGCAGCACCGTGCAGAACTTGATGGCGCACAGGCTGTCGTCGAGGCGGGTGTATTGCACGACTGCTTCGGCTACGCCGACCTGTCCGTCGTGTATCGACCACGCCCCGACCATGCTGTGCGAGAGCCCCTTGATGCTTCCCCACAGATGGCCGATCGCAGCCTTGTACCCCTCCTTGCCATGCACCGTCGGATGATTGGCAAAGGTCAGTGTGGTGTCGTCGGTGTGCTGGGCGAGCGTGCGCTCCATGTCCATCGCATCAACCGCGCGGTAATAATCATAGATCCACTTGATCTCGCCGGCCGTATCGGTCGGATGTTTGGGCGTGAGGTGTTCGCGGCCTTTCTCATCGACCGTCCGCCTCACCGCGGCGAGTGTCGAGGCGACCGCGCCCAGATAGGCGCTTTCCATCGGCGCAAAGTGCGCTTTCTCGGCTTCGCTGCCCTCAGGAACCCCGTCCTTTTTCAGACTGAAGGCGAAGGTCAGCGTGAGGTTGCCGTTGTCGTCCTCGCCGATGATGTTTTCGATCTGTCCAAGCTCGGAGCCGCGCGTGCGCTCAAAGATGACGCGATTTTCCGGCTCGAATGTGACTTTCTCGCGGAGCGGTACATCCTTGAGCATGATGTCGCGAACGAGCCAGCCGTCGCCTTTTTCCACGACCTCGCACTTCTTCATCTCCGGCACGTATGGCAGGGCGTTGTTCGCCTTCATGAGCAGGCCTGTCCAAACGTCGTGCCGGCTCAGAAACGATTTTTTGGGTTCGTTGACAGGAACGGTTCGGCTCAGCTGATACATAACGCTCTCCCTAAGTGCGTGCGGCAACATCGACAACCTGCACGCCGGCCAGCAGCCGTGCTGGTTATCCAATCTATTTTTTTATTTCCAAAGTTTTCTAATTTGTGGATACGGCACTGTCAAGCCGCACCAAAACCGGCGTCGCTTCAGCTGCGCTTGGCGACTATTCTCGGAACCCTCGACAACACCGAGACGACCTGCTCCGCCGTCGCCTGATAATGCTTTCCAAGCGCACGGACAGCGGTTTTGACATCGCGCGAAAGCGCCGCCTCGAAGATTTGCTTGTGCTCTCGCGCGGTATCTCGTTTCAGTATTTTTTGCGGTCCAAATTTTGATCGCAATATGCGGTGGCGTTCCGCTTGATCAAACAAAAGGCCGGCAAGCTCCATGTGCCAGCGCGACCCGCAGGCGGACAGCAGCGCCATATGAAACTGGCGATGATGAAGCGCCCAAACCTCGGTGGATGGGCCGGGCTCTTTGGGGATGGGGTGGCGCGACAACGCGTGAAACGCCGCCACTACCGAGGTTTCCCAGGCAATGTCGCCACGGTCGATAGAACGGGCCAACGCCTCGCCTTCAATTACCAGGCGGGTCGCCATGGTATCTTCGACGTCATAGGCGGTCAGCGGCGCGACCCGGAAACCGCGCTGTCCCACCGTGGTTACGAGGCGTTCCGAGGCCAGACGCGTCAATGCCTCGCGCAGCGGGCTGATGCCGACATTATATCGCGCGCGCAATTCGTCCGAGCGAAGCGGCGATCCGGGGACGAACCGACCCCACAGAATATCTTGCCGCAGACGCCGATAGATCGATTCGGCAATCGTGCGAGGCAGGCCGCCATGGTCAGGCTCTTGAAGCGAAGCCTCGGCAACTGAACGCTTCATAACAGCCCCCGATCCGGAATCGATGAGATCTGCATTTTTTGGAAATTATAACATGATGGCGAGAAAGACCATCGAAATCAAATGAGACTTTCAGACCTCATTCGTCGCCGACGAACTCCTTTCGCCGCCGCTCCAGCTCGGCTGCATAGCGGCGGAGCGCAAAGGCTTCGGTGAGAAGCCCGATGACCTGCCGGTCGGCGTAGGAATCGACGACCGCGAGCGCCTCGGCCTCGGCGCGATCGAAGGCCAGCACCGCTTCCTTGATCGCCATGCCCGGCAGCAATATTCCCTCTGGATAACGCAGAATTTCCCTGACTGAGCTATCAGGGGAAATCTCCGGTGCGTGCGCGTCCGCCACCAGCGCCATGCCGACGTAGCGGCGTTGTTCGTCCACGGCGATAACTGCGGCCGATGACCCGACCGGAAAGGCTTCGCGAAAGGCGGCAATCGTCGTCGTCGCCAGCACAGTCCGCACATCGTGGCGCATCATCTTGCCGACGGTGAGATCGCGCATCCAGCCGACATCAGCGGCGCTGCGAATGGTCTCGCCACGCAGATGAAAGCGCCAGGTCGCGAATGAATAACCGAACATCTCGCGCGTGACCTGCGAGGCGACGATGACGGCGATAAGCACCGCAGTCGTCAGCCAGAGGTCGCCGGTGGTTTCGAGCGCGATGAAGGTCATGGTCAGCGGCCCGCCGATCACCGCCGCCGAAAGCGCGCCCATGCTTATCACGGCGTAGACATCGGTATCGAAATGCCAGTTCGGCCAAAGAGCCGCGAGCGCGACCGCCAGAAGCTGACCGCCGAGCGCACCGATCAAGAGCGAAGAGAAGAACATGCCGCCGCGAAAGCCCGCGCCGAGCGAGATGATAGACGCTACGATCTTGAGCACAAAAAGCAGCGCCACGGTCGTGAGCGAAAGCCGCAGTATTCCGGCGAAATGGAGCGCACCGTGGCCGGACGACATCACTTGCGGCGCAACAATCGCCAACAGCCCGACCAGAAATCCGCCAATCACCGTGCGCAGCGCAAGCCGCATGCTGATGCGAATAAACAAAGCTTCGCACAGCGCCACGCCGCGCATCATCAGAATTCCCGACCCAGCGCAAAGCAGACCGATCAAGGCGGCGATGAAGAGATCATGGGTGGCGACCGTCATCGGATCGGGCGCAACGAGCCCAACCTCGCCAGGCCCCAGCGCATGCGCCACGAGGTAACCGAGCAGCGCCGCGACGGCCACGGGCGCCAGACTATTGGGTGAATAGCCGCCGATGATCAGCTCGAAGCCGTAAAAGGCGCCGGCAAGCGGCGCACCGAACGCGCCGGCAATTCCTCCGGCGGCGCCGCAGCCGACCAGGATGCGCAAGTCGGCGCGCCGCAGCCGAAATGCCATGCCGATGCGCGAAGCAATGCCGCCGGCCAATTGCGTGTAGCCTGCCTCGATGCCGACCGATGCACCCACTCCGCTCGACCAGACAGTCTCCAAGGCGACGATGATGCTGCCAAGAAGCGACATGCGGCCGCCGTGCAGCGCATTGGCCTCGATTGGATCGATCTCGCGTTCCGGCCGCCAGCGCACGATCAACTCTCGCGCTACGCCGAAGACGATGCCGCCGGCGAGCGGCACCGAAATCGCCACCAGTGGATCGAGCCGCAGCAGTCCCGACAGCCGCACGCCGGGTTCGAGGCGAAACAAGACCTGATGCAGGAGGTCGACGCCGGCGCCCATCGCCGCGACGACCAGCCCCGCAATTGCGCCAACCAGTGCCGCGAGCGCAATCAGGCTCGATTCCCGCGCCCGGACGAAGGCGCGCAGACGCCGCGGTATCTCCAATCGGTTGGTGATTCTATCAATCAAGATCGAGTTACCGTTGCCGTCGCCGCAGCAGAGGGCCGCTATATTGGAACCCTGCCAACCTCGGCTTGTTCACGCAGCAGAGGGTCCGGACATTAGCCAGGAGCGCGCGATGCCGCATTCGATCCCGACGATTGTTGCCGCCGCGAGCGTGGCGTTCTTTTTCTGCTCCAGCGAGCGGGCGCCGGCCCAAACGGGCGGCACCACACTTCAGGGCAAGGCGGCATTCGGTGATTGGCATAATGACAGTCCGGGAACGCGACGTCTTATCACGCCAGCGGACCTGCCGGCTCCAGATCCCGCCGCGTCGATACCAAATCGCGTCAGGACCGTCGCGCGCACCGAGATGCAAAAGCCCCATGTGCCGAAGGGGTTTGAAGTTAATTTGTTCGCCTCCGGGCTGACGTCTCCCCGCCTCATCCGCGTGGCGCCAAATGGCGACGTGTTCGTTGCAGAGAGCACGGCCGGGCGCATCCGCGTTCTGCGGCCGAACGGTGAACAAGCCTCGCAAGCGGCCGTGTTTGCTGACGGTCTTCTCGGTCCATTTGGCATCGCGTTCTATCCGCCGGGACCAAATCCCGAATGGGTCTATATCGGCAACACCGATTCCGTTATCCGCTATCCGTATCGCAACGGCGATCTGCAAGCACGCGGACCGGCCGAGGTGATCGTGCCGCGCCTGCCGGTCGGCGGCCATCACACCCGCGACGTCGTGTTCTCGCCACAGGGGAAAGTCATGTACGTCTCGGTCGGGTCCGGTTCCAACGTCGGCGACAGCATGGGCAAGTTGAGCGGGGCCGAACTGCAGAAGTGGCAATCCGACCAACCGCTCGGCGCCGCCTGGGGAAATGAAACGGAGCGCGCCGACGTGCTTGCCTTCGATCCCTTGGGCAAGAACAAGCGCATCTTCGCTACCGGAATCCGCAATTGCGTCGGCATGGCGATCGACCCGTTGAATAACACGCTGTGGTGTTCAACAAATGAGCGCGACTGGCTCGGCGATAATCTTCCGCCGGATTACATCACCCGCGTACGCGAGGGCGCGTACTATGGCTGGCCTTGGTATTATATCGGCGCCAACGAAGACCCCCGGCACAAGGACGAACGGCCTGACCTCAAGAAAAAGATCACGATCCCGGACGTGCTGATCCAAGCCCATTCCGCATCGCTTGAATTGACGTTTTATGCAGCGACGCAGTTTCCTGCTGACTATCGTGGCAACATCTTCGCTGCCGAACACGGTTCCTGGAACCGCGGCAAACGCACCGGCTACAAGGTTATTCGCGTTATCGTGAAAGACGGCGTGGCCACCAGCGAATACGAGGATTTCGCGACCGGCTTTGTGGTCAATGATGCCGAAGTCTGGGGTCGTCCGGTCGGTGTGGCGGTCGACAAGGACGGCGCCTTACTGGTGTCCGAAGACGCCAGCGGCACCATCTGGCGTATCCGCTATTCGGGCAAGGCCGCGCAGGCTCACTAGGCACAAGCGCGCAGCGGGAACGCTCGATCGCACCTGGGCGTTGCGGTGAGGGGCTGTGCCGGAGCGATCAAGAATGCATCGATCCGCTCCCGGGCGTTCCGCGCACCAAGCCGCTGAAGCGGAATCCGGCCGCTCGGAAACGGTCGAGACCGATATCCCGGCGCGCCTCGATGCGCTACCGTTCGGGCGATTTCATCTGCTGGTCATCGGCGCGCTTGGCATCACCTGGATACTCGACGGTCTCGAAGTGACACTCGCCGGCACGCTGTCCGGCGCGCTCAAAGCAACCTCGGGCCTGAATTTGAGCGACGCCCAAATCGGCGTCGCCGGAAGTTCCTATCTTTGCGGCGCGGTCGCAGGCGCCTTTTTCTTTGGCTGGCTCACGGATCGGTTGGGGCGCAAGAAATTATTCTCGATCACGCTGGCGGTTTATCTCGCCGCCACCGCTGCGACGGGACTGTCATGGGATGCGTGGAGCTTTATCCTGTTCCGTTTCCTGACCGGCGCCGGCATCGGCGGCGAATACGCCGCGATCAACTCGGCCATCCAGGAATTGATCCCCGCCCGGATGCGAGGCTGGACCGATCTCCTCATCAACGGCAGCTTCTGGATTGGCGCAGCGATGGGCGCCGGCGGCTCGATCGTTCTGCTCAATCCGAAAATTATCGACCCGGAATTCGGATGGCGGCTGGCCTTTCTGATCGGGACGCTCATCGGATTGGTCGTTCTGGTCATGCGCCATTGGGTTCCGGAAAGCCCGCGCTGGCTGATGACCCACGGCTTCCTGAAAGAAGCGGACGCGATCGTCACCGGCATTGAAGCGCGCCTTGCGCAGGCGCCTCAGCCGGATGCGCGCACGGCGCCGCGCGTGCGATTGCATACGCGCGACCACACCCCGCTCGGCGAAGTCGCACGCGTGCTGTTCAGGACCTACCGGACCCGAACACTGGTCGGGCTCACTCTGATGACCGCGCAGGCCTTTTTCTACAACGCGATTTTCTTCACCTACGCGCTTGTTTTGAGCGATTTTTACCACACGCCGGCCGACCAGATCGGCTGGTACATCCTGCCGTTTGCCGCCGGAAACGTGCTCGGACCCATTCTGCTTGGCCGGCTGTTCGACACGATCGGCCGCAAGGTGATGATCGCACTGACGTACGGCCTATCGGGATTGTTGCTCGCCTTGACAGCTTACCTGTTCGCCCACGGCGTTCTCTCCGCGTCGGCTTTGACCGTCGCCTGGATGATCGTCTTTTTCTTCGCCTCGGCGGCCGCAAGTTCTGCCTACCTCACCGTGAGCGAGATTTTTCCCCTCGAAATTCGCGCGCTCGCCATCGCGTTATTTTATGCAATCGGCACCGGCGTCGGCGGCGTCATCGGCCCGCTGTCACTGGGCATTCTGATCAGCACTGGATCGCGCGGCAGCGTCGCCATCGGGTATTTCATCGGTGCAGCGCTGATGATTGGCGCCGCGGCGGTTGAAGCAATCTGGGGCATCGCCGCGGAGCGCAAGCCGCTCGAGCAAGTCAGCCGGCCATTGTCGTTTGTCGATTCGTGACGGGCAAAAGGCCGGCATCGCCGCCAGCCTGTCACGCATGGGTGGATGGCCTTATCGCCGCTGGCAATCACCGCCGGGCTCCTTCACATTCGGCTGCGACGACAAGTTCGGGTCTCATGGACGCATCCGCCACCACTGCCCCGCCGGAGCGTGGCGTTCTGCTGCGGATCGCGCCGTTCACGCTTATTATTTTCCTGGTCTATTTGACGGTCGGCATGCCGCTGGCCGCGCTGCCGCTCCAGGTTCATGACGTTCTCGACTTCGACAATCTGACCGTTGGCATCACGATCGGGTTGCAGGCGCTCGTGACGCTGTTGACGCGCCAGTTCGCCGGCGTCTTGTGCGATCGCCGCGGCGCGAAATTCGGCGTCATGCTGGGAAGCGGCGTGTCGATCCTTGCCAGCGCAGCCTATCTGGCTTCGGCTGCCACCTCGCTCGGCCCAGCGGCATCGCTGGCGCTTCTCCTCACCGCGCGGGTGATATCCGGGCTTGCCGAGAGTCTGGTGATGACCGGCGCGCTCGCATGGGGGATTGGCGCGGTCGGCGCAAAAAATACCGGGAGGGTCATGGTGTGGGTCGGCATCGGCCTTTACACCGCCATCGCCGTCGGCGCTCCGATCGGTGTGGCGCTGATGAAACTGCGGAGCGTAGCCGGCGGTTTCGCGGCGGTTTCGCTTGGCATGATCGCGATTTCCGCGCTCGCGACCGCCGTGACGAGTTTCATTCCGGCCGTCGCACCTCACGGTGGAGAGCGGTTGCCGTTTACGCAGGTGATCGGCCGGATCGCGCCGTTCGGCGCCGGTCTGGCGCTGGCGACGCTGGCATTCGGAGCGATCGGCACCTTCGCCGCGCTCGACTTTCAGGACCGAGGTTGGCCCGGCGCGGGATTCGCCCTGACCGGTTATGGTGCGGCCTATGTGTTGACCCGAGTCTGCTTCGGCGGCTGGCCCGACCGCTTTGGCGGCGGCCGCGTCGCGGCGTGGTCGCTGTTCGTCGAATGCATTGGCCAGCTCATGCTATGGCTTGCGCCGCATCCCGCCGTGGCGTTTGCCGGGACCATCTTTACCGGCGTCGGCAACGCGCTGGTGTTCCCGTCGTTGGGTATCGAAGCGGTCAAGCACGTGCCGCCTGCCAGCCGCGGCGCCGCGCTCGGCGCCTATGTCGCGTGCTTCGATGTCGGCTTCGGCCTCGCCGGGCCGACAACCGGCCTGATGGCCGGCGCCTTCGGCTATCCTTCCGTCTTTGCTCTCGGCGCACTCGGTGCTGCCGCTGCCATTCTAGTGGCGCGACGCTCGCGCGGCGACGCTCGCGCACCGTCAAGCTGATCGCGCGACGCGACCGAGCGACAACACAACACTCGCCTAACCATTTCTGATCGCGCGCACGAAAAAAATTGTCGCGCACACAAAAAACTCTTGCATCACTCGGCCAACACGCTTATGTCGCGCTCGCCCAATTTCGCACGTGCCTGTGGCCGCGTGCCGGTTGGTGGGCATCCGGACAAGAGGCCGGA
>Ga0335085_10005100_pt1 | contig 21360 bp, 20 predicted proteins | sample Lox_Sample_45_FD_206712 | JGI IMG/M metagenome (GOLD analysis project Ga0335085, IMG submission 206712) | Soil microbial communities from Loxahatchee National Wildlife Refuge, Florida, United States - Lox_Sample_4.5 | ecosystem: Environmental > Terrestrial > Soil > Wetlands | place: USA...
TGGTGCCCCTCGCGCTGCGCAAGGGACTGAGCAGATTGAACGAAACCGCGGCTACGGTCGGTGTACTTGTCGAAATTCATGGGGCTGTTTCCCTCGGCCTATCCCGACCGCCCTTTCGGCACGATCGGCACATCGTCATTGGGTGTATCAGTGGGATTTGGCGGTTTCCTGATGCAGATCAAAACGATCTCCGTCAGGCTTGCCCGCCAGCGAACCCCTATCGGCGATCCGCCGTCACCAAATATGGGAGCAATTCCGCCCGAAAAAAGAGCCGGCACCGGGGCGGACGGCAGCAATTTTGGCGTCGAGTCCGTTTCAAAGCGGCGGCCTCAAGCCGCCGGCGTCCCGAAAACCCGCTCGCCCTGCAAATCGATCATCTGCCTCGCTTTGCCGAGCGTAAAGGTCACCGCATCGTCGTAGGTGGCAAACGCGTCGGCGCGGATGAAACGGTGCTCCTGACGTACGCCGCCGACTTCGCGTTCGATCACGCCAGCGGTCTGAAATTGGCCTTCGCTCTTATAGGGCGCGGCGCGGATGATGAAACCCTTGTACTCGACAGGCTCCGACGGCTTTTCCGCTTTGGCGGCGTCACGCCCGCCGAACAATGCGCTGAGAAACGACATCGCCTCGCTCCGATGCATCTGAGGATGCACCGATTTTGCGCGACTGATGGTCAAGACGCAACGTCAGGCAGCAGGCCGAACCGCCGCCGCGCTGAAACACGTCCAGCGCCGTTTCAACCACGGCGTAGCCTCGTTCTTGCAGCTCATGTCGCAACGTCGGGCTGCAGCTCGAAAGAATGATCGTGCGGCCGACACAGACGGCATTGGCGGCAAAGCGCGTCGCATCGGCGTGATCGAGCGCGACGCGCTCGGACGGGGGCACGTGGTCTTGGATGAAGGCGAGTGCATCCGGAGTGAAAGCGCCCGGATAATAGATCACGGTGCCGCAGGGGAGTGCGCAAAGCGCGGTATCGAGGTGGTAGAAACTCGGATCGGCCAGCCGCAACGTGAGGCAGCAGCTTTTGCCAAATTGCTGCTCCAGGTATTTTGCGGCCGCGCCGTCAGAACGAAAGCCGCAGCCCATCCAAAATAAGCCGCGCCGTGCATCCCAAATGCAGTCGCCGGCCCCTTCGAGCACAACGTCATCGGGCAACGCCACGACCTCATCAACAACACCACGGGCCTTGAGCGACGCGAACGCCGCGGCAAACACCGATTCCTCGTTTCGCCGCTCGCCATAGCGGAAGCGCGCGAGCACGACTTTGCGGTCAAGCACGACCGCAGCATTAGCGGTGAACACCAGATCGGGAAGGTCCGGAGCGGGCTCGAGCGTATCGATCGCAGCGCCCGCGGTCTCCAGCGCGCGGCGCAAACCGGCCCACTGCGCCTGGGCCTTGTCGTGCAACACTGCGCCGCCGGCGGCCCAGGCCTGCGGATCCATCCACGGGTTGATGCTGTAACTGACCGCAAAATGCCGCGGCGGGCACATCAGGAAGCGAGGCTGCGGGTTTTGGCCAAGCGTCGCGTGAATGTTCATTGGCGGTTGGAGATCATCCTGCGACTGCCAGCGCTTCGCACCGGAGCGAATCAAACTGCCGGCAAAATCCTAACACGGGAGGAAAAGCCATTTGTGCGTGGACCGGCCGCGCTTGTCTTCGAGACACGGCCGCCACGCACAGATGGAGATGTCGCCATCAGGCGCAAGAGCGCGGATTAATTAATTGCCGCGAGCGTAATAGCCGCGCGCGTAGAGCGCGACCGCCAACGCTTCGTTGCCGTGAGCGGCGCGATAGGCGCCGGCGAGATAGCGCACGGCGTACGTCATGTTGGTTTCAGCGTCGAGCAGCCCAGAAGCCGAACCGTTGTAGCCCATGGCGCGCGCGGTGCCGAGGCGGATTTGCATCAGACCGTAATTGCCGGCGCTGACTGCGTGTGGATTGTAGCGGCTCTCGCGCATGATGACGCGATGAATGAGCGAAGTAGGCACGCCATTGGCGCTGGCATGCTGAGCGACCATGCCCTCATAAGCTTCCGGCACCTTGCCCGGAACTTGAGTGACTTGACCGGTGACTTGCCCCGAAGCCTGATTCAAAACTTGCCGCTCGGTATGCTGCGGCGCCGCATACGCCGCCCGGCCGGAATGTTGATTGACGCCATCATCAAACAGCCAGCTCGCCGAGGCGGGCTGCGCCAGCGCGCCGACAATGAGCGCGGAAAATGTTACAGAATACGCCACCGATTTCAGCATCGTGTTCTCCAAGCTAATTATGACGGTCGGTTTGTCGGGACCGACTGAGGCAGCAAAGGGGACGATGCGAGGCGATGTCGTGACGACGGGAACAGAGAATTGTCGTAGTTCGCCGTTAACTAATTGGGCGGCGGCGGCCGTTGCCGATTGCAAAATCGGCAAATCGCCTTTATATACGCGCCATTCGAGATTTAGCCTGCCTTGCCGTCTCGCCGATTTGAGTCATTAGCTCAATAAGGCCTTTCCCAAGACCACGCGAAATCCGGATTGGACCTTGCGAATTGTTCGTAAGGCCGCAAAACGCGTTCGCGTTTTCAATGGAGGCCATCATGGCAACAGGTACCGTCAAGTTCTTCAACGCCCAGAAGGGTTACGGCTTCATCGTCCAGGACGCCGGCGGCCCGGATGTGTTCGTGCACATCTCCGCCGTCGAGCGCGCTGGCATGCGCACCCTCAACGAGGGCCAGAAGCTTTCGTTCGACATCGAGGCCGACCGCCGCAGCGGCAAGTCCTCGGCTGCGAATCTGCAAGCGGCCTAAAGTCGTTACTATATAGACAACGCCGGCGTCATATTGGCGCCGGCGTTTTCACGTAAACCGGCGACACAAACAACAAGTGAGAAAAAAGCCATGCCAAGAAAGCCGGGACTCAACTCCGAATTCGTCATGTTCGATGTTGTCTACGAAGACGGCACACAACGCTCCAACCGCAAGGTGCCGCGCGCGCTGATCGGCGGCATCGATGGCGACAAGCCGGCGCACGGCTTCCTGATCGAGCAGGACCGCGAGATTGCGGAAAAATCCGGGCGCCCGCCGGTCAAGATCCAGAGCATCACGCGCTCTGGCGCGAAGAAGAAAGACCGCGACTTCTCCGAGCGCCGCGCGAGCTAACGATCGCCGCAAGCTCTGCCTTCCGCAATCAGCTTCGGGATATTGCTGCAGGCTTTGGCAGAGCGCGACGAAGCCGGTTTGCCAACGCCATGCATTGTTCGGTTATGTCGGGAATCGCGATGATCTCCCAGAATGCCGGGCGCGTCAGCGGGCCTACTGCAAACAATCGTTCCGACGCCTCGCCTGACCGGCTGATGACGGCGCCGTCCGGCGTGACGTCGATTCCGAGATGCAATGGATCAAGTCGCGCGAGGCCGCGCTCGATCAGGCTGCGCAGCACGGGGTTGACCACTTTCACAGGCGCCGGTCCGATCTGACGGCATTCGACGATGTTGTCGACCTGCATGGTTTCGACTGTCGTCGCGCCGCGTCTTCGATAATGGATCAGCACGCCCTCAGTAACCTGTTCGATTCCACACAGCTTCGCTGCCATTATCTGCAGACGGCCGGACGCGATCACTGCATCAATTCGCTTTTCGACTTCCGGCGCCATGCGATGCCGATGCACGTCCCACCATGCCCGGGCATGTTCGAGAAAGCTTTTTCGCGCGGGCATTGGCAGGTGCTGCCAGATCTGCTGGACAAACGGCCTGATGCCGTCGAGGACACAGCGCCAGTCGCCGCCTTGCCGCGCGTGCTGTTCGATCCTGGTCCGCAACCAGCGCAGAAGATCGGGCATGCCCTTTCCGAACGGCACGTCCGCCGGGTCTATCCGCATCGGTTGAACGTTGCGGTGGCCGCGCGGCAGTAATCCGCGCCGTGACATGGCAAGGACCGGCCCTTGGTGTCCGGCGCGGCTGAGCGACAGCACATAATCGATCATGGTCAGTCCGGTACCAAGCAGAAGCACGCGTGCGTCCGGCTCTACACCGGCATCCGCAGGCCCGGTCCATGGATCAAGATATCCGCCGGTATGACAGACCGACGCTTCGTGCCCGGTGGCGAGTATCGCGAAGTCGCCCTGATGAAGCGAGCCGTCCGCCAGCGTTATCGTCACGCCGGACGGGAACTGGGCGATCGATACGCACTCGCCTCTGATGATGCGAAGCGGGCCGGACCGTCCGCCGGACGATAGAGGCGCAATCAAACTGCTGAGATATTCGCCATAGATCTTGCGCGGCGCGAAGCAAAACGGACCGCCGCCGGTCTGCCAGGCCGATCCGCACTCCTTGCGTGCCCCGAGCCAGCGCCAGAAATGATCGGGCTGATCGGGGAAGGCGGTCATATTGGCGGCGCGGACATTGAGCAGATGATCGGGATTGGTCGTGCAGTAGGCAATGCCGCGGCCGACTTCCGGCTGCTTCTCAATGAGCGTGACTTTCAGATCGCCGGCCCGGTTGCGCAGCAGATGACAGGCGAGCAGGACCCCGCTCGCTCCGCCGCCAATGATGAGCACGTGGGGCCGATGGTCTTGCAAGCGCGTTTCCCGGATCGTCGCGGTATGTGGCGTCGTCACGGCAATCGACTGCAGCCCTCGCAGGAGACCAACGCTCCGCGACCCGCACGACGACAGGGGCTCGGCCTTCGCCGCTACGCCGGCACCCACGATAGTTCCTGCTCGCCGCGGGTCGATAACTCTTCCAAAGTATAGTTGATAATATCCATAGATTAAACCTTATTCTAAGGCTTGGCCGCTTTTAAAATGCCGAGCCCGCAATTTTTCCAGCCGGCCGCCGGCGTCCGATAAAATGGCGGGAGTGTGGAGACTTTGCCGGAGCAGGTTCCCCCGTCCCGGTTCCGCCCCTCTGCCCTACCGAGGCTTTTTGCCAGCGGTTAACCCCTGCCTGTTACGCCTTCCCTTGGGGGCATGCGCGTAACGCCGTTTACGGCGGGCTCCGGGGACCGTTGGCAATGTCCGAAGCTGCAGCTGCCGCTCTGTTCCAGCTTTCGCCGACGACCGGCAACGCGCTCCTCATGATCGCCGAGGCGATTGTGTATTTCGCCGTGTTGGCCGGCCTGTTCCGGGCCCGGCATCGGCTCGGCATCGGCGCCTTCTTCTGCGCGCTCGGCGTCATGCACTTCCTCGAAACTTACCTTGCCAGCGTGCTCTATGTTCCGCTGCCGTTCGGCGTTGTCGCGTCGCCGGGCTCGACCGTGCTGTTCACCGGCAAGCTGATGCTGCTGCTGCTCGTCTATATCCGCGAGGACGCAGTGGTGGTGCGGCAGCCGATCTACGGGCTTCTGATCGGCAACGTGCTCCTGCTCGCACTGGCGGCACTGATGCGGCTCCACGGCGCCGGCGCGTTCGCCGCCGCGCATCAGTCAGATTTCGGCTTTCTCGGGCAGATGGGCGCGCTCATGGTGTGGGGGACGCTGATCCTGTTCGCCGACTGCGTCATGATGATCCTGCTTTACGAGCGCCTGCCGGCGCTGCGCGGCAATTATTTGTTGCTCCGCTTGGGACTGACCGGCGCGCTGATCCTGAGCTTCGATCAGGCGGCGTTCTTCGCCGGACTTCATTATCTCACCGGCGCGCCGCTTTCGGTTCTGTTCGGCGGCTGGGCGTCCAAGATGGTTGCGGTTGCCATCTATGCCTGCCTCGGCACCGCTTACTTGCGCTGGCTCGAACTGCCGCGCCGCCGCGACAACCGCACCCGGCGCCTGACCGACGTGTTCGATCTTCTCACCTACCGCGAACGCTACGAAGACCTGATGGCGCGCTCGGGCCGCGACGCGTTGACCGGCGCGCTCGACCGCGGCCGTCTCGAACATCTGGGCCGCAAATATATCGAGGACGCGGCGCTGGTTGGACAGCCGGCGAGCTTGCTCATTGTCGACATCGATCACTTCAAAAGTTTCAACGACCGTTTCGGCCACGCCGCCGGCGACGTGGTGCTGTTGCGTATCGCGCGCATCATTATGGCGACCGTCGGCCCGAGCGATACCGTGTTCCGCTATGGTGGCGAGGAATTTGTCGTGATCGCACCCGGCATGACGCGGACCGCGGCGTTGACGCTCGGCGAAAGGGTCCGCCGCGACGTTGCAAGCCACATGGATGCCGAAGCCGCAGCCCCGCTTGTAACTGTCAGCATCGGGCTTGCCACCTGCGCCGACGACGCCTCCGACTACGAGGGATTGTTTGAATGCGCCGACCGGCGGCTCTATCTCGCCAAGTCGGCCGGGCGCAATTGTGTGGTCGGCGAAACCAAGGTCGATGCCGGCGCGCCGAAGCTCGCCTGGGCCGGCTAAAACCTTTCGCGGCAGCGAAGCCCGGCGATTACGTGCGACCGCCGAGTTGCTCCGCGAACAGCACCAGCGTCTTGCGATAGATCTCGGAGTGATTCCATTCGCGCATCGCCTCGAAATTCGCAGTGCCTTCGCGATACGGTTGTCCTCCTTGCCAGCCATTGACGTGCAGAAGGTTGGCCGTCGAGGCGAGCACGTCCGGCACCGAGTGGCGCAAATCGACGCGGCGGTCACCGTCGTAGTCAACGCCGTATTTGATGTAGGACGACGGCAGAAACTGGGTCTGGCCGATTTCGCCGGCATAGGCACCGATCAGATCGCTTAACGGCAGATCGCCGCGCTGCACGATCTTGAGCCCCGCGATCAATTCGCTCTGGAACAGTTCACTGCGCCGGCAATCCCAGGCGAGCGTCGAGAGCGTGCGGATCACCGGCAGCTTGCCCATGTCGCCAGTGCCGTTGTCGGTTTCCATGGTCCAGATCGCCATGATCAGTTCGCGCGGCACGCCGTACTGGCGCTCGATGCGCGACAGCAGGTCGGCGTATCGCACCATCAGCTTTTTCGCGCGATTGATGCGCGCCGGGACGACGCGCGTGCGCGCGTACTCCTCAAAACTCTTCGAGTGAAACATGCCGTGCTGGCGGCGGTCAAAGGCGAGCACGCTCTGGTCAGCCGCAAGGCCGGCGAACGCGGCGCTAATGGTCTGCTGGCTCACGCCCGCTGCCAGCGCATCGCGCTGCATCTGGCCGAGAAAGCTTTCGTAATTGCCGCCGCACTGCGCGGCGGATGCCGGCAGAGCGAACGCCGCGACCAGAATCGCAGACCCGGCAGCGATAAAGCGAGCAATCTTAGAACTGACGCGCATCCCTCACCTCGTTGTCGTCCTTGCGCGCGTTTTACACGTCGGCGTCGGGCTTGTCGCGCCCCATATCCTCGTCACCGCCGGACTTGATCCGGCGCCCCGTGCCAACTTTCGGTAAATCAACAGCGCGGTGCGAGCGGCAGCGCCGTTTGGATTGCAGTGCCATGGGCGAGGCAAACGACGCCGTCCTTTGAATGACTAAGCAATTAAACAAAAAACCCAGCTGCAGCCGGGCTTTTGTTTTTCAGAAGACGTGGATGGCCGGGGCAAGCCCGGCCATGACGTAAGCGTATTAGTTGTCGAGGAAACTCCGCAGCTTCCGCGAGCGTGACGGATGCTTCAGCTTCCGTAGCGCCTTGGCTTCGATCTGGCGGATGCGCTCGCGGGTGACCGAGAACTGCTGGCCGACTTCTTCCAGCGTGTGGTCGGTGTTCATGCCGATGCCGAAGCGCATGCGCAGCACTCTTTCCTCGCGCGGGGTCAACGACGCGAGAACGCGCGTCGTCGTTTCGCGAAGATTGCTCTGGATCGCGGCGTCGATCGGCAGGATCGCGTTCTTGTCCTCGATGAAGTCGCCGAGGTGGGAATCCTCTTCGTCGCCGATCGGGGTCTCCAGCGACAGCGGCTCCTTGGCGATCTTGAGAACCTTGCGCACTTTTTCGAGCGGCATGCCGAGCTTTTCCGCCAGTTCCTCCGGCGTCGGCTCGCGGCCGATCTCGTTGAGCATTTGGCGCGAAGTGCGCACGATTTTGTTGATGGTCTCGATCATGTGCACCGGGATGCGGATGGTGCGGGCTTGATCGGCGATCGAGCGCGTGATGGCCTGCCGGATCCACCAGGTCGCGTAGGTCGAGAACTTGTAGCCGCGGCGGTACTCGAACTTATCGACCGCTTTCATCAGGCCGATATTGCCTTCCTGAATCAGGTCGAGAAATTGCAGGCCGCGGTTGGTGTATTTCTTGGCGATGGAGATGACGAGGCGCAGATTGGCCTCGACCATTTCCTTCTTGGCCTGCCGCGCTTCGCGCTCGCCCTTCTGCACCATGTGCACGAGCTTGCGGAATTCCGGAATTTCCAGCCCGGTCTCGGTGGCGAGCGCGTGGATGTTGGTGCGCAATTCCTTGATGCGGTCCTTGTCGCGGGCGACAAAATTCTTCCAGCCCTTGGCGGAGAGCTTCGACACCCGGTTGAGCCAGCGCGGATCGAGCTCGGAGCCCTGGTAGTTGCGCAAAAACTCTTCGCGCACCACGCCGTGGCTTTCGGAGAGCCGCATCAGCCGGCCCTCGTGGCCGACCAGCCTTTTGTTGATGTCGTAGAGCTGCTCGACCAGCGCGTCGATCCGCGCCTGATTGAGGCGGAGCGACTTCACCTGCTGGATGATCTCTTCCTTGAGCTTCTTCGATTTGCGCTCCTGCGCCGGCGACAGCGTTTCGTTCTTGAGCTTGTTCTGGATGTCGAGGTCCTGCAGGCGGCGCAGCCGCTTGAAGAAATCGGCGATGTTGTCGAAGGTCTCCAGCACTTTCGGCTTCAGCTCGGCCTCGATGGCGGCGAGCGACATCGAGTTCTCCAGATCGTCCTCGTCGAGGTCGGCTTCGGCGAGCGCTGCTTCGAGATTTTCCTCGCCGTCACCGGCGCCATTGGTCGCCTGCGGCTTGAACGGCGTGGCTGCCGGCGGCGCCGAAGGTGGCGCGACTGCCTGCGGCGGCTGGCCGTGCGGCACGAAGCCCGGCGCGCCGGGCGCTGCCGCGCCATCGCCAGCCGGTGCAGCGGCTGCGTTCTTGGCATCCGGGCCTGCGTAGGTGGCTTCGAGATCGATGATGTCGCGCAGGAATACCTTGCCCTCGTTGAGTTCGTCGCGCCAGATGATGACGGCCTGGAAGGTGAGCGGGCTTTCGCACAGACCGGCGATCATCGCCTCGCGGCCAGCCTCGATACGCTTGGCGATCGCGATTTCGCCTTCGCGCGAGAGCAGTTCCACCGAGCCCATTTCGCGCAGATACATCCGCACCGGGTCGTCGGTCCGCTCGGTCGGTTCCTTGGCCTCGGATTTGGCCGGGGTTTTCGGCGTGACCTCGACCAGTTCGCCGGACTCGCTCTCTTCCTCTTCAGGCTCCTCGCGCGCCTCGGCTTCTTCCTCGGTCTCGGCTTCCTCGGTCTCTACGACGTTAATTCCCATCTCACTCATCATCGCCAGGACGTCTTCGATCTGCTCGGAGGTGACTTCCTCCGACGGCATCACTGCATTGAGCTGCCCATAGGTGACATAGCCTCGCTTCTTCGCCTGCTTGATCATCTTCTTGACAGCGGCGTCCGACAGATCGAGGAGCGGCAGCGGGGCGTCGGGGGTCTCGGACGCCTCTTTTTCCGGCGCCTCCCCTTCTTTTTGCGGGACGGCCTTGATCTTGGTCGCGACCGCCTTTGTCCCCGCGCTCTTGGTTGCCATGTCTATCTCCACCAACGCTGTCCCTGCCAACGCGCGCTTCGCGCATTCGCACGTATTTATGCCCCTACCCTATGGTCATCCGCCACGTCGGGTAGAGGAGCCTTGCCTTAATCGGCGCGCCATGCGCGATGCGCCCGGCCGACCGCCAAAAAGGGCAGTGCCGCTCAAGGACACCGCCCGAATCGAGGACCCGAATCGAGACCCCAGTGTTCGCGGAACTCCGTTAAGCTCCGGCTAACCCTACCGAACGCGTGAGCGACCTCCTTAGTACCTGATCGCCGGGTCGTCCAGCACCGGCACGGTGCGTGGCGCCGGGTCTAGAACGAACGCGTGGGACGGCCGGATTGATCACCGAAACCTTCGATTAACGCCTCAGTTCCGTCGAGTGTGGAAAGCCGGGACTTTACGTCCCGCAGACGCGCGTAATTCGCCTCGCTGTTGTCCTGACCGAGCGCCAATTCCGCATCCTTAAGTTCCCTAGTTAGGGAATGCGACTGCCGATGCAAGGCAAGAAGTTGCTTCCAGGTGTGCAAAACATCGCCGGCGGCTGCGTCCGGACGCGCGCCCCACACCGAGGGGGTAGTGATGCTGCGCTCGAAGCGGGCCATCAGCTCGCCGAAGCCGCGGCGAGTCAGTTCGGCGGCGAGTTCCCGGCGCTCGGCCTCATGGTGACCGGTCACGTCGCCGGCATCGTGGCCCAGCCCGTGGCCGGTTTGATGAGCGAGTACGTCGATCAGCGCGGTCTTGAGCTTTTTCGCATCGCCATGACGAAATTCGGTCTCGGCCAGTTCCTCCAGGCGATCATGCATCAACCAGGGGTGGTTCAGGGCGGCTTGCAGGATCAACGCTTCCCGGCGCGGTATCGCGGTGCGATGGCCGCGATGGAGCGGGCCTGCCGCAAGATGCGGACTCGTCGCCATGTAGCCCTCGTCACGGCTGAAGGCTGGCCGCCGCGGCGCGGGCCGAGGGCCGGCATTGTTGCGGCGTCCCCTTTCGTCCCATTCGCGGCGGCGGCCGGCAACCTCCGCCGGCGCGAACAGCGACCGCAGCCGCGCCGAAAAATCGGCGCGGTAATAGCGGCGGACTGTCTCGTCCGCGACGGTGTTGGTGACTTCGATCAGACGCGCCTCAAAGGCGGCGCGGCGTTCCGGCGTCGCAAACGGGCCGGCCTCGGTCTCGCGCGCCCACAGCATGTCGGCAAGGGGCCGCGCCGCGGACAAGACGTCCTCGACCGCTTCGCGGCCACCCGAGCGCACCAGATCGTCAGGATCCTGCCCGTCCGGCAGCGCCGCGAGCTTCAGACTCTTGCCCGGCTTGATCAGCGGCAGCGCGATATCGAGCGCGCGATAGGCAGCGCGGCGACCGGCATCATCGCCGTCGAAACACAGCACCGGCTCGTCGGCCATCCGCCACATCAGGCCGAGTTGATCGGCGGTGAGCGCGGTACCGAGCGGCGCCACCGTGGCCTCGTATCCCGCGGTCACCATCGCAATCACATCAATGTAACCTTCGACCGCGATGACGCGCCCGCCGTCATGAGCCGCCTTGCGCGCCGTCGCGATGTTGTAAAGCGTAGCACCTTTGTGGAAGAGCGGCGTCTCCGGGGAATTGAGATACTTCGCCGCGACGTCCTTCTCGAGCGCGCGGCCGCCGAACGCAATGACGCGGCCGCGCCAATCGGTGATCGGAAACATGACCCGGTCCCGGAAGCGATCATAGGGTACCGGGATCTCGTCGCCGGCGACGAGAAGCCCGGCCTCTACCATATCCTCGACTGAAATCTTCGCGGCGCCGAGATGCTCCTTCAGCGCGTATTGGTCGGCTGCGGCATAGCCGATCCGAAACTTAAGTTGCGTCGCCGAGCTGATGCCGCGATCGGCTAAATAGCCGCGGCCGCGCGCGCCGGACCGCGACGCCAAATTCGCTTCGAAAAATTTCGCCGCCAGTTCGACGACGTCATGGAGCGTCCGCCTTCGCTCCTCGTGTTCCTGCGCCTCGCGCGTCATCACCGGCATCGGCACGCCGGCCTGCCCGGCCAGACGCTCGACTGCTTCCGGGAAGCTCACGCCTTCGGTCTGCATCACGAAATCGAAAATGTTGCCGTTCTTGCCCGAAGAAAAATCAAACCACATCGCCTTCTGGTCATTGACGAAGAACGACGGCGTTTTCTCCTTGTTGAACGGCGACAGCCCCTTCCACTCGCGGCCGGCCTTGCGTAGTTTCACGCGCTTGCCGACGACCTCCGAAGCCGGAAGCCGCGCGCGCAGCTCGTCGAGGAATTGGGGCGAGAATCGCATGGTGATTCGGCAGCGTAGCGCGGATACGGGCTAAATAGCGGGCGGCAGCCGACGTTGGCATGAGCTGCCGCGTTTGTCCCGGTTATCCACAGTCTTTCAAAATCATCGCCTTTAACTCATATCTTGCATTAGGAATTACAAGTGTATATACACATCTCGTATATACGAATGTACATAGGAGATTAGTCGTGTTTTGGCCGTAGAGGTGCACGAACCGCCGAAGGCGTAGGCGCTGCTTCCGTCGGAGGCAATTAACAATACGAGAAAGGACAAAGCCATGAGCGTAATTTGGATTGAATTGAAGGACGTCAAGAATGAGCGACGACCAACCAATCAATCCATTCGAGCGTATTCGCGCGTTCGAATGGGATGAGAAGAAACGTCAAAGTAATTTGTTGAAGCATGGGATCGATTTTCAAGATGTCGGAGGAATTTTTGATAGCACCGTCATCGTGAGGCGATCAGATCGCTTCGAGGAAATAAGATACGAAATCTTCGGGATCGTAAACGACGAGGTAATAGCGGCCGTTTGCACAATCCGCAGTGACCATTGTCGCTGGATATCGGCGCGGCGCGCGAAAAGATATGAAAGAGAGAAATATCACCGTAGTATCGCGGGATGAACCGCGAAAGGGTAAGACCAATTGGACGCGTGTCAGGTCTTTGACGGATAAAGAGATAGAAGCAGCCGTCCTCAACGACCCGGATGCCGTACCGTTTGATTTTGACTGGTCGAAAGTCCTTCTCGTGATTCCGCCGAAGAAGAAGGCTATATCGATCCGCGTCGACGAGGACGTGCTCGATTATTTCAAGAAACACGGCGCCGGCTACCAGCGCCGCATCAACGCGGTACTGCGCTCCTACATGCAGCAGAAACGCAAGAAGCGGGCGTAGGTGGTCACCCCGCGAGCAGCTTCTTCACCATGGCGCTTGCCTTGCCGAAATCCATTTGGCCGGCGAAGCGCTCCTTGAGCGCCGTCATGGTGCGGCCCATGTCTTTGAGCGTGGCGGCTTCAAGTTCCTTGATCAGCGATGAAATCGCCTCGCCGGCTTCGATGTCCGACAAATGCTTGGGCAGGTAGGCCGAGATGATATCAATCTCCTCGCGCTCCTGGGTTGCGAGATCGGTGCGGCCGGCCTTCTCGTAGATGTCGAGCGATTCGCGGCGCTGCTTGATCATCTTGCCCATGACGTCGAGGATGTCGGCGTCGTTGAGCGTGACGCGCTCGGCGGCACTCGTCTCACGCTTGAGAATTTCGGCATTGATCAGGCGCAGCGTCGAAACGCGGCGCTTGTCGCCGGCTTTCATGGCGTCCTTGAGGGCGTTGTTGATCTCGTCGCGCAACACGGCTATGGCCTCTCGCAAATGCGCAAAATACGCCCGCCAGTGGGCGGGCGGCGGGCGCAACGATGATTTAGGCGCTTGCCGATGCTGACACAACCGCAGACCGAGCAACTCTGGAATGAGCCTGAGCCGACGGCGCTGCTCGTCCTTGCGGACGGCACCGTGCTCGAAGGCTTCGGCTTCGGCGCCACCGGCCATGCGGTCGGCGAAGTCTGCTTCAATACGGCGATGACCGGTTACGAGGAAATCCTCACCGATCCATCCTATGCCGGCCAGATCATCACCTTCACGTTTCCCCACATCGGCAATGTCGGCACCAACGAGGACGACATCGAGACCGTCAACCTCGCGGCGACGCCCGGTGCGCGCGGCGTCATTCTGCATACCGCCATTACCGATCCCTCAAATTACCGGGCGACGCGCGATCTCGATTCATGGCTCAAGAGCCGCGGCGTCGTAGGCCTCGCCGGCATCGACACCCGTGCGCTGACCGCATTCATCCGCAACAACGGCATGCCGAACGCCGCGATTGCGCATGAGCCGTCCGGCCGCTTCGATCTGGAGCTGCTCAAGCGCGAGGCCCGGCAATGGCCGGGCCTGGTCGGCATGGACCTCGTGCCCATGGTCACGACCGGCCAGCGCTTCACCTGGCAGGAGACGCCGTGGGTCTGGGGCGAAGGCTACGGCGAATTGCGCGACCCGGAATTCCACGTCGTCGCCATCGATTATGGGATCAAGCGCAACATCCTGCGCCAGCTCGCCGGCAACCGCTGCAAGGTGACGGTCGTGCCGGCGCAAACCTCCGCCGCCGACATTCTCGCGCTCAAACCGGATGGCATTTTCCTCTCCAACGGCCCGGGCGATCCGGCCGCCACCGGCGAATACGCCGTGCCGGTGATCCGCACGCTGATCGAGCAAAAGCCGGTGTTCGGCATCTGCCTCGGGCATCAGATGCTGGGTCTCGCGGTCGGCGCCAAAACCATAAAGATGCATCAGGGTCATCACGGCGCCAACCATCCGGTCAAGGATATCGCCACCGGCAAGGTCGAGATTACCTCGATGAATCACGGCTTTGCGGTGGACCGGGCGACGCTGCCACCCAACGTGGTGGAAACTCACGTCTCGCTGTTCGATGGCTCCAATTGTGGGCTTAAGCTTAGGAACAAGCCGGTGTTCTCGGTGCAATACCACCCGGAAGCGTCACCCGGCCCGCGCGATAGCCACGGTCTGTTCAAGCACTTCGTCGCCCAGATGCACGCCGCCAAACGAGCTTAAGCCGAATTTTGGAATGGGGCTTCGGGGTTAGACAATTTCAACCCTATATCGGGTAAAAATGGACCGATCGCCCCCCGGCGAGACGAAAATGCCATGCCGAACGCCAGCCCGCGCGCCGCGCCGATTACCCACAGATTTCCCGACGACGGGGTGATTCCGAATAATCCGACGCTGCCATTCATCTTTTATCGCGGCGGCATCGATCTGACCGGATCGCCCGATCCGGAAGAGCTGATTGAGAAAACCTTTGCCGGAAACGGCTGGGGCGAGATGTGGCGCAACGGCGTTTACCCGTATGTCCAATATCATTCGATGATCCATGAGGTGATGGCGGTCGCGCGCGGGCGCGCCAAGGTGCGCTTCGGCGGGGACAACGGCCGGGCGATCGATATTGTGCCGGGCGACGTCGTCATTCTGCCTGCCGGCACCGGCCACCAGGGCCTGACGCAAAGTCCGGACCTTGTCGTCATTGGAGCGTATCCGCAGAGTGGCAAATACGACCTTTGCCGCGGCAGCAAGGCGGACCGAACCAAGGCACTCACCTCCATCCCCAAAGTGCCGCATCCCGAGACCGATCCGGTATTCGGAATCGAAGGTCCGCTGATGGCGCTGTGGCGGGCATGATCACTGACTGGCTGGCGTTCTGGGATAATCCGCATTTCATCTACGTCAGCGCCCGCCACAAGGATGTGCACTATCGGCTGGTCGCAAAAGACATCGCGGCGCTGGTTCCCGGACCCGATGGGCGCGTGCTCGATTACGGGTCGGGCGAAGCGCTGCACGCCGACCACGTCGCAGACACCGCCGGTGAACTCTTGTTGTGCGAAGCAGCGGCAAGCGTGCGCGCCGGCTTGGAAAAAAGATTTGCCGGCAACCCCAAAATCCGTGTCGTCGCCCCGCACGAGATTGCCGGTCTGCCTGAGCGCTCGCTCGATCTCATCGTCATGCACTCGGTAGCGCAATACGTCACACCGACCGGCGCCGGCGTGCTGTTCGCGCTGTTTCATCGCATTTTGAAACCCGACGGTCTGTTGGTCGTCAGCGACGTCATCCAGCCGCAAACCGGGGCCGCAACGGACGCTCTGATCTTGCTGCGGTTTGGCCTCGCTAACGGATTTTTCTTTGCCGCATTGTGGGGGCTTACGCGCACGCTGTTGTCGGATTATTGGCGACTGCGCTCGCATCTCGGGCTCACCCGCTACGCGCCGGCTGCCATCATCGACAAGCTCAACGCCGCCGGCTTCACCGCGGAACGTGCCCCGGCTAATATCGGGCACAATCAGAAGCGTCTGACCTTCTACGCGCGTCCGCGCTGAATCTCTAAAGCTTCAGCCGACGGCTGCGAGCACCCGCATGCGCGCCCGGTCGACGAGGACTCCGCTCTTGATGACATGCGCCGGCGGCTCGTGAAACCGCAGCGCCTCGATGACGTCAGGTTGGTTCAGCACCACGAGGTCGGCCACCGCTCCTTCGGTCAAACGAAATCCAGGAAGGTTGATGGCGGTCGCCGCGTCAACGGTGATCATGTCGTAGAGCTTTTCAACATCCGCCCGCGTCATCATCCACAACAGGTGCGCGGCGAGGAACGCGACTTCCAGCATGTTGTTGCGGCCGAAGGTGTAGTACGCGTCGGAAATGTCGTCCTGGCCGAGACAGACGACCACGTCGTCGGCGAGCAATTCCTTGACACGCGCATGCAATGGACCGGTGTGTGGATCGGTCACGACAGCAATCCGCGCCGCATGCAGCAGCCGCGCGAGGCGCTGCACGTACGGCACCGGATAAAGGCTCATCGCCCGGCAATGGTGCGCCAGCGCGCGGCCATGCCAGCCGCGCGCGATGGTCTCGACCGCCATCATTTCAAGCGTGCGCAATCCGGGATCGCCGGCATCGTCAAGGAGCATGGAAACGTCCTTGTCGAATTTCTGTGCGAAATCGAAACAGACTTTGATGTGCCTTGCGGCATCGGCATCGGTAAACTCGATCCAGGGAATGCCGCCGACCACATCGGCGCCGAGCGCCATCGCCTCCTGCATCAATTCGAGGGCGCCCGGCTCGCGGACAATGCCGTCCTGCGCGAAAGCCACAACTTGCAGATCGACAATGCCGCGAAACTCGTCGCGGATACGAATGAGCGCTTTGACGCCTTCGAGGCGCGCTTTGCTGTCTACGTCGGCAAAAGCCCGAATATGCAGATTGCCATTGAGCGCCGCCAGCGCCACGGCGCGACGGGTATTTTCGACGATCCACGATTCGGCGTATTTTTCTTTGATCTTGGCGGCGAGTTCGATACCGGCCATCGCTTTGCCCATCGCCTCGCCTTGATAGGACTTGAGCGCTTCCTCCTCCATCATCGGCAATGTCCATACCTTGCACAGATGCAGATGCGGATTGACAAACGATTCCGTCACCAGGTTGCCGCGAGCGTCGATCTCCAACGTTCCCCGTCGCTCGAGATTTTCGCCAATGGCAACGATGCGGTCTTGCTTGATGCCGATTTCGGCAAGCCGATCGCCGCGACCGCGGAGCCTGGCGCGGCGAATGGCGATGTCGAACGGCTGATCCATTGCTCGATTTTAGGTCAAGGCCGCGGCGCGATCTTCTTGCGGCTCAGCCGACATATACACGGGTCATGACGGATTTCCAGCAATGCGAAACCCTGTTCGCCACGTCTCAGTTGCAAAAACTGTAACTGACGTCTGTTAGCTGGAGTTGAGCGGAAGTGGCGCAGAGAGCCGAAATCCGTTGATGAGGCCCCATAGCCGACGACACGCGGCATGCCCCCGGCCATGTCGCATATCAGCCATACGGCCCAGCCTGCATGCTTTGCTGCGAGCTTCTGACCTGAATCAAAATACCGTCAGGTTGCATGAGCAACACATCGCGCACGCTGATTAACGACATCGCGAAATTGATTTGCCGAACTCCGGGGCTCACCGCCACGGCATTGGCTCGCGTGCCGAGACCAAGTTTTGACCCCTGAACTCCACAGAATGGAAAGTGACAAGGTTGGCGATAAGCAAGATAATGAAGTTGCAGGTGCGACGACAAAAAACAAGGGAGGATCAAGATGGCAAATATTGTTCTAGTTCATGGAGCGTGGCACGGCGGCTGGTGCTATCGGCACACGGCGGCGGCTTTGCGCAAGATGGGGCACGAGGTTTTCACGCCAACCCATACCGGCGTCGGCGAGCGCGCTCATCAGGCGGACGAAGACATCACCCTGGAGACCCATATTCGCGACGTTGCCGGCTGCATCGAAGCGGAAGAAATCAAAGACATTATTCTCGTCGGCCATTCCTATGGCGGCGTCGTGATAACGGGACTGGCGGACCGGATGGCGGACCGCATCAAGGCGCTGGTCTACCTTGACGCCTTTGTCCCCGGTGATGGTGAATCGCTAATGGGGCTGCTGCACAAGGCGCTCGAACCGCCGGTGGCGGCACAATTCATCAGCGGCTTCCGCGGCGCAGCCTTGGAAAAGAATAGTGGAATGACCAGTCCGATCCCGGCGGAAATGTTCAACGTCTCGCCGGCAAATCGTGAATGGGTGAACCGGCGCTGCGTCCCGCAAGCGCTCGCCACTTTTGAGATGCCGGTCTTGCTCTCCGGCAAGATCGACAACGTCAAGCGCCGACTCTACATCCTGGCTGATGGTTGGGACCCCAGTCCGTTCCGATATTTTGCCAAAAAATACACCGGAGCACCGGGGTGGGAGGTCATCAAGCTGCCCTGCGGACACGACGTCATGGTCGACCTGCCGAACGAACTGGCCGCAGCCATCGGCAAACTGGCGTAAGACAAAAGGCAGAAGGCGGAAGGCCTCTCCCGGCTAAACGCGAAAAGCATTCGCGGGGTTGCGATAGATGTCCGAGTCTGGCGGCACTCAACTGCCGTACGACTCTCACGGTTGAATGTTCGCATCCAGAATTTGTTGAAAAGCACTTTCTCAAAAAGAGAGGTCGCCTGCGATATTTTTCGCAAGCGACCTTCATTCTCTCTTCCGACGCGGGCCACCTGCCGGCGTCTTCAGTTCTTGCCCTGAGTCAGCGCTGCCGCCTGGCCATTGGCCTTCAGGAAGTCCTGGTAGGTGAGGCCCGCAAAGTTCGGCGTGGTCGGCGCTTGCGTTGCGTCGGCAGCCGGCGCCACAGGCGCTGCATCGCTGGACTTGTCGTTAGCCGGCGGTACCGGGGTAGCGTCCGACGAAGCACCTCCAACCGGGGCGCTGGCCGCTTCCTTGGTGCAGACGTCGGCGAACACCACGAGACCGTCCTGCGTGTAGGTCTTGGTCAGGCAGGTGCACGGACCGGGGGAAGCCACGGACACCGGCGCCACATCGGCGACGTCGCCAACAACCGGGTCGATGACGATCCAGCGGCCGCCACGGAAAATCCAGTGGCCATGGCCGTGGAACGCCCAACGGCCGATGTGGCCTGGATAGCCATGTCCGGGATGACCGGGCCGGTCGCCAATTCGGCCGATGCGTCCTATGCGTCCGTCGCCGACATGACCGCCGAGATGGCCGCCGACGCCGACATGGCCGCCGACATTGATGTGACCGCCCATGCTGGCATGACCGCCGCCGCCGGCGTGACCGCCACCACCGCCGCCACCGCGGGCGTAGGAAGCGCTGGACGCAAACGAAGCGACGGTGATCGTAGCCGCTGCTGCAAGGGTGAGGATGAGAGTGCGTGACATTGTCGTTCTCCAGGGGTGAGGGTTTCGATACCCGTTGGTCGGCGGCACCTGGAGAAAGGTTCAAAGGGCGATAGAACTTTCGATGGGGGCGCCGCGAAACCGGCCAGGATCGAGCGGCGGGCCGGCTGGTCTATCGTGGGGCGAACCGCCTCATATTAAGTCTGCTGCAGCGAGCGTCGGCGAGTGATGGCTGAAAGCCCGCAAAATGGGGCTTTTAGCGCTGCGCTTGCCCAACCAGCCGCGAACAACGAAACTAACGGCACCCTCGGGTGGCCAACCGCGCAAATTTTCTTCGAGTTCGATTGAACCTGCGGGCCGGTCCCAACGACCAACGTCATGAGCCGATAGCCGTGCCGATGCAGACGACTTCGGACGAGGTTCTGATCGGAAGGATCGCCAACGGCGACCGGCTCGCCATGCAGGTGCTGTTCGCGCGCCACCATGTCGGAGTTTACCGGTTTGTGCTGCGGCTGGTGCGCAACGAGGCAACGGCGGAGGACTTGATCAGCGACGTGTTTCTCGACGTCTGGCGGCAGGCCGGAAAATTCGAGGGACGCTCGGCGGTCTCGACCTGGTTGTTGAGCATCGCGCGCTTCAAGGCGCTCTCGATGCTGCGGCGCCGGACCGAGGACGAACTGGACGACGAAGCTGCCGGCGCCATTGAGGATCATTCCGACGATCCGGAAGTCGCGCTGGCGAAGAAGGACAAAGGAAAGGCAATGCGGCAATGCCTGAGTGAATTGTCGAACGAGCACCGCGAGATCATCGACCTCGTCTACTACCACGAGAAGTCGGTGGAAGAGGTTGCGGCAATCGTCGGCATTCCGGAGGCGACCGTAAAGACCCGCATGTTCTACGCGCGCAAAAAGTTATCGGAGCTCCTGAAGGAGCGAGGCATCGATCGAGGTTGGCCATGAACACCGCAAACGAAACCGAACGCAGCGATATCGAAGAGCTCTTGCCGTGGCTCGCCGCGGGAACGCTGGATCATCGCGATACGCGGCGCGTCGAAGCGGCGCTTGCCGAAGATCCCGAACTTGCCCGCCGGTACGAATTGGTGCGCGAAGAACTCGGCGAGACGATCCATCTCAACGAGACGCTGGGCGCGCCCTCGGCGCGTGCCATGGACGCGCTGTTCGCCAAGATCGACGCCGAACCGGCGCGAAAGCCGGTGGTGTCGCTCAATCTCGGCGCGCGCATCGGCGAATTCTTCGCGAGCTTCTCGCCGCGCACGCTGGCATGGTCGGCGAGCGCCGCCGCGCTCGCCATCGTGTTGCAGGCCGCCATTATCGGCGGCGTTCTGCTCAAGGAGAAGGACACCGGCGGTTATGAAACCGCCTCGGCGCCCACAACGGTATCCGGAGAAGGCTCCTATGTCCTGATCCAGTTCCAGCCGCAGGCGAATGCCGGTGCAATAACCAACTTCCTGGAAACCAACAAACTCAGCATTGCAGGCGGGCCGTCTGCGGGTGGAATATACCGCGTGCGTGTTGCGGCGAAGAAGCTCGCGAAGCCCGATCTCGACCGCGTCGTGAAAGAATTGCAGCACAACACGGTCGTGGGCTTCGTCGCCGTGACCGAATGATCGTGCGACAGTTCAGGTGGATATGTCTGCCAATTGCGGTGCCATGACCCGAGCATCTCGGGCCGTCCGCGCACCGCCATATCGGGAGTTTGCCATGCGAAGCAACTCTATAACGCTGCGGTTGATCCTGGCGCCGACGTTTTGCGGCCTCCTCCTCGCGGCAACTTGCGTAGCTGAATGCGGCCCGGCCGCGGCGCGCGGCTTTGGGGGCGGTTTTGGGCACATGGGCGGCGGGCGAGGGTTCGGCGGCATGCACGGCGGCGGATCGCAACACCAGATGACTCGCAGTACCGGCAGAACCAATCGGTCTTTCGGCCACACCGGACATGATGCGTCTACCAACCACAACGTCAACAATTCGGGCGCTAACAAAACCGGCAATTTTTCGGGCGCCAAAACAACGAATACTCAGAACAACGTCAACACTTCGACCTTGAACGCATCAGGTGCCAACACCGGCACGAAAACCACCAACACGTCAGGAACGGTCGGCAATTCTACCGCGAACACGACCGGCGCCAATACCGGC
>Ga0335085_10005101_pt1 | contig 21359 bp, 44 predicted proteins | sample Lox_Sample_45_FD_206712 | JGI IMG/M metagenome (GOLD analysis project Ga0335085, IMG submission 206712) | Soil microbial communities from Loxahatchee National Wildlife Refuge, Florida, United States - Lox_Sample_4.5 | ecosystem: Environmental > Terrestrial > Soil > Wetlands | place: USA...
CCTGACAGCAGAGAGCACCAAGCGAATCGTGAGACGGCCAGCCCGCTACCGCGGTGACATGGCACCAGGCAACGCCTCAGCGCCCTGCCGGCGAGAATCCCCGGCTGAGCGGCCGACCATAGGCGCCCCGTAAGCGACGAGCACTTCGCTGTCAGCACCCTGCGCCAGCCCGGCGCACTACTGGGAGAGCACCATGTTCGTTGTCACCACCGTGAACCAAGGCCAGCTGTTCTGGCTCCGCGGCACCGTCTGGGCGTTCCAGCGGGAGCGCGCGACCGAGTACGCCACCGAGCAGGCCGCATGCGAGGCCGTCGTGGCGTCCGCGAAGTTCAACCCGAAGGCGGCAAAGAAGGCCGTCGTCGTTCCGGCATAAGGAGGCACCAATGACGTACCGCTACGGCAACCAAACCTTCGCCGATCTACCCACGCTGCTCGACGCGCTGCACATCCCGGCGCCGCAAGCAGAGATCGCCATGCTGGACCTCTACACGCCGTACTGCAACGCGTGCAAGCGCCGCCACGGCGGCGAGGCTGCCGCGGAGCATCTGGCGAACCTGCATGGCCAACCCCGCCCGTACGCCTACGCGTTCGAGCGCCACTGAGGAGGTGTCATGTTCCACGTACCAGCTCACAAGTCGGCCTCGGCCGGCTCAGCCAGCAACTTCCCGTACCCGCCTGGTGAGTACGCATTCATCGACGGCGAGTACACCCCAGTCTTCAGGATCCGCCCGGTCTGTAGCTCGTGGCTGTCGCTCGGCCTCTGCGCCACCGATTTCATCGAAGACATGCTCCGGTGGGGCTACATACCAGAGCACCACCGGCAGCACGCCGCGGAGTTCATCCGCGCCCGCGATGCGCTGACGATAGGGTGAGACGCGTAAGCGCTGTGACAGAGCGCTTACCGGGTCATCCCGGCCCAAAGGAGAAACGCTATGTACTCTCTCGCTTTCAAGCTGGGTCATTCGTACTTCGACGGCCCCAACGGCACCGTCGCGGTGGCGGATGACTCCATGCGCAACAGGATCGACCCGCGAAGCACAGACGATGGGCTACTGCTCCTCGACACGGGCCGCCGCGTCTCGTTCACGTACAACGACCGCGCGGACATCCCGGTGATCACCGAGGAGGGGCGCCACTCGTTCACCTGCGGTACGTGGGCCGAAGGCATGCAGGTGTGCCGCGCCTTCCGCATGGGTCCGTCATTCGACGGCAGGCTGCAAAGCCTCGTGACGTTCGCCAACCACGCTCCGCAACCACGCCAGTGCACCAACAAGCTGGTGGTCGAGGAGCGCGACGCGCGCATCACGCCACACCCGGATAGCATTGGCACGTACCGGCAGGGCGGTCTGCGGCCGGACATCGCGCCTGAGACAATCGACCGGGTGATCGGCGGAGACTGCCGCGTGCCCGACGATGCGCAGAAGGTGAAGCACTCCTGGCAATTCAACTTCGACGGCACGCCATGCGCGATCTGGGACTACAAGGGCGCGCGGTGGTCTACCTTCGGTCCCGCGGCCGTCTTCGCTACGCTGTTCGGTAGCGACAGCGTGAGGAGCTGACCATGTGCAAGATCGTGGCTGCAGTAGCGCTCCCCGGTGACGGGAAGACCGTCATCGTGGAGTACGGCATGCCGGGATACTATGACGTCCAGACGAGACTCACTCCCGAGGAGTTCAACGCGGCCAAGGGCATCACGCCCGAGATCGCCGAGGCCTTCCTCGTCGGGTCGATGTTCGGCTGGGACGTGCCCGGCGCGTGGCTGGCGCGCAAGTACGTGCAGGACACCAGCTACGAGCAACGCCTGAAACGCAAGCATGCGATGGGGTAGCACTCAGGATGCCTTCTCACGAGGGCATCCGAGGGGCTAACGCCCAGGAGTGGCGCAGTCAGGCAGCCTTCAGTCCTAGGCATTGGATCGTTCGCGGGGGTGCAACCCGTGGGTGCCTAGGATTGAGGGCTGCCGAGCGGCGCCGTCTCATCGGACGGCTAGTGCAGGACGGGGCACGACGACAAGCGGGGTGATGCCCGCGCCCGGTAACTCAGCTAAGGTTGCTGCGCAATGGCCAGTAGCGACACCGCCACGCAGGCGGCTGGCAAGTGATGCCTCTTAGCGGAGGCCGTAGCCTTCTGCCCAAGCCGAGAGTGTTGCCCTAATAAGGTCGCTCGGCCCATGGCAGCGGGGTACGCAAGACCGTGGCGGTGCGGCTCACCGCCTGAACAGACCGCGAAAGGATTCACATGTCTGCTGGAATCGATATGAGCAACGGCCGCGCCAACATGGCGCATGCCAAGGGTACGCCGAAGCCGTGGTGGGGCATCGGATTCGAGGTGGACGCCAACGCCAGCATCGAAGAGTGGCAACGGGCGGCCGGCCTCAACTTCGAGGTGCTGAAGGGCGAGCTGCTCTTCAGAGACTCCGCCGACGTCATCCACGAGGCGAGCAAGGCGCTGAATCGCAGCGTGCTGTATCGCAGCGACACGCTCGCGCCGCTGTCGGTGATGTCGAAGAACCGCTACCACATCCATCAGCCGGCTGACATCCTCGCCTTCATCAGCGACGTCAGCAGGGCCACGGGGTGGCCGGTCGAGACCGCGGGCAGCTTGTACGGCGGCCGCAAAATCTGGGCGCTGCTCAAGGTGCCGGTGTCGTTCACCCTTCCGGGCGGCGACGTCGTGGAAGGCTACCTCTTGGCCTCCACATCGTTCGACGGCAGCAGCGGAAGCGACTTCCGCTTCATCTGCACGCGCGTGGTCTGCGCGAATACCTTGCACATGGGCCTGTCCGAGAAGGTCAAGCACGCCACGGTGGTCTACCACGACACCGTCATCGACGTGCAGCGGGTCAAGGCCGACCTGGGCATGGCGGCAGAGCCGGTGTGGACCAGCTTCATCGAGACAGCGAAGCAGCTGGCCTCGATCAAGCTGACGCGCAGCCAGGCCGTCAGCATCCTGCGCAAGGTGTACGACGATACGCCCATCGTGTCGTCTGCCGTGCGTGTGCCGGATGAGCAATTCATCCTCGACAACCCCACGCCGCGCCGCATCCTGGGCCTGTACGAAGGCGCGGGGCTGGGTAGCAACCTCGCCAGTGCGCTCAACACGGGCTGGGGGTTGGTCAACGCGGTGACGCAAGACACCGACCACTTCGGTAGCAATCGCAACTCGCGTCTCAACTCGGCGTGGTTCGGGCCGGGCGCGGCGCGCAAGCAGGCCGTCGTGGAAGCCGTGCTGGACGTCGCAGCATGAAGGTGGCCAAGCGTCGCTACCCGCGGCGCGCGGCGCTGTCTCGCATACGCCGGATCACGGCGGAGTGGGTGGCGCCGTTCTCAGCGGGGCATCAGGCAAGGAGGCTGGCTCGGTTCCTCCACAAGTACAAGCCGAGCGTATAGCTGGGGACGCCCTCGCAAGAGGGCGTCCACAGATGTACCCCGTAACACACACAAGGAGCATCGCATGGCAGAACTTATTCCCCTGCAGCAGATTTACCTGTTGGCCATCTCCGAGGCGTGCAAGGCGCTCCACCTGGACTGCCTACTGCAAGACCTCGGCGACGGGAAGACGGGTCGTCTGTGGCTCGTGCATCCGGGCCGCACCGTGGCGTACGCGCAGCTCGCATTCGCGTTCGATCACGACGACGTCACGCTCGGCATCATCACGCGAGACGAGCGTGAGCTGGTGCGCGTAGTCAAGTATGTCGAGGGCATCGAAGACTTCATCGAGGCCATGACGCGCTTCTTCCACGCCGGCCGTCTCGCGGCACCGAAACAGAGGTAACCAATGGCCAAACGCAAAAACTGGCGCGCCCTGGTTGCCGATGGGCGCGCTGCGTTGATCTCGTACGAGCAGTGCGCGGAGGTTAACTGCGCAGGGCTGGCAATGCTGAGTGCGCAGGAGTTGCAGCGCGTCGCATACTCGCTGCTGAACCTGGCGCGAGCGGCGAGGGCCGAGGGTAACCATGGCCGCTAACCGCCTGAAGTGGGGCCAGCCCGGATCGCGCGTCAAGCGCAAGACCGAGGCGACCGTGTTCTCCCGTGGCCGGCGCAACGTCGTGGTCTCCGTCTATCCCGACGGCACCATCGGCTACCGCCTGCTCGGGGAGCGCAAAGAGTACTTCCGTAACGCCGCGTCGGACTACATCGACGCGGTCCGAGCAACCAAGGCAGCCGAGCGCGCCAAGCGCAAGGCGGAAAGGAAACGCAGATGAAGAAGTCACCGCCGGCCTGCTTCGTTGGGCCGAAGGGCAAGACGTCGTACGGCACCACGCTGGAGGTGCTGGCCGACAAGGGTTGCGGGCTGCTGCTGGCTCGCAAGGTTGGCGACAAGGAGGCGTCGCCGTACATCGTGCACTCACTCGACCTCATCGGCGTCACGCCGAAGGACGAGGCCATCCTCGCCGCATTTCGCAGCGGCGCGGGCAAGCTGGGGGCGCCATGAGCCTTGACACAAGCATCGGCGAACATCTTCAACTGGAGAACACCAAGCTACTTGCCCGCATCACCGAGCTAGAGGCGGCGCTGCGCTCGGTAGTCAAGGATGCGGAATCCCGGATTAATGTGCCCTATGACTCGATGACAGCGGAGAAGCTTCGCATCGCCCGCGCCGTGCTCGCGAAGGGGGCGGCATGAGCATGATGGGCCATCCCAGCATCACGCATCCGCTGGCCAATCACATTGGCTCGCTGGAGGCGGCCAAGCGGCTCGGCCTCACTGAGCGGCGCATCAGGCAGCTGTGCGAGGAGGGGAGGCTCCTGGGCGCCGCCAAGATTGGCGGCTCCTGGGTCATCCCCGCCCCGCTACTTCTCGAAAGGAGGTTGCGTGTCATCACCGAGTGATGTATCGCTCCCGTACTACGTGGTTGGAAGCGATGGTTTCGGGTATCGCGTCTGTAGTCGTAGCGATCACCGCACCATAGACACCTTCACAGACCACTGGCGCGCGCATGAGCGGTGCCGCGATCTAAATTCGCGGAGCAACGTAGGGCCTGCGTCCCCCTGCGTGTTGAACCCGACGGACGCCAACTTCAGGTACGGAGGAACTGACCCAGACTAGACCACGATAACCGGTCACACGGTAACAAGACGGCCCGCAGAGCACCGCGGGCCGATTTTATTTCAGCCCCAGGTCCTTCAGCCTATCTGACAGGCTGGAGCTGGGCGCTGTTTTTGACGAGGGTGTCGACGTACTGCTGGAGTCCGGCGACCTGGGTTGCGCAGTTGGCGTAGAGTCCGGTGACTTCGCCGGCCCACTGCTCGACGGCGGCAAGGGTCGTGTCCCCGGCCACGGCGGCAGAGGCGGCGGCGTCGACGCTAGACTGGGTGACAAGGCCGGCACTGACGTTTGCGGCGTCGATGGCTGGCTGGAGCAGCTGGCCAGCAGCAGCAGGAATACGTAGGTTGCGAATCTGCTCGTCTTGCGCGGCGAGACGCGCGTTGAAGTCCGCCGTGAGTTTGTTGATGGCATCTCTCTTCGCCTTCGTTGCGGCCTCTAGGCGCGCGACCGCGGCGACCGCCTGCGTGCGAAAGTTCTCCGCCAGCGCGTTGGCCTCCTCGATCTTCTTCTCGCATGCCTGTAGCTTCGGCATGATCTCGTCGATCCCCTGCTGCTTGTATCCCGCCGCGACCGATGCGGCGAACAGGATCAGGCCTCCCGCGAGGATCGCGTACACCCCAATGCGTTTGAATGCCGGCAGGAACCACACCGCCAGCCCGCCAGCTACGATCAGGCCGGTGCCGGCCAGCGTTAGCTCAGTCGGCGTCGGTAGGCTCGACAGAGCGAGCCACGAGAACACTACAGCCCCAGGTGCTTCTGCAGGGTGGCCAACGCCGCCTTCACCTCATCCACCGCCGGAGCGGCAGCGGGCGCAGCTGCGGGCGCAGCCGGAGCCGCAGTTGGCTTGGCCGCGGACACCGCCGAATGCACGGCAGCCACCGCCTTCGCCAGCTCGGCCTTCACGTCGGCCGCAAGCGTCGCCGCGGCAGGCAAAGCCTTCCCGCCCACGGTAACAGACTTCCCAACGAAGTAGCCGTGGGACCACAGGAAGACTCCCCCGACTCCGATCACGATTAGCAGTAGGTCCATGTGTATGCCTCACTTGAGGTGTAGCTTGTCCAGTTGATCTTGCGTGCGCGTGTCGTCATCCCCGTCTGCGTGCGGCGGCGCGCGCGATCCCCATGCAGCGATGGCGCGGTCTGCGCCGGCCTTCACGATGAAGATGCCGAGTACGCCAAGCAGGAAGTTGGATGGGTCTCCGCCGTCGACCGCGACGCGGATCACGTACCAGGCGGACACGCCAGCCAGGCCGAGGTACACCATCGCCGCCCCGCCAGCCTTGTTGGTGTACGGGTCCTTGATTGCGTCGACCAGGCTGAATGAATCGTTGGGGTCTGCGCTCTTGCGCCACACCCACAACCAGAAGCCGATGAACACGCAGCTCGCGAAGACGTCCACCGCGTTGAACTTGCCGAGCCACCCAGCGAAGGCGAAGACGGCGAGGAATATCCTATCGAGTAGCCACGCCATGCATATGCCTCCGGGCATCCTCGCTAGGCACGCCGTCCGAGCTAGACTTGTCGTACGGGTCCCAGGAACGCATCGAGTACTCGGTCTCGTTGATGCACGAGCGCCGGTACAGCGCGATCTCTTCCTTCGCGTCAGCGAGCTGCTTGGTGGTGTCAAGCAGCGCCTGCTTGACCGTCTCGTAGTTCGCCAGCACCTGCTTCAGCTGCGCGCGCGGCACCCCGATGAGATCTGGGTCGCCGTCGGCGCGGCCGGCGATGGCCGGCCACACCATCAGCGCGAGAACGAAGAGCGCCCTACCTGCCTCCGAAGCGATTCTTGAGGTACGCGAGGCTGATTGCGTTGGCTGTGAACTGGCCATCTTGAACCCCGTAGAGGATGTGCACGCCCCTCCAAGTGGCCTTGTTTATCTGGGGATCGAGGTAACCCTCGTCGTGCTGGTAATACGCGCCAACGAACAACCCGGTGATGACCTTGCCGTCCGCGTCCCTGTCTGTGGCCACCTCGTAGCGCTGCAGGTGGCCCATGACGCAGGATGCGTGCTTCTTGGTGATGAGTGCGCGCGCGCTCGTGACGGGGCGCCCCATCTCTCCAGAAACGAAGTAGTGCGAGTATCGAACGCCGTCCACCTTCAGCACTTCCTTGAACGGGTGGTACTGCCACCCGTACGCGGCGTAGTTGAAGTCTTTGTGGCTGATGGTCCCGTGCAGCTCTGGGTGATTCTGAGTCGCCGTCTTGATGCGGAACTCGTGGTTGCCTTCGGTGATGTGCAGCTCTGGATTCCACGGCTCGCCGCGATCTGCGCAGATCGCCTGCTCCTCGCGTATCGGGGCCATGAACAGATCGAGCGCCATGTTGCCGGCCATGACATCGCGGCTGTAGCGCCTGCCCTCGAAGCTGCGCTGTCCCTTGTCGTAGGAGCACAGCGACGCCATGTCCCAGAAGTCCCCGATGATGACAATCACATCCGGCTTCTTGGCTACGGCGTACTGGCCGGCCCACGTCAGGTGATCGAGCGGCACGCCAGGCTTCGCCTGCACGTCCGGTATCACCATGTGCCGGCGCCCTTCGACGAACTCGATGTCCGCCAGCGGGATGGCCTCCGGGCTGGCCAGCTCGATCATCGTGCCCTTAGGCCTGGCCGAGCGAACGGCGGCCTGCTCCATGCGCGATTGCAGCGTGGTGCGCGGGATACCGGTAGCCTTGGCCGCCGCGGTCACGCTACCGAAGCGCGACACCAGGTCGACGGCTTCCTGCAGGGTCTCGTCTGTTAGGGGCGCTGTGCTCATGCTGCCTCCGCCGGTTTGTCAGCGGAGTCATCGCTCTTGGCGCGCTCCTGTCTGATACGCTTCAAGGTGAAGGAAAGCCAGGCCTCGAAGCGAGGGTTGTCGAGAAAGAACTGGGTGAACAGCACGCCCTGCTTCTCGGCGATGTCTTCGCCCTCGATGGGCTTCTCGTCTTCATCGATGTCGCCGACCCAATTCACGCAGTGGGTGACCTCGTGCCAGATCACCTCCAACTCGTGGCGCGTGTCCAGCGTGTCTAGGATCAGGATGCCGCGATTGCTGTCCTCCCAGAAGGACATGCCCTCGGCGTCGGCCTCCAGGCGCGGGTCGCCGCGGTGAACACGCTTGAGGTAGAACTCATACGTGCCGATCCACAGCTTACCGGGGAGGCGTGGGTGGCGCTTAGCTGTTGCCATCGCCAGACTCGGCGGCGTCGTACATCTTCTGATCGCACGCGATGTAGCCAATCGCGTCGACCAGGTTGTCTCGATTGTGCTGGTAAATCTCGCGCGCCTGCTTGAGCTGCATCATCATCCACGCGACGTCATGGACGTCGATGAGATCGAAGTTGATGATCGGGTACTTGGCGCGCAGATGCGCGTTCCACAGCAGCGCGGTGCGCTCGAAGTTGCGGGCCGGGTGATCGTAGGTCTTTTCCCGGTCCCCGTAGACGATGCGCTGGGCTTCCTCGCAAACGGTCTCGGACATGTCCTGCTCCTGTAAGGGGTACACCCCGATTATAGCAGGCCCATCTCCCGTGCGATCTGCTCGTAGATGTCGAGCCGATTTTGGAGGCCGTTCAGGCCGCCGTTGATCTTGCGCGTGATGCCCGTGAAGTTGCCGGCGTCGGCCAGCTCGTTGCAACCGCGGCTGTGCCAGAACCACGCCGCGGCCCGGCAGGAGGTGGCCGGCTCGGCCAGCTTGTCTGGATTGTTGACCAAAACGCTCGGGTTCCCGAAGAGGGCCGCCGAGCACTCGCTGAAGTTGCCGCGCCCGGTCAGCTCGATCAGGCCGGCGCCGCGGAACTTGAAGCCGTCCCCGCGCTGGTAGTTACCGAGGTCCCGGCGCCCGTCGTAGCTCTGCTGCGCGGCCGTCGGACCCCATATCTCGCGCGTGTACTTGAACTCCTCGGACTCCCAGGTAACCTGGGCCAGGAACTGCGCGGCGCGCGCCGGGGTGTTGATGTCGAACTCGACGCAGGCTGCGTTCAGGGGCGCCAGGTAGGTTGCGATGCGCTCCGGGGCGATCCCGGCGGCGGCGAGATCGGCTGCTTTGAATGGCCCCGAGGCAGGCGCTGGTTCCGCTGCAGCTGCGGGCGGCTCCGGCTGGGGCGTGGGATCGGCGTTGGTGCTGAAGAGGTTGCTCAGCCAGCTCATGGATTAGTGGGATTCGTACTCCTGGGGTGGCTGCAGCGTCATGGCCGGCGGCGTGGTCTGCCAGCGCGGCTCCGGTTTCACAACTGCCTGTCTAGTCAACAGGTTATTGACTGCGTTGAATGCCCCTATTGCCACCAGGGAGATGATGCCTATCATGGCCATGACCACCCACTTCCTGGCCTCGGTCAGCGGGGCGATGTTGCCCTTGATCTCGGCGAGGACGGCGTCGTTGGCTATCAGCCGGTTCTCCTGCTGGTGAACCTCGCTGTGGATGTGGTCGAACCCCTTCTCCAGCGCGGCGTGCCGCTCTTCGAGGCGCACCAGCGCGGACATGTTGGCCGACAGGGACACCAGGGTCTTCTCGATGTTCTCCAGCCGGCCGTGGACCCCGGTTATCTGCAGCGCAAGCAGGTCGTCGCGCGTGACCGACTGCGCGGCGGCGGCGTCCTGCGCCCTCTCCCGGGCGTTGAGAGGGCGTGCCATCCGTTTACGCCGGGGTGCCCGCGGCCAAGCCAAGCTGGTTAACCACCGGGACGACCTGCTCGAAGGTGACGTCGTCGGACTGCGACAGGGTGTCGCCCTTGACGTTGACCGCCGAGACGGTGACGTTGACCTTGCCCGGCGCCACGCGCGTGACCACGGCGCTGAGGCCGTCGGCGGCGGCGGCGACCGTGCCGACCGCGTCGTTGTCGCCCTTCCAGACGATGCCCGTGAGGGCCGTCGGGAATGCCTTCAGGTCGACAGGCTGCTGGTTGCCGCTCGCGTCCGGCGCGCTCGGGCTGATGGTGTACGGTACGGTATTGAGCTGCGTGCTGACAGACATGGGCGTCTCCCAACTGGTTGATACCAATGAAAAAAAGGCCGCCTCTCGGCGGCCCTACGAAAGCTCAGGACGAGCTTGTCCCTATGGTGGCCAGATTTTCACTGGCCTCCGGCGGAGCCGCCGTGTTATTGGTTCTTGTGGGCGCCGCGGGTAAAGCGGTTGAACACTACAAGTTGAAATGCAAGTATACGCTATTCGCGGCGTTAGCGCAAGCCCCCTCGCTCCAGCTGCCGGCTGATCTGCCGGCTGACGCGAGCTTCGGCGTTGGCCAGCTTCTCGTGGGCGTGGGCGAACTCCGCCTCCCACTTCCGGTACGTCTCCTTCGACCACCCGAGCAGACGCATGCGCTCGGTATCCGAGTGGCGCCCGATGCGCGTGCCGCCGCAGGACACGCAGGCGTCGGCGATCCCGGCGGCGTTGTAGATGAACCCGCGGCCCTGGCACCGGCGGCACTTGTCCGCCAGGCGCTCCTGCACCACCAGCCAGCAGAGGTTGATCAGCAGCGTGCGGCGCCCCGCGCCGGCCCGCTTGCCCTTGCCGACCAGCTTGGCCAGCAGGAAGACCGCGCTCTTGAGCGCGCTGGCGTCGTGCTCGGCCAGGACCCGCCACATGGCGGCGCCGAGCCGATCCGACAGCCCGAGGGCGCCGATGCGGTCTGCGGCCGTCTCGTGGATCGGGGAGTGAGTGAGGTTGCCGCGGGCCAGGTCGCTGGCCAGCCGCTGCCGGAGGCTCAACGCGGAGTACCGGCTTTCATGCCCAGCTCGGTCACCACCGGAACCCCGATGACCTTGGCTATCATCCCCACCGCGGCGGCCAGGCGCTCCAGCGCGAAGTGCATACCGACCTGCGCATGCCGCATCTCCCACACCTCGCGGCGCAGGTCGCGCAGCTCGGCGCGCAACCGCTCTACTTCTCCAGTCTCAGTCCCCATCGCTCGAATACCTCTCGTTTGGTCTGCTCAACCAGCTCCAGCTCGGTCACGCCGTATCGTCGCTCGAATGCCTTCCGGCCGAGGCCGTGGATTCCTGTGCTGCCCTGATGATGCTCGGGGCACAATGGCACCACCTCAGAGTCCGCCGCACGCCGAGCCGCTCCAACTCCCGTGCGCGGGTGATGGAGATGCGGAGGCGTGTTTCCAAATCCAAGTCGACGACAGATGATGCAGCCGGACTCGAAGACTCGGTTCTTGTACTCACGCAGCTCCCGCTTAGTGTACAGTCGGTAGTTCCTCTGGCGTCATGTGCAGCGCCGCCTCCGCAACAGACTTGCCGAAGCGCAGCGCGTGTTGGTGCATCGACTCCGTATTCCCGTGATGTAGGGAGCCAAGGTACGTTAGCAACGCCGTGCCTATGGCGCAGATGATCGGGTCCGGGCTGTCGTCGTGCAGGATTTCGAGGTTGCCCAGGAAAGAGAGCACGATGCGGCGTTGCATGAGGTCTGTGTCTGCGTTACTCATCGATTCCGGCCTCCTTGCGGTGTGCTGCGTACGGCGCCATGATCTCCTCGCGGAAGAACTTCTCTGCGTCTGGGTTGGTGTCGAACTCCTTGCGCGACTCGACGCCGGCCACCTCGCACAAAGTGAGTCGCGCCACTTCCTTCTGCGCATCAAGCCCGCTATCGTAGGTCGACCATGCCCTGCCGTAGGTATGCTGCATCCATTCTTGGAAGTGCGGGTCATCGCACCACTTCACGGCGAGGCCGCAAAGGCCGCCGGGGAATCCGTGGCCGCGGTGCGGCTGGGCAAACTCCTTGTCGCGCTCGGTGGCCTCCGCCACCCCGGTTGCGTGCGCCTTCTTCTCCTGCTTCGAGACGTCTGCGGGCGTGGGCGCGGGCGCCGGCTCATCCTGATCGGTGAGCCGCACCAACATCGCGGCGAAGCGCTGGCCCTGCGGGCAACCCTTGAAGTACTCGATGTCTTCGGGGCCGATCAGCATGCGAACGTGAAACCCCGTCTTGCTGTGCTCGGTCCACGACTCCATCAACATCTCGACTTGTTTGTGCATGGCTACCACAGGTCTATGATCCATAGGATGATGTAGAAAGCAACCGCGCCTAAGAGCGTCCCGAAGAACCCGGCCGCAAAGGCCCCAACTCTGCTAAGAGTTTCGAGGCGAGTGCCCGGGCCTCGTTCGCTGTCGCCAGCGTGCCGAGGTCCGGGTATCGCTTCTTCCCCCTCCACAGCTCGAATCTTGCCTCTCCCTTCAGCGTTACCTTGGCTATGACGAACTGACGGCACTCGCTGACGATGTAGTACGGACCGGTTCTGCGTCCATCTGAGGTGTAGCATGGCTCTCCTGGCTTCCAGACGATCTGAGCACTTTCCACAGCGCGGTCCTTCCTCCCTTCCTTGACGGCGCCTTCGCTCGTGCTGTCCCGATGCATTTGATCGCTCCGCAGTCCTGCTCCTGTTGCAACACCGGACCCCAGTTGCGCATGTCGGGCGGATCGAGCAGCCCGCGCACGCGAGCGTACATGATCACGTCGTCCGCCGTGAAGTACGTGACGTTAGCGTGCCGCAGGAACCGGCGCAGCACGAATGTTGCTGACGTCCGCCACTTCGACAAGGGCAACCTCGTCTGGCCCAACCCTGATTTCTCGGGCGATTTCCCAACCATGGGTGATCTTCTCCTCGTCGCAGTCTTCGCCCACGTAGTTGACGTACGTCTGCGGGCGCGCCTTAACGACCACCAGCACCGGCTTCACGCCAGGCTGATACTGCTTGCCTGAGTACTCGGACCGGAACATTAGAACGGCATCCTTTCGCTTTGTTCAAAGACTGGCGGATCGAAGTATCGCCCAGTGATTCGATCATACCACAGCGTCCCCATGCCGATGCGTCCCAGGTGCTTGAAGCGCATCTTCTGGACGTGGATGTCGACCTCCTGCGTGTGCTCGTCCGCGGTGTCTCGATGCACGCAGAGCACGACGTCCGGCACGTTGTACCAGTGGGCCGATCCCGAGATGTCGTACGGCGTCGGCACCGGCCGCTGACCCGTCTTCGGGTCGCGCAGCATCTTCTGCGGGTGCGCTACCAGGATTGTCGTGAAGTCCGCCTCGCGGCAGCGCTTCTGGATATCCTTCAGCGCCTTGAGCACGTACTTCGATTCTCTGGCGTCGTCCCCGCGGTGCTCCAGGCTGTTCCACGGGTCGAGGATCACGCAGAACTTCCCCTCGCGCCGGAAGCGCATGGCGGCATCCAGCAGGCTGCTGTAGTCCTTCCACGCCGGGGCGAGCCAGAAGAAGCGGTCGTCCACCCACAGCATGGCCTCGCCCAGCTCCTCGCGCGTCATGCGCTCGCTCGGGCCGGCGCCGAATGGCTTGCGTACGTGCTTCTCGCACAGCTTGGCCATATGAATCTGAGTGGGGTAATTCTCCGGCGAATATAGCCCGAAGTTCCATCCACCGGTCTCGGCGAGATTCACCGCCATGGCGTCCACGAACTCGGACTTCCCCATGTTCGGGATGCCAGTCACGACCACGAGCTGCCCCGTGGCCAACGTTACCAGCCGGTCGAGGCTGTGCCAGCCGGTCGAGCTTCCAGGCGGCAGGCCTGCGTCGTACAGCTCCAGCGTGCGGCCGGCCAGCGGGTCCAGCAGCTCGATGGGCAGCGGCTCTGGTACGAAGTCTGCGGTCATACGGCCACTCTCCGCGCCGGCTTCGGATCCTCGGGGAGGCCGTCCAGCCAGCGCTTCTGGTTGAGGTAGGTGAGCGGCGCCGGGATGTATCCGTCCCGCCACTGCTCGGTCTGCGCCATCGCTTTCAGGTGTTCCACGATCTTAGCAGCATCTTCGTCCCCAATGCGCATGGCTATCCACTTGGCGTGGCAGGCAGCCTTGGCCACCTTGCGCTTGGTGGGCGGATAGGCATCCCAGAATCTGGAGAACGAGGTCAGCCACCCCCCGCGCGCAGCGCTAGGTGTGGTGTTGTTTTTGTAGTTAGAAGGAGAAGGAGAAGGAGGGGATTCCTTTTGGGACTCCATCGAGGAATCCTTTTCGGAGCCTGTCTTAGCGCCCCATCTGGCCGTGTTGCCGGCCAACGATCTCGCCCTGTAGGCCTCTATCCTCTTGATTGCAATAGGAAGATCGCGGTCCACCCGGGCGTTGTGCCGCTCGCCGTCAGGCCCGATGGGGAAGAACCTGTCAAGCACCGATGCCACCGCAGCCCGATCATCATCTGTGCGTGCGCGCACCAGGAAGGAGACATCAAGGACTCCTTTAGGGACGGGCTTTTCTGACGCATAGCACCAGTCCAGAAGCAGGCAGTACACGCCGTGCTCCGCCAGGGTCAGGTCTGCAGTGTCGCGCAGATAGTCCCCCGGATACCTGTCGTACCTGTTCAAACTAGCTCCTCCGCCGGTAGTGCTCGGCGATAGCAAGCGCCTCGTCGACGGTGCGCGCTACGTGCGCGTTGCCGCGCCAGCCGGAGTGCCACACCTTCTGGCGCGAGTTGAATGTCTCGTTGCCTGACTTGATCTCGATCAGGAAGTTGAAGCCGTTGATGCCGCACAGCAGGTCCGGGCAGCCATCGCCGACCTCTGCCAGCGATTGTACGCTGACCCCGGCTGCGCGCAATGCGTCCACGATGATAGACTGGTTGGCGTCAACCTTTGCGGCGCGGCGGCTCATGGCACCCAGTCTACAACATCGAGCTTGCGTTGATCGGCCGATTGACTATAATGGGTGTGTACCGACATCCTTGATACGGAGAGAAACACATGGCGTATGATCCTAAACTGTCGCTTAATCAGCGACTTCTGAACGTGATGCTGGAGGTCGAGTACGTCAAGAAGGACGTCACGATCCCCGGCTCGGGCAAGGGGGTGGCCAGGGACGCGGTCGTTGCCGCCATCCGCCGACGCCTGCTGGCGAACGGCGTCATCGCGCGCACGTCCGAGGTGCCAGGCACCGGGCGCTTCATCGAAACCAACCAGAAGTCGGCCAGCGGCACGCCGAAGATCACCTATGCGGCCACGTATCGCACCTCGTTCGTCAACGTGGACGACGGCTCGACGGTCGACGTCGAACACCTGGGGCAGGGCGACGACTTCGGCGACAAGGCGCCGGGCAAGGCCGGTACGTACGCGGAGAAGCTGAACTTCCTGCGCGGCCTCCTGCTGGAGACCGGCATCGCAGATGAGGGGCGCAACCCTGGCGAGGGCGACACCGACACCGAATCAGCGCCGGCCTGCCTCAGCGCGGCGGAGCGCGCGGTGTTCGAGGGCAAGATCAAGGCCGAGACCACCGAGAAGGCCATCCTGCAGGACCTGAAGGATGCCCGCCAGCGGCTCGCCGTGGTAGCCGGGGACATCGATGTCAGCACCCATCCCGATATGGTGGCGCTGATCGAGGTTGCATCCAAGCGCAAGGGTGAGCTGGCCGAAGCCAAGAAAGCCGAGGCCAAGAAAGCCGAGGCCGAATCGTGATCGACTTCGAGGGGTTCCCCAAGATTCCGCGGCTGTCTCGGCCGTGCTGCATCACCGAGAAGATCGACGGGACCAACGCGCAGGTCTACATCAGGCAAGCAGAGGTTCACGATCTGCCGGATGGCACGCGCATTCACCCGGAGCCATTTGAATTCGGGGTCGACATCCAGGTGACCGGCAAGGATGGCCTGGAATACTACCTCCGCGCCGGCAGCAAGAGCCGCTGGCTCCGCCTCGATGACGACAACTTCCGCTTCGCCAACTGGGTGTATCAGCATGCCCCCGAGCTGGTGGAACTGGGGCCTGGCCGACACTTCGGCGAGTGGTGGGGCCACGGCATCCAGCGCGGGTACGGCCAGGAGCGCAAGCGCTTCTCGCTGTTCAACACCAAGCGCTGGCTGGATCGGGGCAACATCACCATCGACCCGGTCACCGGTGACCAGCAGCCCAACACCGCCACCGTACCCCCGCCGTGCTGCGACGTGGTGCCGGTTATCGTCGAGGGCATGTTCAGCACGGGCCTGGTGAACATGGCCCTGGAGACACTGGCGCGCCTCGGTAGCATCGCCGCGCCCGGGTTCAACAACCCGGAGGGCATCATCGTCTACCACGCCGCGCTCGGCGGCTACTTCAAGAAGTCGCTCCACAAGGACGAGGAGTGGAAGGGAAAAAAGTGAGCCGCGATCTGGCAGTCGGAGGCCGAATCTGGTACTTCGATTCGAATCGGCGTGTGTACCCACCGCTGCGGACTGGGCAGCTGTGGCCCGATAGTGGTCCGATCTATCGCGAGCACTGGGTAGCGGTAGAGATCAAAGGTGAAACCACAAGGTCGTGGATCACCTGCTACGGCAAGTGCCCGAAGAAAGGGCACAGCAAGCCGTGGGCGCTCTACGAGGAAGAGGTGGATGCCGACTGCTACATCCACAATTACCGCTACATTATCGCGCGGAAGGTGGAGCACTTGACGTTCGGTGAGTACGATACGTTCGACGTGTACCTGAAGCTGCGGAATATCGCCGGTATCATCGGCTACGATGACGGGGAAAAGAAATGAAGTACGACGTGGTGATAGCGGTGGACGCGACCATCTACATTACCGTGGATGCCAACAGCCCCGAAGAGGCGGCAGAAAAGGGCTTGGAGGAATGCTCCACGCCGACGCTGTGCTCTTATTGCTCCAGGGAGGTGGCGCTCGGAGACCCGTTGGATGTACTGGAAGTCAACGAGGTCAAGACGAAATGATCGAGCAACGCTCCGCCGAGTGGTTCAAGGAACGCCTCGGCCACGCCACGGCGTCCGAGGCCGACGCCGTCATGGCCGAGGGCAAGGGCGGCGGCGAGGCCGTCACGCGCCGCAACTACAAGATGCGGCTCGCCTGCGAGCGGCTAACCGGCAGGCCGGCGGAGGAGTCGTTCTCCAACCGGCACACCGACCGCGGCGAGGCGCTGGAGCCGTTCGCGCGGGCCGCCTACTGCACCATCAAAGACGTGCTGGTGACGCAGCTCGGTTTCGTCAAGCACCCAACCATCCTGTGGGTGGGCGCGTCGCCGGACTCCGAGGCCGACCCCAAGGGCGGCCTGGAGATCAAGTGCCCCATCGCCGCCATCCACGTCGCCTACCTCACCAGCGGCTTCCCGAGCACCTACCGCAAGCAGGTGCAGTGGCAGCTGTGGTGCAAGCCGGAGTGGGAGTGGGTGGACTTCGTCAGCTACAACCAAGACGTTCCCGAGAAGATTCGCACCTTCATCCAGCGCGTGCCTCGGGACGACAAGTTCATCGCGGAGATCGAGCAGAAGACGATCCCGTTCCTGCGTGAAGTGGAGGAGGTATACCTCAAACTGGAGGCCCTGTGTTCCAAGTCGGAGTGATAGGAGCGATACAGATTCACCGCGATACCATGTACGAGGCGGAGACCGAGTCGGAGTCCTTCCTGCTCGACGGCAAGTCGCGCGGGCAGGAGCAGCGACTCACCTGCTTCGCCGTGCTACAATCTGTGCTGGATGAGGATCGATACTACTCGGTCAGCGAGCTGGAACCGAAGACCGGGTTCTCTCATCCGGTGATCCTGCGGACGCTGCGGAAGATGCGCGCCATGGGGATTGCGTTCTCGGAGCCGGTGCCGAAGACCAATCGGAGCGTATGGAAGGTGAAGCAGGACGCCGGCATGATCCCGGGTGTGATGGACATCCGGCCGTTAGCGAAGTGCTTTGGTGGCTACACCTACGTACAGGAGAAACGCGATGTCGTTTAACAAGGTGATTCTCGAAGGCAACCTCGGCAAAGACCCGGAGACGCGCTATACGCAGGGCGGGGATGCCGTGTGCAACTTCTCGGTGGCCACCACGGAGCGGTGGACCAAGGACGGCGAGAAGAAGGAAAAGACCGAGTGGCACAACATCGTGATTTTCGGCAAGCTGGCCGAGATCGCGGCGAAGTACCTGAGGAAGGGCTTCCGGGTGCTGCTCGAAGGCAAGCTCCAGACGCGCAAGTGGGAGAAGGACGGCGTGACGCGCTACACCACCGAGGTGGTCGTGTCGCAGATCGACCTCATCGACTTCCCCGATGACGAAGAGCGCGGCGAGCCTGCGGCAAAGCCGGCGGCGAAATCCAAGGCCGCGAAGCCGAAGGGCGGAGACGAGCTGGACGATGACATCCCGTTCTAAATCCCATACGTGCCCCATGTGCGGGCAGCGTGTTAGAAAGCTGAACCCGCACAGGATGGACGCCGGTAAAATACGTGTGCTGCGTAAAATCGCAGACCTGAACCACTACTTCGTGTGGGTCAAGGTGCAGCAGGATGGGCGCCTCATATCGCCGGAAGAGGCGGCGTTCACCATCCAGATAGATGCCGTCCACGCCTCGCGGCTTGTGTGGTTTGGTTTGCTCGACCGCAAGAGTCCGCGCAGCGGTATGTTCCGCATCAACGACAACGGCCGAGCGTTCTTGCGCGGAGACTTAGCTGTGCCGGCGGTTATCCTGTGCAGCGAGGGCGAGGTGGTAAAGCAGTCCGAAAAGACAGTTACCATCGACGACGCGGAGCGCACGGTGCTCACAAAGGAATACTGGGATAACTACCCGGCCATTCAGGTTGCCCGCCAATGAAGGGGGCCGGCAAGCCGAAGCAGATGAAGGCCGCCATCGTCGCTGGCTACATGCAGCACATCATCGGCGCCCTGATGAACGCGGCGCTGGGCGGCGCCAAGGATGGCCAGCATCTCGGTCCGTTCAGGCAGCACAAGGAGGCAATCAAGTGGGGCCGGCGCTCGAAGTCGAAGTACCGGACCCATCAGGGCGAGCGCGAGTGTGCTCGCAGACGCAGGCAGGCTGACAGGAGACCCAAGTGAATGTGCACAAGCTGAAGCTGCCAGACAGCGCGAAGCGCGAGGTGCGCCGCGTGCTCGGGCTGGGGTGGACACTAAAGCGCGGCGGGAAGCACGTCAAGCTGTGCGCCCCGAGCGGGCGGTTCGTTACGCTGCCGTCGACGCCGTCGTCCAATCAGTACGTGGAGCGCGAGCTGCGCCGGCACATCAGGCACATCGAGGAGGCCGCGTGAGCGACACCTACATCCTGACGCACAGCGGGCGCCACTTCGACTTCGCCAATCCCACGACTGACATGGTATGCATCGAGGACATCGCCACCGCGCTCGCCAAGGAATGCCGATACGGCGGCCACTGCCGAGGCCACTACTCCGTGGCGCAGCACAGCTGGCTCTGCGCCAACGTGGTCCCCGAGGAGTACGCGCTGGAGGCGCTGCTGCACGACGCCACCGAGGCGTACTGCAAGGACCTGCCTAGGCCGCTCAAGCGCATGCTCCCTGGCTACGCGGAGGTCGAGGAGCGCGTCGACATCGTCATCCGTCTCAAGTTCGCTCTGCCGGTGGAGCACTCTGCTATCGTCAAGGAGGCGGACAACCGCATGCTGCTCACCGAGCAGCGCGACATCATGCCGCCGTCCGAGCAGTGGTGCGGGTGGGACCTGAATGGCCTGAAGCCCTACGAGGACATCCACATCCACCCCATGCCGTGGGCCATGGCGCGGGAGGAGTTCATGTCGTTCTTCCGCTACCTTGAGCGTCGATCCGTTTGACCGCGTAACGCGGCCGATGATCTATGACGACGGGGATAATCCCGGTGCCAGAGAGGGAGGTTGTGCGATGGAGGCAGTATTTGTTGGACCGCTCGCAGAGCAAGGCAGCCCTGGAGCTGCTGGACATGGTGGAGAGGTTGTGGCGCCAGAACCAGGATCAGGCCTCCGTAATCGCCGGGCTGCAGCAGCACTTGACCGGCTTGGCGAAAGAGGCCCGGCAGGCGAGGCTGGACCTCTGACGCGCGACGACCTGATCGATTACTCGAAGGACGAGCTGATCGGCGTGGTGCTGATGCTGGACAGGAAGATCGCGCGCATGGTCAAGTCGAGCATGGAGCACCGCATCGGCCACGTCTGCGAGCGGATCAAGCGGCTCTAGGGCTGGGCTACCTCGTGTAGCGAGCGCGGCGGGTAGCGCTTGGATGGTATCTTGACTGGGGACAGGCCCTCCCTGAGCACGAGGTGAACCTCGGGCAGGCGCAGTCCGGCGGCGAACATCCGCGGCACCATCTGGCTCGGCTGCCCTCCGTTTTGCAGCTCCCCTCGGAACTTGGCGATCAGGGCGTCCTTCTGCCGGCTGAGCGCGGCGGCCTCGGTCTGCTTATCGTTCTTGGTGATGTAGCCAGGCGACGGCGTGATGCCAAACATGGACGGGGATGCGATATAGCCGAGCGGGTTGACTTCCTCGCCCAGGGTCTTTTGCTGCTGCTGGTAGTTGCGAATACCGAATGGCGTGAGCTGCGCGATGAGGTAGTTGGCCTCGTCCTGCACCTGCTGCACGATGGGGTCTCCCGGGCTGCGGATGGCTGCGCCGAAGAAGTCCTGGTTGTTCAGCATCTGCGCGATCATCCCGAGCATAGGGTGCAGCTTGTTCTGCAGGGTCTGCGTCGGGTTGGCGCCGTACTTCAGGAAGCCGCTGATGTCGTGGCCGTACTCGAAGAGGTCCTTCATGTACGAAGGCAGCGACACGCGATCCTCCGTCCCGTCTGGCCGCGTGCGGCCGGTGCGCGGGAAGATGTAGTCCTTCAGGTCCTGCGGACCCTGCCCGGTGTACATGTAGCCGATCATCGATCCCAGGATGGCGGTAACGAACGGCAGCGCGAACACGTAGGCGGAGCGGCTGGACAGCTCCTTGTCCTTGAGCACGTTCTTGAAGTCGAGCACGCCGCCGCCCAGCTCTCGGAACGTACCGAGGTTCCAGCCCACCGAGCGCACCGAGATCATCAGGGCATCCTTCAGCGCGCGGTTCCAGAAGACGTTGTCGTAGGCGAGCTGACCCAGGCGGTTGTCCACCGAGTCCCAGAACTTGCCCATGGCCTCGCGCTTCTCCTCCAGCGTGGCGTTCGGGTTGCGCTCGATCCAGTCCTTGGCCATGTCGAAGAAGATACCCATCTTCTGGCGCGGCACCAGCTGCTCGAAGACCGGGGCGTTGATGCGGTCGAGCATGGCGGGCAGGAAGCCGCGCGCGATTCCGGCCTTGTCTCCGCGGGAGATGGCCTGCTTGAAGCGGTTGAGCGCGTCGTTCTTGTAGAAGTCGTCCAGACCGACACGCCCGCCGCCCTGGAGCATGGCCTCGACGATGGGGGCGAGGTTCGGGTCGTCCAGCTTGCCCAGCGCCTGGCGCAGGAGGCGGTCGCCCTTGTAGAAGTTGATGAACGGCTGGATCGGGTTGATGGACTGGGCCAGGTTGCCGAAGCCCTTGAACATCTGGCCGCGGCTGATCTGCTGGATGCCGAGTGCGGCCTTCGACACCATGGAGTCCACCGTGGTGAAGCCGGCGTGGAAGAGCGACAGCCCGAGCTGCGCGCTGTTCAGCATCATGCCTGACTTGTGCAGGAAGTCGTACAC
>Ga0335085_10005102_pt1 | contig 21351 bp, 20 predicted proteins | sample Lox_Sample_45_FD_206712 | JGI IMG/M metagenome (GOLD analysis project Ga0335085, IMG submission 206712) | Soil microbial communities from Loxahatchee National Wildlife Refuge, Florida, United States - Lox_Sample_4.5 | ecosystem: Environmental > Terrestrial > Soil > Wetlands | place: USA...
GATTGCGGAAGCCGCGCTGGTGGAGCTCATTCTCGACCGACGGGGTGCTCACCATGCAGCGCTGTGCGGCGGCATGAAAGCGGCGCAGCGCGGCGTACGTCAGCCACAGCGGTATGGGCCAGCGGGACTTGAGGTACTGCGGAAACTGGGTGTGATAGGAGCTCGTGAAGCGCCAGCCCCGCTTCAGGCAATAGCGCCGCGCGGTGAAGCCGAGCGGGCCTTCGGTCGCGATGTGTACGGCCTGCGGCTGGAAGAGCTCGAACTTGCGCGCCAGCGCGGCCATCGGCCGCACTGCGATGCGGATCTCGGGGTAGCTGGGGCAGGGGACGGTCCGGAAGTCGCGCGGCGAGGTGATCATGACCTCGTGGCCGAATCGCCCGAGCGCCGCCGCAGTCTGCATCAGAGTGTTGACGACGCCGTTTGTCTGCGGAAACCAGGCGTCGGTCACGATCATGATTCTCATGCGCCGCAACATGCTCAGCGAGAATCGTGACAGTCACGTTAAGGTCCAAGTCAAAAAACTTCTGTCTTCACAGCCTCTTGTAATGTGTTCTTAACACTTATCCTATAACTCGTTCATACGAGCGCAACCGCGCTGTCGCATGGAGTGGACGAATGCACGCCTTTCTTGCCGAGCTGAAGAAGCAACGCTGGGACGATCACCGTTACTACCACCACAGCCGCATCAACCAGACGCTGCACCTGGTGAGTGCCCTCAGCTTCCTCACGGCCTACGTCTGCGTTTTCACCAGCCCGGTCGCTGCGGCCCTCATCGGCTGGCTGGTGGCGATGGTGACCCGCCAGGTGGGCCACTTCGTCTTCGAGCCGAAGGACTATGACGAGGTGAACCAGGCCACGCACGCGCACAAGGAAGACATCAAGGTCGGCTACAACCTGCAGCGCAAGATCGTGCTGCTGTCGATCTGGGCCGCTTCGCCCGTGGTGCTGTGGTTTGATCCGACGCTGTTCGGGATCTTTGAGGGCTCATCCGGGCATGCGGATTTCGTGCGCCACGTGTGTCAGGTCTGGCTCGCCCTCGGCTTGGGCGCGCTGCTGTTCCGCACGGTGCAGTTGTTCCTGCAGCAGAGCGTGCTGACCGGCGCCGTGTGGTTCACGAAGATCCTCACCGACCCGTTTCACGACGTGAAGCTCTACTGTCGCGCGCCGCTCGCCCTGCTGCGCGGGGAACTGGTCGATCCGATGGATGACGTGGTCCACCAGGCCTGAAGCAGCTCGCGCAGGACGCGTCGACGGATCGCCTTGTTGGTGAGCGCCCGATCCTGCCACCACCAGCCGTCGCGTCGCATCGCCTCGGAGGCCGCCACCACCCGGTCCGCGACCGCGGCGAATTCGGCTTCACTGTAGTTGAGGCTGAAGATGAGCCGCGCCGAGCCAATCCAGCTCAGGGACAGCCCCTGCACACGCAGGTAGTACTGGAACATCCAGTTGTAGCGCGAGGGTTTGAGGAAGTTGAAGGTCCAGATGGACGAGAGGTTCGCGACTTGAACCGGGAGCTCCGCGGCCCGCAGCCGCGCATTGAGCTCGGCGGCGCGGCGCTCCCAGGTGGCATCGAGGTCGCGGTACAGAGCCCGGATCGGTTCGCTTTCCAGCCGCGTGAGGAACTCGTGCATCGCGCCCATGACGTAGGGGTGCGCGTTGAAGGTGCCGCGCGCCAGGCACACATCCGCCGGGTGTTGCTCGTCGTAGCGCTTCATGAGATCGGATCGTCCGCAGACGACGCCCACCGGCAGCCCGCCGCCGAGACTCTTGCCGTAAGTGACGAGGTCCGCACGCACGCCGAAGTACTCCTGCGCGCCGCCGCGCGCCAGGCGAAAGCCGACGAACACCTCATCGAAGATGAGGACGATCCCTCGCTCCGAGCACACCGCGCGCAGCTCCTTCAGCCACGCGGCGTACGCGGCGCGATCGAACCGGGCACGGCGGCCGCTGTCGATCAGGCCCGAGTCGGCCGGCGCACTCGCGTTGGGATGCATGGCCTGCACCGGATTGACCAGGACACAGGCGATATCACTCCGGGCACGCAGTACCTGCAGCGAGGCCGCATCCATGTCCCTGAGGGTGTAGGTCGCCTCCGGCGGCAGCGGGTTGCCCACGCCGGGCTGCACGTCCCCCCACCAGCCGTGGTATGCGCCGCAGAAGCGCACCAGGCGGCGGCGACGGGTGTGATAGCGCGCCAGCCGCACCGCCTGCATCACGGCCTCGGTGCCCGACATGTGAAAGGACACCTCGTCGAGTCCGGAAATCTCGCGCAGCCGCCGCACGTTCTCCAGCACGAGCGGGTGGTAGGCGCCCAGCACCGGCCCGAGGGCGCGCACCTTGTCGCTGCCGCGCTCGATGCACTCCTTATAGAAGTCATAGCCGAAGAGGTTCACGCCGTAGGAGCCGCTCACATCATAGAGCTGGTTGCCGTCGACGTCGGTCACGGTGACCCCGGAGGAGGCCTCGAGGAACGTGCCGCCGGGCAGGTACTGCCGGACCACGCGGCTGAACTGGAAGGGCACCCGATAGCGCGCCGTGAACTGCAGGTCCGACACCGAGCGGGCCAGCTCGCGGGTGAGGGCGATGCCCTTCGAAAAGCGCTGCGTGTAGAGCTGCGCGAGCTGGGTGAATCCCGCCCGCCGGGCCGCGGCCACCTCTGCGGGCGCGCCGTCCACGCTGAAGAACTGCGTCTCGTCGTATTCGTAGTAGCGCACCAAGCGCGCCACGCGCGTCGCGATGCGCGCGTGCCCGCTCAGGGAGGGGTGCTTGGCGCGCGAGAGCAGCAGCCGCTGCCACAGGCTCCGCAGCGCGAGCAGGAGCACAAGAGCCCCGGCGATGTACCACAACAGCATGATTTTCAAGCCTTTGGCCGAGCTGGGGGCCCGATAGCCCCGACCGCAAACTATTTCGATCTTGTGACAATCCAATGACAGTCCGTTCGGCCCTCACTCGGGTGACGCAGCAGGAACAGCTGAACTTCCTGCTGACCAACCGCTTGCCGCGCCGCGGGCTCACTCTCTTCATGGGATGGCTCAGCCGCCTGGAGCAGCCCTGGCTGTGCCGGATCTGCCTTGCCATCTGGGGACTCTTCACCGAGCTCGACCTGAGCGAGGCGCGGCAGAGTCGCTTCAGCAGCCTGCAGGAGTTCTTTACGCGGCAACTGAAGGAAGGCGCGCGCAACGTCGATCCGGATCCGCAGATCGTGGTGAGCCCGTGCGATGGCATCGTGGGCGAGATGGGCCAGGTGCACGATGGGTCGGTGCTGCAGGCGAAGGGCTTCCCCTACACGCTCATGGATCTTCTGGGCGACGAGGAACTGGTGAGCCATTACCACGACGGCTCCTTCGTGACGCTGCGGCTGACCTCAGGGATGTACCACCGCTTCCATGCGCCCCATGACTGCCGCGTGGAGGGAGTCACCTACGTGTCCGGCGACACCTGGAACGTCAATCCGATCGCGTTGCGCAGGGTCGAGAAGCTCTTCTGCAAGAACGAGCGCGCCATCATTCGCTGCCGCCTGAGCGACTCGGATCACCTCATCACGCTGGTCCCCGTCGCTGCCATCCTGGTGGCGAGCATCCGGCTGCACTGCGCAAACGTGCTGCTGCATCTGAAGTACCGCGGACCGAACGCCATTCCGTGCGACGCGAGGCTGCGCAAGGGCGAGGAAATGGGCTGGTTCGAGCACGGATCCACCATCATCGCCTTCGCGCCGCCCGGGGTGGCCCTGGCCGCGGGACTCGCGCGGGGCAGTGTGATCCGCATGGGCCAGCCGCTGCTGAGCATCGCCGGCAGGCAATCGTGAGCGAACTCGCCGTCATCACCGGGACCACCCACGGCATCGGCCGCGTGACCAGCCGCGAGCTCGCCCGCGCCGGCAAGACCGTCCTCATGCTGTGCCGCGACCCGGTGGCGGCTGGCGCGGTGCGCGAGGAGATCGGGAAGCACGCGCCGCGCGCCAGGGTCGAGGTGGTCCGCTGCGACCTCGCCTCGCTCGCTTCCGTGCGCGAGGCCGCCGCCTGTATCCGCCGCGACTACCCGCGGATCGGGCTGCTGATCAACAACGCCGGGATGGTGAGCACCCGGCACCGCACCTCGGTCGATGGCTTCGAGCTCACCTTCGCGACCAACCACCTGGGTCCGTTCCTGCTCACCGCGCTGCTGTCGGAGCACCTGGACAGCTCGGCCCGCATCGTCACGGTCGCCTCCCGGATCCACTATCGCGGCCGGCTGGATCTGGCCGCCGTCACGGACGGGCGCGCCCGCTACGGGGCCACCGCCGCGTATGCGCAGTCGAAGCTCGCGAACGTCATGCACACCTTTGCGCTCGCACGTCGTCTGGCCGGCACCGGCATCACCGTCAACTGCCTGCATCCGGGCGTGGTGGCTACGAACCTGCTGCCGCCGTGGCTGCGCCTCGTCAAACCCCTCATCACCCGGGTCATGTTCGACGCCGAGCGCGGTGCTCGCACCACGATCCACCTCGCGCTCGATCCGACCGCTGCCGGGGTCACCGGTCACTATTTCGATGAGTACCAGGTACCGCGCTCCGCCTCGGCACTGGCGAACGACGTTGCCCTGCAGGAGTCGCTGTGGGCGAGGAGCGCAACTTGGACCGGAGCACCGCAATGAGCAGTGAACGCCCGTCTCTCGATCGGAGGCCCGTCATGTCGGCAAACGCCCGCTCCCCCCTCGCGCCGCTCAGGCCGCTCGGCGAAACACTGCTGTTCGCGAGCAACTTTCTGCGTCATCCGAACATGCTCGGTTCGATCATCCCGAGCTCGCGCTTCCTCGTGGACCTGGTGCTCGCGCCGATCGACTGGGCACGAGCGCGCGTGATCGTGGAATACGGACCCGGCATCGGTACGTTCACCGGGGAAATCCTGCGCCGGATGAGAAGCGATGCGCAGCTCGTGGCCATCGAGACCAATCGCGACTTCGTACGTTTCCTGAAGCGGACGTTGCCGGACCCGCGGCTCCACGTCGTGCAGGACTCGGCCGCCGAGGTGCAGGCCGTGCTCGAGCAGCTGGCGCTTCCGGCGCCACGCTACATCATCTCCGGCATTCCTCTCGGCAGCATGCCCGACCCGGTACGCTCTGACATCGCGCTCAAGAGCCGCCAGGCGCTCGAACCCGGCGGGGCCTTTCTGGTCTACCAGTTCACCGCCCGAGCGCTGCCTACCCTTACGCGGACCTTCGGCGATGTGCGGCGCGGTTTCGAGCGTCGGAACTTCCCCCCGGCACAGCTGTTTCTGTGCACGCGTGGACAGGGTTGAAACCGGGCAACGCCCGGACGCAGCAGATCCCCCACGCATTGCCTTCGAGACCCCTCCGATGAAAGTGTAGACAAGACTCATATATCTGTATACGATTTCACCGGTGCGTACCAAACCTGCGGATCCGATCCGGAAGCACCTGCCCAGCGTTTTTACCTACAGCGGTGCAAGAGCTGCCGGCCTCTCCGCCGAACGCTTGTACGCCTATCGGGATCGGGGGCTGATTGAGCAGATAGGCAGGGGCCTCTATCGGTGGGCGGATGCCGCAGCGATAGATCAGAACCTTCTCGAAATCGCTTGCCGCGTCCCCCAGGGCACGCTCTGTCTCCTCACGGCTCTGGCACGCCACGGCTTGACGGACCGCATTCCAGATCGCATCGACGTGGCGGTTCCCCGCGGCTCCCGAAGGCCCGCCCTTCAGTCTCCTGTCGATGTTCATGTCTTCGCCAAGGATAGCTTCGCGCTGGGGCGTCAGGAGATCAGACTTGGAGAGGGCTTCACGATCGGCCTGTACTCCCCCGAACGTTCCCTCATCGATGTCATTCGGCTCCGGCACCGAGAGGGAGGTGATGTCGCCTGGGAAGCGCTGCGACGTTGGCTCAGGCGCAGAGGCGCCAAACCGGCCGCGCTGCTCGAGATGGCCAAGTCTCTGCATGGTGCCGAGCGCGCCGTTCGCAGGGCGCTGGAAATCGTGCTGTGACGCGTGCGACCAAGGATACCTTGCCCGGCAGACGCTATCTCGACCTGCAACGTCGTGCAAGACGATCGGCACGACCAACTGACGAACTTATTCAGCTTTACGCCCTGGAGTGTTTCCTCGATCGACTTGCACGATCCAAATACGCCGAAGATTTTGTCCTGAAGGGCGGAGTGCTGTTGGCTGCGTTGGAGGCTCGTCGACCGACCCGCGACATTGATCTGGCGACCCGTGTGCTCGAGAACAGCGCCGCACGAGCGTTGGCAGTCGTGCGAGAGATTGCCCGAATCTCCGTGGACGACGGTCTGGTCTTCGATGCCGATCACGCGATCGCGGAGGTCATCCGCGAAGAAGACAATTACAGCGGCATTCGGGTCACGCTCGGCGGCTCCTTGTCGCGAGCTACGCTTCGCCTGCACGCGGACATCAACGTAGGTGACCCCATCTGGCCGGAGCCGCGGGAGGTGAGGCTTCCGCGATTGCTGAAAGGCGAGCTGGTGATTCGCGGCTACCCTCTCGAGATGGTCCTTGCCGAAAAGCTTGTCACCGCGCTGGCGCGCGGTACGGTCAACACGAGATGGCGGGACTTCGTCGATATCTACGTCCTGGTGCGGCGCCACGCCGTCAACGCCTCCACACTACGAGAATCGATACATCGCGTGGCTCAGTACCGCGGCATAAACGTGGCACCGCTGGGACCGACGCTCGCCGGATACGCAGACTTTGCTCAATCACGATGGGTCGCTTGGCTGCGGAAACAGCGTCTGGAGGGTGTGGTGCCCGCGGAGTTTTCGAGCGTCCTTGGCATGGTGATCTCGTTTGCCGATGCTGTCATTCTGGGGGCGGGAGCCGCGCGGGCCTCATGGGACCCGGTTCGCGGTACTTGGGGTTAGGCTGGAGCTCACGACCACCGTTTAGACTTCCCGCCGACGGTCGGGTTGCGAGATAGTGCGTCGAGCGGCTCCGTGACAGAGTGCTCATAGCGCGTCGAGATCCGCGGCAGGTCCGGTGACACGGGCGCCGATCAGCTTTGGGCGGTCACTCGACCGTGTTGCTGAACACACCGGTCGCGGCTGCACACCTTGGGTCGCTCTGGTGGGTCTACGCAGGTCTACGGGTGGGTAGGCAAGAAATTGTCCGAAAACGGTCCGACGAAGCAATTCTGCTTCTCGTGAGTCTCGTAAGTCGTTGATTAGATGGCGCTCCCTACCGGATTCGAACCGGTGTACTAGCCTTGAGAGGGCTATGTCCTGGGCCTCTAGACGAAGGGAGCGGCGGGCCGGGGCTTGGATCAGGAGCGCGGTATTATAGAGAGCCGCTGCGTTTGCTCAAGCCGAAAGCCAAGTAATTGAATCCCCCTGAATCGTCCATCGCGACGCCTACTGCCACTCCACGGATCATCCCGCGATCCGAGCACTCCGTCTCACGCTCCCACATCTCGCCGAACGCCCTGCGGGTGCTCTACCGACTGCGGGATGCGGGGTTCATGGCCTTCCTGGTCGGCGGCTGCGTGCGCGACCTGCTGCTCGGAATCGAGCCGAAGGACTTCGACGTCGCGACCGACGCCCTGCCTGAGCAGGTCAAGCGCCTGTTCCGCAATTGCCGCCTGGTGGGCAGGCGCTTCCGCCTGGCGCACGTGTTCTTCGGGCGCGAGATCATCGAGGTGGCGACCTTCCGCGCCACCAGCGCACCGTCGCAGGGTGATGAGCCACTGCCGCCGGCCGACCCCGAGGACGGCGAGGCCGCCGAGCTCGACGATGATCCCGCCCTGGATGAACCTGAGCCCGTCGCCGCTGAGGTTGCTGGTGAGCAGAATCCCGAGCGCATGTTCGATGCCACGGGGCGCATCCTGCGCGACAACGTCTACGGGACGATCGATGAGGACGTGTGGCGGCGCGATTTCACCGCCAACGCGCTCTACTACAACATCGCCGACTTCTCGATATGGGACTACGTCAACGGCGTGGCGGACATCGGCACGCGCACGCTGCGCCTGATCGGTGACCCGGAGACGCGCTTTCGCGAGGACCCGGTCCGCATGCTGCGCGCGGCGCGCTTCGAGGCGAAGCTCGGTTTCCGGCTCGACCCGGCGACCGCCGCGCCGCTCGCCCAGCTGCAGGAGCTGCTCGCCGGAGTGCCACCAGCGCGCCTGTTCGATGAGACGCTCAAGCTCTTCCTCACCGGCCACGGCGCCCGCAGCTTCGAGGTGTTGCGCCGTCGCGGCCTGCTCGCGGCGCTGCTGCCGAGCGTCGATGCCTACTACGCCTCCCACCCGGGAAGCCTGGTCGAGAAGCTGCTGCTGCAGGGGCTGAAGAATACCGACGCCCGCGTGCTGGCGGACAAGCCGGTGACGCCGACCTTCCTGTTCGCACTCCTTTTGTATGGGCCGATCGCCGGCCTCATCGAAGCGACGCCACCGGAGCGCTGGCACGAGATGGCCACGATTCTGGACGCCTGCGACCGCGCCGTGCGCGAGGCCCAGACGCACATCGCCATTCCCAAGCGCTTCTCCCTCGGCGTGCGCGAGATGTTCGCACTGCAGCCACGGCTCGAGCACCCGCGCGGCCGCCGCGCGCTGCGCCTGCTCGAGCACCCGCGCTTTCGCGCGGCCTACGACCTGCTGCTGCTGCGGGCGCAGTTCGGACTGGCACCGCAGGAGATGGCGCAGTGGTGGACCGGCCTGCAGGAGGCGCCGCCCGCGGAGCGCGAGAAGATGGCCGACGGACTCACCGGTGGCACGCGCCCGGCCGGTGGCGCGCGCCGCCGCGGCGGCCGTCGGCGGCGGCGTCGCTCGGGCGCCCCGAGCTCCGCCTAGAAGGCCCACGGCGCGTGCTGATCTGGCACCCCGCCTACGTTGGCGTGGGCAGCAATCTCTGCGGGCCGCGCACCCAGGTGCAGAGCGCCTGCGAGCGCCTGGGCGAACTGCCACGCACGCAGCGACTGCTCACCTCGCGACTGTACGGCTCGCGGCCTTTCGGGCCGGTGGCGCAGCCGGACTTCGTCAACGCCGCGGTGGGCCTGCTCACGCAGCTTAGTGCCGATGAGCTCCTCGGGCAGCTGCGCGCGCTCGAATCCGCCTTCGGCCGCCCGCGCGAGCGCGAGCGCTGGGGGCCGCGCGTGCTCGATCTCGACCTCTTGTGCTACGGGCGCGAGCGGCGCACCTCCGCCGTCCTGACGCTGCCGCACCCGGGGATAGTGGAGCGCAACTTCGTTCTGTATCCTCTGGCGGACATTGCCCCCGATCTGGAGTTGCCCGGGCTCGGCCGCGTGCGCGAGCTCAGGGAGCGTGTTGGCTCCGACGGACTGACCCTGCTGTAGACTCATGGCGAGCGAAGCGACCCACAAGTACATCGTCGTCGAGGGCCCGATCGGGGTCGGCAAGACGAGCCTCGCGCGCCGGCTGTGCAGCAGTCTTGCGGCGCAGGGCGTGTTCGAGCAGGCCACTCAGAACCCGTTTCTCGAACGCTTCTACCGCAACCCGCGTGCCGGGGCGCTGCCGACGCAGCTGTACTTCCTGCTGCAGCGTGCGCAGCAGCTGGCCTCACTCAAGCAGGCGGACCTGTTCGCGCCGGTGCGCGTGGCCGACTATCTGCTCGAGAAGGACCGCCTGTTCGCGCGCGTGACGCTCGATGAGGCCGAGTACGCGCTCTACGAGCAGCTGTACGCGAAGCTCGACATCCAGGCTCCCAAGCCCGACCTGGTCGTGTACCTGCAGGCGCCCGTGGACGTGCTGCTCGAGCGCATCGCCAAGCGCGGCGTCGACTACGAGCAGTACATCGACCGCCAGTACCTGGAGCGCCTGAACGAGGCCTATGCGCGCTTCTTCCACGAGTTCGAGGCCGCGCCGCTCTTGATCGTCAATGCCGCCTCCATCGACCCGATTGCCAACCCGCGCGACTACGAGGAGCTGCTGGCGGCCATCAAGCGCATGCAGCGCGGGCGGCTCTACTACAACCCGTTGCGCAGCCGCGCGATCTAGCTACACTGCCAGCGCCATGCCCATGTACTCGCACCTGCAGCAGGATGCGAACCGGCCGCCGGTGACGCTCGCCACGCTGCAGCGCATGAAGGCCGACGGCGAGAAGATCGCTTGCCTCACCTGCTATGACGCGAGCTTCGCGGTCCTGCTGGACACCGCCGGGGTCGATATCGTGCTGGTCGGCGACACGCTCGGCATGGTGATCCAGGGGCACGACACCACGGTGCCCGTGACCATGGACCACATGGCGTATCACTCGGCGGCGGTGGCGCGCGGACTGGTGCGGCCCTTCCTCATCGCCGACATGCCGTTCATGAGCTACCCCACCCGCGAGATCGCGCTCGCCAACGCCGTGCGCCTGATGCAGGAGGGCAAGGCGCAGATGGTCAAGCTCGAGTCCGGCGGCAAGCAGACCGACATCGTCGAGTTCCTCACCGGGCACGACATCGCCGTGTGCGCGCACCTGGGACTGAAGCCGCAGTCGGTACACAAGACCGGCGGCTTCCGCGTGCAGGGACGCGAGCGCGAGCAGGCCGCGCGGCTGCTCGATGAGGCGCGGCAGCTCGAGGGCGCGGGCGCGGATATCGTGCTGCTCGAGTGCGTGCCGAGCGCCCTGGGGCGCACCATCACCGAGGCACTGCACGTGCCGGTGATCGGCATCGGCGCCGGTCCCGACACCGACGGCCAGATCCTGGTCACTTACGACATGCTGGGCATCACCACCGGGCGCAAGCCACGCTTCGTGCGCAACTTCATGGACGGGGCGCACAGCAACCTCGAGGCGATGCAGCACTACGTACGCGCGGTGAAAGAGCGCGAGTACCCCGGCCCCGAGCACTCCTTCCAGTAACCCATGGAGACGGTCACGACGATCGCCGCCGTGCGCGAACGCGTGCGCGCCTGGCACCGCGAGGGCCACCGCGTTGCCTTCGTGCCCACCATGGGCAACCTGCATGCCGGCCACGTGAGCCTCATCGAGGCGGCGCGCACGCTCGGTGAGCGCTTCGTGGCCAGCATCTTCGTGAACCCGATGCAGTTCGGCCCGAACGAGGACTTCGCCCACTACCCGCGCACGCCGAGTGAGGACGAGCGCATGCTCGCGGCGGCGGGCTGCAGCCTGATGTTCATGCCCGACGTGCAGGAGATCTATCCGCAGGGCGCGCCGCGCGGCACGCGCGTCGAGGTGCCGGGCCTGTCGCGGCTGCTCGAGGGCGAGTTCCGGCCCGGGCATTTCGAGGGTGTCACCACGGTGGTGGCGAAGCTGCTGCACATCGTCGAGCCGGACGCCGCCGTGTTCGGCGAGAAGGACTACCAGCAGCTCACCATCATCCGCCGCATGGTCGCGGACCTGTGCATGCCTGTGACGATCGTGGCGGCGCCGACGGTGCGCGATGCCGACGGCCTGGCGATGAGCTCGCGCAACCAGTACCTGACGCCTGCCGAGCGTGCCCTGGCGCCCGAGATCTACCGCACCCTGCAGGCGGCGGCGCAGCGCCTCGGCGGCGGTGACCGCGACTTCGCGAGCATCGAGCGCGCCGGCTTCCGCACGCTCGAGGCCGCGCAGCTGCGCCCCGATTACTTCGCGATCCGCGAGGCGGCCGATCTTGCCGCCCCGGCCGGCACCAGCCGCGAGCTGGTCGTGCTCGCCGCCGCGCGCCTGAGCCGCGCGCGCCTCATCGACAACATCCGCGTCAGCCTGCGCTAGCCGCCGCGGGCGTGTCCGAACGCTCGTGGCGCGCCAGTGCCCACGCGACGTGCTCGCGCACCAGGGCGGAGGGGTCGTGGCGGCGTGCCTCGAGAGCGGCAATCACCGCTTTGGAGGAGGGCGCGTTGCCGAGCGCCACCGCGAGGTTGCGCGACCAGCGCTCATAGCCGATGCGGTAGATCGCCGAGCCGCGCATGCGTGACTCGAAGTCCGCCGCGCTCCAGGCGAAGAGCTCAGCGAGCGCCGGGGCGTCGAGCCCGTTACGCACCCGGAAGTCCGGGTGCGCGGCGGCCTGGGCGAACTTGTTCCACGGGCACGCGAGCTGGCAGTCATCGCAGCCATAGATGCGGTTGCCGATGAGCGGCCGCAGCTCCGGCTCGATGGCACCGGCGTGCTCGATGGTGAGGTAGGAGATGCAGCGCCTGGCATCGAGCCGCCACGGCGCGACGATGGCCCCGGTGGGACAGGCCGGCAGGCACGCCTGGCAGCTGCCGCAGTGCGCACTCGCCGGGGCGTCCGGCGGCAGCGGCAGCTCGGTGAGTATCTCGCCGAGCAGGAACCAGGAGCCGCGCTCGCGGGCGATGAGGTTGGTGTGCTTGCCGATCCAGCCGAGTCCGGCGTCGCGGGCGTGCGCGCGCTCGAGGACCGGCGCGGTGTCGACGCACACGCGGTAGCCGAAGGGCCCGGCGAGGCCCTGCAGCGCGGTCGCAAGTCGTGCCAGCGCCGGGCGCATCAGGCGGTGGTAGTCGCGCCCGAGGGCATAGCGCGCCACGTAGCCGAGGCTCGGATCGGCGAGCACCTCGAAGGGATCCCGGGCCTGCGGCGGCCAGTAGTCCATGCGCACGCTCACCACGCGCACCGTGCCGGGCTTCAGCTCCTGCGGGCGGCTGCGCTTGACGCCGTGGCGCTCCATGTAGCGCATCTCGCCGTGGAAGCCGTCGGCGAGCCAGCGCATGAGGTGGCGCTCATCCTCGGGGATCTCGATCCGAGCCACCCCCAGGGCGCTGAAGCCCAGGGCACGGGCACGCTCCCGGAACTCCTGTTTGAGCGCGGCGAGCCGGCTTGCCGATAGCTGCGTCATGGCACGAGCACACCGTCAGTATAATGAGGGCATGGCGTTGCCGGTCGCGATGTATTCCACCTCCCAGGTGCGGGCGCTCGATGCCCACGCCATCGAGGCGCTCGGGGTCTCCGGCTACACGCTCATGAAGCGTGCCGGCGAGGCAGCGCTGCGCTACCTGCGCACGCGCTGGCCCATGGCCCACCGCATCGTCATCGTCTGCGGCAACGGCAACAACGGCGGCGATGGTTACGTGCTGGCGCGCTTCGCGCAGGCCGCCGGCCTCACCGTGACCGTGCTCGCGGCCGGCTCGCCCGAGCAGCTCAAGGGGGATGCCCAGCAGGCCTACGCCGACTTTCGCGCCAGCGGCGGGGCGGTGCGCGGCTTCGCGGCCGAACACCTGGCCGCAGGTGAGGTGATCGTCGATGCGCTGCTCGGCACCGGACTGCGGGGCGACGTGCGCGCCGACCTGGCGCCGGTGATCCGCGCCATCAATCACAGCGGCCGCCCGGTGTTCGCGCTGGACGTGCCCTCGGGCCTCGACGGGGATGCCGGCACGGTGCTCGGCGAGGAGGCGATCCGCGCGGACGCCACGGTCACCTTCGTCGGACTGAAGACCGGACTGTTCGTCGGCGACGGGCCGGAGTTCGCCGGCACGGTGTTCTGCGACGATCTCGAGATCTCGCCCGCGCCCTCGGCGCAGCCGGTGCCGCGGCTCACGCGCATCGTCGAGTCCGAGATCCACGAGGCGCTGCCGCGCCGCGCGCGCTCCTCCAACAAGGGCGACTTTGGGCGCGTGCTGATCGTCGGCAGCGGCAGCGGCATGCCAGGGGCCGCACGGCTCGCCGGCGAAGCCTGCCTGCGGGTCGGCGCCGGGCTTACCACGGTGGCGGTCGCCGCGGAGAACGTGGCCGCGATCAGCGCCGGGCGCCCGGAGCTGATCTGCCTCGCCCTCACCGGGGATGAGGTGCTCGCCGAGGCCATCGGCCGCGCCGACGTCATCGCGGTAGGACCAGGTCTCGGGCGCTCGTCCTGGGCGCGCCGCGCGCTGGCGGTGGTGCTCGATTCCGGCAAGCCGCTGGTGGTGGACGCGGACGCACTGAACCTGCTCGCCGAGGATCGCGTCAGCCCGCGCGAGGACTGGATCCTGACGCCTCATCCCGGGGAAGCCGGCCGGCTGCTCGGGGTGAGCGCACAGGACATCCAGCACGATCGCCTCGCGGCCCTCGACCGGCTACTCGAGCGCTTCCACGGCACCATCGTGCTCAAGGGCGCCGGCACGCTCGTCGGGGCGCGCGGCCGCACCCCCGGCGTCTGCGAGCGCGGCAACCCGGGCATGGCGACCGCCGGCACGGGCGATGTACTGACCGGCGCGATCGCCGGCATCCTCGCGCAGTGTCACGACCACTGGGCCGCGGCACGCGTGGGCGTACTGGTGCACGCCATGGCCGGGGATGCCGCGGCACGTGCCGGGGAGCGCGGCGTGCTCGCCGGTGACCTGACGCGCGAGCTGCATCACTGCGTCAACCTCTAAAGGCGTGACCGGCGCCGTGCGTGAGCTCGCGCGCAGCGCGGCGGACACGGAGGCCTTCGGGGCGCGCCTCGCCGGCTGCCGGCCGCCGGGCCGGGAGCTCGCCGTGCTGTTCCTGAGCGGTGAGCTCGGCGCCGGCAAGACCACGCTGGCCCGGGGCTTCCTCGGGGCGATGGGGGTGACGGCGGACGTGCGCAGCCCGACCTACACACTCCTCGAGCTCTATCCGGCCGGCGAGATCACGCTGCTGCACGCGGACCTGTACCGCCTGCAGGACCCCGCCGAGCTCGACACGCTCGGTCTGCGTGATTACGGCCAGAGCGGCTACCTGTGGCTGATCGAGTGGCCCGAGCGCGGGGCGGGGCACCTGCCGGCCCCGGACCTCACGCTCACGCTCGTGGTGCTCCCTGATGCGCATACCATCGAGGCGCGGGCGCACTCAGCTCTCGGGGAGCGCTGGCTCGCGCAGCTGCGCGCAGCGTAGCGCCATCGTCCTGCGGCGAGGCGGCGTCGGCACCGCCTTGAAATGCGGGACGCGACGCCGTAGATTACGCACAAGGTAGTGCTGCGAACTCAATGATTAGAAAGGTCTTTTATCAGGGGGGTGCCGCGGCGCTGTGTCTGCTGTGGCTGAGCAGCGCGGCCGACGCCGCGCAGTTGCGTGGCGCGCGCCTCACGGCGGACGGGGACTCCGCCCAGCTGACCCTCGATCTGGATGAGACCGTCGCACCCAAGCTCTTCAGCCTCGAGAACCCCGAGCGCATCGTCATCGACCTGCGCGGCACGCAGCGTGCGGCGGGCGTGCGTGCGCCGGCGCCAGCCGGGCCGGTGACGGCCGTACGCCTGGGACCGCAGCCCGGAGGCACACTGCGCATCGTGCTCGAGGTGAAAGCCGCGCTCGCATCCCGGACCAGCTGGACCGGCGGCGCGCGCCCGCAGCTGCTGGTGAGCCTCGGTACGGGGGCCGCGGCGCCGCCGGCCGCCGCGCAGCCGGTACGTGCGGCGCACGCCCCCGACGATGGCGACCGCGACGTGATCGTGGCGGTGGATGCCGGCCACGGCGGCCAGGATCCCGGCGCCATCGGCCACGGCGGCACGCGCGAGAAGGACGTGACGCTCGCGATCGCGCGCGCGCTCAGCGAGCGCATCAACGCCGAGCCGGGCATGCGCGCCGTGCTCACCCGCGACCACGACGAGTTCCTCGAGCTGCGCGAGCGCATCCGCCGGGCGCGCGTGGCCCGCGCAGACATGTTCATCTCCGTGCACGCCGACTCCATCGCCGACCGCACCATCTCGGGCGCATCCGTATACGTGCTGTCGGTGCATGGCGCCTCGAACGAGGCGGCGCGCTGGCTGGCCGAGCGCGAGAACGCCGCCGACCTCATGGGCGGGGTGCGGCTCGATGACAAGGGCGCGCTCGCCCCGGTGCTGCTCGATGCGACCCAGAGTGAGATCATCGGTGTGAGCGCCACGGCCGCCGAGCGCGTAGTGAGCGCACTCGAGAGCGTCGGCGAGCTGCGCAAGGCCCAGGTGCAGCACGCCGGCTTCGTGGTGCTGAAGTCCCCCGACATCCCCTCCATGCTGGTCGAGACCGCCTACATCTCCAACCCGGAGGAAGAGCGGCGACTGCGCAGCACGAGCCAGCAGGCGCGCCTCGCGGAGGCGATCGCCACCGGCGTGCGCAGCTTCTTCGTGCAGAACCCGCCCGACGGCACCCGCTTCAAGCAACAGCGGCGCGACACCCTCGCAAGCGCCGGCTCGGGCGCTCCCGCCACCCCCTGAAGCGCGGGCGCGCCGCCACCGGCGGCGTGATTCGCCTGTAGACTTGCGGCCCTCTATGGGCATCCGCGTACTCTCCGGCGAGCTCGTCGACCAGATTGCCGCCGGCGAGGTGATCGAGCGGCCGGCCTCGGTCGTCAAGGAGCTGGTCGAGAACAGCCTGGACGCCGGGGCCACCCGCATCGAGATCGACATCGAGCGCGGCGGCGTCGGCCTGATACGCGTGCGCGATGACGGCCGCGGCATAGCCGCCGGGGAGCTCGCCCTCGCGCTCGCGCGCCACGCGACCAGCAAGATTGCTTCCCTCGAGGATCTCGAGGCGGTGAGCACGCTCGGCTTTCGCGGCGAGGCGCTGCCTTCCATCGGCTCGGTGGCGCGCCTGCGCATCGCCTCGCGGCCGCGCGAGGCCGCTGCCGGCGCGGAGGTCACTTGCGAGGGCGGCACCACGAGCGAGGTGCGGCCCGCGGCGCTGCCGCCCGGCACCCTCATCGAGGTACGCGACCTGTTCTTCAACGTCCCGGCGCGGCGCAAGTTCGTGCGCAGCGATGCGACGGAGACCGGCCACATCGCCACGCTCACCGAGCGCCTCGCGCTGTCGCGCTTCGACGTGGGCCTGAGGCTGCGCAGCGGCACGCGGGTGCTCCTGGAGGCCGCCGCGGTCGGCGCCGCGGGCGAGGAGCGCGAGCGGCTGCGCCAGGTGCTCGGCGAGGAGTTCACCGCCTCGGCCCTGCCGGTGCGCCATGCCGCCGGTCCCGTGCTGCTGTCGGGCTGGCTCGGGCTGCCGACGCACTCGCGCGCCCAGGCGGACCAGCAGTTCTGGTTCGTCAACGGGCGCAGCGTGCGCGACAAGCTGCTGATGAACGCCGTGCGTCTTGCATATCGCGACGTCCTGTATCACGGCCGTCATGCAGCCTACGTGCTCTACCTGACTCTCGATCCGAAGCTCGTCGACGTGAACGCGCACCCCGCCAAACTCGAGGTGCGCTTCCGGGACGGCCGCCAGGTCCACGAGTTCATCTTCCGCGCCCTGGAACGCGCCCTCGCCGCCACGCGACCCGAGGCGGGCGCCGCGGGGGCGGTGTCCCTGCCGCTCGCCGCGGCGGCCGGGGAGCAGGCTGGCCTGTCCCGGGCACCGTACGCCGCGCCGCTGCCGCTGTACCAGGCGCAACGCGACCCGTGGCGCCTCGCGGCGGCCGTCGCCGAGGAACCCGCGAGCGATCCGGTGGCATCGGTGCAGGTGCCGGCGGCGGGCGCCGCCGGCTCCCTCGGCACCGCGCTCGCGCAGCTGCACGGGGTGTACATCCTGGCGCAGAGCCCGCAGGGTCTGGTGCTGGTGGACATGCATGCCGCGCACGAGCGGGTGCTGTACGAGCAGCTGAAGGCGCAGCGCGAGCGCGACGGCATCGCCTCCCAGCACCTGCTCGAGCCGATCGTCATCGAGCTCAAGCCCCACGAGCTCTCGCAGCTCATGGAGCAGCGCGCCCAGTGGCAGGCCGCGGGCTTCGAGATCGATGCGCTCGGACCCACGCGGCTCGCGCTACGGCGGGTGCCCGCGCTGCTCGCGGCACGCGAGATCGGCGCGGTGGTGAGAGCGCTCGTCGCGGACCTCGCCCTTGGCGCCCGCACGCATCATCTGGAGGCAGCCGCGGACCGCTTCCTCGGCACGCTCGCCTGCCGCAGTGCGATCCATGCACGGCGCCGCCTGACGCTCGAGGAGATGGACGCGCTGCTGCGGCAGATGGAGGCGACCGAGCGGGCCAACCAGTGCAACCACGGCCGCCCGACCTGGACGCGACTGACACTGCAGCAGCTCGACCAGCTGTTCCTGCGGGGACGCTGAGGATGGCCGAGGCGGCTCAGAGGCTGCCGGTGCTGGTGCTCACCGGACCGACCGGCACCGGCAAGAGTGACTGGGCGATCGCGCTCGCCGGGGAGGCGCCGGTGGAGATCATCAGTGTCGATTCGGCACTGGTGTACCGGGGGCTGGACATCGGCACGGCCAAGCCGTCCGCGGCGCAGCGCGAGCGCATCCCCCACCACCTGATCGACATCTGCGACCCCGCCGAGAGGTACTCGGCCGGACGCTTCGTCCAAGATGCACTGCAAAACATCCGCGAAGTCCAGGGCCGCGGCTGCGTGCCGCTGCTCGCGGGCGGCACGATGCTCTACCTGCGCTCGCTCCTGACGGGCATCGCGCCCCTGCCGCTGGCCGCGCCCGCGCTGCGGGCTGAGCTCGATGCGCGCGCGGCCCGCGAGGGCTGGCCGGCGCTGCACCGCGAGCTCGCCCGGGTCGACCCCGTCGCCGCCGCACGCATCGCGCCGGCCGACGCGCAGCGTATTCAGCGCGCGCTCGAGGTTTACTTAACGACCGGGGAACCGATCTCGCAGCTGCAGCGCGCCACCGTGAGTCCCCTCGGGGCGGCGCCGCTTGCCCTGTGGGGGCTGGCACCGGCCGAACGCTCCGTGCTGCACGCGCGGCTCGAGCAGCGCTTCGCAGCGATGATGGCAGCCGGGTTCCTGGAAGAGGTACGGCAGCTGCACCGCCGCGGCGATCTCACCGCCCTGCACCCGGCGATGCGCGCGGTCGGCTACCGGCAGCTGTGGGCGCACCTGGATGGGGCATACGATCTGGCAGAAGCGGTCAGGCGTGGGGTTGCCGCGACGCGCCAACTGGCCAAGCGCCAGCTGACGTGGTTGCGTTCCATGCCGGGCGTGGAATGGGTCGACCCGCAGCAGGTCCCGCTCGTGTCGTGGATCCGAGACACGCGTGCGCGGCTGGCCCCGTTTGGGCTTTGACGGAAGACGCATGTTAATATGAACACGTCGGTGCCCCGCCTTTTGTGGGGCACAACCAGCTTGCATTGCGACTGCGGGGAACATGGAGCGTTCGGCCGCGGTCCCAATTGTCCGTGCCGAACAACTCGAAGCGAAAAAACAAGGAGAACACGATGGCCAAAGGCCAATCCCTGCAAGACCCCTTCCTCAACGCCTTGCGCAAGGAGCGGGTGCCGGTATCGATCTACCTCGTCAACGGTATCAAGTTGCAAGGCCAGATCGACTCCTTTGACCAGTTCGTCGTGCTCCTGAAGAACAGTGTCAGTCAGATGGTCTACAAGCACGCGATCTCGACCGTCGTGCCGGCGCGCAACGTGCGCCTCACGGCCGAGGAGGGCGGTGCCGCACCCGAGGCGCCGGCCGAGTAACCATGCCCCCCGCCAGCGGTAACCTGAGTGTTCGAACGACCCAGGACGGGTGAGCGCGCCGTACTCGTGCGCCTGGGGCTCGGTGGCCCCGTCGATCCGGAGGACCTGCAGGAATTCAACCAGCTGGCCGTCTCGGCCGGCGCGCTGCCCGTGGCGACGGTCACCGGGCGGCGCGAGCGCCCCGACCCGCGCTACTTCCTCGGCAGCGGCAAGGCCGAAGAGCTGAAGAACCTCGCCCGCGAGAGCGCGGCGGACGTGATCCTCGTCGACCACGCCCTCTCGCCAAGTCAGGAGCGCAACCTCGAGAAGCTCATCGAGCGGCGCGTCCTCGACCGCAACGGGCTGATCCTCGACATCTTCGCGCAGCGTGCCCGCAGCTTCGAGGGCAAGCTCGAAGTCGAGCTGGCGCAGCTCAGGCACATCTCCAGCCGCCTGGTGCGCGGCTGGACGCACCTCGAGCGCCAGAAGGGCGGCATCGGTCTGCGCGGCCCGGGCGAGACGCAGCTCGAGAGCGACCGGCGCATCATCGGTCAGCGGGTGCGCGTCCTCAGCAAGCGCCTGGAGAAGCTGCGCCAGCAGCGCGAGACCGGGCGGCAGATGCGCGCGGAGATCCCGGTGCCCTCGGTCGCCCTGGTTGGCTATACCAACGCCGGCAAGTCGACGCTGTTCCGTGCGCTCACCGGCGCCGATGCCTACGTGGCGGACCAGCTGTTCGCCACGCTCGATCCGACCGTGCGGCGCATGCTGCTGCCGGGCGGTACCGCGGTAGTCGTGGCCGACACCGTCGGCTTCATCCGCGAGCTGCCGCACGAGCTGGTGGCGGCCTTCCAGTCGACGCTCACCGAGGCGCGCGCGGCTACCCTGCTGCTGCACGTCGTGGATGCCAGCAACCCGCGCCGCGCCGAGCAGATCGGCTCGGTCGATGAGGTGCTGGAGGAGATCGGCGCGCGCGCCATCCCGCAGCTGCTCGTCTACAACAAGATCGACCGTCTCGAGGGCAGCGCGCGCATCGAGCGCGACGCCGACGGCCGCGCGCAGGCGGTATGGATCTCGGCGCAGCAGGGCAGCGGGCTCGAGCTGCTGCGCACGGCCATCGCCGAGCGCCTGGCGCGCCTCGCGCGCCGCGCGCTGCTGAGGATTCCGCCGAGCGCCGGCGCGCTGCGCTCGCGCCTGTACGCCGCGCAGGCGGTGCGCGCGGAGAGCGCCGCGGACGATGGCTCGATCGAGCTCGCGGTGGAGCTGCCGGACCTGGAGCTGCTGACGCTCGCGCGTACCGCGGGCGTGCAGATCCTGGAGGTGGCCGGGACCGGCATGCCTTGTGCGGCAGCGGAGCTGTACCTACAATCGTCCGCCGCTTCGGGCGCGGCCAAGTAACTCTCACACTCCCTCGCGCGCGCACCCTCCTGCCATGGCCTGGAATCAACCGAATGGTGGTCAGAACAACCCGTGGGGCCGTCGTCCCGGCGCCGGCGGGCCCGACCTCGATGAGCGCCTGAAGAGCTGGCAGCGGCGGCTCGAGTCGCTGTTCCGCCCGGGCGGTGGCGAGGGTCGCCCGGCGCTGCTCCTGGCCGCGGCGCTGGTGCTGGCCTTCTGGGTGGCGAGCGGCTTCTACCAGATCAAGCAGGCCGAGCGCGGGGTCCTGCAGCGCTTCGGGCGCTTCGTGGAGATCAAACCCCCGGGCATGGGCTGGCGGTTGCCGTGGCCGATCGAGACCGTCACCAAGGTGAACGTCGCCAAGGTGAACTCGAGTGACTTCAAGTCGCGCGTGCTCACCTCGGATGTGAATCTCGTCGATCTGCACTTCGCCGTGCAGTACCAGCTGTCCGACCCGGTCAAGGCGCTGTTCCGCGTGCGCGACCCCGAGCAGACGCTCAGCGAGGTGAGCGAGAGCGCCATCCGCGAGACCGTGGGCCGCAGCACCCTCGATGACGTGCAGGTCGGGACGACGCGCCCGGAGATCACCCGGCGCACCAAGGAGCTCATCCAGCGCACCCTCGATTACTACAACGCCGGCATCACCGTGAGCACCGTGAACCTCGAGGACGTGCAGGTGCCGGACGCGGTCATCCCCTCGCAGCGCGATGCCAACAAGGCGCAGGCGGACAAGGAGCGCTTCATCCT
>Ga0335085_10005103_pt1 | contig 21349 bp, 16 predicted proteins | sample Lox_Sample_45_FD_206712 | JGI IMG/M metagenome (GOLD analysis project Ga0335085, IMG submission 206712) | Soil microbial communities from Loxahatchee National Wildlife Refuge, Florida, United States - Lox_Sample_4.5 | ecosystem: Environmental > Terrestrial > Soil > Wetlands | place: USA...
GCATGCGGGAGCCTGGACGACATGCGGATGACTGCCAACAATCAGGTCCGCGCCGTGTTCGACCAGCCAGCGCGCCTGCTGCTGTTGCGAGTCAGTCGGCCAATCCTGCAGCTCGTTGCCCCAATGAATCGAGACCACGACCAGGTTCGCCAACTGTCGCGCCAGCCGCAGCTTCTGCGCCAGCTCAACGGAAGGAACCTGCTGTACGCGCCCATCGGCGGCCTTGACGGTTGTCACTGCGATCAAACCGACGGTCAACTCGCCGAAGCGAAAAAACTGTGGCGAGCTGTCGAAATCGAGTGCCAACATTCCGCTCTGCCGGAAGACTTCGCGCGTTTCAACTCGGCCGGCCGGCCCCAGGTCGCCTGCATGATTATTCTCCGCCGTCACCAGGCTGAAACCCGCTTGCTTCATCGTCTCGGCCGCCGAGTCGGGCACCGCAAAGCACAGCTTATTCCCTGGCGGACATTTTGCCGGGTCGCCAATCGCGCCCTCGAAGTTACCGCCAACTAGACTGGCGCTGTGAAAGAGCCCAGCAAAGCCCACCCACGGGCTCGTTCTCCGCTGCTCCATCTCGATCCGCACCAGGCGCGACATCATCACGTCGCCGGTAAAGAGCAGTCGAAAATCGCCGGGCGCCTGCTGCGCTTCGGCCGCCGGCACAATGAAAACTGCTGCAGCGAAGACTAGAAGGGCGGTTCTGCCGGACATGCCAGGCTCTCCCTGGAGATGAAAGAGCTAACCCACCCCGGATGCGCCTGAGTTTCAACTTTCCCGCTCACTGCTTTGTCTGACGGTGATGGATTCACAGGATCGCGATCCGGGTTCGCGGGCTTTCCAGCCCAATTGAGATCCGTTAGCGGAGCGGGCGACGGGAACTCGTAATAGGAATAAACGCTGCCCTTCACAATTTCGCGCCGGCCAAAGTATGGAACCACCTGATCCCACTCGAGCGGCCGCCCGACTGCAGCTTCGAGGTATGGCACCTTGCCGCCGCCTGCTACATCGGCAATCTTCATGATCGGGTTGGGCGTTGAGAGCGCAAGGTCCGCGCTGGCAAGGCTGTTGTAAACCAGAAAATCGTGCTCCGCCACCGCGCCAACGTGCAGGATTTCGTCATAATCGCTGTCGGCGAGTGGCTGATTCTGCAATTCCTTCTGGGCCATGGCCTCGAACAGCCGCGTCTTGCTTGCGGTTGCCTGCAATCGCCGGATAATGCCTGCCTGCAGGGGCAGTGCGGGCGGCCCGCTCGAAGAGTCCCCATTGTCGTCCGAAGAGTCCGCGGCCTCTGAAGGGTCCTTCGGCAAATTCCCGGTAAAGTTCGCCGACTTCGCCACCACCTGCTCCATCTGGTCGAACAACGATGCAATGGCTTCGAAGGTTTTGGGATCGGGCTCCACGTAGCCTCTCGGCGGCCGCAGAACAATCGCTTCAAAGCCGCCCTCGCCGCACTCCGCGGTAGTTCTTTCGTTCACCAGCACGGTCGCATGCCGCAAAGTCGCCCAGGATCCCAGACCCGTCTGAATCCGTTTCGTATTCCAAAGTGCGCCTTGCGCATTGCCGGGAAACGTAGCATCGTCAGCCCACTGCACCGCCAACGCGCTGATCCACGCATCGTAGAGATCCGCCTGCGCGGCGCTCTTTGGCGCGCGCCCTTCCAGTGCATCGATCGCGGGACCGAGCGCCGGATAAGATGCCAGGTCGCCCTTCAATAACGATCGCGCATAGCTGCTGCCCAGCGCTGCCGCCAGATCGAGCCCCGAAGGCAATCCACGCGCGCCTTTGGGCCCTGTGATCTGCTCTGCTGCCGGCCAATCGGAGTGATAAACCGTCGACAGCAGCACCTCGTTGTCAAAGCCCCACGAGAGCGGAAAGACCTGCGGGCTGGCGCCTGGATGGAGCGCATACGCGGGAGGAACGAAGGTTCCTGTGCTCCACACGAGGGGCGAGCGGCTCGGCGCGATATAGGCGCTGTAGGCCGAGATCCACTGCATGGCTTTCGCTTTCACATCGTCGGGTAGCGCGTTCAACGGCGTCGCATCGATCGCTGCTGCGGCGGTAGTGAGGTAATGAACTGCTTTGAAATACTCCTGCATCTCCGGTGTCGCGGTGTAATGGCCGCGCGGGGTTAGTTCGGTAAAGTCGAACACCGTGCCGAAGACCGGCGATTGAAACGCCCCCTGCGCTTGTTGTATGTGCAGAGCCTCAGCATCGGAAGCGGCTGTTGCGCTGTTTGAATCCGCCACTGCATCGAAGGCCGTAGCCCATATGGAGCCGGGTGCGGTTGAGTCAAGCGACTGGCGCGCCGCGCTTACAAACGCCCAGAATGCGGGCATCGCCTGCTGGCGCTCCTCCACGATGAATGTGCCCTCGTATGCCGAGGCGACGAGTTCCCAGAAGATGTCAGTCGTCACAAGATAAGGTCGCGTCGGCGTCGCGCTGTCATATTGGCCGCACGCATAGGACTCCGTATCGTAGAGCTCGTACATCTGGTCTTCGCCGGTGGTGCGAAACATGCCGCCATTCTTTGTGTAGCTGTCGCGGTCTGCGTCGTCCTGGGTAAACATCCACGCGTTCATCACGTCCGCCAGCGGAACACTGATCGGCACATACACCAGCGCCTGAGCGCCGGCCTTCACTACCAACCCGATGACGCCCTTGCCGTCGGGCACAGAAGAAGGCGTGGAAATAAACTGGTAGCCGCCGGCCTGCGTTGAAGTTGTGCTGCCGTGGTCGCCGATCACGGCCACGCCCGGCACGCCGCTTTTCCAGTGCAGCAGAGCCGCGCCATTGGGTGTCACGGTGAGCGACCCACCGCATGGGTTGCCGGCGATATGCGATGGCTTATCCCAGTTCTGGCCCGCGTAGGCCAGCTGCTCAAAGCAGCCGCTGCCGTCTTCCCAGATCAGCAAATGCCCGTCCGGATGAAAGGACCCCGGTAGAGCGGAAGCAACAAAGTTGGGCGTTGGGTCGCCATTGGAGTCAGGAATCTTTACGTAAGCTGACTGCGGCCCAATCACCTGGTATTCGCGCTGGCCATCTTCGGTAATCGATCGCGTGGAGTAGACGCCGCTCGGCAGCCGCTCGGCAAAGAATATCCGGTAACTCTCGATCGCCTCGCCCGTTGTGTCGTTGTAGCCGGTTTCAAACGGCCGTGGTGCCACAAGTAAACGCCGTATGTCGGCAGAAGTTTGATAGATCGTGTGCTGTGTCCAGGTTCCATTCACGCTATCGACGGCAACGATCTCCGATTGCTGGCCCGTCTTTCCCTCAACGAAGAAGCGCTGGCCCATGGGATGAACGGTAAGTGAAGCCGCAGAGAATGTCGCCGGCAAATCGATCAGAGGCTTCGCGCCGCTGTCGCCCGCATGCCAGCTCAACACGTGGTTCCCGGCTTGATCGTGAATCAGGACGACCGCATCTGCGCCCGTCGGCCAGATGTCGAAGTCCACAACAGAAGTCCCGGCGGGCAGGCTCAACTCCGAGCTTGCCGCCGGCGAAGGCGTCACGTTCAGTTCAGCCGTCGTAAAGGTCGAAGGCGTGGAAGGCGCTTGCGCCAATAGAGAAAGAGCCGGAAGGCTCAGCAGCATCGCCAACGCGCGCGACTGCGCAGGTTTCATAAGGGCCTCCGGGGGGACTCAGGCAATTCTAGAACATGCGACGCGTATCAGAGGCAAAAAGACTCCGGCACCTGCCGCCAACTTTGGGCGGCCGGCGGGTCGTTCATCCTTTGGTTGTCCAATTGGGACGCGGCAACGGGCTACGCCACCACATGCAGCAGAAAGGTCATTGAACCATGGCCCGACCCGCAGTACACGGAGCAGCGTCCTTCGAAATCGCCCGTCTTGGTAGGAGTGAATTTCGCTTCGGCCGTTTGGCCGGCCTTCACCTTGATGTTGACGCCGACATCGCGAATGTGAAGCCCGTGAGCCACATCCAGGCTTTTCAACACCAGCTCAACGGGCTGTCCTACTTTTACCGTGATCTCGCCCGGCTTGAAAACAAACCGCTGCGCCGTAATTTCAATTCGGCGCGGGGTAGCTTGACCCCAAGCCAAAGAAGAGGGAAACGCAAATCCCGCTGCGCCCAGAAACAGAACCAACCACAGTATGTTCTTCTTCACACAGTCTCCTTGTTCTTCGGTCCTGTTTTTCCCGCGCAGTTCGCTCGCGCCACCGAGTGTCCCATAGATTTCTGCGTCTTGCACTGCGAATGCCGCTCCGACACTTCCCCGCTTATTAAAAAGCCCACTCAAAAAGCGGGCCTTGCCTTCAAATCTCTGGTAGCGCTACCGGGAATCGAACTTGAGCCGGTAGCAGGCGTGACGTTGAGCACAGCGAAACGGCGAGCCTGCCGGCGAAATCTCGATCGAAGCGAGAGACCTCGTCGCGCAAAATCCATCCTAAAAATTCTGGTAGCGCTACCGGGAATCGAACTTGAGCCGGTAGCTGGCGTGACGTTGAGCGTAGCGAAACGGTGAGCCTGCTGGCGAAATCTCGAGCGAAGCGAGAGACCTCGTCGCGCAAAATCCATCCTAAAAATTCTGGTAGCGCTACCGGGAATCGAACCCGGGTTTTAAGATTGAGAATCTCACCGCTGCATTAATCGTTTCAGTTGTTTAACATGCTTAGGTGTGCTTTTGTGCCACAAGATGTGCCACAGATTCGAGAATCCTACTGAATCCGCTTTGTTGATTCGGGAAAGGCAGCTGCCAATCCTTCTGCCATATTGCGAGTCTGGTACTCCACGAATTTACCAAAGCCTGCGGCGACGTGTGTCTCTGTGACATGGACGTAATAACGGGCCGCCACGGAAGGTGAGCTATGCCCCATCAGGCGCGCAAGCGTAAAACGATCCATCCCGGACTGCGCAGCGCGGGTGCCGAAAGTGTGTCTCCAACAGTAGAACTCGAATTTCTCAAGGGCTGCCGCCTCAATTGCTGCTTTGTGGGGGTGCTGAACTGAAGTGATGTGTCCCGAAACCCCCGCCCCGGGAAACACGAATGGCGATCGTTTCGCCTTCGTTTCAGCAACTCTTTTTCTCCGCTGCAAAACCTCTGCTGCACGTGGGGTAAGAGGAATGCTCCTTTGCGCAGAATCGGATTTGCCACGGTGAATATGAATTACTCCGTAGGGAGACTCAGGGCTTGCAGTCAGATCAATATTGTCCCATTTCAGCGGAAACAGCTCGCTATTTGGGCGCAACCCAGTGTCGACCGCTACAATCGTCGCATCTCGGAGATTGCTCGACGCCATCGCCAGGTAAGCCGGTTCTTCCTCGAAACTCAAGACCCGCTCCCTCCCTTTGGGTTGCGATAGCTCATGGATGACGGGCGCATGGCGAATTCTTCCCCATTCCGCGGCGACATTCAGAATCCGCCGCAAAGTGCGAATGTCGCCGTTCACCGTCACAACTGAATTCTTGGCCACTTCCAGCCTATGGCGAGAGTAGCGGCTCACCACATCGCCGGTGATTGCATCCAGTCTTGCGTTCGCGATTGCGGCAAACATAAGCAATCTGCCAAGACACACCTCGTAGAATGTAACGGTTCCCGCCTTTGTGTTCGTATTAGCAAACTTGAGAAACTCCTTGGAAAACGAACGGAAGATAGGCGGAGCATCGGTGATTGGTCGCGGCCAAGGGTCTCTTGGGTGAAGTTGTCCGAGAGACAAGGCGCGACGATGTTCTCGCTCCACATCTTTCGCATCCTTGCGATTCCGCACCTTTGCGGGGCGACGGATCATAAAGTTTTCTTTGACCCCGTCCGCATTCTTGATCGAGAATCTGAACTTGTACCAGAGCGCGTTTCCTCGCTTGTAAAGCATGAGCTGCCTCGATTATCAATTATCTTCCGCAGAGTTTTCTTCTCGTTTTGGTGCTGTTCTTGTTTCTCCCTGGTCGTCCTCCCAGCTTCCCTTTCTCGCGCGATGCGCTTGTCTTGTGTTCGCTCTTCATTGCGCACCGACACGCTGGACAACCGCAAAGAAGCTTAATCCGGTATGAGACATTTTAAAGTCTGCGCGTGCGGAGAGCAGACGACAGCATGTGATTTGAAGATGTCGGACTCGAACCTACAGCCCTTCGGTTAACAGACGGATTCGTTCGGTTTTCCAGCGAGTGACCCGCTTTACCTTAATATTCTCGTTTCTGTAGCTTACGCGATTCATGGATGTCGATCCAATACCCTGAATTGCCATTGAATTCCAACCAGACTCCCCACAAAATCCCATACACTCATTTTACGAAATGCTTGGAGTGAGCCCTTCGCAATCGTACAGGTGCAAAAGGCGCCTTAGCCATCAACTTTGTTCAAAGCGACTTCCGTTACATACATGGAGAAGAATGATAGCTAACCGATACATACAGAGCTCCAGTTGACGCGCCCTAAAGACCGACTTATACGATGATGGACGGGTCTAGAGCTTCTTCTCCAAACTCAAAAGCACGCGGTTGAACCATTGTCGGGAGCTTGGGAGGTGATCACGCGCAGAACTCTACAACGGCCTAAATAAGTATCAGTCACCAGCATCTGAAATGCTGTCGTAGACGACAAGGTTCCTCTCTAAGCGTGATGGAAATGGGTAGGCAAAAGCGGATGTTGCTGTTGGTTGTCGCGGCTATTTGCGCGTGGGCGCTGGCGTACGGAGTTTCACGCAGTGAAGGGGGCAAGTGGGAGCTGTCTTCGTATGTGACTTCGGGTGTTTTCACAACGGCGCACCCCACGATGTTGATGGCAGTAAGAGATTTTCTGGACATGCATCCCGAACATCCCGTGCAGCCCATTGCTTTTACGCACACGGTTCATCTCGCAAATGGGCTGACATGCGAGTTTTGCCACGCAGGCGTGGACCAGGGACCTGACGCCCGCATTCCGGGTGTAACCGTCTGCATGACTTGCCACCAGGCTATTGCGACGGACCGCCCCGAAATCAAAAGGATTGCCGCCTACGTTGCACGTGGCGAGGAGATCCCTTGGGTGCGCGTCTATGCATACAGTGAATCGGCACACGTTAAGTTCAATCATGCCCCGCATATTCGTGTGCACATTGAGTGCGCGGCCTGCCACGGTGATATGACAAAGCAGACTACGGCGGAGCGCAAAGTAAATCTGAACATGGGTTACTGCGTCGACTGTCACAGGCAGAAACAGGTTTCCATCGATTGCGCCACATGTCACTACTGAAGATCAGCTTCCCGCAAACTTTATGGAACGGCGTAACTTCATTAAGATCTCGGCGCTTACGGGCGTAGCAGCTACGCTCGATGCTTGCCACGCGCCGGACAAACAGCTGATCCGTTTCGTACCTGAAGAGGATCTGATACCCGGTATCGCTACCTGGAAGCCGAGCGTTTGCACGCTGTGCTCGGCCGGATGCGGCCTCCTGGTTCGCGTCATGGAAGGCGATGCCGAGGTCGTGCGTCACGGCGAGCGGGGCCTTATGAAAATGGGTCTGGCAAAGAAGCTTGAGGGCAACACGCTGAACCCGGTGAACAAGGGGAAACTATGTGCGCGCGGTCACGCAGGGTTACAGGTGCTTTATCATCCCGACCGGATCACGCACCCGATCAAGCGAACCGGCGCTCGCGGATCGGGTGAGTTTCAGGAGATTGGCTGGGACGACGCGATGAAGGAAGTGGCGTCGAGGCTGACGATCCTCGAGTCGTCGAAGGCTGTAAGCTCGTTAGCCTTCCTTTCGCAGCCTTTGAGTGGCCAGCGTCACAAATTGATCGAGAGTTTCTTGAAAGCCTTCGGCGCGCCACCCGCAGTCTGGTACGAACCTTTCGACGAAGCCGTTCTGCGCAGGGCAAATCTTCAGAGCTTTGGCCAAGCAGCACTGCCGACGTTCGATCTTGGCCGCGCCGATTATGTGATCTCATTTGGAGCGGATTTCCTCGGTACATGGAACTCTCCGGTCGCCCAGTCGATTGGTTATGGCGTTATGCGCCAAGGGCACCCTGGACGCCGGGCAAAGTTCGTGCAGGTTGAGTCGCGCATGTCGCAAACCGGCGCCAACGCCGATGAGTGGATCGCGTGCAATCCCGGAACGGAAGGCGCACTGGCGCTCGGCATTGCCAATGTAATTTTGGGCGAGAAGCTTGTTCCGCAGGGGGCGGGAAAGCGCGCCGGTTCGCAGATTGCGGGCTGGGACAAAGGCTTGCCGGATTTCACGACGGAGGCGGTGGCGAGGCAGACGGGCGTAGCCGCCCCGGTCATTACCCGCCTGGCGCACGAAATCACGGGAACCGGGTCGGCAGCGGTGATGATCGGCGGCGCGCCGCTCGCGCATACAAATGGACTTTTTACCGCGCTGGCAGTCAATGCGCTAGAGGCCTTGGTGGACACGGGCCGCGATTCGAGTCCGATTCTGGGCTTCACGCCCGATCCGTTCACTCGTGCCGCCCCGTCCGCAGCGCCCGTTCAGAGTGGTCTTGCGAGTCTCCAGGCGTTCGCGCAATCCGCGTTGCAAGGCGGGCAACACACACCGCAGACGCTGCTGCTATACCATGCCAATCCGATTTTCTCGGCGCCTCCGGAGATGCGAATCCGTGAAGCGCTCGGCAAAATTCCCTACATCGTCAGCTTAGGCAATTTTATTGACGAGACCAGTGCGCAAGCTGACTTGATCCTGCCGGATAATGCGCCGCTTGAGTCCTGGCTCGACAGCATTCCCGAGGCCGGCTCGTTTGAATCGGTGATCAACGTCGCTCCGCCAGCGGTTGCTCCTTTGCATAGCACGCGTCCCATGCCGGACGTCCTGCTTGGTTTGGCGCAAAGGATCGGCGGCGATACCGCCAAAGCCCTGCCATATCCAACCTTCGATCTGATGCTCCGTGCCACGTTGGTTCCATTCCGTATACGCTCCGGCTCCATCGACAAAAAAACCGACGACGAATTTTGGGAAGCGGTGCAGGCACAAGGCTGCTGGTCGAGTGCAGCAACGGCTCCGTCTCCCGCATCGGACAAGTCCTTACCCATGTCACCCACCATGCCGGAGTTTGACGGCGCCGCCCCCGACTTCCCTTTCTATTTCCTGCCTTATGTCTCACAGGCGTTTGGCGATGGCTCGCTCACGAACCTGCCATGGATGCAGGAGATGCCGGACGTGCTTACAACCGCGATGTGGTCGAGCTGGGTCGAGATAAATCCCAGGACCGGCGAGCGATTAGGTATTCAGCATGGCGATTTGGTGGAGATTGCCTCATCAAAGGGAAGCCTTCGCACAGCCGCAATACTTTCTCCGGGTATTGCGCCGGATATGGCGGCGATGCCAGTTGGCCAAGGACATGAAAACTTCGGTCGATTTGCGAGCAAACGAGGCGCAAATCCATTCTCGATTCTCGCGGCGCTCACCGAGCACGAAACGGGATCGTTGGCTTGGGCCGCCACCCGAATCAAGATTACGCGGATCGGTGGACCCGAGCAGGCCCAACTCGCACTGTACTCGGGAGGCCGAGGCGGCTTTCCTCACGAAAAAGAAGCACGTTAGTTTTTTGCATCACGGGATGCTCCGCGCAAAGCGGAAGAAAGGACAACACAACGCTATGCCTCACAAGTGGGCGATGGTGGTGGACTTGGACCGCTGCACGGGGTGTGAGGCATGCGTTGTGGCCTGCCACGCCGAAAACAATATCCCCACCGTGGGAGAAGATCAGGCTGCACGCGGACGTGCAATGCATTGGATCCGTGTCGAGCGTTATTGGGAGGGAGATTTTCCGAATCCCCGCGTTCGGTTTCAGCCAGTTTTGTGCCAGCAGTGCGACGACGCTCCGTGTGAACCGGTCTGTCCCACGTATGCCAGCTATCACACCTCTGAGGGGCTGAATCAGCAAGCCTACAACCGTTGCATCGGCACGCGATTTTGCGCCAATGCCTGCCCCTACAACGTGCGTGTCTTCAATTTCTTCGATCCCAAGTGGGACAAGCCTCTTCACTTGCAGCTCAATCCCGACGTTTCCCTGCGCAGCGTTGGCATTATGGAAAAGTGCAATTTCTGCGCGCAGCGCATCAAGTCGGCCGAGATCCAGGCTGAGGCGGAAACGCGGGAAATGAAGGACGGCGAATTTACAACCGCCTGCGCCCAATCCTGCGCGTCCGAGGCATTAGTCTTCGGCGATCTAAACGATCCCCAAAGCAAGGTCTCGCGGCTCGCGAGCTCGAATCGCAGCACCAAACTTCTGGGCGAACTCGGCACCAAACCCAATGTTACCTACCTCCAGCGAGGCACCTGACAGGATGCAAAGAACGGCTGAACAAATCGAGAAGGATCTGCTCCGGCCGATCTTTCGCAGCAGCCCTAGATACTGGATCGCTGTCGGGATATCGAGCAGCCTTGTCCTTGCGGGTGTGTATGCCTTCGGGTACCAGCTCTATAACGGGATCGGCGTCTGGGGCATCAACTCGCCGGTGTTCTGGGCCCTCGATATTACCAACTTTGTTTTCTGGATCGGCATCAGTCACGCCGGCACGCTGATCTCAGCGATTCTGCGCCTGTGCAATGCGACTTGGCGCCGCCCCGTTACACGCTGCGCGGAAGCGATTACGGTCTTCTCGATCATCATCGGCGGCTTGGTCCCGCTTTGCCATATTGGACGACCATGGCTCGCCTACTGGATGATCCCCTATCCCAACCAGCGCTGCATCTGGCCGAATTTTCGCTCCCCGCTTGCCTGGGATTTTTTCGCCATTTCGACCTATCTCACCGGCAGTACTACATTTCTTTATCTGCCTACCATCCCGGACTTCGCCGCCATTCGCGATGCATCGAAGGGTCTGCGCAAGAGGATTTACAGCATGCTGGCATTGGGATGGCAGGGCACGCCGCGGCAATGGCAACGGCTTGAAATTGCGATGCATATCATGGCCATCGCCATTGTTCCGGTCGCCGTCTCGGTGCACACCATCGTCTCCTGGGACTTCTCAATGACACTGGTTCCTATGTGGCACTCCTCGATCTTTGGGCCGTATTTTGTGATCGGCGCCATCTTCAGTGGGATCGCCGCACTCATTCTGGCCATGGCGCTGCTGCGAAGATTCCTGCATCTGGAGGAGTATCTCAAGCCGGTTCACTTCAATAACCTCGGCAAGCTGCTGCTGACCATGAGCCTCCTCTGGTTTTACTTCACTTTCGCGGAACGGCTGACGACGTGGTATGGCAATACACCAGCGGAGATGACGGTTTTCTGGGAAACAATCAATCAGCATTTCGCGCCAATGTTCTGGATCATGGTGCTTTGCAACTTCGTGATTCCGTTGCCGCTCCTGGCCATCAAGAAACTCCGCACGATTATCGGAACTGCCATTGCCTCCGGCGCCATCGTGGTCGGGATGTGGATCGAGCGCTTCCTGATTATCGTGCCGTCATTGGACCACAAATTCTTAAGTTATTCCCAGGGCAGCTATAGGCCCACGTGGGTTGAAGATACTCTGATGGCTGCGAGCTTCGGCATGATGGCGCTGCTCTATCTGCTCTTCGCCAAGTTCGTGCCCATGATTTCCATATGGGAGATGAAGGTCGGACTTCAGCCGCACGGGGGCGGAATTGTGACCACGGAAGTGCCCGGCGCCAAGCGTCACGGTCTGGTTCTGGAAGGGCCCCTGCCCACGGACGTGGAAGAATGAAAGTCCTCTATGGCCTCTATTCCGACCCGGAGACAGCGCAGGTTGCCGTCAATGCCTTGAACGAAGCCGCATCCGAACTCAAGTTCGATCCGCGGCAGATCGTCATCGTTTCCGGCGAACCGCATGAGGGCTACGAGTTCGCAGACTCCCACCTCACGAGCCTCCCCTACCGATGGGCTGTGCTAGGCGGTGCCATCGGTGCGTTAAGTGGATTTTTGCTTACCACGCTTTCGCAGAGGGCCTATCCGATTGTGACTGGAGGCATGCCGATCACGCCGCCGTGGACCAATGGCATCATCATCTATGAATTGACCATGCTTGGGGCCATCTTGATGACGCTGATCGTATTGCTGTGCGGCGCGCGCCTGCCAAACTTCAAGGGAGTAATTACGGACCCTGAAATCTGGATGGGAAAGATACTGGTAGGCGTTATCGATCCGCCCAAGGATTCCCCGTCAGAGTTGGAGAAATGCCTGCTCGAAGCAGGCGCCACAGAAGTCAAGCAATTGAACAGTACATCTCGCTAGTTTCGTTGAGCAGGAATCAGTGATGGCCGTCAAAACGAATTCGTTGCTGGAAGAAACAGGACCGACCTGCATTGCCATGGCACGCCGTCCGCGCAGTCCACTATGCTTCTTTGACGTTTGTATGTGAAAACCAACAATCCGTTTCTAACTTCCAAGGAGTCCCCACTGATGTTGAATCGCGCTCGTTACACCGCATTGCTCATTCTTGTCCTCTCCTTCTTGAGCCGCACGAACCTTGCTCAAAGCTCCGGAGCGGAGACTTTTAAGGCTAAGTGCCAGGTTTGCCACGGTGCAGAGGGGCTCGGGGATACGCCGGTTGGCAAATCCCTGGCGGTGCCATCCTACAAAGCCCCCGATGTTCGCAAAATGTCCGATGCTGAGCTCACCGTCGTCATCAAGAAGGGCAAGAACAAGATGCCTAGCTTTAGTGCGCAACTCACCGATACGGAGATCAAAGAGGTGCTCAAATACATCCATACATTGCAGAAGTAATCCATTTCCCTAAGAACGCAGGCAAGGAAACAGCGTTGTAACAAGCAGCAAACGTGTTTGCTACTCGTTACCTGCTGCCATGGGACACGAGCATGCTTTGTTCACCCTTGGACATAAGTCAATCATTATCAATAGTTTAACCGAACTTGCAATTCGAAAATTCGAGACAAAGTCCGGCCTCGCGCTCGCTTGACATTATTGGCTTTTGCCCCTAACACTAAAGCGAAATCTGTAGTGGGGGAATTCAGAACGGCGCTTCGCAGCGAAACTTTCGAGCAGCTTGAGATGGCATCGAAGACATTACGCCCTGAGATCCATCGACTCGGTCCGACAGATTCGATGACTGAAAAAGCCTATTTTGCTGCAAAAGGCAAATCGTGATTCTCATTCAACTCCATCTCGATCGTCTCTCACCAAAGATCGTGGTTGCAGCTGTGGTTAGCCTGCGAGTCGAAATGTGAACCACGATCAAACGCCCGAACGATGGTGCGGATCCGTCGTCGGGTACAACGGTGCGGGACTTTCATAGGAGCATTCCATGAAGAAATGCAAGCCTCGAAGGACACAAAGGAACCTGAAACTATTGGCCGCAGGGCTCAGTGTTTTCGTTCTGGTGGGGGCCGGCGTTATACCCGCCAAGGGACAGGGCCCCGGGATTCTCGATTCTGTGTTGACACCCCCGCACCTCGACGCTGCCAAAGAGCTCGCGATGAAGATTCCGGAGCCCTTTACCTTCGCTGCAGTCGGGGACATTAACCTCCGTCACCCTATAAGTCAGTTGGATAATCCACGGTTTCAGGCGTTGATCAGCGTGATGCGCACCGCGGACATGACTTATGCCGACTTGGAGCAACCCATTATTGATGATACGGACCCTAACTATCACGGTCCGCGCGGAGTGCACGACAAGTCTGTAATAGAGGACTTGAAGTTGATGGGAATTCGAGTCGTGACCACCGCAAACAACAACGCGAAAGCAGGGGGTAACGACGGGATCTTCCTGACCATCCGGCTGCTCGAAGATGCGGGAATCACGTATGCGGGAACGGGAAAAGACATTACAGAGGCGCGGCAAGCCCAGTACGGGAGTACACCCAAAGGTTCGATCGGCGTGGTAGGCACCTATGCTATGGACCCGGGCAGTTGGCCACCAGACGCCCGAGTAAGCGATGCGCGCAATAACTGGCCCGGCGTCAATCCGCTCCACGTAACTCCATACAACATCGTCACGCCAGAGCAAATGGCGTCACTGCGTAAGATCCGCGAAGCGTCTTACGCCCATCGGTCGGAGGTCAATGTTCCGGTTGCCGCCGTGCCCCCAGGAGAAGGGCCGAACGAGTTGTTTCTGATGGGTAGCTGGTTCAAAGAAGGCGACACGACGGGAGCCATCAGCTATAAGATGGACCGGAGCGATCTAGCTGGGATCATTCAAAGCATCCGCTATGGAAAGCAGAAATCGGACTTCATGATCGTGGCTGTCCATTGCCACCAGAACTCCTTCAGCTACCAGGCGTACAGTCACGACAACAGCACTCCCGACTTCCTGATTGCGCTGGCCCACCTGGCCATTGATAGTGGCGCGGACGTATTCGTTGGCACCGGTGTTCACACGATGCGGGGCGTGGAGATCTACAAGGGTAAGCCGATTTTCTACGGCGTGGGCAATTTCTTCATTCACAGCGAGCCCTCCATGTCTATCACCGACCCTTCCTACCATGCGCCAGCTCAAGGCGAATACCCTTGGGGCGGGCCAATCACAGTGCCTACCGCCGGGTATGCCCCTAGCGAGCACAATCGTGATATCTGGGCGCCAGATAACATGGAAGCTATGCTCACAACAAGCCGCTATGAAGGTGGCAAGCTCGTCGAGGTCCGCCTGTATCCTGCCGATCTCGGGATCGATGGTACGCGTCCCCTGTCGGAGATTGGTACCCCATTGGAGGCGTCGCCAGAGATGGCCCAGCGAATCCTGAAGCACGTTCAGGAGATGTCCAAGCCGTTCGGTACAACGATCTCCATCGAAAATAATGTGGGTGTGATCCGCATAGCCTCAGCCGGCTCAAACTAGCACCGCTTGGTGTCATGCCGCCAGATAGGCTGAGTGGGCGCCAGCCTTCGAGGTGATTCTGCAGTTGATTGAATAACTTTGGTCCAATCGATTTTAGTCGACCGTGGAATGAATCGAATGCGAATGGCAACAAATGATACGCGAAGAGCAGGAAGTCAATCGCCCGCAGTGACATACTTGACGATGCGAGTTCTGGTTGGCGTGCTTCTCGTCGGGAGCGGGCTCTCGAAGGGTGCCCAGGCTCCGAACGAAGCGACCTCAGCTGCGGCCGCTCCAGCCTCCGCTGTAAAGCTGGACGTCGCTGAGGGGTCTGTCGTTTCGTACCATTTTCGCGAGCAGCTCGCGGGCGTCAAATCCCCGGATGAGGTTTCCGGATCATCGTCGGCCATCACTGGGAACCTTGTGCTCGCACCCGACGGGTCAGTCGTCACCGGCCAGTCCAAGTTGTCGATTGACCTGCGAACCCTAAAAGGCAATCAGGAAATGCGCGATGCCTACGTCCAAAAAGACATACTCGAAACCGACAAATTTCCCACAGCCGATTTCGTCCCTCGTCGCATCGAAGGCATAGCCAGTCCACTACCCCAGACAGGCCAGACCACATTTCACCTGATTGGCGATTTGAACATCCATGGCGTAACGAAAGAAGTCACCTGGAATGGCACTGCCGTGCTCAGCGAGCACGGCGCGATTATACATGCCACCACCAACTTCGTTTTTGGGGCCTTTGGTCTCAGCAAACCCAAGTTCGTGCACGTTCTCAGCGTGGATGACAAAATCCATCTCGAAATCGCAATCAACGTCGAATTCTCACGACAGGCTCCTGCATCGCCCGTCGCGCCTGGAATCGGCCATGGCTTCCTGATCGACAAGCATCTCGCAGTCGGGATGCAATGCAATTCCTGCCATGTCGAAAGCCCACCACCAACACCACCAACCATGAACACCTGCCTGAGTTGTCATGGCGGCACCTACTCCAAGTTAGCCGCGATGACCGACAAGGATACCCCGAACCCACATGATTCTCCCCATCAAGCTGATCTGCCATGCGCGATGTGCCATCATGTCCACAAGGCGTCCGAACTGCACTGCAACCAGTGCCACTCCTTAGATCTCAAAACACCGTGAGATCGGGGGTTTTTCTCGGAGATGATCACCATCGATTAGAGGCGAGAAACAACCGACGCGTGCGAGTCGTCAATTTTGGTTCGTTATTTCGGCATCGGAATCGACTCAGCCTCGCCGATGGCGCGCTCTGTGAACCAGAGAGTATCGCCTGCTGGTTCGATTCCGGTGGGTGTTTTAAGGCCATCTTTGAGCACAGTCACATTTGCCCTGTCTCCATTGAGCGTCATCGCTGAAATAACTCCGCTGCCATTTTCTGCGACATAAAGCCTTCCATTCGCCGCGCGCATTCCATCCGGTCCTCTCACCGGTTGATCCATCCAGATATCGATGGGCGTGCCCGCCTTGCCGTCGGCGTCCACCGGGATTCGGTAAAGCTTATTGAAGAACACGTTGTTCACATAGAGCACCCCATCGAGAAAGGTGATGCCATCGACGCCCAGAAGCGTCCGATGCTCAAGGAAAAGTTCTGCGGCAGAAGCGTCTGCCGGCAGTCTGTAAATTCTGCCGTTCGCTGTGTCGGTGATATAAAGCGCTTTGTCCGGTCCGATCGTGAAGTCATTGCACGTACTGTCATCGCCTGGTAGATTCCATCGCAGCTTGGGCGCGCCTGTGGAGAGATCGAACCCCCTTAGTGCACTGTGTTTCTTGGCCGGATTTGTACCCGGGACCGGAGTCAATTGGCATGTCCATAGGGTATTGCTCGCAGCATCCGCGAGCATCCCGAAGAACCACGTTCCCGGTCCCTCTGCGCTGGCGTCGATAAACTTCTCAGCAATCGACGAGCCCGGACGTACCTTATAGACGAACGGCGAACTGGCACTGCCCACGATCAGGACGCCACCGGGAGCAAGGGTCAAACTCTCCGGCTGCGATTTTGCATCGCCAACTAATATCTCAGTACCAATTGCGGCGTGCGCAAAACTCAAAGCCAAAGGCACGTAGATGGCGAAGCGGAACGCACTGGGAAAAAACATAAGTCTCCTCTAAGTCTGTCGTTGATACCGCAGCCCATAACTCTTGCAGCCTTGCCGAAGCCGGGGTTGACCCTGCGATACATGAGCTTCCGAACACAGATGTTTTTCGACGTGCCGGTTCCACCGGATTTGACGTCGTGGTTAGCACCTTAACCGCGGCAACTAACTGGGAAATGCCCTGTTCAATTCCGCAACAGCCTCCAGGGTCAATGGCGAGATCGAACGATCCTTTAGCAGGAAATAGATTTTGGCCGTTTCTTCAAGCTCCTCGTAGGCATACACCCCTTCCTCGAGAGACTTAGCGGCGACGATTGGCCCGTGGTTGGCGAGCAGCATCGCGGGATGTTGCTTGGCGGCTTTGCTGACCGCATCGGCGAGCGCTCGGTCCCCTGGCCGGAAATACGGCAGTAACGGCAGCTTCCCAACTCGCATGACGTAATACGCAGTCAGAGGAGGCAACACGTCGGTCTTGTCCTCGTGATTCAGGCAGGATGCGGCGACCGAGTAGGTCGAGTGCAGGTGAACAACGGCGCGTACCTCGGGGCGCTGCTCGTACATCGCCAGATGAAAGAATGCTTCCTTGGACGGCGGATCGCCGCTGAGTAACTCGCCGCCGGCTGAAAGCTTCGAGATACGATCGGGTGTAAGGAAGCCGAGGCAGGAGTTCGTAGGCGTGATTAATATCTCGCCGGTTTCCATCCGGACCGACAGGTTACCGGCGCTGCCGTGCGCTAGTTGCCGCGCATACAGCAGCGCGCCGACTCGAACAATCTTATCCCGCAACTCCTGTTCAATTCTCATGATGCTTTACCTCTCAAAGCGGAAAGTGCATGGGCGAAGAATGCAGGCCGCCCGAAGTTGCCCGATTTGAAAGCCAACGCCAAATCGTGGCGACGGCTAATCACGATGGGAACACCCGGATCGATCTCCGGGCCAATAAGAAGATCGCCGAGATCGAGTGCCTGCGCGACCGCGCCCGACGTTTCGCCGCCTGCCACGATGAGACGGCGCACGCCATCCGCAACGAGCTGCCGTGCAACATCCGCAAAAAGAGCGTCGAGGCGATCGGATACGGCTTGGCGACCGTATCTGGCTTGTGCCGCAGCCACATCCTCTGGAGCTGCGGAAGAGAACACCAGCGGTTCCCGGCCGCGGTTCTGCCTGAGAAAGTCCATGAGCGTTGCAGCATTGGTGCTGCCTTCCATTACCTTGTCGATAGAGATCGCGAGCACGGGGTGGTCCTGGGCATGAATGGCAATCTGACCGCGGGTGGCGCCCGAGCAGCTGCCCGCCAAGATGGCCTCGGGACCATCCATGCCATTAAAAGCAATCCGTGCGCCTTTTGCTTCTCCGCTGGTGATGTAATTTGCAGGCAAAGCAAGGGCGATGCCCGAGGCGCCGGTCAGCAGCGGCGAGTCGGCGCACGCCTCTCCGATAGTGATCAGATCCGCATCCAAAGTGGCGTCCGTGATTACTAGCGTTTCGCCCCGCTCGGCAGCAGTATCAAGCGCCGCGCGCACAGCCTTTGCACCACTGCGCACCACAGGTGTGGCAACAAGTCCGACAGGAGAGCGTGACTGATGCGTGAGCCAGCGCATAATGTCGGAATCAGTCATCGGCGTGAGCGGATGGTGTTCCATTCCCGACTCGTTCAGCAACCGGTTGTTCACGAAGAGATGGCCCTGGTACACCGTCCGCCCTGCCGCCGGAAACGCCGGACAAGCAACGACGCCACGAACGCGGAGGCGATCAGCAAGCGCCTCGCCAACAGGACCGATGTTGCCCTGCGGGGTTGAGTCGAATGTGGAGCAGTACTTAAAGACGAACTGCCGGCAGCCCTGCTGCTGTAGCCATTCCAACGCCTTGAGTGACTCCTCAATGGCAGTCTGCGCGGGCGCCGATCGCGTCTTGAGCGAGATCACGCCAGCCTCAACCTCGGCCGATGCAGTGGTCTCAGGCACACAAATGTACTGAGCCACGGTAAGACCACCCTGTTTGCCAAAACCCTTCGCCAGGGTGTTGGCAATGTCACCGGCTCCGGTGAAGTCATCGGCAATCACACCCAGGATCAAATCGCTCCCCCATCGACGAGCGTCCGCATCCGTACTACAGCCGCGTCCGGCGCGGAGAGAATCGGGACGTTGAGTTTTGCCTGCACTGCCTCGCGGGCACGCGAAGTGGAGAAATGTGCGAGCATGACTGCATCGCAATCCGCAAGTTCGACAGAACGCTCCGCCACGAGGCGATTGTGCGTCTGAACATCACCTTTTCGCAGTGCGTCAATCGCATTCTCCACCAGGACGGTGCGCAGGCTCGCCGCCGCACCGTCGTGCGCAACGAACTCCTCGAACTCCTTCGTCATCGTGCTCACGGCCGGCTCAAACGTGGCCAGCATGCCGATGCGGCCTCCGGCTGCGATCGCTTCGCGAAACATTGCCTCATTGGGTTTCACCGCCGGGATCGGCAGCGCGTTCGCCATGCGATCGATAGCGGGCCCAAAAGCGGAGCATGTAACCAGGATGCCTTGGGCACCGACGCTTTCGTGCGCATAGCGCCCGAGAGCGATAAAGCGCGCGATGAGTTTTTCGGAAAGTTCCTCTCCTTCTTTCGCCCGATCGATGGTCAAGCTATCGTCGAGCAGGTTGACCGGCTCCGCCTGAGGCCACAGCCTCGCCATGGCGTTCTGAACCGGCTCCATTGCAACCGGAGTCGCGTGTAACAACACAATGCGTGGAGATGAATTACTCATGCAACCTCGTCGGAGTTAGCCCGTTGGGACATGTTCATGCCGTGAAGCGGCGCAGAATTCCGGGCAAGACGGGACTCCAGGCCTCCTCTTTCGTAAGCTTCCGCGGCCTGAGAAGAAGTGAGATGCTCGATAAACCGCAACGCCAACTCGCGGTCTTCCGCACCGACGAAGATTGCGACCGAGAGATCTGTCGGCTTCTGATAGGGTTTAGGGAAAGGTCCAACCACCTCAACACCTTCCACCGACATCAGCTCGCTGATCTGCTGTACAGACAGGTCGCATTCACCTGTGAGCAGATGTTTGGCCGTGAAACCACCGGGCGTAACCAGCGCGCGCTCATTGATGTGATCAGCAATATCCAGGTGGCGGATCAGTTCCGCGAAGTAAATCCCGCTCGCTCCCGTGCGGGAGTACGCGATTGAGCGCGCATTGAACAGAGCCCGCGCAAAGTTTTCCGGAGTTGAGATGTCAGGGCGCGGGCTTCCTGCGGCAACACCAAGGCCGAGGCCAGATCGGGCGATGGGCGTGACGCTGTCTTCGGCGACGATGCCCTGGCGCGACATTTCCTGCATGGAACTGTCGATCATGATCAAAACGTCGGCACGCTCACCGTTACGAATGCGCTCCATCAGGACCGCGGTCGGATCCCACTGCACATCCACCTCATTTCCCGCTGCCCGCCAGGCAGGCAACAACGAGCGTGTCAGGGCGATCTGAACCGCCAGTGCACTCATCACCTTCAAAGTTCCTCCCACGGAACCCTCCTGGTCGAGCCGGTTTGCGCGGGCGACGCTGCCCTGTTCGACCTCAGTCGGGTAAGGTCAGTCGCGCCGCCCAATTGCTTGACAACCATTAGCCCTAATGAACAATTCGTCGAGAATTCAGGCCTGCACTGGCTCCGCTCTCATATTCCGTTTTTCCATTGGAGCACTCGCCCTGAATCACAACGTTTCTCTTTTCCACCCCAAGACTCTGTTCCGCAATCAGGCTTTTTGAAGCAAGGGTCGAAGTTCTCGAATGTCCTTTGTGCTTTCGAGCTTGAGCACCTTCTCGATGAGGCCACTGGCAGCCGGCGCGCCGAGAACCGGCGTTATCAATTCGCGGGATTTTGTGATGATCTCCTCGCTGGTCATCGGGTTTTGGGGGCTGCCACGTACAGCCTCATTACGCTTGCTAAATTGCGTTCCGTCCGCGAGCGTGACCTCAACGACCGCGGCCCATCTAAGCCCGCGGCGTTTGAAATCTTCGTCGTCGACGAGCCGCACCTTTGCGCGCAAGGCAAGGACAGCGGGATCCTGCATACGCGCCTTGTCGTGCGCCGATCGAAACGTGATGGTTTTGTCGATCATCATCACCGCGAGCATATGCTGGAGGGAAATATCCGGCATGTTGCGGTTGCTCACAACATCATTGGCGGCTCCAAGCATCCTGACGACAACCTGCTGCACCTGGTTCAACTCAAAGGGGTGTTCCTGCAGCAGGTCGTACATTGCACCGAGGGGGGCTTGCATTGGGTTCCCCACGGGCCATTTCTTGATGCTTGTTCCCATGACGCCGTAGTCTTCGCCCAGCTTGTTGATCAACGCTTCCGGCTTGACTGCGGCATAGGCGGCAAAGAGGCCATCGGAACCCGATAGGGAGTCGGCGATGCCGGTCCAGCCCGCCCGCACCAGCAATGCAGAGGTAACACCGTTGCGCGCCGGCTCGCCGCCGTTGGCGAACCCTTTCTCGATATGATCAATGTCGCGCAACACAGAGATGCCGGCGGCTTGCTGAGAAGTGTAGGCAATT
>Ga0335085_10005104_pt1 | contig 21347 bp, 19 predicted proteins | sample Lox_Sample_45_FD_206712 | JGI IMG/M metagenome (GOLD analysis project Ga0335085, IMG submission 206712) | Soil microbial communities from Loxahatchee National Wildlife Refuge, Florida, United States - Lox_Sample_4.5 | ecosystem: Environmental > Terrestrial > Soil > Wetlands | place: USA...
GAGCCCGGCTATCACGGCTCCTCCTTGGGCGCCGCCGCGGTGACGGGCGACCCGCAATCGGCGGCGGTCTTCGGCGCGCTCATGAAGGCCATGCCGAAGGTGCCGGCGCCCTGGACCTACCGCGTGCCGCCCAACCACGACGCCGAAAGCCACGCCCGGGCTTGCGCCCAGGCGCTCGACGAGACCATCCGGCGCGAGGGACCCGAGACCGTGCTCGCCTTCATCATGGAGCCCGTGGGCGGGCTTGCGACCGGCGCGCTGGTGGCGTCCGACGCCTATTACACGGCGGTGCGCGAGATCTGCAGCCGACACGGCGTGCTCCTGATTTACGACGAGGTCATGAGCGGCGCGGGCCGCACCGGCAGGTTCCTCGCTGCCGACCATTGGCCCGCGGGCAGGCCGGACATGGTGACGCTCGCCAAGGGGATTGCCGCGGGATACACGCCCTTGGGCGCCGTCCTCGCGCCCTCGGCGATGGTCGAGAGGGTGGCGGAGGCCGGGGGGTTCCTCCACGGGCACACCTACGCCTCCAATCCGCTCTCCTGCGCGATCGGGCTTGCCGTGGTGCAGGAGATGCTCGACCGGAAGCTGATGGCAAATGCCGAGGCGATGGGAGCGCTGTTGCGCGAGCGCCTCGCCGCATTGCAGAAGCAGAGCCGCATCCTCGGCGACGTCAGGGGCAAGGGCCTGCTGATGGCGATCGAGATCGTCCAGGACAAGGAGACGAAGGCGATCCTGCCGGCGCGCTCGCAGGCGGTCTATCGCATCATCGAGCTCGGGCTCGAGCGCGGCCTCGCGCTCTATTCGCGCCGCACCGCCGACGGCAAATACGGGGAATGGCTGATGGTCTCGCCGCCGCTCATCGTGACGGCGGCGGAGATCGAGGGGATCGTGGGCTTGATCGGCGAGACGCTCGCGGACTACGAGAAGGAGCTCCGGCGCGACGGCCTCATCTGAGGGCGACGCCCATTGCGCCGCCTCCGCCGATCCGCGAGAATACGCGGCAACGGCACAAAAACTTCGATCGGGGGAATCGCCATGAAAATCGGGAATTGGCCCGGCCGCGCGCTCGCGGCTGCGATCGTGCTGCTGCCGGCTGCGGCGCTCGCTCAGGCACCGAAGCCGCTCGAGGTCATCGTCTTCCCCGGCGGAAGCAACTGGCCGATCTGGGCCGCGCAGGAGAAGGGGTATTTCGCAGCGAGCGGCGTCGAGGTGCATCTGACGCCGACGCCGGGCTCGGCCTTTCAGCTCAGCAATACCATCGACGGCAAGTTCGACATCGCCATGACGGCGATCGACAACCTGATCGCCTATGACGAGGGCCAGGGCGAGGCGACCACGACCAAGAAGGCCGAGCTCGTGGCGGTGATGGGGAGCGACAACGGCTTCCTTCACGTGATCTCCGTGCCGGAGGTCAAGAGCTACAAGGAGCTCAAGGGCAAGACGCTCTCGGTCGACGCGCTCACCACTGGCTATGCCTTCGTGCTGCAGAAGATGCTGCAGAAGGGCGGCCTCAAGCCCGCGGACTACACGCTGGTCCGCGCCGGCGGCGGCTTGCAGCGCTTCGAGGCGCTGCTGAAGAAGGAGCACGCGGCGACGCTGCTCTTCACGCCTTTCGAGCTCATCGCGCAGGAGAAGGGCTTTCACGACCTCGGCGCCGCCATCGACGTCCTCGGCCATTACCAGGGTCTGGTCGCGGCGGTGCAGCGCCCCTGGGCCAAGGAGCACCGCAAGGAGCTCGCGGGATACATCCGCGCCTACGTCCAGGGCATCGATTGGCTCTACGACCCGCGGCACAAGGCCGAGGCGATCGCGCTCCTGCGCAAGAACATCGCGACCATGACGCCGGAGATCGCGGAAAGCACCTACCGGGTGATGCTCGATCCGAAGCGCGGGCTCCTGAAGAAGGGGCGCATCGACATGGCCGGCGTCAAGACCGTGCTCGCGCTCCGCAGCGAGTACGGCGAGCCCAAGAAGAAGCTCACCGACCCCAACCGCTACATCGACCTCGGCTATTACAAGCAGGCGGTGGCGAAGTGAGCGGCGGCGGCGCCGTTACTTCACGAGCTCGTTCGTGTCGGCGAAGTAGAGCCTGCGGCTCTTCACCACGATGGGGCGGTCGTAGTCCTTGTCGCCGGGCTTCAGCACGCGCAGCAGCTTGATGTTGCGGTTCTTCCAATCCGTGAAGGCCGCGAGCGTGCAGAGCTCCGGGGAATACCACAGGAACTGCACGAAGGTGTGGCCGTCCTCGTAGCGGTCGAGGCGGCGGATCTTCCAGCTCTTATACTCCGTGCCCTCGACCTTGATCGGCTCGAGACCGAGCACGGTGAAGGTGACCCGCGCCTTCATGCCGGTTTTGCGCTCGGTGCGGTCGAGCTCGAAGCGCTTGTCCGGGCGCAGCGGCCAGAGCTGCTCCAGCGTGCTCAGATGCGAGTCGAAATCCCAGTGGTCGTTGCCGTCGTCGAACATGAGCTGGCCGCGCCGTTCCACTTTCGTGCCAGTTCCGAGGATGAGGTAGCTGTAATAAAAGGGCGGCGCGTCCTTCGGCTTCGGCAGGATGAGGTAGCCGCGGTTGGCGTAGAGGAGCTTGGTGTCCGCCAAGGGCTCGCAATAGCCGGCGGCGTAGGGATCGGAGCTCTGGGCGCGCACGGCAAGCGGGCTCGCCAGCACCGCCGCCGCCGTCACGAGCGCGCTCAAAATGAGAGTAGCTCTCATCCGGGACCTCGGTCTCTCAGGACTGACCCGCTCCATTGAATCTCCGGATCGCGGAGCCCGGTCAATACCCCGGGCGAGTGCTCCTCAGGGCAGCACGCGCTCCCCACCCATCGGGCCGAAGGGGAAGGCATAGTAGATGAGGGCCGTGTTGGAGCCGGGGTTCTGCTTGGTGAGGCCGGCGTTCGAAATGTGATCGGCCGCAATCCCGAGCCGCGAGTGGTCGTCGAAGCGATAGTCGATCTCGAGGCCGGTCTTGAACTCCATCGTGGCGCCGAGATTGATGCCGTCGCCGCGATAATAGCCGCCGAGCGCGGCATTCGGCGTCACCACGAAATGACGACCCAAGTAGAGATCGAGCCGCAGGCCGCCATAGCCGTAGACCGCCTTGTCGGTCGTTACCAAGAGCCCGAGCATCGGCTTCAAGTAGAAGAAGCTGTCGGCGAAGCGGAGCTCGATCCGCCCCTGGCCCACCTGCGAGCGGTTCCAATCGAAAACGCCACCGCCGACGGCAATGAAATAGGGATCCTGCGCGAAGGCATCGCCCGGCGCGCCGATGGCTGCCCCAAGCATAAGCGCCACCCCCACGGCCGTCGCTGCAGCCGGTCTCGATTTCATCGGGACCCCCCGTCCCCGCCCGTTATGGGCACGCGGTCATATTAGAGCCGGGCGCGGTTAGAGCAAGCGCTTCAATCGCTCCATCGCGTCGACGAGGCGGGCGCGAATGCCCGGCTCCATCGCCGAATGCCCGGCATCGGGCACCACCGCGTATTCGGCCTCGGGCCAGGCGCGCGCGAGTTCGTCGGCGCTGACGATCGGGCACACGATGTCGTAGCGGCCCTGGACGATCGTCGCGGGGATGTGGCGGATGCGGCCGACATTCGCGACGAGGTCGTTCTCGCGATTGCGCAGGTGATGCGTGAAGAAATGCGCCTCGGTGCGCGAGAGGCCGAGCGCCATGCGGTCCTGGCCGAATGCCGCCACGGTGTCCGGGCTCGGCATCAGGGTCGAGCAGGCGCCCTCATAGACGCTCCAGGCGCGCGCCGCCGGCATGTGCACGGTGGGATCTGGGCTCGTGAGGCGCCGGTAGTAATTGCGGAGAAGGTCGCCGCGCTCCGTCTCCGGAAGGAAGCCCGCGAAGGTCCGCCAGGCCTCCGGAAAGACCGCGCGCATGCCGTAGAGGAACCAGTCGACCTCGTATTTCCGGCAGAGGAAGATGCCGCGCAGCACCAGGGCGCGGACGCGCCCCGGATGCGTCTCGGCATAGGCGAGCGCCAGCGTCGCGCCCCAGGAGCCCCCGAAGACGATCCAGGATTCGATCCCGAGATGCTCGCGCAGACGCTCGATGTCCCCGACGAGATGCTCGGTCGAGTTGTCGACGAGCGCCCCCAAAGGCGTGGAGCGGCCGGCGCCGCGCTGGTCGAAGATCACGATGCGGTAGTGGTCGGGATCGAAGAAGCGCCGGTGCGTCGGCGTGGCGCCCGCGCCGGGCCCGCCGTGCAGGAACACCACCGCCGGCCCCGTCGGATTGCCGGACTGCTCCCAATACATGACGTGAAGGGGATCGAGCGGCAGCATGCCCGAGGCAAATGGCTCGATCGGAGGGAAAAGCTCGTGCCGGCTCATCGACTCCGTCCGCTGTACCTGACCTCCGAAGTCTAGTTGCTGAAGGCAGGATGGCAACCCCGGCGCCGGCGTTGAAAAACCCGCATTTTCGCCTCAGATTAACGGGTGACAGATGCCCCACCGGAGGCCTGCCATGTGTCGCGCGACTCGATACCTCGCGGTTCTGGGAGCGCTGCTTTTACTCGGCGCCTGCGCGGCGGGGCCGCCGCTGGGGCCGAGCGTCGCGGCGATGCCCGGCAAGGGCAAGAGCTTCGAGGCATTTCAGCAGGACGACGGGCTCTGCCGGCAATACGCTCTGCAGGCGAACGGCTATGCCTCGCCGACGGAGGCGGCCAATCAGAGCATGGCCAACAGCGCCGCGCTCGGTACCCTGCTCGGAGCCGCCGCGGGTGCGGCGATCGGCGCCGCCGCGGGCAACCCCGCCGCAGGTGCCGCGATCGGCGCCGGGAGCGGGCTTTTCCTCGGGGGTGCCTGGGGCGCGGGTGCCGCGGCCTACTCCGCAGGCTCGGTGCAGTACGTCTACGACGTGAGCTATCTCCAGTGCATGTCCTCGCGCGGTAACAGCGTTCCCCAACTGCCGCCGCAAAATGCCTATGGTTACGGCTACGGCTATCCATACGCTTACGGATATCCCCCGCCCTATTTTTATTACGGCTATCCCTATTACCCCGCCTATGTCAGCGGGGCCTATGTCTGGGGCGGGCCCTATTACGGATGGTGAGCCGGACCCTCGCGGCTCATGACCGCTCAGGGATCGCGGTGGCGCAGGCGGTCAATCCGTATTGCTCCACTCCGCAAGCGGGATGACGGGGGGCGGTAAGCCGGCATCGCCCATCCAGGGATCGACCGCGAATTTCTGGCCATTGCCTTTCTCCACGAGAACCGCGGTGTTGCTGAAATCGAGTGTCAGCAAGCTGCCGCGATGTGCGAGACCGGCGACCGCGTGATATCGGAGCAAGCCGTCCCGGGCGAACATGGTGATGTAGGTCCAGGTATTGACGGAGTCGTCGATGCAATCGAGCTGGGTCGGATCGCCGTAGTTCCACCGGCTGTGCTCCTGGTGCACCAAAGTGCCCGTGCGCTGGCCCACGATGCGCTCGAGCTGCGCCACGGCTTCCGCGGCTTGCGCGCGCTCGGCTGCGGCATCCGCCGGCGGCGGGCTGAATTTGGCCCGCACGCCCCGCCATTCCTCCGCTGTGAGAGCAATACGCGTCGAGTATTTGCAGCCGTATCCGTAGCAGACGGAAAAATCGCTGGGAACCGGATTGGGCGTGCCGAACTTACGCAGGAAGTTGTTCTCGGAATCATGATTTCTGGACGCGCAATCGCTCAGCGTGAACAGCAAGCCGAGTGCCAGCAGAATGTTCAGAAAGCGTCGCATACCATTCGCCCCTTGCTCTCTCGCTCATCGTGCGGCGTATTGCCGGACTCGGCGCCCGAACGATGTCCAGCCCGACTTTAACGACTTGCCGACACGTGGCAAACCGGCGCTTATAAGCCTCGCCCAAAAGGGTGTTTCCGGCAGACAGTAATTTAACTTATGGTAACTTACTGATCTCGCGGGCGCGGATGTCGCGCCGGCATCAGCGACGTGGAGGAATTCATATGACCGAGACTACGAAGGTTCTCCGTTTTTCCCTTGTCGTTGCGGCCACAATCTTTTCACTAGCGGCCTGCAAAAACCTTCCCCCGCCGCCTCCGCCGCCTCCGGCGCCCGCGGCGCAGCCGGCCCCGCCGCCTGCGTCGAAGCTGTTCGTGGTGTACTTCAATTTCAACATGTATGACCTCACCGCGGACGGGCAGAAGGTCGTCGACGAGGCGGTCGCGAACTACAAGCGGACCGGCTCGGCTCGGGTCAAGATCGACGGCTACACTGACCTCGTGGGCACGCAGGCCTACAACCTCGATCTGTCCAGGAAGCGCACCGAGACGGTGCAAACGGCCTTGATCAAGGGCGGCGTCCCCGCGAGTGCGATCGTCGCGGCGTGGCACGGGAAGGAGAATCCCGCCGTGCCGACCGCGGACGGCGTGCGCGAGGCTCGCAACCGGCGCGTGGAGATCGTCGAGTAGCGATCTCGGTCGTTCTCGAGGCTCGGGAGAGGGGGCGCGGAGCGCCCCCTCGCTCGAGTTCGCGGCCTAAGAAGCCCGGCATTGCGAGGTGCGTTCCCTAGGGTGCGGCGCCGGGGCTACGCCCAGCGCCCATTCGGCTTTCGAGAACTGCGCCTCTCGCAGGGAACGGCATCTCCGATTTGAGTCCGCGGCAGGCCACGTTTCCGACATGGCGTAATGGCGCGCACCTCTGCTGACGTGCGCAAGGCCGACGGCGCCCGGTCGTGAAGCCGCGGCCGCTCCTGGCCCCAAGGAAACGCATCGGCGCAGCACAACGCCGAATTTGGACGGTGGCTCGGCACGGGTCCACTTGCCGGCGGTGTAAATTGAGCCACTGGCGTTGGGATCATTAAAGTTTGTTCATTTACGGCGCGCCGCTGGAGACAGTGGCCTCCCCCCACTATTCTCATTTCATGGGCCTCGATTGACGCGGAACGGACCTGACCTGTTGCTGAGTTCGCAATGCGCCAAGCGAGTGTGCATTACGGATCGACAATCCGCAGCGTGGGCCCCTACGACCGTGGGGCGCGCGAAACCTTGGCAGCGGAACTGATAGCGCGCGACCTAGGCCAGGAACCTCTGGGAACGCTCGCACGCGGCCATCGCATACTGAAAATCCTGGAGCTTACCTATCCGTCGCCGGCTTTGAGCGCCGCATATTTCGAGAATCTCGATCGAATGTTGGCCGCCCGGAAGAAATTGCCATCGCCGGGGCGGCTCCTGCTCGGCCTCGGTGCGGGACGCTGCGGGTCGACGAGCTTGACGGCGCTTGCCGCAACGATCGAGGGCAGTTGCACCACTCATGAGAACCCGCCGCTCATCTTCTGGGACGCCGAGGACCAGCAGGTCGCGTTCCATCTGAGGCGCTTCGAGCTACTGACGCGGTATTTCCCGCTGGTGTTCGACGCTGCCCATTGGTGGCTCAACGTCGTGGACCGGGTGTTTGCGAATTTCCCCGACGCCAGAGCGGTCGGTCTACGCCGCAACCTGCAGCCATGCGTGCGGTCATTCATGAGCCAAAAGGGAAGCGGCCGCGATTCGGTCAATCACTGGGTTGCGCCCGGCAATGGCATCTGGTCCTCGACGGTCTGGGACGCGGCGTATCCGACTTATCCGCGGCCGGACGATTCGCAAGCCGAGCCGGATCGCGCCAAGGCCGACCTCATCGGTCGCTACGTCATGGATTACAATCGAGGCATGGAAGCGCTCGCCAAGCATTTTCCCGGACGCGTCATGCTGATCCAAACCGAAAAGCTGGAGCGCATCTCCGTGCAGCAACGCTTCTTTGAGTTCGTCGGCCTTCCCGGCCGTCCGATAAAGGCGCACCTCAACGAGGGCACGACCTCCGACGGCCAAAGCCTCGAATACAGATTCTGATCGGGAAGAAAGCGCCCGCAATCTCGGGTGCCCGCCGTAGGGAGAAAGGTCGTCGCTGCTCCGAGCGGCGGGAGGGCTGCGCATGGGCTGCGCCGGGAATCTCCGGGGCTACGCCCGCGCGAGGATTTGCATTAGGACTGCGGAGAGTCGAAGGATTTATTGCCGCGGTTCCGCGCGCGATATGCTTGCCCTCGCCATTCCCTCACGGACTCATGGCGGAGCTCTCTCCCAACTTCGCCACCAGCGCCGCCGCGATTTCCGCTTCCATGGCGCGCGCAACGCCTGCGCGAAAGTGGATCGTGTCCCAGAAAGCATCGTCCTCGCGCATGCCCGGACGCCCGACAAAATTGAGGAGACGCGATCCCCGGCGCTCCGCGGCCAGCGCGCCGAAGGCCGCTGCGCATGCGGTATCTCTTGCCGCCTCCCGCGTCCCCGGCGCCGGCAGGACGCGCCAATTGCGCGGTGGCATTACGAGAACCACTCGCGTCTCCGCCGGAAGTTGCGCCAGGAACTGCCGCAGCAGCGGCAGCGCGGCGAAGCGCGGCGGCCAGGTATCGCCGACGGCTGCCCTCCCGTGCTCGGCCTCGAATTCGTGGCGCTCGTCCTTGAACGCCGTCCAGGTACGGCCCAGCTCGTAGTCGTTGTAGCCATCGGCCCGCGTCGGAGCGACGCGACCGCGCATCAGCAGCAGCTTCCGTCCGGCCGTCTCCAAATGCTTGAGCCGCATCATGCCGAGCGCGTAGTCAAGCGGGTTCTCGGCATAGAGCCAGTAGGGAAAGGGACTGATCGGCTCCATCCGACCGTCGCCGCGGCACCAGGAGCTGTCGATGCCGAGCACGAGCCCCTTGAACGCCGCGCCGGGATGATGCCGGCGAAACCAGTCGGCGACGGCTAGCTGCTCCGGCGGCACCGTCCCGGGAATGGTGAGCGACACGACGCGCAGCCCGGTCTGGAGCCCCAACCGCTCGGGATCGAGGAGCTGCAGCGTCGAGTTGCCGAGGACCGCGGCATCTCGATCGGCCTGCCGTCCCAGGCTCGCGCTGATGAGGCGCTGGCCATAATGGGGCACGCCATGCCCGCCGAAGAGGGCGAAGCGGCCGGTGTCGAAGGGATCGAGTGTCAGCAGCAGCACTGCCGCGACGCATCCGAGGAGAACAACGCTCACGCAATAGAGCCGCAGCACGCGCCCCCACGATCGGCGTGCGATCGGCGCCAGCTCAGAAATGGAAATAGATGAACTCATAGGAAGTCCCGTCGCCCAGTTTGAGCAAGGCCACCACCGTCGCCAGCGCCGCCAATGGCGCGAGCCAGGCGCGCGGCTTGAGCCCCGCTACGAAGGCCTGGCTCGAAGGCCCTATCATCGCAACCGCTGCGCCGAACAGGAGGAGGGGAACGCCAGCGACCCGTCCCGGGGCACCCATGCCGAGCATGGCGGTGTGGATACGCCCCATGGCGGCAAGCGAGGGCGTCCGGAAGATGAAGAAGGTGAAGATGACGAAGATCATCATTAGTGCCCAGCTGAGCGGCGCCGATAGCTCCGGCAAGCGACGCCGGCGCCACAGGGCGCCGGCAGCGATGGCGAGCCCCTGCAGCGAGCCCCAGAGGATGAAGGTCCAGTTGGCTCCGTGCCACAATCCCGCCAGCGTGAAGGTGATGACGATGGTGGTGAGCTGCCGGCGCCGGCGCGTGCCGCCGAGCGGTACGAAGAGATAATCGCGCAGGAAGCGCATCAGCGTCATGTGCCAGCGCCGCCATAGCTCGCTGATGCCGGTGGCATTGTAGGGCCTGTCGAAATTGACCGGCAGCGTGAAGCCGAGGAGCAGCGCGAGCCCGATTGCCATATCGGAATAGCCGGAGAAATCGAAATAGACCTGCAGCGGAAAGGCAAGCGCGGCGGTCCAGGCGCCGCCGACGGTCACCGGCCCCTGGGCCGACGCCGCAAAGATGGGATCGCAGAGCACCGCCAGCGCGTCGCCGAGGAAGATCTTCTTCATGAGCCCGATGAGGAAGAGCGCGACGCCGTGGCAAATCCGCTCTTCCCAGCCGGGCCGGAGCGGCGCCAGCGGAAACTGTGGGATGATCTCGTTGTGCCGCACCAGCGGCCCCGCCAGGATCTGCGGGAAGAGCGTTATATAGAGCGCATAATCGCGAAAGCTGTAGCCCGGCGCGCGTCCGGCCTTGAGATCGACCAGATAGATGATGTGATGAAAAGTGTAGAAACTGATGCCGAGCGGGAGCACCAGCCGCGGCAGATCGAAGCGCGCTCCACTGACATCCTCGACGATACCGGCGAAGAATCCGAGATACTTGAAGACGCCGAGACAAAGCAGATTGGCGACGATGGCGGCGATGAGAAAGCCCTTGCGCTGGCTCGCGGTGAACGCCGTGATCGCGGCCCAATTCACGAGGATCGACGCGACCAGCAGGGGCGTGAGGCGCCAGTCCCAATAACTGTAGAAGATCAGCGAAACCGCCAACAGGAACCAGAGCCGCGCCCCCTCCCGCCCGTTCAATAGCCAAAACCCTGCCAAAGCCGGGGGCAGAAACCCGAAGATGAATGGAAGGCTATTGAAGAGCATCGCTGCGGCCGAGGTTACACGACGGCCCCGGACACCTCAATCGGCGAGCAGCGTGCTCCTCTTGCAAGGCGCGGGGATCACGCACGGAATCTTCGGTATTGCCGGGCGGCAGCGCCCACCTTGGCGGCCAAGGCGAATTTTGGCCGCTGGCCCTCTCGGGCGCCAGCCCGACGCGGGTGCGCTCAGGCGGCTTCGCGCTCGCCCGGCGGAGACGAGGGATTGGCCTCGGGGGGTAGAGGCCGAGCGAGGCCGGGAAAGCCGCAACGCATGCGCGTCCCCCTGGGATTGCCGCGGCACATCGCGAAGGGGCCGTCGAGGGTCACGTGCGCTCACTTGAAATTCCCGCGCAGAGCGCACTCGTTTCCGACGTCGCGCACCATTGGGTTCCTGCCGCTCGGCCGCCGATAGGGAACTCGCTAATGCGATTTCTTCCATTCCGTCCAGAGATCGCGCAGAACGTCGTTGCCGGTGACCTCGACCCTGTAAACGTCGAAGGACCTCGTTCCCCGCAGGAAGAAGTCGTAGGACTTGCCGTCGCGCAGATCTACGTATCCGACGACGGGTTTTCCTCTGATCGTTTTTGCGGCGTAGCTCCGGGCGCACACCGTGAAGAGCGGATCAATGGTGAGCACATAAGCTCCATCGGCGGACGAGCTGGGCTGCGTCCGAGAATTCGTCTGATCGATGAGCCTCGCGCGATAGACCTCCGAAACCCCATAGAGCACTACCTTTTCGGTCGTCACGCCGGCGGGCGGGTAGTCGGCGCCGGCGAAGTCGACCAGCTGCGATGCAATCGCGCAGAAGTATCGCTCTGGACTGGCGTCGGGCGGCACCAAGCGGAAGTAGAGGATGAGGCGGTCGCTCGACTCCGCTGCCGAAGCAGGCATCGGCGGCCGATGGATGGCCATGGCGATCGCAACTGCGACGGCCGCGGCGATCATCCGGCGGTACTTCATTAGGGCGCTCCTTCCGTCTGTTCAGAGCGAATGGCAGGCGCTATTTCATGAGCATCCAACCTAGCTGCAAAACCGGTGAACCGAGTATGGCCCGCGAATGGCGCCTCTCGGAAGTAGCGCAGGCCGGCTCCCTCCGGCGATAGACCGCACGACGGACATCGGCGAGCGCCTTCGGTTAGCGAGCAAGAGCACCTGGTGGCGCGCCCCTCAGCCGCGATAGGTGAGCTCGTGCCGCACGATCGCCGCGCCCTGCGCGAGCGCCGCGAGCTTGCCCGTTGCGATGCGCATCTCCATCGGCGCCATGCCGCAGTTGGTGCAGGGATGGATGCGCTCAGGCGCCACGTGCTTCATGGCGCCGCGGATCACGGAGGCCACTTCCTCCGGGCTCTCGATCCGATCGCTGGCGACGTCGATGGCCCCTAGGAGCACGTCCTTGCCGTCGAGGAGCTGCAATAGCTCGATCGGCACCTTCGAGTGGATGCATTCGAGCGAGACCTGGTCGACGCGGCTCTTGGCGAGCGCAGGGAAGATCTCCTCGTATTGCCGCCATTCGCCGCCGAGGCTCTGCTTCCAGTCGATGTTGGCCTTGATGCCGTAGCCGTAGCAGATATGGACCGCGGTCTTGGCGCCGACGCCGTCGAGCGCACGGTGGAGTGCCGCAATGCCCCAGTCCTTCACGTCGCGCATGTAGACGTTGAAGGCGGGCTCGTCGAACTGGATCACGTCGACGCCGATCGCCGCGAGCTCGCGGGCCTCCTCGTTGAGGAGCTCCGCGAACGCCATCGCCATGGTGACGCGATCGCCGTAGAACGCGTCCGCGATCGTATCGACGATCGTCATCGGGCCCGGCAGCGTGAACTTGAGCCGGCGCCTGGTGTGCGCGCGCGCGAGCTCCGCTTCGGTTCGGTGGACGCTCCGGCGGCGCCGTAGCTTCGCCGTCACCGTCGGCACCTGCGCCTCGTAGCGGTTGTTGCGGATGCCCATGGTGACTTTCTTCTCGAAGTCGATGCCCTCGATCTCCGCGAGGAAGCCGTGCACGAAATGGACGCGCGACTGCTCGCCGTCGCTGACGATGTCGATCCCGGAATCCTCCTGGAGCTTGAGCGCGAGAAGCGTTGCGTCGCGCTTGGCCTCCGAGAGCGTCTCCCCCTCCTGCGCCCAGGGCGCCCAGAGCATCTTCGGCTTCGCAAGCCAGGACGGCTTCGGCAGGCTCCCGGCGATCGTGGTCTCGAGCATGGCATTACCCTCCCCTCATGTTCTTTGCCGGGGATCATAGAGCATGACGGGCACGAATGCGCCATTTCCCCCATCCCCCGCGGGGTGAGGGATTTAATCGCCGCCATGCGTTAAGCTCGGCGCCGGAGGAAGCCGGAATGACGCCCAACTCTCCCTTCGCCGAGCCTCGGATCGAGGCGCGACCGCTCCCCGATGGCGGCATGGTGCTGCGCTCCGCGGTCGAGCTGGGGCCGCTGCCGCGCGCCACCTGCGAATGGCTGAGGCACTGGGGGGAGCGGACGCCCGATCGCACCTTCATGGCCGAGCGCCGTGTTGAAGGCGGCTGGCGCAAGATCGGCTATGCCGAGGCCCGCGCCGCCGCGCGCGCGATCGGCGCGGCGCTCCTCGAGCGCGAGCTCGGGCCCGATCGTCCCCTGATGATCCTCTCGGAGAACGGCATCGACCACGCGCTTCTCACGCTTGGCGCGCTCGAGGCGGGAATCCCCGCCGTGCCGGTCTCGACGGCCTATTCGCTCCTCTCCAGGGATTTCCGCAAGCTCCGCTACATCGCCGATCTCGTCGAGCCCGGCGTGGTCTATGCCGCCGACGGCGCGCGCTACGCCGAGGCGCTCAAGGCGATCAATCTCAAATTCGCGGAGATCGTGGTGAGCCGGAACCCGCCCGCGGGGTTCCGCGCGACCGCGCTCACCGCGCTTCTCGGCACGGCACCGGGCGCCGCCCTCGAGGCCGCCTCGCGCGCGGTCGGCCCCGACACCATCGCCAAGATCCTCTTCACCTCGGGCTCGACCGGCGACCCCAAGGGCGTCATCAACACCCAGCGCATGCTCTGCGCGAACCAGGAGAGCATCGCGCTCATCTGGCCCTTCGTCGCGCGGCGCCCGCCGGTATTGATGGATTGGCTGCCGTGGAACCACACTTTCGGCGGCAATCATGACTTCAATCTCGTGCTCCGCAACGGCGGCACCTTCTATATCGACGAGGGGAAGCCCGTGCCGGGCTCGATCGAACGCACGGCCGCGAACCTCAAGGAGGTGTCGCCGACGCTCTACCTCAACGTGCCCCGCGGCTACGCCATGCTGCTCGATCACCTCGAGCGCGACGGGGAGCTCGCCGAGAATTTCTTTCGTGAGCTCGACGCCGTGTTCTATGCCGCGGCAGCCTTGCCGCAGACCCTTTGGGAGCGGATCGAGCGACTCTCGGAGAAGGTGCTGGGGCGCCGCGTGCCGATGCTTTCCGCCTGGGGCGCGACCGAGACCGCGCCAATGGCGACCTCCGTCCATTATCCGATCGCGCGCGCCGGCAATGTCGGAGTCCCTGCACCGGGCTGGGAGGTGAAGCTCGTGCCACACGACGACCGCCTCGAGGTGCGCGTCCGCGGCGCCAACGTGACGCCCGGCTATTTCAAGCGACCCGATCTCACCAAGGCGGTCTTTGACGAGGAAGGCTTCTACTGTCCCGGCGATGCCATGCGCCTCGAGGACCCTCGTGATCCCTCCCGCGGGCTCGTCTTCGACGGCCGCTTTGCCGAGAACTTCAAGCTCTCCACTGGAATCTGGGTGAGCGTCGGCGCGCTCCGCGTCGCCGCGATCGCGGCCCTGGCGCCGGTGATGGAGGACGGTGTCCTCACGGGGCACGACCGCGACGAGGCGGGCCTCCTGGTGTTCCCGAGCCTCGCGGGCTGCCGGAGCCTCTGCCCGGACCTTCCGAAGGACGCCCCGCTTGCGACACTCGTGCGCGCGCCCGCGGTGCGCGCCGCGCTCGCCGAGGGTCTCCGCCGCCTCAACGCCGACGCTACCGGCAGCAGCCACCGCATCTGCCGCGCGCTCCTCATGACCGAGCCGCCCTCGATCGACCGCGGCGAGATCACAGACAAGGGCTACCTGAACCAGCGAGCATGTCTCGCGCATCGTGCGGATTTGGTCGAGCGACTCCACCGCGATCCGCCGGCGGCGGAGGTGGTGCTGCCGGGATAAACTGAATGCCTTAGCGCAGAGGACGCAGAGTAGGCGCAGAGGATGCAAAGGATTCTTATTTATCCTTTCCTCTGCGGTCACTGCGCCTATTCTGCGTCCTCTGCGCTAAGAGAGTGTTTTCTATTTCTTCCTAAACCCGCGCGATGAAGGCTGACATTGCCGCGAGCGTCGCCGCTTCCTGGTCGCGGTGCGGCGAGTGCTTGCAGTTCGGCAGCACCAGCCGCTCGAACGGCCCGCGAACGCCGCACTTGACCGCGTCGATTTGCGCGAGTGTCCCGTACTCGTCGTCGGCGCCTTGGATCGCCAGCACCGGACAGCGCACGCCCGGCAGCACGCCCTCGATGTTCCAGCGACGGAAATCCGGGTGGAGCCAGATGTCGTTCCAGCCCCAGAACGCATTGTCGGGATCGGCGTGATAGCGGCCGAGGCGGGCGCGAAGGTCGGTGGTGCGGTAGGTTTCCTTCGCCGCCTCGATGCTGGCGATAGTCACATCCTCCACGAAGACGTGGGGCGCTTCGAGGACGAGCGCGCGCACCGGCCAGCGCCCACTGCCGGCATGAATGAGCGCGATCGAGGCGCCATCGCTGTGCCCAATGAGGATCGGATTCCTGATGCCGAGCTTTTCGCGAAGCTCCGGCAGGGCTTCGAGCGCTTCCTTGTGCATGTAGTCCGTGGCATGCGGATTGGCGATCGGAGCGGATTTTCCATAGCCGTAGCGGGAATAGACGACCGCCGCGGCGCCGGTCGCCGCCGCGAGCCTCGCGGGGAAATCGCGCCAGAGCGCTACCGAGCCCAGCCCCTCGTGCAGGAAGATCAGGGTCGGCGCGCCCGGCCGCGTCGCAGCGACCTCCTCGACCTCGATGCGGTGACCCTGCACAGTGACGAAGGACATGGCCCTGTCACACTCCAAGGTGACGCTGCAGCACCTCGGGCTGCGCGCGAAGCGCCGCGGTGGTGTCCGCGAAGACCACGCGGCCCTTGACCAGGATCACCGCGCGGTCGGCGACGACCGCCATGGCGGCGTGGTTCTTGTCGACGATGACGGCCGCCATCCCCGTCGCGCGAAGCGCGCGCAAGACCGCCCAGATCTCCCGCGAGATCAGCGGCGCCAGACCCTCCGTCGCCTCGTCGAGGATCAGTAGCTCCGGGTTGGTCATGAGGGCGCGGCCGATGGTGAGCATCTGCTGCTCGCCGCCCGAGAGCTGCGCGCCCCCGTGGTCGAGGCGCTCGGCGAGCCGCGGAAAGGTCCCGAGCACCCGCGCGAGCGTCCAGTCGCTCCGGCCGCCGCGGCCTGGACGCGCGGCCATCACGAGATGCTCGCGCACGCTCAGAGCCGGGAAGATGCCGCGGCCCTCCGGCACGAGCGCGATCCCCGCGCGCGCGATTTCGTGCGGCCGCGCGCCGGTCATGTCGCGGCCCTCGATCGCGACCCTCCCGCGCGCGGGCGGCGTGAGCCCCAGAAGGCTTCGCAGCAGCGTCGTCTTCCCCATGCCGTTCCGGCCCATCAGCGCCACGGTCTCGCCGCGCGCTACCCGAAAGTCGACGCCGTGCAGCACGTGGCTGTCGCCGTAATAGGTGTGGAGGCCCGTCGCCTCGACGAGGGCGGCGTCGCTCACGGCTGGGGCTCCGCGCCGCCGAGATAGGCCTCCTGCACCGCCGCGCTTTCGCGGATCGCCTCGGGCGTGCCGCTCTCGAGGACGCGGCCGTTCACCATCACCGTGAGACGCCGCGCGATCGAGAACACCGCGTCCATGTCGTGCTCGACGAGGAGCACCGCGTGGCGCTCCGCGAGCGCCGCGATCAGCGCCACTATGTGCCGCGATTCCTCCGCGCCCATCCCCGCGAGCGGCTCGTCGAGCAGCAGCACCTTGGGTTTGGTTGCGAGCGTCATGGCAATCTCGAGCTGCCGCTGCTCGCCGTGACTGAGGGCGGAAGCCCTGCGCTCCGCGGCGGCCTCCAGGCCCACCAACGCGAGCACGCGGCGGGCGGCATCCGAGACCGCCCGTTGCGAGAGCGCGGGGCGGACGAAGCGCATCGAGGTCGGAAGCCGCGCCTGCGCTGCGAGGCGGCAATTCTCGAAGGCCGAGAAATCCCGGAAGATGGTGGTGCGCTGAAAGCTGCGGGCGATGCCGAGCCGGGCGATGCGGTCGGCCGCGAGCCCCGCGATCTCCCTGCCCTCGAAGAGGATGCTGCCGGAGCTCGGCGCCAGGTCTCCGGAGAGGAGATTGATGAGCGTGGTCTTGCCGGCGCCGTTGGGGCCGATCACCGCGTGCACCTCGCCGTGCCGGAGGTCGAGCGCCACGTCGCTCACGGCGGCGAGGCCGCCGAAGCGCTTGGAGAGGGTCTCCGTCCGCAGGACCGGCTCAGTCATCGACCGGCTCCGGCCGCGGGCTCCGCCAGGCGAGGCCGAGACCGCCGATTCCCTGCGGCAGCAGCAGCACCGCGAGGATGATGAAGACGCCCATGGGCAGGAGCCAGTGCTTGGTGAGCTCGGTGAGGAGCTCCTGCAGCAGCGTAAGGCCGAAAGCCCCGAGAATCGGCCCATAGAGCGTGCCGATGCCGCCGAGGATCACCATCATCAGGACGGTGCCGGACATCTGCCAGCCGAAGAACTCCGGATTGACGGAGCCGTACTGCGCGGCACTGAGATACCCCGCGAGCCCCGCGAGCGCGCCCGCGATCGCGAAGGCCGCGAGCTTGTAGCGGAAGACGGGATAGCCCAGCGCCCGCATGCGCTGCTCGCTCGCGCGGATGCCCTGGATCGCATGGCCGAAGAGCGAGCGCAGCACCATCCGCAGCAACAGATAGGTCGCGAGCATCGCCGCGAGCGCGACGTAATAGAACTGCACGCGGTTGCCGAGATCAAATGGCGTCCAGCCGAGGATCGCGGGATTGGGCCGAACGTTGATGGAGACGCCGTCGGAGCCGCCGAGCAGCTTCGAGCCGGTCGCGAAGTAGAAGAACATCTGAGCGAAGGCGAGCGTCGCCATGATGAAGTAGACGCCGGAGGTGCGGAGCACGAGGACACCGATCGCGAGCGCCGCGAGCGTCGCCGCGCTGATCGCGATCGGCGCCGAGACCCAGAAATCCGCGGCGTCGTATTCCGGCGAGAGCAGATAGAGCGCGTAGGCGCCTATGCCGAAAAAGGCGGCATGGCCGAGGCTCACGAGGCCCGTGAAGCCCATGAGGAGATCGAGGCTCATGGCGAAGACCGCCATCAGCATGATCTTGGCCAAGAGCTGCAGGTAGAAAGCCCCGCCCACCAGCGGGAAAAGCGCAAGCGCGGCGGCGCCGAGGAGGAGAAGGGCTCGGCGCATCTCAGGTCCGGCCGAAGAGGCCCGCGGGCCGCCAGAGCAGCACGGCCGCCATCAGCATGTAGACGGTCATTCCCGCGATCTGCGGCGCGTAGACCTGGCCGAAGGTGTCGGCGAGCCCGATCAGGAGTGAGCCTAGGAAGGCGCCCTTGATCGAGCCGATGCCGCCGATCACCACCACCACGAAGGAGACGATCAGGATCTGACTGCCCATGCCGGGATAGACCGAGGCGACGGGCGCCGCAATCATGCCCGCAAAGGCCGCGAGCGCCACGCCGAGCGCGAAGACCACGCGGTAGACGAGGCCGATGTCGATGCCGAGCACCGACACCATCTCGCGATTGGCGGCGCCCGCGCGGATCGTCATGCCAAGCCGCGTCCGTCGGATCGCCAGCGCGAGCAGCAGCGCGACAAGGAGGCAGATCGCCGACATGAAGAGCCGGTAGACGGGATAGGAGAGGGTCTCAGTCAGGGGGATCGAGAATTCGAGGAATGCGGGCTTGGCGACGCCGTGCACGTCGTCGCCGAGGAGCAGGCTGCGCGCCTCCTCCATGATGAGGATGAGGCCATAAGTGAGCAGCACCTGATAGAGGTGATCGCGGCGATAGAGCCTCGCGAAGAGGAGGAACTCGAGCGCGAGCCCCACCGCGACGCTCAGCGGAATGCCCAAGAGGATCGCGAGCCAGAGGTTTCCCGTGAGCTCCGTCAGCGAGAAGGCGAGATAGGCCCCCATCATGTAGAAGCTGCCATGGGCGAGATTGATGATGCCCATGATGCCGAAGATGAGCGTGAGCCCGCTTGCAATCAGGAACAGCAGCAGGCCTTGTTGCACGCCGTTCAGGACCTGGATGAGAAAGAAGAGGACGCTGTCGGACATGGCCTCTCGGCTATTGGCACCAGCGCTCCGTTCTGTCTCCTCGTCATGGCCGGGCTCGTCCCGGCCATCCACGCGTCAGAGCCCGTTCCGTAAGCGCGTGGATGCCCGGGACGAGCCCGGGCATGACGCTACTCCGATGTCGGAGACGATAAACCGAAAACCGGCACGCCGGTTACGCCATCTTGCAGCCCTTGGCCGTATCGCCCAGGGCCTTGGCGGCGACGTTCTCGTATTTGTTCAAGGCGCCCATGACCTTGCGCAAGTAGAAGTCCTGGACGGGGTTGTGCGCCTTCGAGAAGGTGAATTTGCCACGAGGGCTATCCACGGTGAGCTTTTCTATCGCCGCCACGAGCTCTTTGCGCGCGCCCATGTCGCCCTTGACCGCGGCGAGGCCCGCGACCAGGACTTGGCCGGTGTCGTAGCCCTGGACCGCATAGACGTCGGCCTCGCGGTTGGCCGCCTTCTTGAATGCGGCTCGGAAGGCCTTGTCCTTCGCATTCGGGAGATCGTCCGCGTAGTGCAGCACGGTCTCGAGGCCTTGCGCGGATTCACCCTGCGCCTCGAGCGTGCCGTCCGTGAGGAAACCCGGTCCCACCAGCGGAATAGTCTTGCGCAGCCCCGCCGCATAGTAGTCCTTGACGAAGCTCACGGCACCGCCGCCGGCGTAGAACGCGTAGACGAGGTCGGGCTTGATCGCGGCGATCTCCGTGAGTAACGGCTGGAACGCCACCTGCGGGAACGGCAGGAAGAGCTCCTTCAAGATGGTGCCGCCGCCGGCGGTGTAGGCCTCCTTGAAGCCTTCCGTCGATTCCTTTCCAGCAGCGTAGTCCCAGGAGATCATCACCGCGCGCTTTCCCTTCGTCTCGGCCGCGTATTTGCCCGTGGCGAAGCCCGGCTGCGAATTCGAGAAGGAGGTGCGGAAGATATTGGGAGCGCAGAGCGCACCCGTTGCGGCATCGAGCCCGGCGTTAGGGATGATCAGCATGGTGTCGTTGTCGCGCGCGACCTTCACCATCGCCGCGGCAACGCCCGAATGGACCGTGCCGATGAGGATGTCGACCTTGTCGCGGATGACGAGCTTGTTGGCGTTCTCGGTGCCTTTGGCGGGCTCGGACTCGTCATCGACCACGGAGTATTCGATCTCTCGACCGCCGAGCTTGCCGCCGGCCTCCGCGATCGCCAGGCGCATTGCGTCGTCGATGTTCTTGCCGAGAGCGGCGTAGGTCCCGGTATAGGGCAGCATGATCCCGAGCTTCAGTTTCGCGCTCTGGCCGATCGCGAAGCGCGCGGGCACGAAGCTCGCAGCGGCTGCGGCGGCCATCCCCCCGAGCACGCGGCGCCGACTGGTTCCCTTCTGTTCTTTCGTCATCTCTCCCTCTCCCTTCCTTGTCAGGGTGAAGCTAGACCTCTTTGCGCGCGTAGCTTGAAGCGCTGGATCTTTCCGGTCGCGGTCTTCGGCAACTCGTCGATGAACTCGATCCAGCGCGGATACTTGTAGGGCGCGAGCCGCGATTTCACGTGCGCCTGCAGCGCCTCCGCGAGCGCGTCGTCGGGACGCACGCCCGGCTTCACCACTACGAAGGCGCGGGGCTTCACGAGCCTTTGCTCGTCGGGGTCGCCGATGACGGCGGCCTCGAGCACGGCCTCATGGGTCATCAGCGCCGCCTCCACCTCGAAAGGCGAGACGTAGATGCCGCCGACCTTGAGCATGTCGTCGGTGCGGCCCCCATAGGTGAAATAGCCGTCCTTGTCCTCTACGTACTTGTCGCCGCTCCGCGTCCAGGGGCCGAGGAAGGTCTGCCGCGAGCGCTCGCGCTGGTTCCAGTAGCAGATCGCGCTGGTGGGGCCAGAGACCTGGAGCTCGCCGAGCTCGCCGACCGCCACGGGCTTGCCGTCATCGCCGATGAGGCGCAGCTCGTAGCCCGGCACGGGCTTCCCCGTGGTGCCGTAGCGGACCTCGCCGGGACGGTTCGAGAGGAAGATGTGCAGCATCTCAGTCGAGCCGATGCCGTCGAGGATCTCGACGCCCGTGCGCTCGGTCCAGCGCTTGCCGATCTCCTCCGGCAAGGCCTCGCCCGCGGAGACGCAGCGGCGAAGCGCCAGCTCCTCCCGCCGCGGCAGGTCGGGGCTCGCGAGCAGCGCCGCGTAAAGCGTGGGCACGCCGTAGAAGATCGTGGGCTTCGCCTCGCGGAGCACGCGGGAGACCGCCTGCGGCGTCGGCCGCTCCGGCAGCAGGATCGCGCTCGCTCCCACCGCCATCGGGAAGGTGAGCGCGTTGCCAAGCCCGTAGGCGAAGAAGAGCTTCGCCGCGGAATAAACGATGTCGCTCTCCACTATGCCGAGAATTGGCTTCGCATAGAGCTCGGCGGTGAGGGTGAGGTGCGAGTGGAGGTGCACCGCGCCCTTGGGTGTGCCGGTCGAGCCCGATGAATAGAGCCAGAAGCAGACGTCGTCGGAGCTGGTCGCGGCAGCCGCGGCCTTCGCGGGTGCCGCCGCCAGGAGATCGCCGAAACGCTTCCGTCCGCGGGCGTCCTCGCCGGAGACGACGATGTGCTCGAGCGCGGGCTGCCGGTCGAGAATTCCCGCGA
>Ga0335085_10005105_pt1 | contig 21347 bp, 25 predicted proteins | sample Lox_Sample_45_FD_206712 | JGI IMG/M metagenome (GOLD analysis project Ga0335085, IMG submission 206712) | Soil microbial communities from Loxahatchee National Wildlife Refuge, Florida, United States - Lox_Sample_4.5 | ecosystem: Environmental > Terrestrial > Soil > Wetlands | place: USA...
TCAAGAGCCCCGACGCAATCCGCATTCTGGAGCAGAACTACGAAAGCGACCCGCTGAGCGAGGGATTGCTGTTGCGCAAGTCGGAAGGAAAGACGCTGGATTTCGAGATCACCCTGCCGCAGACGGGCGAGAAGAAGATCGTCAAAGGCAAGGTCCTGCGCAGCGGCTATGTGCCCCACTTCGAAGCGTTTCAGCGGTACGGGTCTCAATATGCCATGGCCCAGATGGCGTACGCCAACCCGCAAGCGGGCGGCGGCCAGCCGATTGTTGAAGTGGAGAACAAAATCCGTTTCGGACTGCCCGGCCAGCCGGTTTTCGACGCGCTTGATCCAAAAGAGTTTTTGAAGCCGACGTTGCTGTGGCGATTGGTGGCGGATCGCGCGGGCAAGCACGACGTCGAATTCTCCTATCTGAGCGGTGGGATGCGCTGGGAGGCCGATTACAACGCCGTCGCGCCCGAGAAAGGCGACACGTTTGACGTCATTGGTTGGGTCACACACTGGAAAACATGAGCGGCATGGATTTCGAGAACGCCAACGTCAAACTCATGGCCGGCGATGTGGCAAGAGTGCAGCCGGAAGGTTATGCACTGAATGACTCAAGCGGACGGTTCGCTGGCGGTGCCCCGGTTCAACCTGCCGTAACCGAGCGAACGTTCGAGGAATATCACCTGTATACCTTGGAGCGTCCGACGACGGTGCTGGACCGTGAAATCAAGCAGTTCGAATTCGTCCGTGCCGCGAACGTTCCCGCCAAACGCATGTACGTCTACGACGGGTTCAAGGTGGATCAGCGCTACCAAGGATGGGATTACTACAGCATTCGTGAACGGGCCGACTACGGCACAGCCTGCAATCCGAAAGTGTGGGTCATGCTCGAGTTCCAGAACTCCTAGAAGTCTCACCTGGGCATGCCGTTGCCAAAGGGCATGGTGAAGGTCTATCGCCGCGACGTGGACGGTCGCAACGAGTTCATCGGTGAAGATCAGATCGATCACACGCCGGCAGACGAGACGGTGCGACTCTACACCGGCAACGCGTTTGATGTCGTCGGTGAACGGCGTCAGACCAACTTCAAGCTGGACACGAACAATCACTGGGCCGACGAATCGTTTGAGATCAAGGTGCGCAACCACAAACAGGAACAAATCGAGGTCCGCGTCGTTGAGCACCTGTACCGGTGGTTTCAGTGGGAGATTACCGGCGAAACGATGGAGCACACGAAGACCGACGCCCGCACTATCGAATTCCGCCCCAAAGTGCCGGCTGACGCCCAAGCGATCATCAATTACACGGTGCATTACACATGGTGAGACGGCTCGCGCTGTTGGCGTTGGCGACCGGCTTGTCCGCAAATGCCGGTGCCGCGTCGCTCTACGACGAAGCGCTAGCGGCGTATTGGCATGAGGACAATGTCGTGGCGTTTGCCAGATGCGCTGCCGTGCTCCGAGCCAGCCCGGGCAGCGCCGATGCGCCGCATGCCCAGTATCCGATGGAGGTGATTTGCACCACCAAACTCACTTCGCGGATGGGGACGCAAGTGGTCGCGCGGCTTCAACAGACCTGGCAAGAGCTGTTGTACGAGGATTTCTCCCAAGCGACAGCGCCGGCCGAAAAAGATCGCCTCGCCCGAAAACTTGCCGACCTCTGGCGTGACAGTTTGTTAATGGACGAGGTGAAAGAAAAACTGGCACAAGAACATTTTCATGTCGTCCTGCGCCAACTTGGACACACCTATCCGTCATGGGAGGTAAAAGCCGAGATGACCTTTCCGTTTCCGGACATCTGGACCGAGTTCACCCCGACTTTGTATGTCAACGGCGAGGTGAAATGGGCGCCTAGCAGCCCGCAAATGAGTCGCTCCCTGTTTGTGTCCGCCAGCGATCCCATCATCAGCATGTCTGGCGGCGTGTTCAGGAACGGCGACGTGCTGCAATGCAAAATCCACCTTCGGCAAGGCAAGCAGTGGCAAACGTTGTTGTGGACCAACAAGATTGTGCTGGAGAACTTGCGCCAGTAATCTTACAGGCCCAACTTATCCTCGCGAGTGAAGAACGAGGCGATGAAGTGGAACATCGCGAAGTAGTCGAGGGCGAAGGGCAGGAAGCCGAGGAAGCCGACCAACGGCATTTCGAAATATCTCGGCGTGTGGCCGGCGGGGAAAACGTAAACCCACCTCGTGAAGGCCCACATGTTCCAGAATTCCCAGAGGAGACCACACAGCGCGCCCGCGGCGAATAGCTGCAGGGCGCGCGACAGGTGGCCGCGTTCCCAGTCGCGGAAGATGCTGGGCATGCCCCGCTGATAATTTAACGGCTCCAACAGAAAGAATGGCCCCATCCACACCAGCGCCCACATATAGCCGCGCCAGTTTGCCGGCGCGAACGGTGGCAGCGCGCAAAATCCGACGCCGAGCAGCACGGAGGAATTGAGCGCGGCTCGGCTCCAGTGCACGCGCGGCATCCGCGCCCGGCTGAATGCCCCGAAGCTTTGCAGCAGCCCGCACGTCAGGAAGATGCCCGGCATGATCGTCGCAAACGACAATGCGTAACCGGCCAGCCGTGCCGCAGGATCGTCGGTCAGGTTCACGTACCGCCAGCCCGGAATGACCCGGTTATAGGCTTCGAACACACACCAAAACGCGACCGACAGAATACATTGGAGCACGAGCAAATCACGGCGCGCCGTGAGCATGGATGTACCCTCTCGCCGGTAAATCCACGCATCGACCGCCAGAATGTATCCCCACCAACACACGGGCGTCGTCCACGTTGTCAGCAGCCACCACGGATACTTGCTGAACGATGCGGAGCGCGAGCAGAGAATCGCGGTCTCCATCAACAGCAAGAGCACGAGTCCGACAGTTCCATAGCGCGGGTAACGGTGGGCGAGAACTCTCATGAACCAGCGCTCGAGTCCGTCTCGGACGCCGTCAGCAGGTGCAGAGCGAAATCCTTCGCGGCCCACACCAACGACAGTGACAGCGAGAACGGCACCAGCACCACGAGCACGAACACGGGATGAATCTTCGTCAGCAACAGTTGCAGCATGGTCAACGGGTCGTAGTCCTGCGTCGCCGCCATGACCATTGACTGAGCCAGCAGCAGAAACGGCACCGCCAGCACAAACGTCGCTCCCGAAAACACGACGGATTGGATGACCAAAGACCGCCGTCGCAGGACGCGTCCCAATGTGGCAATCGTCGAGTCCAGCAGGCTCGTCCAGTAGATGAACCCGCCCACAAACACCACCGCATGCCCGAGGAGATAGAGGTTCTTCGGCAGGTGTCGCCACATGTAGAAGAACGGACACAAATAGGCGACGGCGGCCGCCAGCCACAGCAACCGCCGCGCATGGATGTTCCATTCGCCGCCCAGCCCGCGAGCCTGTTGGAGTCGCCACGCGCCCACGACCATGCCGATCAATCCCGCCCCCAGCACCGTCGCATGAAACAGACGCATCGTCAGCACCACCAGCGATTCCATTGTGGCGGCCAGCACGGCGAGGGTTCCCCAGAACGTAAAGTAGAATCCCTGCGCCAACCGCGTCAAATCGCGGGGACTCAGGGTGACTTCGGGCGCCTCACCGCCCTCGGGAACACCGCGGGTGGAATCGGGCGGCGCCGACGTGGGTGCGGCCGCATCAATTGTGTCCGACATCGTCGTTGGAGAGTGTGCCTTGCAGCGTTTTCCACAGTTCGAACTGACGAATCTGCGCCTGCAACAGTCCGACAAGCCGGGTCAATCGCTCGCTGACGTCGAGGATTTCGAGCATCTCCTGCTTCTGATGGAAATTGTCCAGCAACGTGTAGCTCACGAGGTCTGACAACAGGTCCGGACTCTCGACCGCCAGCAGGGAATTGAGGACCGACTTCGGGAATTCAGCCCCCAAACGCGCCCGCGCCTTCGCGAGCATGGCCACGGCCGCCACCAGCGCATCGCGTTGCGGCGACTCGAAACTGTCATGTGACTCGAGCGTTTCAATTCGCGCCGTGTGATATGGTCGCTGGCGGATGTATTCGATGATCGCCACGCGCGCGACGCCTTCCAGCACGAGGTTCGACGTGCCATCGGGCCGTCCGACACAGGTGCGAACGACACCAACCGTCGCCACCGGATAGGGCAACGCTGGCTCGGTGGCCTTCTCCCAGCCTTTGCGCAGTAACGCAACCACGAACATCCGGTCGCCCACCAGACAATCTCCGAGCATTTTCTTGTAGCGCGGTTCAAAGATGTACAGCGGCAAGAGCACACGCGGGAACAGAATCGCGTTGGGCAACGGCATGACCGGCACGACCTCAGGCAACTTCATGAAGATTGAGTATACGCTGACCCGCGCCGGGAAGCAATCGCGCGCGTGGATGAAAAACGCTGGCCCCCAAGTTACAGATGTTTCATCAGGACGTCGTAGAGTTCATCCAATGCCTGCGGCAACACGTGCGTGTCGGCGAGCACGGGCATGAAATTCGTGTCGCCGTCCCAACGCGGGACGATATGGACGTGGACGTGGTCGAGCACGCCCGCGCCTGCGCTGCGGCCCAGGTTGATGCCGATGTTGAAGCCGTGAGGTTTGATGCCACGCGCCAGCACCTGTTTGCAGCGACGCGTGAGGCTCATTAACTCAGCCAATTCCTGCTCGGCGAGATCGTCGAGGTCGGCGGTGTGCTTGTAGGGCGCGACCATCAGATGACCGGCGTTATACGGGAAGGTGTTAAACAGCGCAAAGCAGGTGCGGGCGCGGATCAAGACATGGTTCTTCGCATCGTCGGCCTCCTGCGACTTGCGGCAGAAGAAACAACTGCTCTCCCGTTCCCCGAGGATGTAGCGAATCCGCCACGGCGCCCACAACTGTTCCATGCGCCGTTTATACGGTCTGCGTGACCGCGAGTCAACGCGTCGCCGCGTTACTTCAGAATCAGTTCCCGCCCGATCTTCTCGCCGATGATTTCCCGGATCTCGCCGCGTTTGGCCGTTTGTTGTTCCGCCTTGTCGATCGAGCCGAATGTCTTCTCCACCAGCGCACGCATCTTCGTCTCCAAGCCGTCCAGCGCCGCCATGTTCTTGTACTCGACGACCAAGACCATGTTCCAATCGTCCTTATTCGCAGCTGCCGTTTGGATGATATGATACGAGAGAATCAGACCGTTCGTCTTCGCGGCCTCATTCAGCGCCTTCCACTGAGCGTCGAGGTATTTCAAATACGCCTCGTCTCCGCCGGGTGTGACCCGCACGAACGTCATCTCCATTACCGAACCTTCGGTGTACGGGGCTTCATCCGCGCGCACCGCGACTGCAAGGATCATGGACACCAACAACACCGGCAATGTTGCTCTCACCAAATGCCTCATGACGAATCTCCTTTCGGTTGGGGTTTGATGAAGTCAATCACGCTGCGCTGCGCAAGCCAAGCAAACTTTCGAGCATCTCGTCACATTTTCGTCACAGCTTGACAGCGCGATTCGGCCCGGCCACACTTCGTCACATGCCCTCGGTCCGGACACAGGCGAAATCCATTTACCTTGTCGGCGGCAGCGACGAATTCTCCGTGAAGGAAACCGCACGGAATCTGGCGGAGACATTGGCGCCGAAGGGCGGGGGTGAGTTCGCCACGGAAATCATCGACGGCGGGGCGTTGAATCAGGACGAAGCGCTGAAGATTCTGGCGCGCGTCAACGAAGCGCTGAACACGATTGGACTCTTTGGCGGCGGCGACAAGTTGGTGTGGCTGAAGAACACGAACCTCCTCGCCGACGAACGCGGGGTGACGGCGCAAGCGGTGAAGGAGGCGCTCGCTGAATTAGCCGACCAACTCAAGCGCGGATTGCCCGACGGCGTCACCCTGCTCATCAGCGCCATCGGGTGCGACCGACGCAAAACGTTGTACAAGACGATTGAGAAAGTCGGCGAAGCCCGATTCTTCGAGGCGATTGGCGAAGGCAAGCACGGTGACGAGGAGATCTCCGAGTTCATCCAACGTCGGTTGCGTGGCGAGCGGAAGACAATGACGGCGGCGGCGTTCGAAACTTTCCGGCAATTGGTCGCCAGTGACCTGCGCGAGATCGCGAACGAATTGGAGAAGCTCTGCATTTACGTCGGCAAGCGCGGCGAGATTACCGACGGCGATGTGCGCGCGATTTGCTCGGCCTCACGCGGCGCGGGGGATTTCGAGTTGGTCAATGTCTTGGGCGAGCGGAATCTGCCGCGGGCCATCGCGGTTTTAGAGACAATGCTCGACGCAGGCGAGAATGCCATCGGAATCGTCGCGCGGCTGGTTGGCCAGTTTCGTCTCATGTTGTTGGCGAAAGATTTGATGGCGCGCGACCTGATCAAAGTTGACGATTCGCCCGGCGGCGGGTTTCCGTTCGTGAAGGCATTTGAACGTATGTCGGAGCGCGAGGCGGCGCATTTTCCGCGGACAAAGGAAGGCAAACTACCCAGCGCGTGGCGGTTGTATCGCTGCGCGTTGGCGGCCCGGAATTTCAACACGGCGGAACTCATTGGCGCGATGGACTTGTTGCTCGAGGCGAACCTGCAACTTGTTTCGACACAACTTGGCGAACGGCTGGTGCTCGAAGAGGTGATTGCCAAAATCGCCTTGAAGCAGCAGAATTGACGCGTTGAACTTTCTCGGTGGCATGCTAGGCTTGCGATGGGAGGCGGTGACAACTCAGGAGGAACAATGAAAGCGATTGGTTGCACAATTCTAGTGGCGGCATATTTGGCGGCGAACGGGCACGTGGATAGCGCTGGAATTACCAAGGCTGTGGCGGTGTTGGGACCGACGACGGGCAGTAACGTCAGGGGCATCGTCACGTTTACACAGATTCAGGGCGGCGTCCGCGTCGTTGCCGACGTGGAAGGGCTGACACCCGGCGAGCACGGGTTTCACATTCATGACTACGGCGATTGCAGCGCGCCCGATGCAACGTCGGCAGGCGGGCACTTCAACCCGGACGGCCATTTGCACGCCGGCCCCGGGGCCACCCAGCGACACGAAGGCGATCTGGGCAACATTACTGCGAGCGCCAATGGCAAAGCACATTACGACTTCGTCGACTCGCAGCTCGCGTTTGATGGACCGCATTCGATAATTGGCCGCAGCGTGATTGTGCACGAGAAGGCCGACGACTTCAAAACGCAGCCGACCGGCAACGCTGGGGCACGCGTGGCGTGTGGCGTGATTGGCGTCGCCAAGGAATGAAGCTAAGGACGGATTAACTGCGGCGGCAGGTCGACCGATGCTGCGGCGGCGGACGGTTCGACGGCGGCGGGTGATGCCAGCGCCTTGTTCATGATCGCCAAGAATTCGTCCGCCGGAACGTAGCCAACTTGCCGAAGCGCGACGAGTTCGCGGGCGTCTTTGTCGAGGAAAACGGTCGTCGGGACGCCGAGGATTTTGAATTCTCTTGTTAGCGATTCGACTTCGGGCGAACCGGTCCGTGTCAAGTCGGCTTTGAGCATGAGGAATTGTTTCGAGGCTTCGATGACGCGTGGGTCGGTAAACGTGCGTTTGTCCATTTCCTTGCAGGGGATGCACCAGTCGGCGGCGAAATCGATCAACACGGGCTTGCCCGGATTGGCGAGCAAGTCCGGCGAGAAACGTTGCCATCCAATCGGCGAGGCGGCGCTGGCCCGCGGCCCGAGAACCGGATAGGCAAACCAGACTGCGACCACCACCATTGCTATCCCGAACACGCGTTTGACCCACACCATCCACGTGCCGGATTTCGGCAGCCGCGATAGCAAGCCCGAAAATGTTCCAAGCACCAGATATGGCAACGCCAGTCCGCACGAGAATACCAGGAACCACCACCATTGCCGGCTTGTGCCGACATACGCCAGCAGCGCCACGGCGAACGGCGCAAGGCACGGCGCGGCAACGATGCCCATCGTCGCGCCGAGGAAAAACACGCCGATTTGTCCAGCTTGCGACGACATGCCCGCCGCGCGTTGCACGAGGGCTTGGGGCGGACGTATTTCAAACAACCCAAACATGCTGAGCGCCAGCGCGACCAGCAACACCGAAATGCCGAGCAACACCCATTTGCTCTGCAGCAATGCCCCGAACAATCCGCCCGTCAGGGCCGCCGCCACGCCGAGCACAGTGTAGCTCGCGACAATGCCGATGCAATACACCAGCGCGCCGGCCAACGCCTGGCCGCGCGTTCGTCCTTCGTGCGCGCCGAAATAGCTGACCGTGATCGCGATCATCGGATACACGCACGGCGTCAGGTTCAGCGCCAGCCCGCCCAGAAACACGACGACCAGCGCAACAAACAACCCGCGACTGTGGATCAATTCAGCAATCGAATTGTTGCTGCTCGCGGAAGGCGACGCGGGAAGCGCCCCGCCGAAAATTGCCGTGTGCATCGGATTTGTGGGTTGACCGACGCCCACGAGCTCGGTTTCGAGTGTGATGGGAATGGACTTGGGCGCGAGGCAGACCTGATCGTCGCACGCTTGATAACGCAGCACGCCTTTCAATGTGACCGGTCCAAGCGGCGCGTTGTTGTTCACCCGCGCGTTGGCGAAGATCACGATGCGGCCGGTGTACAGGGCGACAGGCTCGTCGGCCCACGAGACGGCGGTCTGCTTGCCTTTGGGATAGCTAATGGTGTCGACGGTGACTGCACCCGATGGCTCGAATGTCAGCACGGTGGGGATGAAATCGGGCGTGGACGCCGGGTTGGCATTGACGTGCCATGGCTCGCCGAGTTCGACGACGACCGCAATTTGAAATTCCGTGTTTGGAGAAAGCTTGTTGTACGAAAGGTACGGTTGGACGGAAATCTTCGGCGTGGGCGGCCCCGTCTGGCCACTGGCGACGGCGGTCGCGAGCCACAGCAATGACAGGAGTCGTCTCATTTGATTGGAGCCTGGTTGAAAATCGCTTCGAGTTCGCTCTCCAGAACGCTCTTCTCGGTGACGCCGACGTGGCTGCTGATGACATTGTGGCGCGGTTCGAGCACGAACATTGTCGGCAGCGCTTCGAGACCGCCGAAGCCCCGCACGACATCGGCGTCCGCCATCAGCACGGGGAAATTGACGTGGTTGGTTTCGACAAAGGCACGGGCCGCGTCCACGCCCTGGCTGTCCAGCGAAATGCCGATGACAGAGAACCCCTTTCTTTCGTACCGGTGCTGAAGTTCGATGAGGTCCGGAAGTTGTTTCTGTGAAGGCTTGTCCCAGGTTGTCCAGAAAAACACAATCAGCGCCTTGCCGTCGAAGTCGGATAGTTTGACGTCCTTACCTTTGGTGTCTTTGAGCTTGAATTGGGGCGCGGGCTTCGCGATGCGGGTTTCCGCAGCGGGTGGCTCACCCGTTGACCTCGGGCCCGCTACCAGCCACGCGGAAACCGTGACAACAACTGCGCATACCAAGACCTTCAGGTTTAATCTCATCGTGGTCGATCCAATTCGTAGTGGCTTCATACATAACACCCGCTCACCGACTTGACAACGTTCAACCCGCGGCCTAGGGTTCTCATCGCATGCAGTGGGGAGCGAAAGTTTTGACCATCCTGTTGGCAGTTCTGCTCACGGCGGGGCTGCCCATTGGCGCTGCCAGTTGCGGCTGGAACTTCGGTGGCTGCGCCGACAAATCGATGACCCAAAGTCCGAATTGTTGTGCGGGATTGGATTGCACCTGCCACCTGTCTGCGCCCAAACCGCCAGCGCCGCACCCTGATGATTCGGCGGTCACTGCTTCCGGCAAGATCGCAGTCGGTGACGGCGTTGCGCCGGCGGCCATGACGTTGGCCGTCAGTCCGGGCTCCCTGCCCCTAGTGGCGAGGAATTCGGTTTCGGCCACCCTCCGCGACGCGCCTTTGTACTCTCTCACCCACTCATTCCTGATTTGAGACTGGCTGCCACGCCCGTGGTGTGCCCAGAAACCCGCCCCGTCTCTTCGGGGCCATCTCCAATCAGCAATGGAACTGCACGAACTCACAGATTTTCAGGTCGTAGAACGAATTCAGTCGGGCGACGACGAAGCATTCGACGAATTGATGCGTCGCTATAAACGTCCCATCATCAACTTCATCTATCGCATGCTCGGGGACGCTGGTGACGCGGATGATGTCGCTCAGGAGGTATTTGTCCGCTTGCATCGGCACATCGGCGAGTACCTGCCTCGCACGAAGTTCTCGACATGGCTGTTCGCGCTGGCCCGCAACGCGGCGCTCGACCGCCTGCGCTGGCGCAAACGGCATCCGTCCGAGCCGCTGGATTCCGTGCCTGAACCAGTATCGATGTCGCGTGAGATCCAAACTCGCGAGATCGGCGAGCACATCGCAGCCGCGGTGGCGCAACTTCCCGAAGATCAGCGCACAGCCATCGTTCTGGCTGAGTATCACGGGATGAGTTACGCCGAGATGGCCGCGATCATGCGTTGCTCGGAGAAGTCGGTGGAGTCGCGGCTGTATCGTGCGAAGCAGACCTTGCGCGAACGCCTGCGCTTTCTCTTGGAGTGAAGACCGGACTGTCGCGCATTGACCACGATGTTCGATTTGCGGCAGGTGTGCGCGTCGAGTGAAGCGGTTCACAATTCCGTCACAATTCGCAGGCGCTTGTCACGGTGCGCGTTACAAAATCTTTACGTCGTCGCCGCAAGACTGGCATCGCGAATGTTAATGGTCTTGGCAACCGCGCGCGGGGGTGCGTGACGACCAAACGTCAGACTCTCACCAGCACCACCGCCAAAGGCCTGCCTAATCCCGTCGGAAGCTGAAGCCCTCGCTGGAAACAGCGAGGGTTTTCTGTCTGCGCGACGTATCAGTCTTTGATGAATGATGAACAATTGCGCGAATTGCTGAAGAAGTGGTGCGACATGGAGCCGAGCGCGAATTTCCAGGCGAACGTGCACCGACGAATCCGTTTGACGACACGAACACCACCCCCGCAATCGATCTGGTTGTGGCGACCGGCATTCGCCGTCGCGCTCCTCATCGGCGTCATTGTCGGTGCATGGACGGGACGTGGGAGCGCCGACCAACCGCGAGTTGAAATGCAATTCATGTCTGCCGGCACGCTGGCGGGCGGTTATGTACGGCTCGCAACGGAGGCGCGCCAATGAACCGGCTTTGGGTCGCACTCGCCACGGTCGTCGTTGTGGCAACGAGCGTGTCGTTCGGTCTGTCGCGCTGGATGGTGATGCACCAACCGACAGCGTCCAACCTGCATGATGTGGGTTGGCTAACGCGGGAGTTGAAGCTCAACGATAAGCAGTCCCGCGCGGTGACGGAACTGGAGACCGAATTCAAGAGGCAACTCGATGCGATGTGCGCGACCCATTGCGCGGCACGGTTTGCGTTGGGCGACGAATTGATAAAGGCCAACGTGGACGTTGAGAAGTGCGAGGCGTGTGTCGCGAAGATGAATGCCGCACAGGCTGAAGCCGAGCAAGCGACGCTGGCCCACATTCTGAAGGTGCGGGAGTTGTTGAGCGATGAGCAGGCCAAACTGTACTCGTCGCTCATCCACAAACAAGTTTGCACGATGCCAATGGGTGCGCCTTGAGGCTCGGAGGCGCAGGACGCAATTCCATGAAACTTTTGCTCTTCGGAACTCTTTGCATCGCGACGGCAACTTGGGCCGAACCGCAGGAGATCGCCTCGAGCCTGACGTTGGAGCAGGTGGTGGACGCAGCGCTGCATGACAACGCTCAACTGCGCGCCACGCGCGCCAAATGGGAAGCGACGCAAGAGCGTCCTGTCCAGGAGCGCACGCTGCCGAACCCGATGCTGTCGGTCAAAAGCGGAAACGCGGTCGATGACTTCAGCTTTCCTGAAACTCAGGAGACACGCGTGGAGGTTGAGCAATCGTTCCCGTGGTTCGGCAAGCTCGGTCTCAAAGGCAAGGTGGCGACCAAGGACGCCGAGGTCGTGCAGCGCGAATACGAAGCGGCGGCGCTGGATGTGATCATGGCGGCGAAAGAAGCGTACTTTGATCTCTATGCCGTGCAACGCGCGCTCTCGATCACCCGGTCGGAGGAAGATGTCGTGAGGCGGATGGAGACGATCGCCGAGGCAAAATACGGCACGGGCGAGGTGAGTCAGCAGGACGTGTTGAAGGCGCAAGCGGAGATCACGATGCTGCGCCAACGGTTGCTGGAACTCGAACAACGCGAGTCGACGCTCAAGGCGAAGCTGAATTTCCTGATGAACCAACCGGCGGATTCACCGCTGGGCCTGGCCGTGACCGCGCCGCCTACCGAAGTTGACCCAGACGCGGCGAAGCTCTTCGCGCTCGCCGAGAAGGCTAGACCCGAAATCAAGGGTGCGCAGGCGGAGATCGCCCGCAGCGAATACCAACGCGATCTGATGAAGAAGGAGTTTTTCCCGGATTACCGGCTGGGAGTGGAGTACGGCCACATGGATTCTGGGTTCACCGACTTCTCCAATTCCGAAAACGTGTTGATGGTGACCGTCGGGATTGATCTGCCAATCTGGCAATCGAAGTATCGCGCCGGCGTGCGCGAGGCCGAGAAAAAGATCGAGGCCAGCGAGGCGGCGTTGCAGGCGGCGCAACAACAAACGTCGTTCGATGTCCAAGACGCATCGTTCAAACTGCTGACCGCGCAGCGCACGCTGAACCTCTACACGAAGGAGTTGATCCCGCAGGCCGAGATGCGATTCCACGCCAGCGAGTCGGGCTATCGAACCGGCAAGGTGAACTTCATCGACCTGCTGGAGAGCGAGCGGTTTCTTTTGAATGCCCGCATCATGGCAGCGATGGCCGAAGGCAACGTCGGGATGCAGATGGCTCGTTTGGAGCGGGCGGTCGGGACCGGAGTGCCGAACATGGAGGTGAAGAAATGAGGTTACTGGTGGCACTTGCGTTGGTGTTGGCGGTCGTTAGTTGCTCCAAATCCTCCGGCCCGCCATCGCCGAAACGCTCCACTGAGCGTTACCACTGCCCGATGCATCCGACGGTCGTGTCCGACAAGCCCGGCAATTGTCCGATCTGCGCGATGAAATTGGTGCCGTTCGACGATGCCCAGGTCGTCGCCGAGCCGGCCCCCAAAATCATGTACCGCTCGACCATGAACCCCAACGAGGTCAGCGACAAGGCCGGCAAAGATTCGATGGGCATGGAGATGGTACCGTTTGAAGTGGGCGGCGCAACCAAATCGACAACGCCGGGACTCGCGACGGTTTCGATTTCCCCGGCCGCTCGCGAACGCATGGGGTTGACGGTCGGCACAATCGAGCGCCGTCCTCTGTCGCGCGCGGTGCGTACCTCGGCCAGCATTGTGGCTGACGAAACTCGACTTCATCACGTCACGGTCAAAGTCGAAGGCTGGATTGGTCAGCTGTTTGCTGCCGTGACTGGGCAAGAGGTCAAGCAGGGCGATCCGCTGCTGACATTGTACAGCCCCGAGTTGGTGTCGGCACAGGAGGAATACCTGCTGGCGTTGAAGGCCAAGGGCAGTCCGGGCGGCGAGTCGTTGCTGGCCGCAGCGCGACGACGGTTGGAGTTCTGGGATGTCACGGACAAGGAGATTCAGGATTTGGAGAAAGCCGGCCAAGCGCAAAAGTATCTCACGTTCTACTCTCACATGAACGGCGTGATGCTCGACCGTGCTGTGTTGCCCGGCCACAAAGTCATGCCCGATGAACCGTTGATGACCATTGCCGATCTTTCGGTCGTATGGGCGGACGCCGACATCTACGAATCTGACCTGCCGTACGTGAATGCCGGCATGCCGATGGAACTGACGCTCCCGTATTGGCCCGGGAAAGTTTTCAAAGGCAAAATCATTTTCGTTTCTCCGACGCTCGACAAGGAAACACGCACGCTCCGAGCGCGACTCGAAATCCCGAACCTCGAGTTGCTGTTGAAGCCCGGCATGTTTGGCGAAGCGCGACTGCAGTACGGACTCGGAGACAAACTGGCCATCCCTGCCTCCGCCGTCATGTTCAGCGCGCAACGCACGTATGCCTTCAAAGACGCCGGAGACGGGCGCTTGATCCCAACCGAAATCTCCATTGGCCCGCGCAGCGATGGCTACTTCGAATTGTTATCGGGCTTGAGCGAAGGCGACAAGGTTGTGACGAGCGCCAATTTCCTTGTCGACTCTGAGTCGTCGATGAAAGCGGCGCTCGAATCCATGGCCGGCCACCAGCACTGATGATTCGCAAACTCATCCAGTTCAGCGCGCACAACCGCTGGCTCGTTGTCATGTTGACTGCGGCGGCGGTGGCGTATGCGTTCTACACGATACGCAATATCCGACTCGACGCGATTCCCGATCTTAGCGACACGCAGGTCATCGTGTTCACGAAATGGGATCGCTCGCCGGACATCGTCGAGGACCAGGTGACGTATCCAATCATCACGGCACTGCTCGGTGCGCCGCGCGTCAAAGCAATTCGCGGCTTCAGCGATTTTGGGTTCAGCTACGTTTACGTGATTTTTCAGGACGGCACAGACCTGTACTGGGCGCGCAGTCGCGTCATCGAATATCTCTCGAAAATCTCCGGCAATCTTCCTCAAGGCGTAACGCCCGAACTCGGCCCTGACGCGACGGGCGTGGGCTGGGTGTTTCAATACGCGCTCGTGGACAAGAGCGGCAAGCACGACCTCGCCGAATTGCGCAGTTATCAGGACTGGGTGTTGCGCTACGCGCTGCAGAGTGTGCCCGGGGTGGCAGAGGTTGCGGCGTTCGGCGGATTTCAAAAACAGTATCAGGTCACCGTCGATCCTGCGAAGTTGCAGTCGTATGGCGTGGGCATCATGGACATCGCCGACGCCATCAAACGCAGCAACAACGAAGTCGGCGGCCGGCTCATCGAGTGGAACGGCAAGGAATTCATGGTGCGCGGACGCGGTTATGTGACAGCGACCGAAGACTTAGGCAAGGTGGTCGTCAAGGCGACGGAGCGCGGCACGCCCGTGTTGTTGCGCGACGTGGCAGAGATTGGCGTCGGGCCGCAGATTCGGCGCGGCGTCGGCGATCTCAACGGCGATGGCGACGTCGTGGGCGGCATCGTCGTGATGCGTCACGGCGAGAACGCGTTGAACGTCATCGAGCGCGTGAAGGCGAAGCTCGACGAGATGAAATCGTCACTGCCCGATGGCGTTGAGATCGTGACGACGTACGACCGTTCGGAGTTGATCCGCAAGTCCATCGAGAACCTGAAGCACGACCTGATACTGGAAATGATTATCGTCAGTGCGGTGATTCTGTTTTTCCTCTGGCACATCCCGTCGGCGATTGTGCCAATCATCACGATTCCCGTGTCGGTGGCGCTGGCGTTCATCCCGATGTATTTCATGGGCATCACCTCCAACATTATGTCACTGACAGGCATCGCGATTTCGATCGGCGTGCTCGTGGATGGCGCGATTGTCGAAGTCGAAAACGCCTACAAGAAACTCGAACACTGGCAGGAGGAAGGACGCAAAGGTGATTTCCACGCGATCCGACTCGAAGCGTTGATGGAAGTCGGGCCGTCGGTGTTTTTCTCGCTACTGGTGATCGCGGTGTCGTTTCTGCCGGTATTCACGCTCGTGGATCAAGAAGGCCGGCTGTTCAAACCGCTCGCGTACACAAAAACGCTGGCGATGGCGATTGCCGCGCTGCTGGCGGTCACGCTCGACCCGGCGGTGCGAATGCTGTTCACGCGCATGAAGCCCTTGAAGAACCGTTTGCTGAATGCGGTCATCGTTGGCCGGTATTATCCCGAGGAAAAACATCCGGTCAGCCGCGTCTTGTTTTGGCTGTACGAAAGGCCGTGCCGGCTCGTATTGCGTTGGCCGAAGACGGCCATCGCCCTCGCCGCTCTCATCGTCGCGACAACGGTGCCGGTATATCTGAAACTCGGCCACGAATTCATGCCGCCGCTCAACGAAGGCACATTGATGTACATGCCGACGACATTCCCCGGCATCTCCGTGACCGAAGCGATGCGGCTGATGGAAACGCAGGACAGGATTCTCCGGCAATTTCCCGAAGTCGCCAGCGTGCACGGCAAGGCGGGACGCGCCGACACGTCCACCGATCCCGCGCCGTTTTCAATGATGGAGACAGTCGTGCAACTGAGACCGAAAAGGGATTGGCGACCCGGCATGACGTGGGAAAAGCTCGTGGATGAAATGGATCGCGCGCTGCGGATTCCCGGTAGCGTCAACGCGTGGACGATGCCAATCAAAAATCGCGTCGACATGCTCTCCACCGGCATCCGCACGCCGGTCGGCATCAAAATTTTCGGCGCAAACCTCGACGAGATTCAACGCATCGGCGAACAGATCGAAGGAATCCTGCGCGACGTGCCCGGCACGCGGAGCATTTTCGCCGAGCGCGCCGCAGGCGGTTACTTCGTCGACATCGTGCCGAAACGCGAAGCGCTGGCGCGGTACGGGTTGACGATTGACGATCTGCACAACGTCGTCATGAGCGCCATCGGCGGCGAAGCGGTTTCGACGACCATCGAAGGTCGCGAGCGGTACACGATCAACGTTCGTTACCCGCGCGATTTGCGCGGCGACATTGACCAACTCGAGCGCGTGTTGGTTAAGACGACGATGGGACGACAAGTGCCGCTCGTCGAAGTCGCCGACATCAAGCTCGCCAGCGGCCCGGCGATGATCCGCGACGAGAACGGAATGCTCGCCGGTTACGTGTACGTCGACATCACCGGACGGGATGTCGGTGGTTACGTTGAGGAGGCAAAGCGCGCGGTGGCGTCGCAATTGAAACTGCCGACGGGTTACTCGATTGTGTGGAGCGGCCAGTACGAGAACATGCTGCGTGTGCGCGAGCGGCTGAAGATTGTGTTGCCGGTGACCGTCGCGCTGATCTTCATGCTGCTGTACTCGAACACGAAATCGGCGTTCAAGTCGCTGGTGGTGATGCTGGCCGTGCCGTTCTCGTTGGTCGGCGCGGTATGGTTGCTGTGGCTGCTCGACTACAATATCTCCATCGCGGTATGGGTCGGCATGATTGCGTTGATGGGGCTGGATGCGGAGACGGGCGTGTTTATGTTGCTGTTTCTCGATCTGTCGTATGACGAAGCGAAGCGCAACAGTCGGCTGCGATCGCTCGCCGAGTTGCACGACGCGATCGTTCACGGCGCGGTGAAACGGATTCGGCCGAAGTTGATGACGGTCGCCGCGGCGACGATGGGGTTGATGCCGATCATGTGGTCGGTCGGTAGCGGCGCGGACATGATGAAACGCATTGCCGCGCCGATGGTCGGCGGATTGGTCACGAGCTTTCTGATGGAATTACTGGTTTATCCTGCGATATACTTGCTTTGGAAATGGCACAACGAAGTCAAGCCGTCGCTCTCATCGTCGTGACGTTGCTGCTGGCCGGTTGCGGTCGTGGCGAGAATGTGTGCGCCGTGTGTCATCGCGACGAGTGCAAGGCGATGGCGTTTCGCATCACACTGGAAAGCGGCAAGACCATCGAGACCTGTTGCCCGCGCTGCGGGATTCATTACCTCGAGACGTCGAAACAGCAACCGCGCCGGCTGGAAGCGACGGATTTCGCCACGGGACGCTGGATCGAGGCTTCGACGGCGACGTTTGTATCCGACAGCGACGTGCGCGGCTGCGCGCCGATGGAAATGCGTCGCGACGCTCAAGGTTGTTGCATGATGAAGGAATACGACCGCTGTTTGCCGAGTTTGGTTGCGTTTGCGGATCGTGCTGCAGCGCTCGGATTTCAGAACGAGCACGGTGGGCAACTTTTTGTGTATGGCGAGATTTCAGCGAAAGCGGTAGCGACAAGGTCTAACTAACAAGACTGGAGGAAATACCATGAAGCGATGGCTGGCATTGAGTGTCGTAGCGGTAGTGGCGGTGGCGTTCGCATTGCGACCTGTTTGCGCTGAGGAAGGACAGAAGCAGGAGACTTCCAAAGAGATCACGGTTAAGGGCGAGATTCTTGACATGGCCTGTTATCTCGACCACGGCGCGCACGGAGAAAAACACGCGGGCTGCGCGGAAACCTGCATTGCCGGCGGGCTTCCCGTCGGCATCAAAGCTGAGGACGGCAAGACCTACCTGCTGGTCGGCGAGCACAAACCGCTCAACAAAGAACTCGCTGAGTACGCCGCTAAAACGGTTACTATCAAGGGCAAGCTCGTGAGCCGCGACGGCATCAGCATGATCGAGAATGCCGAGATCGTGAAGTGATCGAAGGACGCGATTGATGAGCGAACTGGAGCTGACGCTCCAGCATCTGAAGCAGCCCGAGTATGTTCACGTGCTGCTCAATCCGTTACCGCTCTACGGACTGGCGATGGGCGCACTCGCGTTGGTCGTCGCTCTGTTGATGCGCAGCAAACAGGCGCAAATCGTCGCGCTGGTTCTCATCATCGTTAGCTCGGGCTCGGCGTGGCCCGTCATCGAATACGGTGAGCGCGGCTACGATCGCGTCTATTCGATGTCCAATTCAGATGCGCAGCACTGGCTCCAGATCCATGCCCATCGCGCGAACCAATGCGAGTGGTTGTTTTACGTCACTGCTGCAGTCGCATTCGCCGCCAGCATCGCCCACTGGAAATTTACGCGCGCTGCCGTTCCGCTGGTCGGCGTGACATTGGCGCTGACCATCGGCACGGTCATCGCCGCAGGTTGGATTAGTCACGCGGGCGGACAGGTTCGTCACTCAGAATGGCGCGACTCACCGCCGGGCACGCCTGATCACGCGGACTGAGGTGCTCGTCCGGGCGCAAGTTTTTGGTTTGAAATGATCCATTGCTACCGCCATGATACCGCGAACCTCCTTTAAGCACCATGGAGCGCAAAATCAAGGTCGGCATCATCGGCTGCGGCGCAATCAGCGAACAATATTTCGACGGATTGAAGCCGTTTGGAATCATCGAGGTCGTTGCCTGCGCTGACATCGACCTCGAGCGTGCGCGACAGAGAGCGACGGAGTTTGGTGTCCCAAAAGCGTGCACCGTTGACGAATTGCTGCGCGACCGCGACGTCGAGATCGTGGTCAACCTCACCATTCCCGCTGCGCATGCCGAGATCAATCTTGCCGCGATCAACGCGGGCAAACATGTCTACTGTGAGAAACCGCTCGCGGCCACGCGCGACGACGGCTGCAAGACGCTTGCGGCCGCAAAGGCGAAGCGCGTTCGCGTCGGCTGTGCGCCCGACACATTTCTAGGTGGTGGCCTTCAAACATGCCGCAAGCTGATTGACGAGGGCGCGATTGGCGAGCCGATTGCGGCAGCGGCGTTCATGGCCGGGCACGGGCCCGAAGGCTGGCATGCGAACCCCGAGTTTTTCTACAAACCCGGCGGCGGACCGATGCATGATATGGGCCCCTATTATCTGACCGCGCTCGTCAACCTCGTGGGTCCGATCAAGAGCGTCGCCGCGTCGACGCGCATCACTTTTCCCGAGCGGCTCATCACGAGCCAGCCGTTCTTCGGCAAGAAAGTCAAAGTCGAAGTCCCGACGCATTACTCGGGTGCGATTGATTTTGCGAATGGCGCGGTGGGCACAGTTCTCATGAGCTTCGATGTCTGGGGGCATCACTTGCCGCGGGTTGAGATTCACGGAACCGAAGGATCGCTGAGCGTGCCGGATCCCAACAGGTTCGACGGTTCAGTGCTCGTTCGAAAAGCCAACGAGAAGGAATGGATCGAGATACCCTTGACGCACACTCCCGAAGTCGGCAGAGGAATCGGCGTGGCTGACATGGCGTATGGAATCATTAGCGGACGCCCGCACCGCGCCAACGGGGAACTCGCCTATCACGTTCTCGATGCGATGTGCAGTTTCGATGAAGCTGGGAAAGCGCGCCGCCACCTCGATCTCACCAGCACGTGCACACGGCCAAAGCCACTGCCCGTCGGCTTGCCACTCGGTCAGCTAGATCCTTGACGCAAAAAACGGGTTATGTTGTTTCTCTTCGCCGACGGTCGTCAGCGGTCCGTGGCCGGGACAAATCACAGTGTCATCGGGCAAAGTCAGGATCTGGTCCACGTTTGTACGAAGCGCGTCCTCGTAGGAAAACATCCCGCCACCCATTGAGCCAGCGAATATCGCGTCTCCGACGATGGCCAATCGTCGCGACAATCCCGATACGACGTACGTGACGCCGCCGCGCGAGTGGCCGTTCGTTAGTCGCGTTTCGACCTTCACAGCGCCAATTGCAAACTTGCGACCCGGCGCGAACGTTTCGGTGCCGGCGACCGGTTCGAGTTCGCAACTGAATGAGCGCGCCTTTGTCATCGCTTTGAGACGGTCGAGGTCGAAGACGTGATCGCCGTGGCTATGCGTCAACAGAATCAGGCCAATCGTCAAGCCGCGCTGTGTTGCGAGCTTCAACATCCCGTCGCAATCGGTTCCCGTGTCGAAAGCTGCGGCCTGCTTCGTCTGGGCATCAAACACGAGATATGAATTTACAGTCATGTCGGAGAACGGTGTGTTGAAGCAGGCCAAACCGGCAATAGGTCCGGCGTCGCATGGATACCAGGCATGTTTCGCACTGGCTACGAGCGCGTCGGGATCAAGTCTGAGCGCCGACGCGACGTTGCGCAATGCAGCCTCGTCGTCCGCGCGCTGAGGAAGCGAGACCTTCGTCTGCCCCAACCCGCGTTGGGCCTTGCCAAGGATGTCGAGGTAGTTGTCTTCGAGGGGGATTCTCATTTCGCCAATCCGAGTTGCTTGAAAAAGGCGTACGCGTCGTAGTAGTCGGCCTGAAACACAATCTTGTTGTCACTCAATCGTATCAGAGTCGCGCCGCGCACGGTAAACGTCTTACCCGTCGCCTTCGTACCGTCCGACCAATCGCCCGTGTTGGTGCCGCTGAACGTCCACTGAAACGCCACGGCGTCATTGCCGACGATTGGCGCCGCATCGCGTTTCCACTCGGCGTCGGGAACGGCCTGCAGGAACGCCTCGACGACGTTCTTCTGTGCGTTGGCCTTGCCGTGCTGCGACGCGCCAACGGAAGCATCGTAGTACTCAATGTTCTCATCGAAGAACGCGGCGGCGCGTGCCGCGTCGTGCGCGTTCCACGCCGCCATGTAATCATCGACGAGGTTGACGATGTTATCGGAACGACGGGCCGATTGCGTACTCGCGCAGCCTTGATTGAGAGTCGCGACAGCGAAAGTCAACGCAGCAAAGAGGAGCCGAGCGCACAGCGGTTTCATGACAACCTCCCGGTTGATTGCGGTGACATCGATCTGAATGCCGAAGAGGGTATTCGATTGAAGGCGACAACGCAATCCTGTCCGATTTGATGGCTTGCCAGACTGTCGAGTCATGGCATAATAGGACGCTGACGATTTGGAGGCCGATGTAGCTCAGCCGGTAGAGCAACGGTTTCGTAAACCGTAGGTCGTCGGTTCGATCCCGACCATCGGCTCCAACCT
>Ga0335085_10005106_pt1 | contig 21345 bp, 20 predicted proteins | sample Lox_Sample_45_FD_206712 | JGI IMG/M metagenome (GOLD analysis project Ga0335085, IMG submission 206712) | Soil microbial communities from Loxahatchee National Wildlife Refuge, Florida, United States - Lox_Sample_4.5 | ecosystem: Environmental > Terrestrial > Soil > Wetlands | place: USA...
CCGGCCCTTACCACCCCGTCATGAGGAACTAACCGAAACTAAAATTGACTAAATCATCCTGGATGAGCCATGCTCGTCTACCTGCATAGTCCGTCATAATGTGCTGCAAGCGCCTTTGTGGCACCGGCCATGGTGAGCCGTGCCTACTCAGGTGTAGTTTCGCTGGCGGAGCCACATGGGACAGCTGCGGAGGAACACATGAGCATCCTGGGTACCAGGGTGATACGGACAGAGGACCCGCGCCTGCTGACAGCGGGCGGCGTCTACGTCGATGACCTGCGGACACCGGAACTTGACGGGGCGGCGCGGCTGACGTTCGTGCGCAGCCCGGTCGCGCACGCGCGGATCACCGGCATCGACACGAGCGCGGCCGTCAGCGAGCCGGGCGTCGTCGCGGTGCTGACCGTCCAGGACATGACCGACCTGGCGCCGCCTCCGCCTGACGACGGCTCAGGAGGCGGCGGTGGCGAGGCCCCGATGCCGCTCGGCGGCCCGTGGGCCGAGCCGCTGCTGGCGGTGGACACGGTGCGGTTCGTCGGCGAGCCGGTCGCGGTGGTCATCACCGACGGCCGCTACCAGGGCGAGGACGCCGCCGACCTGGTCACGGTGGACTACGATCCGCTGCCCGTGGTGATAGGGCCCGATGCCGCGCTCACCAGCGAGTCACTGCTGTTCCCCGCGGCCGGGAGCAATGTCCCGGTCACCAAGGAAGCGCCTGCCGACGACGCCCCGTTCGACGGCTGCGAGGTCGTCATCGAGCAGGAAATCGTCAACCAGCGGCTCGCCTGCATGCCGATGGAGGGGCGCGCGACCGCGGCCACCTTCGAGAACGGCAAGCTGACCGTCTGGCACAGCTCGCAGAACGCGCAGCTGTGCCGCCTCATCCTGTGCATGGCCCTGGGCATGGCCCCGGAGCAGATCCGCGTCGTCGTGCCCGACGTAGGCGGCGGCTTCGGCGCCAAGGTCGGCATCGACCGGGACGCGATCATCGTCGCCTGGGCGGCCAGGAAGACCGGCCGCGCGCTGCGCTGGGCCGAGACCCGCAGCGAGAACCTGGTCGGCATGACGCAGGGCCGCGCGCAGCTGCACCACATCAAGATCGGCGGCAACCGGGACGGGAAGATCCTGGCCTACCGGATCGGCGTCATCCAGGACAGCGGCGCCTACTCGCGGATGGGCGGGTTCCTGCCCATGCTGACCTGCCTGATGTCGCCCGGCGTCTACGACATCCCCGCGGTTCAGGCCGGCTACCGGGCGGTGGTCACCAACTCGACGCCGATCAGCGCCTACCGCGGCGCCGGCCGGCCGGAGGCGGCGGCCACGATCGAGCGGGCGGTCGACCTGTTCGCCGCCGAGATCGGCATGGACCCGGCCGAGGTCAGGCGGCGCAACTTCATCGCGCCGGACAAGTTCCCGTTCGCGACCAAGACCGGCGCCCTGTACGACAGCGGCCGCTACGAGGAGGCCCTGGACAAGGTCCTGGCCGGGGCCGGCTACCCCGAGCTGCGCAAGGAGCAGGAGCGCAGGCGGGCTAACGGCGACGTCCGGCAGCTCGGCATCGGCATCTCCACCTACGTGGAGATCACCGCGGCGGACGCTGCCGCCGGGGAGACCGCGAAGCTCGAGGTCTCGGACGACGGCACCGCCACCGTCTTCACCGGCAGCTCCCCGCACGGCCAGGGGCACTACACCGCCTGGGCCATGCTCGTGCAGGAGGAGCTGGGCATCCCGATGGACAAGGTCACCGTCGTCCACGGCGACACCGACCTGGTACCGGTCGGCGTCGGCACCTATGCCTCCCGTTCCCTGCAGCTCGGCGGGTCCGCGGTGTACAAGGCGGCGGTCGAGGTCAAGGACGAGGCCCGCCGCCAGGCCGCGGACATGCTCGAGGCCGCCGAGGCCGACGTGGTCCTGGACACCGCGACCGGCCAGTGGCAGGTCCGCGGCGACCCGGACACCTCGCTGTCCTGGGGGCAGGTCGCGGGCCACACCAGCGGCGGCAGCCTCATCGCGGACGTGAGCTTCACCGCGGACCTGCCCACGTTCCCGTTCGGCGCGCACGTCTCCGTGGTCGAGGTGGACACCGAGACCGGGAAGGTGACGCTGCTGCGGCACGTCACCGTCGACGACGCCGGGCCGGTGCTCAACCCGGTGCTCGCCGAGGGGCAGCGGCACGGCGGCATCGCCCAGGGCGCGGCCCAGGCGCTGCTCGAGGAGGTGCTCTACGACGCGGACGGCAACCCGCTGACCTCCACGCTGGCCGACTACGCGGCCATCACCGCGGCCGAGCTGCCCAGCTACGAGCTGATCGCCAGCGAGACGCCGACCACCGTGAACCCGCTCGGCGTCAAGGGCATCGGCGAGGCGGGCACCATCGGCGCGACGCCGGCCATCCAGAACGCGGTCATCGACGCCGTTGCCCACCTCGGCGTGCGGCACATCGACATGCCGACCACCCCGCAGCGGGTGTGGACGGCCATCAACGAGGCACAGAAGGCGAGTAACCAGTGAAGGTTGACCTGACCGTCAACGGCAAGGACGTCACCGCCGACGTCGAGGACCGCATGCTGCTCGTGCACTTCCTGCGCGACGTGGCCAACCTCACCGCGACCAACGTCGGCTGCGACACCACCTCCTGCGGGGCCTGCACCGTGCTGCTCGACGGGGAGTCCGTCAAGTCCTGCACGGTGCTGGCCGCCCAGGCCAGCGGGCACGAGGTCACTACGCTGGAGGGGCTGGCCAGCGACGGCGAGATGCACCCGGTCCAGCGCGCGTTCCATCAGGAGCACGGCCTCCAGTGCGGCTTCTGCACCCCCGGTATGGTGATGGCGATCGTCTCGATGCTCAAGGAGAACCCGCACCCGACCGAGGAGCAGGTGCGGCAGGGCCTGGAAGGCAACCTGTGCCGGTGCACCGGCTATCACAACATCGTCCGGGCGGCGCTGGCGGCCGCGGACGAGGAGAAGGTGACCGCATGATCCCGGTGGCATTCACCTACAAGCGGGCGGGCTCGGTCTCCGAAGCCCTGGAACTGGCCGCCGAGCACGGCGACGACGCGAAGTTCCTGGCCGGCGGGCACTCGCTGCTGCCGCTGATGAAGCTGCGCCTGGCCGCCCCCGAGGTGATCATCGACCTGACCGGTCTTCGTGACCTGTCCTACGTCACCGACCAGGGCTCCCACATCGCGATCGGCGCGCTGACCAGGCACCACGACGTCGAGCACTCCGACGTCCTGCGCCGCGAGGTGCCGCTGCTCGCCCACGCGGCCAGCCAGGTCGGCGACCCGCAGATCCGGCACCGCGGCACGATCGGCGGCTCGATCGCGCACGCCGACCCCGCCTCGGACCTGCCCGCCACGCTGCTCACGCTGGACGCCACGCTGGTCGCGCAGGGCTCGGACGGCTCGCGGGAGATCCCGGTCGGGGAGTTCTTCCAGAGCCTGTTCGAGACCGCGCTCGAGCCGGACGAGATGCTCACCGAGATCCGGGTACCCAAGCCCGCGGCGGCCGGAGCCTGGTCGTTCCAGAAGTTCACCCAGCGGGCGATCGACTGGGCCATCGTCGGCTGCGCGGTCCAGGACGGCCGGATCGGCCTGGTCAACATGGGCGGGACGCCCCTGCGGGCGACCGCGGCGGAAGCCGCCCTGTCGGACGGCGCCGCGCCGGCCGACGCGGCCGCGCACGCCGCCGAGGGCACCAGTGCCGCCGACGACATCCGCGCCACCCGGGCCTACCGCGAGCACCTGGCCCGGGTTCTGGTCTCCCGCGCGCTCACCGAGGCACGTTCACGCGTGTGATCGAGCCAGTGTGATCGAGGCTGTCGTCTTCGACCTGGACGGGGTCCTGATCGACTCCGAGCCGGTCTGGGAGCAGGTCCGCCGCGGGCTGGTCACAGAACGCGGCGGACACTGGGCCACCGACGCCCAGCGGCGGCTCATGGGCATGAGCACGCCGGAGTGGGCCAGGTACCTCAGCGAGGACCTCGGCGTCGGCCTGCCGCCCGGCGAGGTGGCGGCGCTCGTCACCGAGCGGATGGTCGCCCGCTACCGCGAGCACATCCCGCTCCTGCCCGGCGCGGCCGGCGCGGTGCGGCGGCTCGCCGCCCGCTGGCCGCTGGGGCTGGCCAGCTCGGCCCCGGCCGTGCTGATCGAGACCGTGCTCCAGGCGGCGGGCCTGCGACCGGACTTCCAGGTCACGATGTCCACCGAGCAGGTCCCGCGCGGCAAGCCAGCCCCGGATATCTACCTGGCTGTGGCCGGCCGCCTCGGTGTCGAGCCGTCTGACGCTGCGGCCGTCGAGGATTCCTCCAACGGCCTGCGCTCGGCCGCCGCCGCAGGCCTGCACGTCATCGCCATCCCGCGCCCCGAGTTCCCGCCCGACCCCGACGCCCTCGCCCAGGTCAGCCTGGTCCTGCCCGGCCTGGACGGGCTCACCCCGGACGCCGTCGCGGCGCTGGGCTGAGGGGCCGTCACAGCTTGCGCAGGAACTCGGGGACCCGCCCGGCGGTGTAGTCGTAGTACCGCGCCCACCGGGGCTCGATCGTGATGCGCGCCATCTGCTTGTACAGCGACCGCACCTGCGACTCGAACTGGCCGTTCTGGTCGGCCGGGATGCCCTTGGCTACCGCCGCGAGGTATTCCCCGGGCACGCCGTCCACGATGTCGATCGTCGCCACGCCCCGCACGCACAGCGCCTTGCTCGCGGCCGCGTTGTCGTTGTCGATGGTCAGCGCGACGTGCGGCCGGGCCGACAGGGCGGCGACCTTCGGCGCGATGGTGGCCGTGCAGACGACGATCCGGCCGTCGCGCCACAGGAACCCGACCGGGATCACCCGCGGAAAGCCGTCAGGACCGGTGTAACCCAGCTGGGCCAGCGGCTGTCGTTCGAGCAGCTGCACCGCGCCGGGGTGGCCGAGGTCCGCGACGGCCCGGTCCCCGCCCACCACGCGGGCCAGCTTGCCCAGGGCGGCCTCCCAGCCGGGACCGACGTTCCTGGCCACGCCGGGCAGGGCGGCCGCGAGCTCCCCGAGCCGTTCGTGGACCAGGGTGAGCGCGGTCTCGCCGTCCGGGGCCTCACGCAGCGTGACCGTTAGCAGCGTGTCGAACGCCGCCCCGGCTCGCCGCTGCGGTCCGACGAAACCCCAGCGGCACACGATGCGCTCGCCCGGGATCAGCTCGGCCAGCTCGCCGTCGAAGCCGCCGGCCGCGGTACCGGAGGGATCGGCCTGCCAGATCCGGACGTGGCCGCCGGGCCGTTCGTCCACCTCGGCCCGGGTGACCGCGTAGCCTCGCGGGGCCAGCCACCGGGCCAGCTGCTCAGGGTCGAGCCACGCCCGGTAGACCTGCTCGGGTGAGGCCGGGATCGTGCGTTCCAGGCGAACGGCGGGCTGCCCGGTCACGGTCATCGTTGCTCCTTCTCGTCGGGTGTAACGGTATCGCCGGGCCATGTCGCCGGCCATGCCCGGGCCGGGCGGACAATGGAGGGGTGCGCAGGGCACTGAGGAATACCGGCCGGTGGTTCTGGTCGCCGCGCCGGCTCATGCTGCTCTGCGGAGCCTGGCTCATCCTCGCGTTCCCCGCCCCGAACCTGGAGTTCCTGGCCTGGTTCGGCCTGGTCCCCGGGCTGGTGCTGATCGTCAGGTCGCCCACCGCGCGGGAAGGCGGGATGCGCGCCTGGTGGCTCGGCGCCGGGTACCTGATCGCCGCGCTGTACTGGATGGCCCCGGAGATCGGCCCCGCGGTGCTGCTGGTCGGCGCGGTAATGGGTGCCCTGTGGGTGCCGTTCGGAGTGGCCGCGCAGAAGCTGCTCCGGCCACCGGTGACCTGGCCGCGGGCGCTGGCCGCGCTGGTCGTGGTGCCGAGTTGCTGGCTGCTCACCGAGTGGCTGCGGTCCTGGCAGGCGCTTGGCGGCCCGTGGGCCGTGTTCGGCGTCAGCCAGTGGCAGCATCCGGCCGTGCTGGCGCTCGCCGCGGTCGGCGGCGTCTGGCTGATCAGCTTCGCGCTGGTGCTGGCGAACGTGGCGATCGTGCTCGTCATCGTGTCCCTGCCGCGGGCGCTGCCCGGCGCTGCCCGGCTGCCCGGCGCCGCCCCGCGGCCCTGGCTCGCTGCCCTCGGCGTTATCGCGGCCGTCGCCAGCGTCGGCGCCGGGCCGCTGGCGTTCGCGCTCACCCCCGCCAGCCCCGCCGTCCGGCAGGTCACGGTGGCCATGGTGCAGGCCGGCCTGATCAGCGACTCGAATCTGCGCGTGCACGCCTCGCAGGCCCTGACGGCCGAACTGAGCCGGGGCGGCACCCTGGGCGGCGTGCGGCCGGACCTGATTGTCTGGGGTGAGAGCAGCATCCCGGTCGACCTGACGCTGCCCGGCAATCGCGGCGAGCTTGTCCAGCTGGAGCATCTGGCCGCCCAGGACGGGGCCGACCTCCTGGTCAGCCAGGACGCCTCTCCGCCCGGCAAGGGCCACGAGAAGTGGGCCGTCCTGGTCGGCGCTTCCGGGATCAAGGGCATCTACGTCAAGACGCGGCTAGTGCCGTTCGGCGAGTACATCCCGTTCCGGCAGCAGCTCGGCTGGCTCACCAAGATCAGCAAGGCGGCGGCGTCCAACATGATCCCCGGCACCGGGGCCCACGTCATGGAGGCGACCGACCGGCAAGGCCGTCCCCTGCCGATCGGGGTACTTGTCTGCTTCGAGTCGGCTTTCCCCGACATGGCCCGCGTCGACGCCGACAAGGGTGCGCAGCTGATCGTCTACCAGTCGTCGACGTCCACTTTCCAGGGCACCTGGGGACCTGACCAGCACGCCTCGCTCGCCGCGGTGCGCGCGGCCGAGACCGGGCGGCCCGCCGTACAGTCCGCGCTCACCGGGGTCACGGTGGCATTTGATGCCCGGGGCCGGCTGCTGGCCTGGATGGGGCAGTCCTCGCACGGAGTGGTCAGCGCCCGGCTCGGCCTGCCCGCCGCCTCGGCACGGACGGTTTACGACCGTTTCGGCGACTACGTTCCGTGGTCAGCGCTGGCCATCGTGGTCCTGGCTGCACTGGTCATGTTTGCGAATTCACGCGGTTTTCCTGGCCGAAGTGCTGGCGCGGGGAAGGGCCATGAGGCACAATATGTAGCTGGGCAGTCCGTGCCACGGTAGCGAGGCCGCTGGGGAAGGCGAACCTCGTCTATAAGGAGGCACGGTGTCCGCGCACGCGCAAGGTGTTCTTTACGTTCATTCAGCGCCCCCGGCGCTGTGCCCGCACATCGAGTGGGCCGTTGCCGGAATCATGGGGGCGCCTGTCAGTATGCCGTGGGGTGGCCAGCCGGCCGCCCCGGGTGCGCTGCGGGCCGAGCTCGCCTGGCAGGCCCAGCCCGGCACGGCGGGAGCGATCGCGTCCGCCCTGGCCGGCTGGAACCGCCTGCGGTTCGAGGTGACCGAGGACAGCTCGCCCGGCTGCGACGGCGTGCGTCACTGCTACACGCCCGACCTCGGCCTGTTCACCGCGGTGACCGGCGCGAACGGGGACATCATGGTCTCCGAGGACCGGCTCAGGTCGGTCATGCTGCTGGCCTCCCGCGGAGCCGGCGGCCGGTCGCTGGAGGACGAGATCGGCCGGCTCCTGGGCACCGCCTGGGACAACGAGCTCGAGCCGTTCCGCCGTGCCGCCGACGGCGCCCCCGTCCGCTGGCTCAACGCCACCGGCTGAGGCGCGCTCCGTAGATCACACCCGTTCGCTTGATGTCCTGTCTTCAGGATTCGGGATCATGCGCGGGGCGGCAGGCTACTGGCCCGCGGAATCCTCGCGATCTGGGGAGGCGTTCCCCAGATCTCCGCTTACCAGCTAGTCGGGACGGGCATGCCCTCGCTGTAGCCGGACGCGCTCTGCAGCCCGACCACGGCGCGCTCGCCGAACTCGGCCAGGTCCCGCGCGCCCGCGTAGGTGCACGAGGAGCGCACCCCGGCCACGATCATGTCGATGAGGTCCTCCACGCCGGGGCGGACCGGATCCAGGTACATCCGGGCCGAGGAGATCCCCTCCTCGAACAGTTCCTTGCGGGCCCGCTCGAACGCGGAGTCGCTGGCCGAGCGGAGCCGGACCGCCCGCGCCGACGCCATGCCGAAGCTCTCCTTGTACAGCCGCCCCTCTGGCGACCGGAACGTGTCGCCGGGGGATTCGTAGGTGCCGGCGAACCACGACCCGATCATCACGTTGGACGCGCCCGCGGCCAGCGCCAGCGCCACGTCCCGGGGATGCCGGACCCCGCCGTCGGCCCAGACCGAGGCGCCGAGCCGCCGGGCCTCGGCGGCGCACTCGAGCACGGCCGAGAACTGCGGCCGCCCCACCCCGGTCATCATCCGCGTGGTGCACATTGCGCCCGGCCCGACGCCGACCTTGACGATGTCCGCTCCGGCCGACACCAGGTCGTCCACCCCGGCCGCGGTCACCACGTTGCCCGCCACCACCGGCACCGACGGGTCGAGCCCGCGCACCGCCTGCAGCGCGCTGATCATCTTCTCCTGGTGCCCGTGCGCGGTGTCCACCACGAGCACGTCGGCGCCCGCGTCGAGCAGCAGCTTGGCCCGGGCCGCCACGTCGCCGTTGACCCCGATGGCCACCCCGACCCGCAGCCGTCCTGACGCGTCGACGGCGGGGGAGTACAGCGTCGCGCGCAGCGCCCCGGTTCTGGTCATGATGCCGAGGCAGCGGCCGGCGCTGTCCACCACCGGCGCCAGCCGGTGCCGCCCGTCGTGCAGCATGGAGAACGCCTGCTCCGGCGGCGTCCCCGCCGGCAGCGTGAACGGGTCGGCCGACATCACGTGGCTCAGCTGCGTGAACCGGTCCACGCCCAGGCAGTCGGCCTCGGTGACCACCCCGACGGGCTGTCCCGCGGATACCACCACGACGGCGCCGTGTGCCCGCTTGGGCAGCAGGCTGAGCGCGTCGCCCGCGGTGTCGGAGGGCGCCAGCGTCAGCGCGGTCTCCACCACCAGGTCCCTGGACTTGACCCAGGCGATCACGTCCGCCACGACATCGGCCGGGATGTCCTGCGGCAGGATCGCGACGCCGCCCCGGCGCGCGACCGTCTCCGCCATCCGCCGCCCCGAGACCGCCGTCATGTTGGCCGTCACGATCGGGATGGTGGCCCCGCTGCCGTCGGTGGTGGACAGGTCGACGTCCAGCCGCGAGCCGAGGGCCGACCGGCCCGGCACCATGAAGACGTCGCTGTAGGTCAGGTCGTACCCGGGTACTGCCTCGTTGAGAAATCGCACGTAGAGATTCTTCCCGAACGACCGGGGTGCTACCGCCCGCGTCGCCAGAACGCGGCCCAGCGGACTCGGTGTGCCCCTGGTTACTCTCTTCGGTACCTAGGGGCACACGCAGCCATCCGGACGCGGGCAGCAGCGGGATCGGCGTACCGCTGGTCACTTCACCACCACAGGCCCCAGCAACGTCACCGCTGTGCGCATGGTTGCCACAACGCGCACGTCCTAGGGTAGACATTGCGGCAACCACCACACAGTGGCGGAGGGCCGAAGGGCGGGTGGTGGTGGCACTGTTACGCGAGGGGCTGCCAAGCCACAAGGACACAGCGAGTGAACAGCTTCCATTCTCAGCCGGCGCGTCAGTCACCCGGACTGATGTGAGATCTAGACAGCATCAGTCTTACGTAGCCTGTGTGCCACCGACCCCGCGCCACGCCCGCGGTCCCGACCCTGTGGGTCCCGGAAGTCGCACCTGCCCCATCCGTTACAGGGTGACGAGGCCGCCGTCGATGCGGAGGGTCTGGCCGGTGATCATGGCGGCGTCGTCCGAGGCCAGGAAGACGACCGCGCCGGCCATGTCGCCCGGCTCGACGCTCCGCTTGACCGCCTGCGCCAGCCGGACCTCGGTAAAGTGCTCCTCGGGGTTGCCTTCCTCGGCGCCCGGGCTCCTGGTCAGGCCGGGCGCGATGGCGTTCACGGTGATGCCGCTGGCCCCCAGCTCGACCGCCAGCGCCCGGGTGAAGCCGACGACGGCGCCCTTGCTCGCGATGTAGGGGACGAACCCGGCTCCCGGCGGCTTCCACATCGTGTTGGAGGCCACGTTGACGATGCGGCCGAAGCCGCGCTCGGTCATGCCGGGCACGAACGCGGCGCACAGCTGGAAGGCGGCCTCGACGTTGACCGCCTGGATCCGCCGCCAGGTGTCCAGGTCGACCTCGGCGAACGGCCGGAACAGCATCAGGCCCGCGCAGTTGACCAGCACGTCGCACCGGCCGTAGCGGTCACCCACGGCCCCCACCAGCTGGTCCACACCCGCAGCCGAGCTCAGGTCGCAGGGAACCGAGAGCGCGTCGCCGCCCCCGTTCGTTATCTGCTTTGCCGTCTCCTCGGCCGGGCGCACGTCGCCCAGCGCCATCGCGTGCCCGGCCTCGGCCAGCCGCAGCGCGATCGCCTGGCCGATCCCGCGCGCCGCCCCCGTGACGACGGCCACGCGCCCGGCCCCGGCGTTCACCCGGGCATCGCTCATACGGTCAGGCCGAACGCGGCGAACATGATGTCCGCGATCCGGTCGGCCATCTCGTCCTCCGGTAGCTGAACCTCGGCGCTGATCAGGTAGTTCACCCGTTCGAGCATCATCAGGCAGGCCACCGCGGTGAGCTCGGCGCGATCCTGCTGCTTGCCGGCCGCCTGGGCGGCGGCGGTCATCCCGGTGGTCATCGCCTCGGCGATGCTGAAGAACAGCCGCAGCCCGTCGCCGAAGACCTCCTCGGGCACCAGGTCGGCCTGGCTGAGGATGCGGATCACGGTGGCGTGGGCCGCGTAGGCACGGAAGAACTTGCGGACCCACTGGCGCAGCACGGTGAGGCCGGTCCCGTCGCTGGTGACCACCGGGAAGTCGCCGGCCACGATCTCCATGTCGTGCAAGGCGTCCTTCAGCAGCGCCTTGAACAGGTCTTCCTTGTTGGAGAAGTAGAGGTAGAACGTCCCGTGCGAGATGCCCGCCCGGCGCACCACGTCGTCCACGCGGACGCCGTGGAAGCCCCGGCTCTCGAATTCGACCATGCCCGCCTCAAGCAGGCGGCGTACGGTTTCGCGGCCCTGGGCGCGCAGCTCGCGGTCCTGGGCCGGCGTACCGCCGCCCAGGGACGGCCGGGCGGGCTGTTTCTTCGGTGGCCGCCCGGCCCCGCGCGACGCGGCGTTGGCGGGGCCACGGCTTGCCTCCTGGTCCATAGCAAGAGAGTAGCCTTCTCTGCCCGTACCGCCGCGCATTCGGTCAATGCCGCGTCCCTGCTACCCTTCCAGCGGTGAGCAGCCAGGCCCCCGCCGGCTCAGCGACCGCCCCCCGTGCGGCTGACGGGACGGCCGCCAGGCCCGGTCGGCTGCGTGCGCTGTGGGGCCGCCACCGCGTCCGGGTGGGCGTGCTGACCGCGCTGGCCGCCGCCGCGTACTGCACCGAGTCGCTTGAGCTGTTCCGGCGGTTCCTGGCCAGCACGTTCGACCTGGTCATCTTCGACCAGGGGATCAGCGGTTACGCGCACCTGGCGGCGCCGGTCTCGCTCGCGCGCGGCATCTCTGACGGCCAGGGCGCGCATTTCATGCTGCTGGCCGACCACTGGTCGCCGGCGCTGGCGCTGCTGGCCCCGCTGTACTGGATCCATGACGGCCCCGTCACCCTGCTGCTCGCCCAGGGCGTGCTGTTCGCGCTGGCCATACCGCCGCTGTGGGCTTACACCCGGCGTCGGCTCGGCTCCGGGGCGGCGTATTTCGTCTGCGTGGCCTACGCGCTGTCGCTGCCCGTCATGGCGGCGGTCGTGTTCGATTTCCACGAGGTCGCGTTCGTCCCGGTGCTGACCGCCGTGATGGTGGAGCGAGCCGACGCGGGGAAGCGCTGGCCCACGATCGCCGCCGCGGCCGCGCTGCTGCTGGTCAAGGAGGACATGGGCCTGCTCGTCGCGGGCTTCGGCGGCTACCTGCTGCTGACCCGCCGCCGCGAGTGGGTCTGGACCGGCCTGGGCTTCGCGGTCGGCGGGGTCGCGGCGACCTGGGTCGCCACCCGCGTGCTGATACCCGCGTTCGGCGGTTCGGCCACTTTCTACTGGGCTTACGGGCAGTTCGGGCCCACGCTCGGCAGCGCCGTGCTCGACGTCATCACCCACCCGCTGCACGCGCTGCACGTCTTCGTCACCCCGTGGGTCAAGGCCCGGACGATGATCGGGCTGCTAGCGACGTTCGGCTTCCTGCCGCTCGCCTCGCCCATGGTGGTCGCGGTGCTGCCGCTGCTCGCCGAGCGGATGCTCGCCTCCGGCTATCCGCTGTGGTGGCAGGCCAAATTCCAGTACGACGCGTTCCTGGTGATGATGCTGGCCTGCGCCGCGGTCGACGGCGCGGCGCGGCTCCAGAAGCACTGGCCGGCCCGCTGGGACCGCTGGCTCACCTATCCGTTCCGCCGTCCCGCCTGGCTGAGACGGGACGGCGCGCCCTACACCCTCGCCACCTTGTGGGCCGCCGCCGTCTGCGCCGCCGCCCTGGTCTACCTGCCGTCGTCGCCGCTCGGGTCGCTGCTGCACCCGAACTTCTACGGGGTCAACGCGCGGATGCGGGCGGCCGCGGCGGCCGTCGCGCACGTGCCGCCCGGGGCCGAGGTGGAGGCGTCCAATAACATCGGCCCGCGACTGTCAGGACGGGACACGGTGCTGCTGCTCGACGGCACGCCCCGGTGGGCGCCCTGGGTGGTGGGGGACACCATCGGGCTCGACTTCCCGTTCTGCACGCCCAGGCAGCAGGCCCAGGAGGTGGCCTACCTGCGGGCGCACGGGTACGCGCAGGTGTTCGCCGACGACGGCTACGTGGTGCTGCACCGCCCGGCCGACACGCGTACCGCGCAGGCCCTCGCCCATCCGCTCCCCGCGGACCGCCTGCATACGGACATCTGCTACTGATGGCGACGTGATGGCGACGTGTAGCCACGTGATGGCGACGTGATGGCGGGGCCGCAGGTGCTGAGCCAGCGCGCGGTCAACCGTGCGCTGCTCGCCCGCCAGCTGCTGCTCGACCGGCCGCGCCTGCCCGGCGCCGGGCCCGAGCGGGCCGCCCAGGTCATCGGGACCATCGAGCACCTGGTCGGGCTCCAGGCCCAGGCGCCGTTCCCGCCCTACTTCGGCCTGAACTCGCGGCTGGACGGCTTCCGCCCCGACGACCTCGCCGCCCTGCTCACTGACCGGAGTGTGGTCAGGATCGCGCTGATGCGCGGCACCATCCACCTGGTGTCCGCCCGCGACTGCCTGCCGCTGCGGCGGCTGGTGCAGCCGGTGCTCGAGGGCGGCCTGCGCGGCGTGTTCGGCAAGCAGTTGACCGGGGTCGAACCGGCGGCGCTGGCCGCCGCGGGCCGGAGCCTGGTCGAGGCCGAGCCGATGACGTTCAGCCAGCTCGGCCAGGCGCTGGCGGAACGCTGGCCGGATAACCCGCCTACGGCCCTGGCCCAGGCGGTACGCGCGTTCGTCCCGCTGGTGCAGCTGCCGCCGCGGGCCGTCTGGGGCCGGGCCGGGCAGTCCGTGCACACCTCGGCCGAGCACTGGCTCGGCCAGCCAGGCCCGGCCCGGGCCAGCACGGCCCGGGCCAGCACGGCGGAGCTCGCCCGGCTGGTCACCAGGTACCTGGGCGCGTTCGGCCCGGCGACCGTGCGGGACGTACAGGCCTGGTCCGGGCTGACCGGGCTGAAGGCGGTGCTCGAGCAGCTCAGGCCCGCCGTGGTCACCTTCCGCGACGAACAGGGTGCCGAACTGTTCGACCTCCCCACGGCGCCCCGTCCGGGCGAGGACGCGCCCGCGCCGCCCCGGCTGGTCGCCGAGTTCGACAACCTCATCCTGTCCCACGCCGAACGATCCCGGGTGATCGGCCCCGGCGCCACGAAGAAGATCTACACCGCCAACGGCATCATCCCGGGCACGGTGCTGATTGACGGGTTCGTGGCCGGCATGTGGCGGCTCGACCGCCGCCGCGACGCGGCCGCGGTGACGATCGAGCTGTTCGGCCGGGAAGGCCCACCGGGGTCAGGCGCCGAGCGTGACGCGCTGGCCGCCGAGGCCGGGCGCGTACTCGCGTTCGGCGCGCCAGGCGCGGCTCACCACGTCCGTTTCGCCCCGCTGGGAAGCTGACGATCCCTCATGATCTTCTTAAGGACTGTTTAATAAATCGGCCCGGGGCTTTCTGTTGGCGAGGGACGCCTTATATCTTCATAGACATTGTGCTGTTTCCGTCCCTCTGGCGTGCCGTCCTGGCCGGGGCCGCGACCTGCGCGGCGCTGGCTGCCCTGACTTTGCCGGCCCGGGCCGCGGTCACCCCCGCCGGCCCGGGGCCGTCAGGTAGCCTCTATGGCTTCACGGTCTCCCCGCCGCCCGGCGTCGCCGCGGCCCGGGATTCCGTCCCGTCGTCCCTGAAGGCGCCGGGATCGGCCGGGGCGCTGCCGCGTCAGCTGTTCGTCCCCGACCTGATCGCCGCCGCGCCGGCCGGGATCAGCCCGGCCCAGCTGGCCAGGATCAGCAAGCTGGCCGGGGTGCGGAGCGTGCTGTCCGTCGACGGCGGCAAGGTGACCGTCAACGGGCACAGCGCCAACGTGCTCGGCGTCCCGGCCGCGTTCAGGTCCTGGACGCCGCCGGAGACCGCCGCCGCCAACGCGGTCTGGACCGACCTGGGCCAGGGCAAGCTGATCAGCACCACGAAGGCCGCCGGCCAGCTGGCCCTGTCCGCCGGGAACTCCTACCAGGTCGCGGCCGCGGTCACCGAGCGGCTGCCGTTCGGCGCGCAGACCGCGCTCAGCGTCCCGGGCGCCGACGTCATCGTGAACAAGTCCCGCTCGGCCGAGCTGGGCCTGGCGAAGAACTTCGCGGTGCTCATCAACGCCCCCGGGGTGAGCCTGTCCCCGCTGATGACGAAGATCAAGTCGGTCATCGGGCCGGGCGCGAAGGTGATCAATCTGGTGCCGGTGGTCACCGTGGGCAAGCTCCCGGTGAGCGCCAACGTGCCGACCACCGGCGTGCCGTCCAGCTACCTGGACCTGTACAAGGCGTCGGCCGCGAAGTACTGCCCCGGCATGTCCTGGACGGTGCTGGCCGCGATCGGCGAGATCGAGAGCGGCAACGGCACCAACGACGGCCCGTCAAGCGCGGGCGCGCTCGGCCCGATGCAGTTCATGCCGGCCACCTGGGCCGAGTGGGGCATCGTCGGGTTCGGCCAGAGCGGGCCGCCGGACATCATGAACCCGCTCGACGCGGTGCCCTCGGCCGCGCGCATGCTGTGCGCCGACGGCGCCGGTAACCCCGCCAGCCTGCGCGGGGCGATCTTCGCCTACAACCACGCCACCTGGTACGTCGACGAGGTACTCGCGCTGGCCAGCGAGTACGCCCAGAACTACCCCTGAGGTTCGGTGGCGGCGGCCGGGACGCGGAGCCGGGGCAGGCCGACGATGCAGGTCACGGCGCTGGCCGCACCGCACGCGGCGCCGAACACGTAGCCGATCCGCGGACCGTGCGCGTCGATGACGAAGCCGACCACGGACGCGCCCGCCGCCACGCCGACCGAGATGCCGCTGCTCAGCCAGGACATCGCCTCGGTGCGGCGGCCCGGCTTGGCCTGGGCCTCGAGCAGGCTGAAGCCGGCGATGAGGGTGGGCGCGATGGTCAGCCCGCACAGGTAGATCACGCAGGTCAGCGTGATCAGGTTGGGCTGCGCCCAGAACGTGGCCATGCCGAGGACGGTCAGCGTGAGGGTGAGCGCGAACCGCTTCTCCACCGGTGTCCGCCACTGCCTGGACCCGTACCACAGCCCGCCGGTGCCGCTACCGAGGGCGTAGGTGCCGAGGATGAAGCCGGCCAGCGGCTTGTGCCCGAAGTGCTGGGCGAATGCCACCGTGCTCAGGTCGATCGACACGAACATCGCGCCGAGCAGCACGTACACGGGAGCCAGCACGATCAGCCCGGGCGCGGCCGCGCCGCGCCTGCGCCGGACACCCTTGGGCCGCTCCGGCGGGACCACCACCGGCTCGGTGCCGCGCTGGGCCGCGAACCACAGCGTTCCCAGCAGGCACAGCACGGCGGCCACGCCCACGCCGGAGGCCGGGGACACCTCGGTCGCGAGCAGCGTCACGGCGGCCGGCCCGATGACAAAGCACAACTCGTCCGCCACTGACTCGAAGGAGAACGCGGCGTGCAGCCGGGGCGAGCCGGCCAGCAGGACGCTCCAGCGGGCCCGTACCATCGCGCCCAGCGACGGCATGGTCGCGCCCGCGATCGCCCCCGGCACGAAGAAGGCCCAGGTCGGCAGGCGCAGTTCCACGGCCGTGATGAGCAGCGCGGTACTCACGGTGAACACGGCCAGCAGCGGTAGCAGGACGCTCCGCTGTCCGTGCGAGTCCACCAGCCTGCCGAGCCGCGGCGAGCTGAACGCGTAGCCGAGGGAGCCGACCGCGGACACCGTGCCGGCCACGCCGTACTTCCCGGTGATGGCCGAGATGAGCAGGACCGTGCCGAGCCCGAACATCGACATCGGCATCCGCCCGATGATCCCGGCCACCGAGAAGCGCCAGGCGCCCGGTATCTCGAAGATCTCCGCGTACGGCCGCAGCGGCCGGGTCAGCAGGCCGGCGGGGGAGCGGCTGACGGGCTCCCTCGCGTCGTCCAAATCCGTCATCGGCCGCAATTCCCCACGATCAATAATATATCGGATACCGTCAACGGGATTCCGGGCGGAGCGAGGGCCCCGGTATAGCGGTCCGGCCGCCCTGGTTTGATGGAACCATGCCCGCATACGACGCCTTCCTGCTGGTCTCGTTCGGCGGCCCGGAAGGCCCCGACGAGGTCATGCCGTTCCTGGAAAACGTGACCCGCGGCCGCGGCATCCCGCGCGAGCGGCTGGCCGGCGTGGCCGAGCACTACTACGCGGTCGGCGGCGTCAGCCCGATCAACCAGCAGTGCCGGGACCTGCTGGCGGCGATCCGCGCCGACTTCGGGGCTAGCGGCCTGTCGCTGCCGGCCTACTGGGGGAACAGGAACTGGAAGCCGTACCTGACCGACACGGTGCGGACCATGGCCGCGGACGGCGTGCGGCGGGCGGTCGCCTTCGTGACGTCCGCTTACAGCTCCTACTCGAGCTGCCGCCAGTACCTCGACGACATCGAGCGGGCGCGGGCCGCGGCCGGCCCGGACGCGCCCCGCATCGACAAGATCAGGCGCTTCTACGACCACCCCGGCTTCATCGAGCCGTTCGCCGCGAGCACGCAGGCCGCCCTGGCCGCGCTCCCGGCCGGCCTGCGGGACCAGGCCCACCTGGTGTTCACCGCGCACAGCATCCCGGTTGCGATGGCCGAGGCGAGCGGGCCAGGTCAGAGCCGGGGAAGGTACGTCGCCGAGCTGACCCAGGCCGCCCGTCTTATTACCGAACGGGTGGGCGGCGACCCGCACCCATGGACTCTCGCCTACCAGAGCCGGAGCGGCCCCCCTGCCCAGCCGTGGCTGGAACCTGACGTCGGCGACGTCCTGGCCGAGCTCGCCAGCACCGGCACCAAGGCGGTCGTGGTCGTCCCGGTAGGATTCGTGTCCGATCACATGGAAGTCAGGCACGACCTGGACACCGAGGCGGCGCGGAGCGCCGAGTCGCTGGGCCTGGCCTTCGCGCGGGCCGCCACCCCCGGCAGCCATCCCCGGTTCGTCGCCATGATCACCGACCTGGTGCGGGAACGGCTGGCCCGGCCGGACACGGGACCGGACCCGGATCCAGGCGACGCGGGCGGACCGGACCAGGATTGCCCGGCCGGCTGCTGCCGGTACGCTACCGGAGCGTCGCGGGCATGAGCGATCACCTGGACCCCGAGGAACTGCTGCGGATCGCGGTGGAGGCGGCCAGCGAGGCTGGCCGGCTCCTGGCCTCCTGGCGCGGGGACGAACGGCCCGAGGTCGTGCAGACCAAGTCGAGCCCGACCGACGTGGTGACCGAGATGGACCGCAAGTCCGAGGCGCTGATCACCAGCCGGATCCGGGCCCGTCGGCCGGCCGACGCCGTGCTGGGCGAGGAGGGCGGCCAGACCTCAGGCGGCCCGGTCGGCCATGAGAGCCCCGATGGCCGGGCCCACGTGCGCTGGGTCGTCGACCCGCTGGACGGAACCGTCAACTACCTGTACGGACTGCACGACTGGGCCGTGTCCATCGCGGCCGAGGTGGACGGCAGCGTGGTCGCCGGGGTCGTGGAGGTACCGAGGCGCGGTGAGACGTTCACCGCGGTGGCGGGCCACGGAGCCTGGCTGCGCCGGGGCAAGGCCACCCTGGCCCTGCACTGCTCGGCGGGAGTGCCTCTCGGCCAGGCGCTAGTAGGTACCGGGTTCGGGTACGATGCCGGGCGGCGTCAGGTACAGGGCGAGGTGGTCGCCGCGCTGCTCCCGCAGGTGCGGGACATCAGGCGCGGCGGCTCCGCCGCCGTGGACCTGTGCTCGGTCGCCGCCGGGCGGCTCGACGCGTTCTACGAGCGCGGCCTCAACTACTGGGACTTCGCAGCCGGCGGCCTGATCGCCCGCGAGGCGGGCGCGACGGTCGGCGGGCTGGCGGGAAAGGCGGAAAGCACATCCCTGACGGTGGCCGCGGGACCGGGCCTCTACCAGCAGCTAGAAGCATTTCTCGGTCGGCTGAACCCGGAGCGGGATGCGCCACGTAGTCAGGAGCGGGAAGCGTAACCAGACCGGGTAAGGTATCCGCCGGCGGACTCGGAACGGGATGCGTCAGGAGTTATCGGCGTGGCGCGTGTGCGCTGGCCGCGAACGTGACAGAATTCGCCGCCGGAATCGGGCACAACTACGGCCTGGAAAGCGTTACAACCGCGCAGCGAATGCGCACTACGGATGAAGGGGGATGGAGTATCCAGATGGCTACCGACTACGACAGCCCGCGGAAGACGGACGACGACCTTACCGAGGACAGCCTCCAGGAACTTCAGGCACGCCGGATGGACAAGTCATCGAGCACGATCGACCTTGATCCTGACGACGTGTCCGAGTCCCTGGAACTGCCGGGGGCCGACTTGTCGAACGAGGAACTCGCGATCCGGGTGATACCGCGTCAGGCGGACGAGTTCACGTGTTCCCGGTGCTTCCTTGTGCACCACCGCAGCCAGCTTGCCGAAGACCGCAATGGCCAGCTCGTATGCCGGGAGTGCGCGGCTTAGTCCTGGGTGGTGACGACGGGCTCGCGCTCCGGGCCGCTGTACGTTCTACGTGCCGCAGCCCGGGTGGCGAGCAGCCTCGCCGCCTCCACGCTGACTCCGGTCAGTACCGACCAGCCGAGGGCCTCGGCCAGGGCGACCTGGGGGTCCTCCGGATGCGTGGGCGGCTCCTTGCCCGTGGCCTTGGTCCAGGCATACGTGATCAGCTTGCGCGCGATGAAGGCGGCGGCCATCGCCGCTACCGCGCTCACCACCTTGGTGCTGAGGTCTACTTTCCGCTCGATCTTCTTGTCAGCCATCCCACTGCCTCCTTGTCGCCCCGTCCGCTACCCTCGTTCGCGCAATCATGCCACTGGTTCGTGGCCGGCCTGCACTCGGCACCTTTCGACCGCGGCGGCCAGTTCCGCCGGATGCCTGGTGCCGACCAGCCAGTACGGGGCCGCCTCCGCCGTCCCTGTCCTCGATGGCGATATCGCCAGGTAGACCGACTCCTTGAGGTAGGGGCGCGAGTACAGGCGGGCCGCCGGGTCGGCCCGTGGGCCGCGCAACTGCATCGTCTGCTTCTCGCCGAGGCAGACGACCTCGCTGACGGCCGCCAAGGGGAGCGCGGCGCCAGCGGTCCGCAGCGTCCCGTCGCGGATCTCCACCGTACCCAGGCCCATGGTGACCAGCAGCGCGGCGCAGCCGGCCACCAAGCCGGCCATGATGATCACCGGCCAGGGCCCGGTGAGGCCGGCGTAGAGCGTGGCGCCGAGGATGATGGCACTTGGCATGGCGAGCAGCCACCAGGCGAGCGGTACGCGGAGCCGTTCGCGGTAATCACCCATGCAGTCGAGAGTAGTTGGTCAGCCGGAGTCGTGGCGGTGGCATCCGCCGGGCCGTTCCTGACGGCGCCTGAGCTGCGGCGGGAAGATCCAGGGGCCAGCGGCCCGTAAGATGCGACAGTGCCCCGATGTCGCGCTATCCTCACCGTGCGTGCCAGCAGTAGGGAGTTCTCCGTTGTCGCATCCAGAACCGGATGTGCTGATCAAGCGCCTCGACCCCGACGTGCCGATGCCGTCATACGCTCATCCCGGTGACGCGGGCGCCGACCTGACGATCGCCGAGGACATCGAGCTCGGCCCGGGCGAACGGGCCCTGGTGCGGACCGGCTTGGCCATCGCGCTGCCCGACGGCTACGCGGCGTTCATCCACCCCCGTTCCGGCCTGGCCGCCAGGCACGGGGTGACGCTGGTGAACGCCCCGGGCACCGTCGACGCGGGCTACCGGGGCGAGATCAAGGTGACCCTGCTGAATACCGACCGGGACCGGCCGATCAGCTTCAGCCGCGGCGACAGGATCGCGCAGCTGGTCATCCAGCGGGTGGAACGGGCGGTGTTCCACGAAGTGGCCGTGCTCCCCGGGTCGAGCCGGGGCGACGGCGGCTTCGGCTCGACCGGCGGGCACGCAGGAGCACTCCGGGGAGCCGCCTCCCCAGTCAGTACTGAGATTTAAGGAGCGTGCGGAGTGTTTCGTCGGCGTCGTTCAGCAGACGCGGGCCAGGACTGGCAGGACGAACCCGGCCAGGATGTGCCCGGCGACGAAGACGGTTATGACGAGCCGGAGGAGCCGGTCGGCGACCCGCGGCCCGAGGGCGGCCCGTGGGACGCGGAGGAGTCCTATCCCGCGCTCGAGCGGGTTGACCTGGGCAGCCTCCTGGTGCCGATCGGGCCCGAGCACGAGATCCAGCTCGTCATGGCCGAGCAGCACGGCGCCTGGGTGACGGTCAGGCACCTGGACAGCGAGGTCCAGATCCAGGCGTTCGCCGCCGCGCGCCGCGGCGCGCTGTGGGACGACGTGCGGGCTGAGATCGCCGCCGAGGTCCAGTCAGCCGGCGGGCATAGCCAGGAATCGGAAGGGACATTCGGCACCGAGCTCATCGCCCAGGTGCCGGCCGAGCCGGGGCAGCCCGCCGCGGGCTTCCGGCTGGTCAGGTTCGTCGGCGTGGACGGCCCCCGCTGGTTCGTGCGCGGGCTGTTCACCGGCCTGGCCGCGGAGCGCGGCGAGCAGGCCGGACTACTCGAGGAGGTGTTCAGGGACGTCGTCGTGGTCCGCGGCGAGCACCCGGTGCCGCCCCGGGATATCCTCGAGCTGCGGCTGCCGCCCGAGGCGCGCCAGGCCCTGGAAGAGCAGGCCGCCGCGG
>Ga0335085_10005107_pt1 | contig 21344 bp, 13 predicted proteins | sample Lox_Sample_45_FD_206712 | JGI IMG/M metagenome (GOLD analysis project Ga0335085, IMG submission 206712) | Soil microbial communities from Loxahatchee National Wildlife Refuge, Florida, United States - Lox_Sample_4.5 | ecosystem: Environmental > Terrestrial > Soil > Wetlands | place: USA...
CCTGATGAAGAAGTTGGGCATCCAGCCGCGCCGCACTCTGCGAGTGGCCTTCTGGGTGAACGAAGAGAATGGCGGACGCGGCGGCGAGGCTTACCGGCACTTTGTCGGCGATCAGATCCATAACCATGTGGCGGCCATCGAGATGGATGGTGGCGCCGAAGCGCCGGTGGGCTTCGGCGCGTCGGTGGACCCGCGCTCGACCGACCTGCTGCGCGACGCCGCCCGCCTGCTGGAGCGGGTCGGCGCCGGCCAGATCACCCCCGGTGGCGGCGGATCCGACATTCAGCCGCTGGTCCGCGACGGCGTGCCTGGTTTCGCCGAACGCACCGTCGGCACCCACTACTTCGATTGGCACCATACCGAGGCCGACACCTTGGATAAGGTGGACCCCGAGGACTTCCGCAAAAACGTCGCCGCCCTGGCCGTCATGGGCTACGTGCTGGCCGAGATGCCCGGCCGCGTGACGGCCGCAGCGGGAGTGCTCCGAGGGCAGTAGGTTCAGGCGCTGTATTCACCGCGGAGGGCGGGGGGCGCGGAGTAAATCCGCGGAGAGTTTTCTGGAGATTTCCTTCGTGTTTGTTGTTCCGAAAGTTTCCGGCTCAGCCCTCCGCAGCCGGAGCTAAGGCACGTGTTTTGCACACGGCTCGGAGTCTCTTGAGCCTTCTCGTGTGGTGCCGTATCGGTCTGGCAGTCTTCTCGTCGGGCATAGGATTCGCGCCGGGTTTAGAATACCCCTCGCCTGTAGACAGAACATGGAAGATGGCCACAAGCAGGCATGCGCCACTGCCACAATGGCCCGTTTGTGCCCCAGTCGCGGTTTGAGCCGTTCGTAAAGATGCTGGAATTCGGAATCCTTCTTCCTTGAGGCCGGCCAGGCGCACTCGACTGAGGTCGAGCGTTTTGCAAGAGCACCTTGGGGCTTTCATGATCCACAGGTGGCCGGAGGGCAGGGGAGATTTCTCCGTGCCCTCGGCGGCTCCCGCGGTGATGCGCTGCCGGCCCGAAGCGCCCCATTTTCATGCTGGCAAGTGCGGCCGCGCCCCATGCATGCTGGAGTCTGTCGTGAGAACAGCGCCTCAAACGCCGAAGCCGGCGCGCCAGAGGACGTAGCCGACGGCTTGCTTGACATAGTTCCAGCGATCGCGGAGGAAGTCGGGGTTGCGTTCTTTGCGCGGCGAGCCGTAGACTTGCAGTCCGCGGAACTGCATCATTTTCTTGACGCGGTAGATGTGGTAGCCGTCGCTCACAACGATGGCCGATTGCAGTCCCATGCGGCGCATGATCTCGCCGGCGAGGGCTGTGGATTCGAGCGTACTCTGGCCTTCGGTTTCCACGATGACGGCTTCGGAGGGCACGCCGTGGCTCATCAGGTAGGCGCGGCCGACGCCGCCTTCGGTGTAGATCGGATCGCCGCCGGCGCCGCCGGTGGTGAGGATGCGCGGGGCGAGTTGGCGCTGGTATAGCTCGAGCGCGTGATCGAGGCGGGCGCGCAGAACCGGCGAGGGACGGCCGCTGTACTCGGCGGCGCCGAGCACCAGGATCACGTCGGCAGGCTGCGCCTCATCGCGCGAGGACTGGCGCTCGATGCGCACTGAAAGGTACGTGATATAGATCGCCAGCGCCAGGGCCAGGAAGGCGCTTCCATACCAGACGGCTCGTCTCATGTGCGATATTCTGAACCTTCGGAAACCAATTTTATTTTAATCGCATGGGCCGGGCCGGGACGATTGCGAGCGCCGCCAATCCGCTGGTGAAGGACGTGCGGAGGGCCATCGCGCGCGGCGGTCTGACGGACGCGGGGCTGTGCGTGGCAGAGAGCTTTCATCTGCTGGAGGAGGCGCTCGGCAGCCGGTGCGCGGTGGAGCAGGTGCTGGCAGCGGAGTCGGCGCGCGCGGCCGCAGAGGAGCACTTGCGGCACACGGACGCTCCGCTGGCAGTGCTGCCGGATGCGCTGTTCCGCAGCTTGTCGTCCACCGAAAACAGCCAGGGGGTGATGGCTCTGGTGCGTCCGCGGGAGTGGCGCATGGAACAGTTGTTTCAGGGCTGCCCACTGGTAGTGGTGCTGGACGGCTTGCAGGACCCGGGCAATGCCGGCACGATCGTGCGGGCGGCGGAGGCGTTCGGCGCGACGGGCGTGGTGTTCGGGAAAGGCACGGTCAGCGCGTACAATCCGAAGGCGCTTCGGGCGTCGGCGGGGTCGCTGTTCCGGGTGCCGTTCGTGGCATCGGACGCGGCAGCAACGCGCCGGGTGATGGAGAAGCACGGCGTGGAGTGGTACGCGACCGTGCCGACGGGTGCGGGGATGGGCGACCTGGCACATCCGTGCGCGCTGATCGTGGGCAACGAGGCGCGCGGCGTCGGGGCGGAATGGCGCGAGGGAGCGCGGGAGATTGCGATTCCCACGGCGGGCGTGGAGTCCTTGAACGCGGCGCTGGCGGCGGGGATTTTACTGTACGAAGCGCGGCGGCAGCGAGGGACGGGGCGTTAACGTAACAAGGGCGTCGGCAGGAGTGGCGACGCGGCAGGCTGAAGCCTGGCGCCACGGCTAGCCGAGTTGCTCGAGTTCGCCTTCGAGCAGGGCGACATGCTCTTCTTCTTCGGCGGCCAACTCGCGGCAGAGGTCTCGTTCGAGACCTTCGGGCAGGGACTGGGCGAGGTTGGTGAAGTGGTCGCGGGTGCGGCGCTCCATTTCGAGCGCGGCGCGATACAGGCCGGGAATACCGGACTGGTTCAGCGCGATGCCGCGAAAGAGCCAGCTCGCCAGAAGGTGCTGCTCGTTGGCGGAAAGCTCTACCACATGGCGATCCAGGTGCGCGTGGTATTTCTCTTCGAGCTCGTGCAGGTGGTCGAGTTCGGCTTCGTAGAGGCGCTCGAGCACCGCGCGCTGGTCGGGAGTGACGGCGCGCTCGCGAGCCAGTTTGTAAAAGTGGAACGAATCCAGTTCGAATTGGACAGCGTCGCGGATGGCCTGGAACCGCATGGAATCACCTAGATCGCGGCCGGGGATGACTTCGAGATCGCCGCCGCACAGGAAGCACTTGCCATAGGGAACGGCGAATCCGCGGGTGAGTTTGAAGCACTTGCGGCAGCGCCAGGAATAGTGGATCTGCGCACAGCAGATTTCGTCCTCATCGAGGACGCGGTGACACTTGGGGCAAGAGGATGGCATATTACACGCTCCTTTCGGCGGTCTCGGGCACGACCCCGGGCGGCACGACGCCCATGTATTCGAGCATGCCGCGGGCGGCGCGGCGGCCGGCGCCCATGGCCAGGATGACGGTGGCGGCTCCGGTAACGATGTCGCCGCCGGCGAACACGCCCGGAATGTTGGTCATGCCGGTTTCTTCATCGACGCTGATATAGCCCCACTTATTGGTCTGCAGCCCCGGGGTGGTCTGCGCGATGATCGGGTTGGCGGTGGTGCCCAGGGCGTAGATCACGGTATCGACATCCAGGAGGTATTCGGAGCCGGGCACGGGGACGGGGCGGCGGCGTCCGGAAGCATCCGGCTCGCCCAGTTGCATCTGCTGAACCCGCATGCCGGTGACCCAGCCGGCGGCATCGCCGACGATCTCGACCGGGTTGGTGAGCCACAGAAACTCGATGCCCTCTTCAATGGCGTGCTCGAGTTCCTCGACGCGGGCGGGCGATTCGCGGCGCGACCGGCGGTATACCACGGTGACCTTTTCGGCACCCATCCGCTTGGCCACGCGGCAGGAGTCCATGGCGGTGTTGCCGGCGCCCACCACGGCCACGCGCTTGCCCATGCCGACCGGCGTATCGTAGAGCGGCTGGCGATGGCCGCGCATCAGGTTGACGCGAGTGAGGAATTCGTTGGCGGAGAAGACGCCGTTGAAAGCTTCACCGGGGATGCCGGCGAATTTGGGCGATCCAGCCCCGGTTCCCACGAACACCGCGCTGTAACCTTTATCGGTGAGCAACTGGGGGATGGTGAAGAGCTTGCCGATGATGGTGTCGAGCTTGATCTCGACGCCCATGCGTTTGAGGCTGTCGATTTCGGCGTCGATGATCATGTCGGGCAGGCGGAACTCGGGGATGCCGTACTTGAGCACGCCGCCTGCGACGTGGAGAGCTTCGAAGACCGTGACGGCGACGCCATGGCGCGCGAGTTCGCCGGCGCAGGCGAGGCCGGAGGGTCCCGAGCCGATGATCGCGGCACGCTTCACGCCGTTGCCATCTTCGTGGGCTGCCGGGATGGTTTCCCAGCCGCGGCCCATGGCGGTGTCGGCCACGAATCGCTCGAGGCGTCCGATGGCGACGGGCTTGAACTTTGCGCCCACCACGCAGGTCGCTTCGCATTGCGACTCCTGCGGGCAGACGCGTCCGCAGACGGCGGGCAGGGCGTTGTTGGTTTTGAGGATCTGGTAGGAACGCTGGATGTCCTTGTGGGCCAGCGCGGAGATGAAGCCGGGGATGTCGATGCCCACGGGGCAGCCGGGCACGCAGCGCGGCTTCTTGCACCGCAGGCAGCGTTCGGCTTCGTGCAAGGCGCCTTCCAGGTCGAGTCCGAGCGCCACTTCGTTGAAGTTGTGGATGCGCTCTTCGGCCGGCTGTTGCGGCATGGGAGCGCGCTCGGGTGGGATGGTCTTGATGTTCTTGGGCAGCCGCGGGCCGGGCGCTTCGGCGACGGCGGTGGGCAGTTCGCAGGTGGAAACCGGGCGGCCATCGAGTTCCGGCGCGGCTTTCAGGCTGGCCAGCTTCACCGATTCGTCGCGGAAGCGTTCCATAGCGGCCTTCTCTTCGCGCACGAAGCGTTTCTGGCGCAGCGACAGTTCGTCGAAGTTGACCAGATGGCCGTCGAAATCGGCGCCATCCACGCAGGCGAACTTCATGTTGCCGCCCACGGTGACGCGGCACGAGCCGCACATGCCGGTTCCATCCACCATGATGGAGTTGAGGCTGACGATGGTGGGGATGTTGAACGGGCGGGTGACTTCGCAGCAGGCCTTCATCATGGGGATGGGGCCGATGGCGACCACTTCGCGCACGCCGGTCTCGTGGCCCAGGACGGCGGCGAGCGCGTGGGTGACGAAGCCGTGGCGGCCGTAGCTGCCGTCGTCTGTGGTGACGATTAATTCATCAGAGAACTCGCGGAAGCGGTCCTCCCAGAAAACCAAGTCCTTGTTGCGAAATCCAACAATCGAGATGGTGCGGTTACCCTGGCGCTTGTACTCGCGCAACTGGGGGAATACCGGAGCGACACCGAGTCCGCCACCGACCAGCACCACGGTGCCATCCAACTGGCGGATGTGGCTGGGGAGGCCGAGCGGCCCGATGAAGTCGAGGATGGTCTCACCCTGGACCAGACCGAGCATCTCAAAGGTTGTTTTTCCAACGGCTTGGACGACTACCGTGACGGTGCCTCGGGAGACGTCGAAGTCGGCGACAGTGAGCGGAATCCGTTCCCCATGCTCGTCGATGCGAGCCATGACGAAGTGTCCGGGACGCGCCGCCCGCGCCACATCCGGCGCTTCGACGTCCCAGAGGAAGGTGGTGGGACCGAACTGCTTCCGATGACTGATGCGAAACACTACAGCTCCTGGAAAGAACATAGTAGCAGAATTCAAGAGAATAGGGTCTTAAAAGTTTGGGGGAATGATGGAAATTTCTACAGGGCTTGGAGCGATGCAAGGCCCGCGCCGTTTTGAGGTTGGGAAGCGGAGAACATCGGCGAAATCAAGGTCGGGAGTAATAAGGTCGGGAGTAATCAGGCAGCGACCCTCATCCGAACAGATCTCGAAGCGCTGGACATCATCGATGCTGTCCAGTTTCTCTTCCGAAACGGTTTGGACGTCGTGGCCGAGTTCGCTGACGGTTGAGCAGGAACGTTCATGGAGGCGATCCTAAACTTGGGCATAGCAAGAATCGGCGGTACTCGGCCGAGATCTGCGGCACGTCCGGCGCTTCGACGTCCCAGAGTTTCGGGAGAGACGGCGCCTGCGGGGCGAAGTTTCATATAACCCGAAAGGCAACAATGTGCCCGGTCACTTTAACCGGATTAAACGATCCTTTTAGTTAATCCGCCTTGACCTGCAAGGCGATAACCACTTATAGTGCGAGCAGACAGGGTCTTGAAGAGTTCAGGGTCTGAATAGCAGTAACACATGTTACGGGGTCGTTCGGACCAATTGTGAGTTTAAGAGGTAAAAGAAGGGTGGTGGTCTCATGAAGTTTCGCCACGTCGCGCTTGTTGCACTGTTCCTTCCGGCCGCGTTGATCTGTCAGGAATTCCGCGGCACCATTAGCGGCGCCATTACTGATGCCACGGGAGCAGGCATCCCGGCCGCGAAAGTAACTATCACCGAAGAGCACACGGGGACCAAGATTCCCACCGTGTCTGACGCGGCAGGTCAATACGCCGCGCCGTTCCTGCTGCCGGGCGACTACGACATCTCGGTAGCCGCCGCAGGGTTCAAGGCAATTACCCGGAAAGGCGTGCACGTGAACGCCGGGGAGCATCCCGTCATCGATCTCCGCCTCGACGTCGGCGAAGTCACCACGTCGGTCGAGGTGTCGGCGGACGCCTCGCAATTGAACACCGAGAACGCTTCTTTGGGGCAGTCGATCAGCACTAAGGAAGTGGCGGAATTGCCGATCAACGGCAGAACCCCAATGATCGCCGCAGCGCTGTCGCTGGGCGTGATCGGGTATGCGCAGCCGACCCTGATTCACCCCTTCGACGCGGGTGGGGCCGCCGGGTGGAGCGTCGGCGGCGCCTACCAGCAGACCAGCGAATTGCTGGTGGACGGGTCACCCAATGCTACATGGGACGGCCGGTTGGCCTACAGCCCGCCGCAGGACGCCGTTCAGGAAGTCCATGTGAAGGTCTCCGATTCCGATGCCGCGTTCGGTCACAGCGGCGGAGGCACGCTCAACCAGATCACCAAGACGGGCACCAATGGCCTGCACGGTTCGGCGTGGGAATTCAATCAGCCCAATACGCTCACGGCCAATGACTTTTTCCTGAATCAGTCAGGCAAGCCGCGCCCTGTCACGCACCTGAACCAGTACGGCGTCACCGCCGGCGGGCCCATTTTCATCCCCCACTTTGCGGACCTGCGCAACAAGCTGTTCTGGTTCTTCGCTTGGGAGGGCATGAAAGACGCCCAGCCGAATCCCTACACCACCAGCGTTCCCACAGACGCTGAACGGAAGGGCGATTTTTCGAATTTCCTGACCGCCGACAAGCTGACGATCTACGACCCGTACAGCGTCAACGCGAGCGGCGCCCGATCGGCATTCCCCAACAACCTCATTCCTCAGACGGCGCCCTACGTCAGTCCCGTGGCGCAGGCGTATTTGAAGTTCTACCCGGAACCGAATGTTGCCTATCCGATCGCCAAACTGGACGGCACCAATAACTACAGCACCGCCCCGAACACGCCGGATAACTTCAGCAACGAACTGGGCCGGATGGACTACAACATGACGGAGAAGAGCCGGTTGTTCTTCGATATTCGTCACACGGATTATGTTCAGGCGAAGAACAACTACTTCAACAATATCTCTACCGGCTCGATTCTGTTCCGCATCAACTGGGGAATTTCCGCCGACGAAGTCTACACCATCACGCCCACCACGATTCTCGACGCGCGTTTCAATTTCACGCGGTTGGGGGAAGGCCATGACGTGCCGAGCGTGGGATTCGATTCGACCTCTCTGGGCTTCCCGGCGTACATGAACAGCTCCCCGTACCAAGCCTTGCCGATCCTGAACTTCAGCGCCGGCTGGCAGAAACTGGGCAACACCGGGACAGGCGCCGACCGGCTTCCGTCGCAATCCGGACAGATCTTCCTCTCGCTGGTCAAGGTCTACGGCAATCACACCTTAAAGTTCGGCGGCGATTTCCGTCAATACCGCCTGAATACTTTTACGGCCGGCAATTCGGCCGGGACCTTCACGTTCGGCAACAACTTTGTGACGGCCACCAATACGACTTCTTCGTCGGTCGTCTTTGGCCAGGATTTCGCCAGCTTTCTGATGGGTTTGCCGACCGGCGGCAGCCTGGATGTGAACACTTTTGCATCCTGGTACTCGTACTATTCGGCCGGTTTTGTGCAGGACGATTGGCGTGTGAAGCCTAGCCTGACCCTGAACCTCGGAGTGCGCTATGAGCACGACGGACCGTACAACGAGAAGTACGGGCGCACGGTAGACGGTTTCGACACCACTTCGGCGAACCCGCTGCAGGCGGCTGCCCAGGCGGCCTATGCCAAAGCGCCCCTGGCCCAACTTCCCGCCAGCCAGTTCACCGCGCTCGGCGGTCTCACGTTCCCGGGGGCCGGGGCGACCGCGGTGTACCAGAACACCTCGCACCTGCTGAGCCCGCGCGCCGGCTTCGCCTGGACTCCCCAACGGTTTCACGACAAGACCGTGGTGCGCGGCGGCTTCGGCCTGTTCGTCGCGCCAGTGTCGATCGCCTGGTCGGACGTGAACGGCAAATTTTCCACCTCGCCGCAGACCAACCAGGAAGGCTTCAGCCAGACGACCACCCTGGTGGCCACGAATGACAACTACCTGACTCCCGCGGCGACCCTCAGCAATCCCTTTCCGACCGGCCTGCTGAAGGCCACCGGTTCCTCACTGGGACTGGCGACTTTCGAAGGCCAGAGCATTTCGTTCCTCAACCCGCAGATGAAGAGCCCGTACTCGCTGCGGTGGAATGTGGGAATCCAGCAGGCCCTGACCAATGACCTGATGCTGGAGGTAGTCTACGTCGGCAACCACTCTGTGCACCTGCCGGTGGACTACACCCAGCTCAACGGCATTCCGCGTTCCTTGCTGAGCACCCTGCCGGTTCGCGATTCGAACCAGAGCTACCTCACCGGCACCATCGCGAATCCCTTCTACGGATTGGCCACCAGCACGGGCACCGCCAAAACGGTACAACCGGTCCAGTTACTGGCCAGATACCCCGAGTTCCCGGTGGGCGACAGCGCCAGCGGATGGAACGGCGGCGGCGGCATCCTGGAGGAAAACCTGAATGTGGGCGATTCCTTCTTCGATAGCTTCAACATGCGCGTGCAGAAGCGTTTTTCGCATAGCCTCTCGTTCACGTTCAACTACATCCATTCGCGGCTCATCGAGCAGACCACCTGGCTGAACGCCAGCGATCCGCAGCCGGAAAAACGGATCTCGGTGATCGATCATCCCAACCGGTTCGTGACCGCGATCACTTTTGAACTGCCGATCGGCAAGGGGCACCTGCTCAATCTGCAGAAGAGCTGGTTGAACACCGCAATCGGGGGCTGGACGATCAACTCGGTCTATACCTATCAGACCGGAGCGCCGCTGCAGTGGACCAACGGCAGCAGCACGAGTCCGGGCGACTACGTCTATTTCGGCACCCCGTTGACGCTCAACAATCGCATGGCCGACCCAGGCAGCACTGCCTTTAACATCGGGGCCTTCGATACGGTTGCCGCCGACCAGTTCAACTACCACCTGCGCACCTTCCCCACTACGATCTCGTCGCTTCGCATGGATGGGATCAACCAGTGGGATCCGTCGGTGCTGAAGAACTTCCGCTTCTCGGAGAAGAAGGCGTACTTCCAGCTTCGACTGGAGGCGTTCAACGTCCTCAACCACCCGGTATTCCCCGCCCCGAACATGGTCGCCACCAACAAGGCCTTCGGGACCATCACGGGCGCTCAAGCCAATCGGGCCCGCAGCCTGCAAATCGGCGCGCATCTTGTCTTCTGAAGCTGGACAGGCGGGGCGCCCTACCAGGCGCCCCGCATCTCAGATCTCAGATGAACCTGATCTCCCACAAGAACTGCAAGGCAGCCTCGCTGTTCGCGGGCCTGTTCGTCGTGATCGCGCCATATTGCGGCTTAGCCCAGCCCGGCCCGGCGGAAGGTCCATCGAATATCGAGTGTCTGGAGCATCTGGAGGTGCCTGACTATCCGCCGATGGCACGTCAGGCCCGCATTCAAGCCGTACAGGTCGTTAAGGTGCTTCTCTCCGATCGGGCGACCGTACAGAGCCTCGAACATGTTTTTCAAGACAAGGCCGTCATGCAGAAGCTCTTTAAAGAGAGCGCAGAGAAAGGCCTCAAGAACTCCCGATTTTCGGAGAACTGTAGCGGGAGGACGGTCACGCTGGTCCTTTCACTACGAACTGCGAGAGGACCCCAACAAGTCATCACCCTTCGCTTTCGGTCCGCCTAATCATTTTTGGATACGGACTGGCCGGTGTACCTGAATCCGTAGGTTTCGGTCAGGTGAATCTGAGTGTAACGAGGATAGCATCGGATCCTTCTGCACCGGCTCGCCCCACAACACCTCAACCCCACCCCCGACGGTATGAATAAGGCGGCGGCTAGGCTTCCCCACCATCTCCAACGGACACCATCCTGTAACCGCGCCCACCCGGATGCTCGGTTGCGTTATGGGCAGATTTTGGCCCGCGTGGCGTCTAATACTCGTGGCCTTTCGCGAGTCGGCGACGACAATAACTGCCCAAAGAACACCGGACAGTGGTGAGCACAAATTATGAACAAGATCAGCATTGCTCTAGTCGCTATGTTAGCCGGCTTAGTAGGTGGGATCATGGGTTTCCTTGGGGGAATCATCGGCGCTAAGATTCAAAATCAGCAGATGCAGCCCCAGCAAACGATCCGCGCTCGCGCCTTCGAATTGCTGGACCCATCCGGCCGCGTCATCGCCTATTGGGGGATAGACAAGGATCGCCGGCCGGTCCTTGCGTTTGGAAGCTATCGGCCTCCAAATGCGGCCGAGAGAGACTCGACGCCCGAGTCTGGGGATTTGACTGAGTCACAAAACCAGCGAGTCGCGCTTGGGGTTCTCGATCGTTACCCCTTTTTATATATGCGCGCGGCGTCGGGAACTCCAGGGATGTTTCTGGACTTGAATATGTACAACATACCCCGGTTATGGATGTCGGATGAGACCGGGCCCAGGCTTGGTCTGGGAGTCGAGCAGAGCGACACGCCTAACGCCGAGGATGACGATTTTCAGCTCAGATTCGAACCCAACAGAGCGGCTATTGGGACGTTCAATGTGACCGAAGGAGGCAAAAGATACGTCAAGGGCATGCTATCCGTTAGCCGAGACAAGTTAAAGTATCCTTATCAGCAATAGGTCACGGGGCGAATTGCGCAATCAAGGTAACTCACCCCACTCCCCTCAGCCACACCTTGCCCGCCACGCCCCGCTGCACAACCACCGCGCGCGAGCCTGTACGAATCTCCATCCGCGCGCCGTTCGACACCACCTCCAACTCCACGCCCGGCCGGATGCCTAGCCCATCCAGCAACTCCAACAGCGCCCGGTCGCGCTCGAAGACGCTGACCACTTGCAGGCGCTCGCCCTCCCGCGCCTCATCGAGCGTCTTCATCCCCAGCCGCCGGCGCTCTTCGGGCGACTCCAGGCCCACCAGGTTGCCGTGCGGGCAGGCGCCGCCGGTGCCCAGCTTTTCGGCCAGCTTGCGCTCGAAGTCGGCCGAGACGGCGTGCTCGAGCTGCTCGGCTTCGTCGTGCACCTTGTACCATTCCAGGCCGAAGATTTCGGTCAGCATGCGCTCGATCAGGTGATGGCGGTTGAGCAGGCGGTTGGCGATCTCGCGGCCCTCGGCGGTCAGGCTGATGCGGCCGTCGTCGTCCACCCGGATCAGGGCGTCGCGCTTCAGGCGCTTGATGGCCATCGTCACGGCGGGCGCGGAGACGTGCAGCCAACGCGTCAGGGTGACAGCCTTGACGGTCTCGCCTTCCGATTGCGCCTCGGCGATGGCCTTCAGGTAATTTTCCTTCGAGATCGTGATGCGCACGCGTCACCTCGATTTTAGCGAGCTTGCGCGGGCCGCCGTGCGCCGTTCGCGGTATTCTGAAACCGATCGGGGGGAAATGCTTCGTGATTTTCAGTTCGCCGCCCGCGCCCTGCGCAAAAGCCCGGTATTCGCCGCGACGGCCGGCATCACCATTGGGCTGGGAATCGGAGCCAGCGCGGCTATCTTCAGCGTAACCAACGCGGTGCTACTGCGTCCGCTGCCCTATCGCAACCCTGGCCGCCTGGTGCTGGCGATTTGCGACATGCGCAAGCGCAACGTGAAAAACTTCCCCATCTCGAATGCCGACTTCCTGGACCTCCGCGCCGGCACGGCGTCAGTGTTCGAGGAGGTCGGCGCGGTGAATACGGGGCGGCAGACGCTGCCGCGCGAGGACGGGTCGCCGGAGCAGATCCGTTGGGCCGCGATCACGCCGAATTTCTTTCCGCTGGTGGGCGGCGGCATCGTGCTGGGCCGGCCGTTCCTGGAGTCGGACGGGCTGCCGCAGCCTGCTCCGCAACCGGGCGCCGCGGGAGCACCGGCCGCGCGTTTGCCGATCGCGACCATCCTCAGCTACGACTATTGGAAGCGGCGCTTCGGCGGACGCGCCGACGTGCTCGGGCACACCACGCCGGGCGCACCGCAAGGAGCCACCGTGATCGTGGGCGTGCTGGCTCCGGGAGTCGAACTGTTCTTTCCGCCCTCGGCCAATATGGAGCAGAAGCCGGACGTGTGGTACGCCGCGCGGCTCGGCTACGACGCGCCCAATCGCAATAACGTACAGTGGCTGACCGTGGCGCGGCTGAAGGACGGGGTGACGGTGGAACAGGCACAGGCCGCGGCAGACCGGGTGGCCGGCGAGATTCGCGCCAAGAACCTGGTGTGGTCAACGGCGGGCTACGCACTGCGCATCGAGCCGATGCAGAAGAATCTGGTCGAGGCGGTACGTCCGGCGCTGGTGGCCCTGATGGGCGCGGTGATTTTCCTGCTGCTGATCGCCTGCGCCAATGTCGCCAATCTGATGCTGGTGCGGGCGGCGCTGCGCGAGCGTGAACTGGCCGTGCGCACGGCGCTCGGCGGAAGCTGGTGGCGTCTGGTCCGGCAGATGCTCGCGGAGGCGCTGCTGCTGGCAGCAGCAGGCGCGGCGTTGGGGCTGGCGTTGGCGTGGGCCAGCATCCGCGAACTGCGCGCCATTGCGCCGGCCAGTGTGCCGCGGCTCGACGCGATCGCCATCGATCCGGCGGTGGTGGGCTTCTCGGCTCTGGCGGCGCTGGGGGCGGCGGCGCTGTTCGGCATCGTCCCGGCGTGGCGCGCGGCGCGGCCCGATATCGCGCAAGTGCTGCGCTCGAGCGGGCGCGCGTCGAGCCTGGGCAGCGCGGGTGTATTGCGCAATGCGGTGGTGGTGGCGGAAGTGGCGCTGTCGTTCGTGCTGCTGATCGGCTCGGGCCTGATGTTCCGCAGCTTCCTGGCGCTGCAGCGGATCGATCCGGGCTTCGACCCGCATCACCTGCTAACCTTTGAGACGATCGGCGGGCGACAGGGCCAGCAGCCGGCCGAACGCGCGGCACGGCAGCGCGAGATCCAGCAGCGGCTGCGGGTGATTCCCGGCGTGGACGCGGTGACGGCGTCGTTTCCACTGCCGCTGACCGGCGGCTACAACCCGATCCGCTGGGGACTCGAATCGGCGCTCAGCGACCCCAGCCGCTATCAGGCGATGGACTATCAGGTGGTGCTGCCCGGCTATTTCGAGGCCATGCACACGCCGCTGCTCGCCGGCCGTACGTTCGCCGAAGCCGACAGCGACCCCGAGCGGCGGCTGGTGGTGATCGATCAGATGCTGGCCGGCAAGGCGTTCCCGAACGGCAACGCGGTGGGGCAGCGGCTGCTGACCCGCATCCGCACACTGGAGCCGATGTGGTTCGAGGTGATCGGGGTGGTGGCGCATGTGCGCAACACCTCGCTGGCCGAGCCGGGGCGCGAGCAGATTTACTTCACCGACGGCTACATGCAGCACGGCTTCGCGAATAAGTGGGCGGTGCGCACGGCGAATCCGGCGGGCGCGGCAGCGGCGGTGCGCAACGAACTCGCCCGGTTCGACCCGACCACGCTGATGGTGGATGTGGCGCCGATGGACGCGCTGGTCGAGCGGGCGCAGGCCGGCACGCGTTTCCAGCTTCTGCTGATCGGAGTTTTTGCGGTGGTGGCGGCGCTGCTGGCGGGCGTGGGCCTGTATGGCGTCCTTTCGACGGTGGTGCGGCAGCGGACGGCGGAGATCGGGGTGCGCATGGCGCTCGGCGCGGCGCCAGGCAGCATCTTCAGCCTGGTGGTGGGTCAGGGGCTGCGGCTGAGCGCGATCGGCATCGCGGCGGGTGTGGCGGCGGCGCTCGTGCTGACGCGTGCCATGACCACGATGCTGGTCGGTGTGCGCCCGACCGACCCGGCGACGTTCAGCGCCATCGCGGTGCTGTTCTTTGCGATTGCGGCGCTGGCGTCGTGGCTGCCGGCGCGTCGCGCGGCAGGTTTGGACCCGACCACGGCGCTACGGGACGAGTGAGGTTTTTCGTAACCGCGGGCGCGATGCGGAGTATTTCTATAGGAGGTGCGTCGAGTGCGTCATTCGTGCGCCATAGCCATCGCTTTATTCGCCGCCGCGCCGGCCGCTGCACAGAACGGTGCGGCACCGGCCAAACTATCGCAACTCATTCCCAACTTGATGCACCTGGCGGAAGTGCCGGGGCTTTCGATCGCCACCATCGAGGACGGGAAGGTGCAGTGGATCGGCTCATTCGGCGTGAAGAGCGTCAAGACCGGCGAAAAGGTGGATGAGCGCACGATTTTTCCCGCGGCATCGCTCGGCAAACCGGTGTTTGCGTATGGGGTGCTGAAGCTGGCCGATGCGGGGCGGATCGACCTGGACGCGCCGCTATCGCGCTACGTGCCGGGCTACCTGGAAGGCGACGAGCGCATCAACCGGATCACCGCGCGGCTGGTGCTGACGCATCGCACCGGTTTCCCGAACTGGCGTCCCAATGGCAAGCCGCTGCTCATCCATTTCGAGCCGGGCGAGCGCTTCAGTTACTCGGGCGAAGGTTTCGTCTACCTGCAACGCGCGGTGGAGAAGATTGTCGGCCAGCCGCTCGATGCGTTCATGCAGGAGACGGTCTTCCAGCCGCTGGGGATGACCAGCAGCAGCTACTTGTGGCAGGAACGGTTCGAAGGCGCGGCGGTGGACGGCCACTCGGAAGCCGGCGCGCCATCCCCACTCAGAAGGACCGTCGAAGGCGGCTCGCCGATTAATGGCGGTGGAGGGCCAGCGGCTGCATCAACGCTGCTGACCACGGCCGCGGACTACGCGAAATTCGTGATCGCGGTGATGAACGGCACGGGGCTGAAACCGGAGACGGCGCGCGCCATGCTGGAGCCGCAATCGAAGGTGGATGCCGCCTGCGCCAACTGCATCGGCAAGCCAGTAGGGCCGGTGTCGGAGACGATTGCATGGGGCCTCGGCATCGGCCTGGCGCAGACCACCAGCGGGCGATGGTTCTGGCATTGGGGCGACAACGGCGATTACAAGAACTTTGTGACCGCGTCGGCTGGATCGAAGCGCGGTGTGGTGATGTTCAGCAACAGCGCCAACGGAATGATGATCCTTTCGGACATTGCCGCCGCGGCCATGGGCGAAGTCTCGCCGGCCGCTACGTGGGTGCATTACGAACGCTACGACTCGCCGCGCATGAAGCTGTATCGCGCGATTCTGGATGGCGGCATCGAGGCGGCGCTGAAGCAGTATCAGAGCCAGCCGCCGCTCGACGAGGATCAGATGAATGCGCTCGGCCTGCGCCTGTTGCGCACGAAGAGATTCAAGGAAGCCATTGGCATTCTGCAGTTGAATGTGGATGCGTATCCCAAGTCGGCCAACACATGGGATAGCCTTGCGTGGGCGTGGATGTCCGGCGGCAAGGAACTGGCGATCGAGTATTACAAGAAGTCGCTGGAGTTGAATCCGGACAATCGCAACGCGGTAGAGGCATTGAAGAAGCTGGAAGGGAAGTGAGTGTGGCGTCGCGCACTCCTGCGTGCCGCGCCGGCACTCATGCCGACGCTCTTCTCGCCGCCAGGTTTCTGGCGCACAAGACGTTCCCGTCTGGGATTCACATCGCGGACAATAGCAGCTGATTATGGATGAAAAACAAGCGTCCCGATGGGTCGGGACGCTGCAGACCGGGAGGCTGCGCCACGTCGGCGCGGCAATGACAACCCTTCATTCTCTGTGCTTCGCCCGCCGCAACTCCTCCAGCCGTTCGGCGATGCGCTTCTCTATGCCGCGGTCGGTGGGGTAGTAATAGCGTCGGCCGGCGAGCGACGGCGGCAGGCACTCCATATCGGTGACGGCGTCTTCGAATTTGTGCGCGTGCTGGTAGCCTTCGCCATAGCCCCAGGACTTCATCGACGGGGTGACGGCGTTACGCAAATTCATCGGGACCGGCTCGGCGATGGTGCTTTCCACATCCGCGTGCACGGCGCCCATGGCGCGATAGGCGGCGTCGGATTTGGGCGCGGCAGCGAGATAGATGGCGGCCTGCGCAAGCGCCAGGTCGCCTTCGGGGATGCCCAGAAAATGCACCGCCTGCATGGCGGCGATGCACTGCTCGAGGGCGCGCGGATCGGCCAGCCCGATATCTTCGCTGGCCATGCGGATCAGGCGGCGGGCGATGTACAGGCGGTCCTCGCCGGCTTCCAGCATGCGGACCAGCCAGTAGAGGGCGGCGTCCACTTCGCTCGAGCGCACGGATTTGTGCAGCGCGGAGATGAGGTTGAAGTGCTCCTCGCCGCCTTTATCGTAGAGCAGGACCTTGCGCTGCATGGCGTCCTGCACGGCGGCTGCGGACAGTTCGCCGGACGAGGCGGCAGCCGCGGCTTCGAGTGTGTTGTAGGCCTGGCGGGCGTCGCCGTTGGAGTAGATGGCGATTTGCTCCAGCAGGTCGGGCGTGGCGGTCAGGCCAAGCACGGGCAGCGCGCGGCCGAGCAGTGTGACGATTTCGGGCACGGTCAGCAGGCGCAAGGCGTAGACGCGCGAACGCGAGAGCAGCGCCGAGATGACTTCGAACGATGGATTCTCGGTGGTGGCGCCGATCAGGATGATGTCGCCGCGCTCGACGTAGGGCAGGAAGGCGTCCTGCTGCGCCTTGTTGAAGCGGTGGATCTCATCGATGAATAGGATGGTGCGCCGGCCGGCGCGGCGCAGCCGCTCCGCGTCGGCCATGACGGCCTTGATTTCCTTGATGCCGCTGAGCACCGCGCTGAAGGGAATGAACTCGCAGCGGGTGAGCGTGGCGATCAGGCGGGCGAGGGTGGTTTTGCCAACACCGGGCGGTCCCCAGAGGATGATCGAGGTAAGCTCGTCGCGCTCGATCTGGCGGCGCAACGGCTTGCCGGGTCCCAGGACGTGCTCCTGGCCGACGAAGTCTTCCAGGCGCGTAGGGCGCATGCGCTCGGCAAGCGGCCGTTTGCCGTCGCGACCGATGTCGTGCTGTTCGGCGGAGGGCGGCGAGTTGTCGAAGAGGCTCATGGCGCCGGCAGCGGAGGCCAAAGCAATCTTACCTCCGGACGCGGGGCGCGCGGAACCGGCGTCCCTACGCGGCTTGATTCCCGCGTTCAAGCCGTCTGGCAAGCTGCCTCCATAGGGTTGCCAGGCTGAATGCCAGGCGCTTCCGCCTCCAACCGACCCCTGCCCGCGGCTTTTCCTGCAGCGTTCTTAGAAATACCGCAAGAATAAATAGATCTTTGTGGGCGTCACTCAATCATTGGGTGACGACGTCTCTTATTGAGCCACGAGCCGCTCTAGGGTTGCGGCAATCCTGTATTCTCAACTGATCTGGCCCGTGGGTGGCAGCTGGACGAAACGCTATCCATTCTGCTATAGTTCCGCTTATAGAGCCCTAGAAAGGCGGAACTTTAGCATTATGAGAACGCCCTCCTTCCTCCCGGATCGTTTGCGCGAGTTCTTGCGCGCGCAGAAAATCGCCACCCTGCCCGAACTGAAACTAGCCCTTGGAACCACCGCCGACATCACAGTGTTTCGCAAGTTGAAGGAACTTTCTTATCGCTCCAGCTATTCCCACCGCGGGCGCTATTACACCATCGAGGAGATCCCCCAGTTTGATCCCCTGGGCCTTTGGTCCTTTCGGGAGGTGTGGTTCTCTCGCTGGGGCAATCTGGTCGCCACTTTGGAAGCCCTCGTCAGCGCCGCCCCCCAGGGCTACTTCGCCAATGAATTGCAGGACCTTCTGCACGTCGAAGTCAAAGATGCGCTGTTGCAGTTGGTGGAGCAGCGTCGGGTTACCCGTCAGCAGGTCACCCGATTGTTTCTGTATTGTTCTCCAGAGGCGACTGTTCGCCGGCACCAATTGCTCGCACGACAGGCGCTCTCGGAAATCCCGGGGAGCGCTTCCGCCGATGTCTCCCCGGAGGAATTGAAGGCGTCCCTGATCCTGTTCTCCAGCCTGCTGGACGAACGCCAGCGCCGTTTGTATGCCGGCCTGGAATCGCTGAAGTTAGGCCGCGGGGGCGATCAGCGACTGGCCGAACTGCTCCAACTGGATCCACGCACCGTGGCCCGCGGACGAATGCAACTCCTGGAGCAGGATGTCGAATGGGAACGGGTACGCAAACCTGGCGCGGGCCGCAAGCCCCTGGAAAAAAAACGCCCCAAGTAATCGCCGAGATCGAAAGGTTGTTAGAACACCACACCGCCGGCGATCCCATGAGCAGCCGACGGTGGACGCATCAGACCACGGCCAAGATCGCCGGGCAATTACGCCGGCTGCACATCCGGGTTGGCGCACGCACGGTCGCCCGATTACTCGACAAGATGGATTTCTCGCTCCGCTCAAACTGTAAAAAGATCGCCGCCGGGGACCGCTCCGCACGCGACCAGCAGTTCCGCCACATTGCCCGCCTGCGACGGCGCTTCTGCCGTCACTGCAACCCCATCATCAGTGTCGATGCCAAAAAGCGAGAGCTGGTGGGCAACTTCAAGAATCCCGGCAGGAAGTGGGATCGCGTCCCCACCCCTGTCAACGACCACGACTTTCGTTCTCAGGCCAACGGCATCGCCCTCCCTTTCGGCATTTATGATCCCCAAGCCAACCGTGGCTCGGTGTTCGTCGGCGTGAGCCACGAGACCTCCGCTTTCGCGGTCACCTCCATCTCCGCATGGTGGACGCGGGAGGGGCACCGTCGCTACCCAAACGCCCAGCACTTGCTGATTCTGGCCGATACCGGTGGCAGTAATTCCGCCACCCGCGGCGCCTGGAAAGACCAGCTCCAGCAGCACCTCTGCGACCGGTTGGGGCTCACCGTTACTGTGGCCCACTATCCCACCGGCGCCTCCAAGTACAACCCTGTAGAACGCCGCTTGTTCAGCCAAATCAGCCGGAACTGGGCCGCTGAGCCTCTCACCGACTATGACAAGATCCTCCGCTTGATCCGTGGCACCACCACGACCACCGGGCTCAAAGTCCGCGCCTACCTGGACACCGAGCAATATCCACTCAAAGTCAAACCGTCTGCACAAAGATTACGCCAACTGCGAATCACTCGACACACAACCCTCCCAAAGTGGAACTACACGATTGCCCCTTCCGATGACAAATAATTCTTGCGCTGTTTCTAAGCCTTGACGGATGTGTAGTATGTAAGCTGGCATGCGTTCCCATCAACGGATGATCTTTCTTTTCCTTGCCTTCGTCGCAGCGGCCTTCGGCCAGCTTGGATCTATTACCGAGTTCTCTGTGCCAACCGCCAACAGCAGCCCGTTCTCCATCGCCCTGGGGCCGGATGGCGCACTCTGGTTCGCCGAGTTGGGCGCGAACAAGATCGGCAGGATCACAACTTCCGGGTCGTTCACCGAATTCGCTATCCCAAAGCCGGCCAGCGCTCCCTGGGGCATTGCCGCCGGGCCGGACGGGCTGATTTGGTTTGTCGAACAAGAGAGCGGCCAAATCGGAAAGGTCACCACCGGCGGAGTCTTCACGGAATATCCCCTGCCCAGCAGCGCGAGCTCACCTCAGGCGATCACGGCAGGACCGGATGGCGCATTATGGTTCACCGACGCCTTCACTAACGCGGTCGGGAGGATCACTACTTCCGGTTCGATCATTGAATACCCGATACCAACCCCCAACGCCTTCCCTTATGGAATCGTCGCCGGAACCGACGGTGCTCTTTGGTTCACTGAACTCTCGAAGGGTCAGATCGGCAGAGTCACTACGAATGGAATTTTCACCGAGTACGCTGTCCTCACCAGCCGTACCACTATCATGGATATCGCGGCCGGCCCGGATGGTTCGCTGTGGTTTACGGAACAGTCCGCCAACAAGATCGGCAGAATCCACACGTCCGGGTCCGTAACCGAGTACGCCATCCCGACTGCCGACAGCTACCCGGGCGGCATTGCTGCCGGGCCAGACGGCGCGATCTGGTTTAACGAGAATCACGCGAACCAGATCGGCAGGATCACTGCCGGTGGCAGCATTACAGAGTTCCCGGTACCCACGAGTGGCGCGTACCTCAGTTCGCTGGTAAGCGGGCCGGATGGAGGCGTCTGGTTTACGGAAGAGATCGGCAACAAGATAGGCCGAGTGGACACGGGCAATGCGGACTCTTTACTTCCCAGCCTGAGCATCACCATCGTCCACCAGGCGAGCCAGTCCCGAGGCGAGTTGAACGGCGACTTAATTACGGTTAGCAATGGTGCGCAAGGCGGTATTACTTCCGGCACCGTGACGGTCACCGATACTTTTCCCGCCGGCATCAACGCGATGTCGATGGTTGGCAGTGGCTGGAACTGCACCCCCACCACCTGCACCACAAGCAATCCTCTCCTGCCCGGCGAGAATTACCTGCCGATCAGTACCACCTACCGTGTGGCGGCGGATGCCCCTTCTATCCTCACCAACCAGGTGACCGTATCGGGCGGCGGTTCGGCGAGTTCCAGCGCAAGCGTAACCGACAACCTGGACACTCAGTGCTCCCTCGCAGTCAGCCCACTGTCCGTCAGTGTGCCCGCGACCGGGACGTCTACGGTCGAACCGTGCCCCAACAACTCGGGCCAGCCGAATTGCGGCGTCCTGCCGGAGGTTCCCCTGCCCATCACGGTTACTGCCAATACGTTCTGCGGCATCAGGGGAGGATCCCTGCCCTTAGTAGTTTTCAACAACACCCACGCTACGCCACAGACTTACAACTACTATGTTTCCGCGGGCGGCGTCTCCGTACCGCTTACGGTCACCGAGGCCGGGTCGGGCAATAATCGGGTCTACCGCGAGACCTATGCACTGTACGAGCAGCTCTTAGGGCGCGATCCCGATCCGACCGGCTTCGCGTTCTGGACCGGGTCGGGGAATGCCGGCCTGGGGCAGATGGCCGATTCGTTCCTGACCAGTCCGGAGGCGTTCAATAATGACTTTGCAGTGATGGCGGCCTACCAGGCTGCCACCGGCGCCCCGGCCAGCTATGCGCAATACAGCGCCGCGGTG
>Ga0335085_10005108_pt1 | contig 21339 bp, 15 predicted proteins | sample Lox_Sample_45_FD_206712 | JGI IMG/M metagenome (GOLD analysis project Ga0335085, IMG submission 206712) | Soil microbial communities from Loxahatchee National Wildlife Refuge, Florida, United States - Lox_Sample_4.5 | ecosystem: Environmental > Terrestrial > Soil > Wetlands | place: USA...
AATTCACCGGGAACAGCTTTTCCATCGTCGACCAAATCGAGGGTCGCGGGGGTGAGCACGATATCGAGCAGTTCTGGCACTTCGCCACGGAGCCCCGAGAACTCTCTCCCGGAACCTGGGCGATTGGAAATCTTGCCGAGTTCACTGCCCAAGGTGGTGCGGTCCTGCCCTGCTGGCGCTCGCGTTGCTTCGGGTCGAAAGGGGCTGCATGGGCGATCATCGTGCGCCGCCGCTCCTCCTTGCCCTTGGCTCTTCGTGCCGGCATCTACCTCAAGTCGTGACGGTTACAGTTTCCCAAACCCGAACGCTGCAAGAAAACGCCTTTCGGAAGGACGATGGTGAATTACGCAAGCCCACGTTGAATGTATAGAATCAAGGATTGGCTGTCGGTGGGCCTCGAACCCGCCGCGTCGTATTGATAGGAGACGCAATCATGCAAGTGGCGGATCCCGCCATGCGGGACGTAAGCACGTTTCAAGCGCTGAAGGACAAAATCGAGTCGAAAACCGCCCGCGTTGGTATCGTCGGGCTGGGCTATGTTGGTCTCCCACTCGCCGTCGAGTTCGCCAAGGCTGGTTTCCACGTTACCGGCATCGACCTGCAGCAATCCCGCGTCGACCGCCTGATGAAGGGCGAATCCTACGTGCAGGACGTACCCAGCGCCGAGCTTGCGAAGCTGGTCAAAGATGGGCATTTTGGCGCAACGGCCGATTTTTCCGTAGTGGGCGAACTCGACACGATCAACATCTGTGTCCCTACGCCGCTACGCAAGACCAAAGACCCTGACATGAGCTACATCGTGTCGGCCGCCGACGAGATCGCGAAATACTTTCATCCCGGCTTGCTCGTCATTCTTGAATCGACTACCTATCCTGGCACGACCGACGAGCTCTTGCTTCCCACCTTCGAGAAGCATGGCGTCGAGGTCGGCAAAGACTTCTTCCTCTGCTTCTCGCCGGAACGTGTCGATCCGGGCAATCCCGTTTACCAGACCTTGAACACCCCAAAGGTCGTCGGCGGTATCACTCCCGCTTGCACCGAGATGGGCAAGCTCTTCTTCTCGCAGGCGCTGGAGAAAGTCGTGCCGGTCAGCAACACCCGCGTTGCCGAGATGGTGAAGCTGCTCGAGAACACCTTCCGCATGATCAACATCGGATTGGTAAACGAGATGGCGCTGATGTGCGATGGCATGGGCATCAACGTCTGGGAGGTCATCGACGCGGCTGCCACTAAGCCCTTCGGCTTTATGCCGTTTTATCCCGGCCCCGGCCTCGGCGGCCACTGCATTCCCATCGATCCGTTCTATTTGTCGTGGAAGTCAAAGCAGTCAGGCATTGAAGCGCGCTTCATCGACCTCGCCGGCAACATCAACGGCAACATGCCGCACTTCGTCGTTGGCAAGATTCAGAACGCGCTTAACAATCACGGCAAAGCGGTCAAAGGCTCGCGCATCCATGTTTTCGGCGTCGCTTACAAGCGGAATATCGATGATATGCGTGAGTCACCCGCGCTCGACGTGATTCTCCTGCTGAAGAAACTTGGCGCCGACGTCAGCTACAGCGATCCCCACGTCCCAACCCTCAAGCTTGACGGCATGGACCTTTCGTCGCAGGATGCACTCGCTTCGGCCAAGAAGGCCGACTGCTCGGTCATCATCACAGACCACACGACTTTTGACTACAAGGGATTGGTGGATTCCGCGAAACTCATCGTTGACACGCGCAATGCGCTGCGCGGTTTCGAATCCGACAAGATTGTGCGGCTGTAGTCGCTCTGTTACTCCGCGCGCATCACTGCTGTAGGATCTACTCTGATGGCCCGCAACGCTGGAACCAGCGTCCCCAGCAGGGTTGCCGTAAAGCACAAGACGGTTGCGCCGGAGAACGTCAACAAGTCATCCGGCTTTACCCCCGCCAGGAGGCTCTCAAGCCAGCGCCCGGCAAAATAAGCCAGCGCCAGCCCCGGCGCCAGGCCGGCAACCGCCAGGACAGCACCCCTCCCCAGCACCAGCTTGAAGATGTCGCCCTGTTGCGCCCCCAACGCCATACGGATGCCGAACTCCTGCTGGCGGAGCGACACCGTGAACGACAGCAGCCCGTAGATGCCCAGGCCGGCGAGCACAATCGCCACGCCGGTGAAGGTCATCAAAACCCGTGTCTGTACGGCGCGCGATTCGGTTTCGCCGGCTATGATCTCGTTCATGGTGCGAACGTTCGAGATCGGCTGTTGGGGATCTGCGCCCGCGATGATGCGCCGCACTTCTGAGACCAGTTGCGCGGGTGGCTGCGTGGTATGGATGGCAAGGTCTTTGGGCACATAGCCGATAAGCCAGCCGTCCGGAACTTGCTTATAAGGAAGATAGACCTGGGGCTCGCTGGCGCGTTCCAGTCCCCGCACCCTAACGTCACCGACTACGCCGGCGACTTCTCGATCATGCAGGCCGAAGTTGAAATGTCGCCCTATCGGGTTCTCGTCGGGCCAGTAGCGCCGCGCGAAGGATTCGCTGACCACGGCAATATAGGGAGTGTCGGTGGTATCGGCTTCACTCACGTCGCGTCCTGACTGGATCGGGATCGCCATCGTCGCGAAGAACCCGGGCGTCACGTAGCGGAGACTGGCGGAAGTACCTTCCGCTCGATTTTGCGAACGACCGGCCACCACGACCGGCCAGATGCCCCCGCGCCATACCATCGGCAGAGCACTGATGTAAGCTGCATCGGTCACTCCCGGCAAGCGGCGAACCTCGGAGAGCACCTTGGTATAAAACTGCTCGCGCACGCTCGTTTTTTCGTATTTGGGCAGTGGCAAGGCTGTACGCACCGTAAGGATATTCTCCGTCCTGAACCCGGGGCTGACCGCTTGCACCTTCCACAGCGCGCGAATCAACAGACCCGAGGAAATCAGGAGCACAACCGAGACCGCTACTTCCGCAATCACCAGCCCGGCTCGCGTCTTCTGGCTTCCCACGCCGCCGGTTCGCACGCCTTCGCGCAGGCCGCTGAAGCCGGCGTTTCTGCATACGCGAATGGCCGGCGCCACACCGAACGCAACCACTGTAATCGCTGTGAGCCCCAGCGCCAGAAGCAAGAGCCGCAAATCCACGGGAGGCACCTCTCGAATCGGCAGCGCAGTCGGTACAAGCCGGGAGAGCAAGGGCAGGACTCCCGCTGCCACGCCGACCGCTCCGATCCCGCCGGCAACTCCGAGAAGCAAGCTTTCCGACAATAATTGCCGCAGGATATAACGACGATTCGCCCCCAGCGAGACCCGAATCGAAAGTTCCTTTTGCCGAGCTAGAGAACGCACCAGCAGCAAGTTCGCCAGATTCGCGCATGCGATCACCAGCAGGCAGATAGCCGCTCCACACAAGGCCAAGAGCAACAGACGTGACTGTTTGCTCACTTCGTCGCGCAGTGAGACGACCGTCGCTCCGACTTTTTCGTTCTCCTTGGGATACTGCGCCTGCAGCCGCCGTGCGATCAGTTCGATTTCAGTGCGCGCCTGATCGACGGAAACCCCGGGTTTGAGGCGGCCAATTCCTATGATCCAGTTATCAGAACGGTCCTGGTAGTTATCCTCCTGAAACTGAAACGTTCTCCAGAACTTCGTTTCGCGGCTCGGGAACTGAAAGTCCGGAGGCATAACTCCAATGACGGTATATGCCGCATCGTCGAGGATGATCGACTTTCCGACTACGCTGGCGTCGCCCCCGAATTCGGTTTGCCAGAATCCGTAGCTCAAAACCACCGTTTTAGCGGCTCCCGCCTGATCGTCGCTTTCGCTGAAGAAGCGGCCCATCCAGGGTGCCTTGCCGAGTGCAGAAAATAGATTCCCGGTAACGAGTGCCCCTTCGATCCGCACCGGCTCGCCCTGCCCGACGAGGTTCATATCGATGTCGGTGTAGGCGGCCAGCGAAGTGAAGGACGTCGAGCTTGCCTTGAGGTCTCGATAGTTAGCCGGAGACAGCTCCATGAACGAGTAGCCAGGATGCTTCTCCCAGACTTTCACCAGTTTTTGTGGCTCCGGGAAGGGAAGCGGTCGCACTAACACAAAGTCAGCCAGTGTGAATATCGCCGCATTCGCGCCGATGCCGATGGTAATGAGCAGAATGGCCGTGATGGTGAAGCCGGGGGAGCGAAGCAACGACCGCAAGGAGTAGTTCAGGTCGCGTCGCGCAATCTGCCAATGAATCGCCAGCGCATTCGACAGCACCTCGAACAAGGCGGCAATCCACAGCCCACATTTCGTAACAGGACCATTGGCCAAACGGAGCTGCTGCGTGAAGATGCCGCTCATCTCATCGCCGTATTCCGCCCGGTACGATGACGGATAAAGATGGAGCAATGCCCGATAGAGGTTCATCACGTAGTCCTCGGAACGACGCCACAGGAGCGCGCCATCTTGAGCAGGCTGCTCAGTCGTCCCGCCTCAGCCTTCGCGACCGCCGTGCCCAAGGGAGTGATGCGGTAATAGCGGCGGCGTTCATCATCCATCTCGGGAGCAGGCCGCGTCTTCGTTTCGGCGATGAGCCCTAACTCCAGCATGCGCTGGATCGAGCGGTAGAGAGTGCCTGCACTGAGCTTGATCTCGCCGTTGGTTCGACGCGCCACGTCCAAAATGATGGCGTAGCCGTGCCGGTCTTCTTCCGCCAGCGATAGCAGGATGTGAAAGGTTGTCGGCTGCAGGGGCAGCAGCGAATCCGGAGCGTCGACCATAGCTAACATTCTATGCGATCTGGCTATAGTTGTGGCGCATAGATGTGCTCGGCAGCTATAAAACGGGGTTTTTCTGCTGCAAACCGCCACCAGGACAGTACGGATGGCGTCTATTGTGTGGGTGTCGTTCTAACGGCCAAGAGCCAAGAGCCAAGAGCCCGATCAGATCCCCAGCTTCTTCACTTCTTCGTTGTAATACTTGCGATACAGGATGTCCCACTCCTGCGAGCCCTCCAGGATGGTCCTGCGCTGGCTCTCGATCTTCTGCCGGGCGGCAGCATCGATTTTGGCTTCTTCCGCCATTAGACCCTCGAGTATGCGGCGGGTCTCCAGTCGAATTGTATTGCGGTCTTCAATGAAATCCACGCTATCGGTCTCGGCCAGCGTGTCGGCTACAGCGTGCGCCAGTTTGTTGATCTTTTCGCGGCTGATTCTCATAGCACCGCCTTGTACTTGCGCACTAGCTCATTTTTGATCTTCTTGAACATCTCCTGGTAGTTGGCGCCGCTCTGGCGCATTTCATCCGAGTAAGTCTCCAGGATGATCCGCACTTCGTCGTTGATGCGGTCCTCGAGCGAGAGTTCCTCAAGCAGAGCAGCGTGGATGTGTTCACGCACCTCCTGCTCGTCCGTGGTCTCGATAAACTCGCCTTGAATGAGTTTCTTGCTTACTTCGCGGGCCAGATAGCCCACATAGTCTTTGGAGAAGAGCATGCCGGTAAAATCGTGTGAAAACATGATTTTAGCACACGCTTTTCGCACCTTACTGCCCTGAGAGCTTCTCCAACTCGACTGCCATCTGTTCTACGAATGCGGCTTCGTCATTCACCGCTTTCGCGACTCTCGGAACCTCTTCCTCCGCCAGCTTGTAGTCCTTCAGTTCAATGCTCTCGCGGATCCCCGACAACGTCTTCGGTGCGTAACCCGTATAGAGACCTGGGGCGTACAGCATGTGTTTGTAGTACGGACGTGTGGGCAGCCCGCCGTCGTTCAGTAATAACCGCTCCGCCGTGAGCAATCTGTCGTTCAGCGCCGCCAGCTTCGCAGCATCGGGAGTCCCTTTGAGCGCCACTGCCAACGCCTCGTTGTAGTGGTCGCCCGACCTCGCCAGCGCGTCAGCCGCATTTTGCAGAGGAGCAAAGCTGATGTAGGGCGGCACCGCCTCTGGCTTGGGTGCAACCTTTGGTCTGCGTGGATCGTTGATCGCCGCAAACACTCCGTCTTCCAACTCGCGGTTCTGTTCCTTCACCTGGTCCTGTTTTTGCTTCAGCAAATCCTGCACTTCTTTCAGATAGTCATGGACTGCGTTCGACAGGTTGCTGAAGCGGTAGGGTAATACGTCCGCGTCGGCCAGGCGCATGACGCCGAGTCCGACGGTCTGAGCGAGCGCCTTACCGTAGACAAAGGTCGTGTCGGAGAAATGCGTGTACCAGTAAAAGTCGTCATAGATGGAGTGATAGATTCCACCGTCATCTTCGCCGCCAAATCCCAGGTTCAGTGACGCCACGCCAAGATGGTGCTCAAATGCGGTGTAGTCCGTGCCCGATCCCAGGGGCTCCAGTTGCAGATCGACGCGGTCCCGCACACGGGCTCGCGCCTCGGCATCTTTCGCGTCGGCGATCTGCTTCGCCTGGGCGCGCTTCCACACCGTAACGCCGCTCTCCGGATCTGTCACATCGCGCGCGACTCCATTCATCATGGCTTCCAGTGAATGTGCGCCTTCCAGCAACAGGTATCCGCGCCCGTTGCCGTCGCTATTGATGTAGGCCACCGCATGCTGCTGCAGTTCGGTGGCATGGGTTTCCGCCCACTCGGTTGAGCCCAGCAGCATTGGTTCTTCGCCATCCCACGCGGCGTAGATAATCGTCCGCTTGGGCTGCCATCCTTGTTTTTTCAGCTCTCCCAGCGCCCGCGCTTCTTCCAGCAGCGCCATCTGTCCGGATATCGGATCTTCCGCGCCATTCACCCACGCGTCATGGTGATTGCCGCGCACCACCCACTCATCGGCCTCGCTGCTGCCGGCCATTTTGCCGATCACGTCAAAAACCGGCCGCAGCCTCCAATCAAACGTCACGGCGAGATGAACCTGTGAAGCCCCCGGACCCACGTGGTACGTGATCGGCAGTGCTCCGCGCCACGCCTCCGGCGCCAGCGGACCGGTCAGTGCCGCCAGGAGCGGTTGCGCGTCGCCGTAAGAAATCGGCAGCGTTGGAATCGGAGCAATGTTCTTTGCGTCCTTGATGTCGAGCCGCTTCGCTCCTTCCACCGCGCCCCAACCCGGGGTGAGCGGATCACCCGGATTCGAATGCGGAAAATCCATCACGCTGCCACGCTGCACGCCGTCTTTCGGACGCATCGGCCCTTCCGGGAAGGTACGGTCCTGGGCATACCCGTCATCGGCCGGGTCGGAATAGATCAGGCATCCCACCGCTCCGTGCTCCCACGCCACGCGCGGCTTCACGCCCCGCCACGATTCCCCATACTTCGCGATGACAATCGCGCCCTTTACCGAGACTCCCAGGCGCTCAAGTTGTTCGTAGTCCGCCGGCAGCCCGTAATTCACGAACACCAGAGGTCCGCGCACATCGCCATCCGGAGAGTACGCGTTGTAGGTGGGCAGTTGCTCATCTTTTTGTCCACTCGTCGGATCGACCGCCAACGCAGGCTCCTCCAGCTTCGCCGTGAAAGCCGTCGGCGCGGTCATCTCTAATTGACGTGTCTTGGGTGTTGGGAACAGTACCTGAAACTGTTCGATCTTCGCGTCCCATCCCCAGGACTGCAATTGCGCCAGGATCCACTCGGCGTTCTGCTTGTCATAAGGTGAGCCAACGTGATGCGGTCGCGCGCTCAGGCGCTGCATGTAATCACGCATCAGCTTTGGATCGGGAATCTGCTGGAACTTTTGCTCCCACTGCCGTTCCGTCGCGCTCGACTGCGCCGTGAAGCCCAACAGCGGTTCGTTCGCCGGCGCCACCTGCGCCAGTGCCGCAAATTGTGAAAACAAAATCCCCCACAAGACAACGACAGCGCAGACCCGTCGCATCGGCCCTCCTGAATTGTTTTAGCTTGCCCCGCGATCAATCGTGAACTGATCTTACCAAGTCTTTCGTTGGCGAGACTCTTCGTTATAGGGTGGCTCCCATCCGGTTCGGCGTGGCCCACTCGGCCTTCTTTCGGCCGGGTGGGTCTTTCCGCCACCTCAACGAACACCCACATCCCTCCTCTGGCGAAAAGCGAAAAGCCAACGGCCAATGGCGAAGAGCGAACCGGCATCGCGCTATAATTCTGCAACCCCTCATGCCTCTCGCCACCGCCAGTAAACTTGGCCCTTACGAAATCGTCTCTCTCATCGGCGCCGGAGGAATGGGCGAGGTTTATCGCGCTCGCGATGAGCGCCTCGGCCGCGACGTCGCCATAAAGATTCTGCCCGCATCCTTCGCCGCCGATCCTGACCGTTTGCGGCGCTTCGAGCAGGAAGCCCGCGCCATCGCGGCGCTCAACCATCCCAACATACTTGGGGTTCACGATATCGGTGAATATGACGGCACCCGCTTCATGGTTTGCGAGTTGCTCGAGGGCGAGAGTCTGCACGCGATCCTGGCGCGGGGTCCGCTCTCCCATCGCCGGGCCATCGACTACTCCATTCAGGCGGCCCAGGGCTTGGCAGCGGCCCATAGCAAAGACATCGCGCACCGCGATTTGAAGCCCGACAACATCTTCATCACCCGCGAAGGCCGAGTAAAAATCCTCGATTTCGGACTCGCCAAGAATGTGGACGGCGCCGGCCATGACGCCACCATGACGTCCGGTGCACCCGCCACCGGTGTCGGCACTGTGGTTGGCACCGCGGGTTACATGTCACCCGAGCAGGTTCGCGGCGCGGCGGTCGATTGTCGTACGGACATCTTCAGCTTCGGCGCAGTGCTCTACGAAATGCTTACCGGCGTGCGTGCCTTCAAACGCGACACCACCGCCGAGACCATGACGGCCATCCTGCACGACGATCCCCCCGAGAATCCTCCCGACGGACGCGCGTTACCGCCCGCACTCGATCGCATCGTGCACCACTGTCTTGAGAAGGCCCCCGAGCAACGCTTCCAATCGGCGCGTGATCTCGCCTTCGACCTTGAATCCATCAGCTCGATGACTTCCTCCGGCGGTCTGGCTGCCGTCAAGGAAAAAGCGAGCAAGACACGGACGTACCTCATTGCCTCGGCCGTCGCTCTGGCACTTCTCGCGGGCCTGGCAGGCTGGCTCCTGGCCTCGGCATTCCGCACCTCTACCGGCTCTACATTTCACCAACTCACCTACCGCCGCGGCACCGCCGAAGGTGGACGCTTCACCCCCGACGGTCGCAACGTCATCTACACCGCCACCTGGGAGGGTAGTGACGAGGAGCTTTATTCCGTTCCGGCCGATGGCGTCGGTGGCAATCCTGTCGGCATCAGGAACGCGCGCCTCCTGGCGATTTCCTCACGCGGCGAATATGCCGTTGCCCTCAATCCGGTTGACCTCGCGCGCTTCATGCATCCCGGCAACCTTGCGCACTACAGCGGAAACGGCGCCCCGAAGCCCGAAATCGAAAACATCGAGGCCGCGGATTTCACCCCCGACGGTTCCGCCCTCGCCATCGTCCGCTATGTCCCTGCCGACGTGATGTGCCAGCTCGAATATCCCATCGGCAAAGTGCTCTATCGCGAACGCCTCATCAGCGACGTCCGCTTTTCCCGCGACGGTAAATACATCGCCTTTATCGCCCACACCAACGCCGGCGACGACCGCGGCACTGTAAGGATCATTCGCAGCACCGGCGAAAAAGTCGCTGCCAGCCCCTTGTACGAGAGTGCCGAAGGGCTCGCCTGGAGTGCATCGAGCGGCGAAGTCTGGTCCACCTCTCCGCTCGAATCGGGAGCTGTTCACGCACTGTCCCTCTCCGGCAAGACTCGCCAGCCGCTCGCCATGCCCGGACGCCTTCACTTGCTCGATATCGCCGCCAACGGACGCCTTCTGGTCGCGCAGGGCATCGCACGTCGCGGCATTGTCGTCGCCGTCAATCAGGGCAAGTCGCTTCGCGACCTGTCGTGGCTTGATTTCACCTTTCTCCGCGACTTCAGCCCCGACGGCAAGACAATCCTCTTCGAAGAAGAAGGCTCTTCCACAGCCAACTACACGGTCTTCACTCGCGGCGTGGATGGCTCACCCGCCGTTCCCATCGGTGAGGGTTACGGTTGCCAATTCTCGCCCGACGGGAAGTGGGCCCTTGCCGTCAAACCCGTCGAACCCAATCCCGAATTGTGGCTGTACCCCCTGGGTCCCGGCGAACCGCTCCACATTAATACGCCTTCCATCCATCCCGTCGGTCTGGCCGGATTCACACCCGACGGTAAGCACGTGGTCTATCCTGCCAACGAGCCCGGACACTTGCCTCGCGTTTTCATGCAGGATTTGAACGGCGGCCCGCCGCAGCCCATCTCTCCCGAAGGGGTGATTGGCTGGAGGGTATCACCGAATGGCCAGTGGATCGCCGTGAGCGTTCACGACCCCAATTCGAGCGTTGTTCATGAAGCCATGCTCTCGATTGCAGATCAGAAAATTGTCGAAATGAAAGGCTTTAAGGATAACGATGCACGTCTAGGCTGGGCCTTTGACAACCAGGTCTATGTCGTCGACAAGAACGATCCCGGCAGCGCCATGCCGACGGTAAAACTCGATCCGCTAACCGGCGTACGCACTCCCTGGCGCACGATCTACGGGGCTCCCTTTGGCGGCGTGGTGATCGATACCTTCGTCGTCAGCCCCAACGGCGACAACTACGGCTTCGGTTATCGCGTCCGCCTCTCGGACCTGTACACCGTCTCCGGCGTGCGCTGACCTCCGACACCGACGACAACCCCTGCCCATCCTCGCACTGAAAAACCCATGTGGAGCGGGCTTCCGGAGGGGCGCGGGCTTTAGACCCGCCGCAGAAGTCCTTTATTTCTGTCATTCCTCGCGGGCTTCAGCCCGCTAGGAATCTGCCTTTCGGACTTTTTCCGCAGCCTGTTCAGTCGTGCCGTATGGCCTTGAAAATACATTGGGCTTTCGCCCCTGAGGTTTTGTTCCAACCACGCAATGGACTCTTTCAGCACCCTCTTTAGCCGGGTACCGAGACCCTGGCGGCCCGAGTGCTGGGTTGATGGCAATCTACTCCGAGTCCCTCGGGGATGCCATCACCACTCGCTGTGACCCTCGTCCTTTCGCCCGTTGTGCATTCAGGCGTACAACCAGCTGCGGTGAGCCGAGGAGTGGTGTCTCTTGTCGCTTCCCACTGTGGGGCACGGCGCGGCCGCATGGCACTAATTAGCCTATGTACTTTATGTACTTCAATAGCATGTACTCTATGTACTGTATGACTTGTCAGCACCAAAATTGCCCCCAAAACCGTAGCTAAGTGCCATATTTTACTGATGGATACGTATAACTCATTGCCGCTCAATTGCTTAGAAGGAATTTTTGTCTAACTGCCTGATTCTAAACAGTCGCACACTTAAATTTTGAGGGTGGCCCAGAATCGTAGAACACCTGATCCCAATACAGCTCTCCGACGACAAAAAACGCTGCGTCAAAGCTCTCCTCGAGGCTTGGGAACAGAAACTCTCGCACTCGCCGCCGGAGTATGATGAGATTTCATTTATGTCCGACGACCTTTCCAGTCTCAAAGACGACATGGTGGCCTTCATTCTCGGCCACGGAATGAGCCGCTTTCAGGGCTATGTCACCGAAGACGTGCATAGCGTCATGTGGGACCCGCGCGACAACCCGGAAAGCTGGAAAGACTTTGTTGAACTGGCCAAAAAGGCCAATTGCGCCTTTCTGTCGATGGACGAAGAGGTTCTGGAACGCGACGAGCTTGACTATCTGGTGCAGCGCTTGCAGCAGGCCGCCTACCCCAGCGACGAGGACGTTGAAGAAGCTCGTTGGCTCCGCAGCTTCGTGGGCAAAACCGGCTTTCTGCAATTGGGCTGGCCGCACCAGGGAATCATGTTCCTCTATGAAGTTTCCACCGACTGGTACGAGCGTTATCAACGTCTGCTCGATCTGGTGGAGGATTTCGGCACCCTCACCGTCGACGGCTCCGATCAGGACGAAGAACACTAAGTGCGCTGGCAACCTCGCCACACCGACCCTCAGGATATCGAACGTTTAACCCGCGAAGCTGGTTTGTCCCCGGTGATCGCGAGGCTGCTGGCCGCACGCGGCATTGTGACTGCCGAGCAGGCGCAGCAGTTTCTTTCGCCGTCGCTTGCTCATCTGCATTCGCCCTACCTTATGACCGGGCTCCGTGCCGCTGTGGATCGCCTGCGAGCGGCCATCGAACGCGATGAAACCATCTTTATCTACGGCGACTATGACGCAGACGGCACCACCGCCATCGTGATCTTGAAAACCGCGCTGGAGCTCTGTGGCGGCAAGGTCGAATATCACGTACCTCACCGTATCCGCGAAGGGTACGGCATGCGCGATGAGGTCATCGAGCAGGCAGCCGCCCAAGGCGTGCGCCTGATCATCAGTGTCGACACCGGAATCCGTGCTTTTGCTGCCGCCGAGGCTGCGGCCCGTTGCGGCGTCGACCTCATCGTTACCGATCATCACCTGCCGCAGGCCGAGGGCGTACCCAGGGCGCTGGCGGTCGTAAACCCCAACCAGGCGGGCTGCGAATACCCCTGCAAATCGCTTTGCGGTGCTGGAGTCGCCTTCAAGATCGCACAGGCATTGCTTGAGGCAACGGGTCGCGAGCGTCTGATCCCTTCGTTCCTCAAGATTGTTGCCATTGCGACGATTGCCGACGCGGTACCGCTCGTCGGCGAGAACCGCGTGTTTGCCAGGCTGGGACTGGAAGGTCTGCGCGATCCTCGCAATCCCGGACTGCGCGCGCTGCTTTCGGCCTGCCAGATCGACGGCTCTCGTCCGCTGAGTGCGGGCGACATCGGCTTTCGGGTCGCGCCCCGCTTGAACGCCGCGGGACGCATGGATGTGGCGGAACGCGTGATCGCTCTGTTCACCGAGAAGGACGAAGCCCGGGCCGCTGAGATGGCTTTGCGTCTTAACGAGTTGAACGGCGATCGCCAACTGGAAGAGCAGAGGATTCTGGAAGAGATTTATCTCCTGATCGACACGACTCCAGAGTGGAAGGACGCGTATACGCTGGTGGTTGCGGGAGAAAACTGGCATCGCGGTGTAATTGGCATCTGTGCCACGCGCGTGGTTGAGCGCTACCATCGGCCAACCTTGATCTTTTCCTGCGAAAACGGAGAAGCCCACGGCTCCGGCCGCTCCATCTCGGCGTTTCATCTGCTCGATGCGCTGGAGTCGTGCCCCGAGCTGTTCACCCGCTTCGGGGGACATGCTCACGCCGTGGGATGTGCCCTACCCGTCGAGCGCCTGCCCGAACTGCGAGCGCGGCTCGAGGCATACGCCCGGCAGCGCCTCGTACCCGAAGACTTTGTTCCAGTTCTGGACTATGACGGTGAAGTCAGGCTAGACGACATCGATCAGAGATTTTGGGAGTCGTTGGTCAAGCTGGAGCCCTTCGGTTCCGGCAATCCCACGCCGGTATTTGTGGCACGTGGCGCCAGGTTAGTGCAGCCGCCGCGCACCCTCAAGGAGAAGCACGTCAAGTTGCGCGTCGTTCCCGACAGTCAGGGAAATGGCAAGCAGCAGCGAGCACAGGAAGTTGTGGGCTGGCGCATGGCCGAGCGCGCCACCCGGGAATCCCTCGTACTCGGCGATAGACTTGACCTTGCGTTTACCGTCGACTACAACACCCATCCTGACTTCGGAGGCATCCAATTAACGCTGGCCGATTTTGTTCGTTGTTCGCCGGTAGGTGCACCCTCATCCGCTGAGGTTACAAAGGCTTAACTGCCTTTACTTGGGCGTCAGAGAGGCGATAGTATTCACCGACAATGGAGGCTGCGGTCCAACACATTTGCAGTAATTGCGGCAATCCCCTGCTAGCTGACGGCAAGTTCTGTCTGTTCTGCGGTGACGTATTGACCGAAGCTGCGGAGAAGCCGGCTGCCCGAAAGCCCACCGCAACCCCGGCGGCAAATGGGGCACCCCAATGGCCCCCGGAATACGCAGGATTCTGGCTGCGCGTCTGGGCGGGAGCAGTCGATGTCACCCTTGAGGCACTGGCCGCACTCCTGGTGACTCTCATCGTCGGATATACCGTGAAGCTGATCATTTCCCGCTCGGGCGTCAGTCCGATCACGGGTTCCTACCTTACGGGCATTGCCTTTATCGCGGTCCTCACCATAGGTGGATGGCTTTACTCCGCCTTCAGCGAGAGCTCAAAATGGCGCGCAACCATCGGCAAGCGAATCATTGGGCTGCAGGTCGTCAACGCCTCGGGAGGTCAGCTCACCTTCGGCCAGGCGAGCGTTCGCCACTTCATGAAGTTCCTCTCACTCTTCACGGCAGCAGTCGGTTTCATGATGGCCGGTTGGACCAAGCGCCGCCAGGCACTCCACGACATACCGGCAGACTGCGTCGTCATCCGCGTCGCGCAACCTTCCCTCTCGCTCTTCGGAAAACATGCCTAAGCCGTTTGTTCTCGGCCGAATTCTCAGCGTAAACTCGCATTCAGATGTTCCAGAATATTGCTCAGGTTCGCAAGTGGCTGGTAGGCAGCGCGGTTGGTCTTCTCGTCATTGTTACGGCTTCCTACTATGTTGCCAAACTCAAAGTGAAACCCACGCTGCACACGGTGCCACAGAAGCTCGGCATCGACATCCAGCAGACCAGCGAGGGCTTCACGCTTTCGAAATCCGAAGGTGGACGCACCCTCTACACCATCCGGGCTTCCAATGCCGTCCAGTTCAAGAAGGGCGGCCATGCCGATCTGAAGAACGTACACATCGTTGTCTACGGCAAGGCACACGACCGTTTCGACCAGATCTATGGCAATGAGTTCACCTACGATCCGGAGAGCGGGGACGTCAATGGAATCGGCGAAGTGCATATCGACTTGCAGGGTTACGCGGAAGGTCCTACCAAACCCGATCAGGCGCCGCCCGACGAGCTGAAAAATCCCGTCCATATCGTCACGAGCTCCTTGAAGTTCAATCAGAAGACGGGCCAAGCCTCTACGGACGAAGAGGTACAATTCCACACGCTTCAGGCGTCCGGTACCGCAAAGGGCGCCTTCTACGACTCCAACACAAATCAGTTGCAGTTGAAGTCCGACGTGCACATCGTCACGACTGGTGATAACGCGGCAGATATCACTGGGGACAGCGGTTACATTCAGAAGGACCCGCGCGAGGCGGTGTTGCTGAATGCGGCCATCTACCAGACCGACCGCACCTTGACGGCCGACAAGCTGACCATGCTGTTTGAGCCCGACAACACCATTCAGCATGCTCAGGCCGACGGCCACGTCAACATTGAAGTGCGTGGCGATACGATTGTCGACATCACCGGCCCGCGTGGCGATCTGAACATGGGTCCTCAAAACGCCATCGTCCAGGCGATCGTCTCAGGCGGGGCGAAGTACAACACGCGTGGTGAAAACCTGAGCCACGGCTCGGCCGACACCTTCGTTCTCGACTTCGAAGCCGAGAATCAGCCCAGGTTCTTCCATATGGTAAAGAACGCCCGCATGCGTCAGGAACCACAGCCCGGTAAGCCGGGTTCGCCCGGGCAGCCCATGGAAGTCGTTGCCGACAGGCTCGACTTTGTTCTGGAAAACGGCAACGAGCTTAAGACAGGCGACACCGTGGGGAAAGCACAAATCACCATTTTCCCGGCGCCTCCGGCGGCCAAGTCGGCTAAGGCGGTCGCCAAATCGGGGCAAGACTTCGGCTCCGCCAACGCTACAACCGTGGCTACGGCCGGCAGGTTCCACGCCACGTTCGGCGAAGAAAATCGCATGCAGACCCTCCATGGCTCGCCCGACGTGCACATTGTCTCAACTTCGTCCGGCGAGCCTGACAAAACCAGCACGTCGCAGGATCTTGACGTTGACTTCGCACCCGACGGAGGGGTTGAGAAGCTCATCCAAACCGGAGACTTCCAATACCACGAACCTTCGCTCAAGCCCGACACCGGTGGACGCGCCATGTTTGCCGACGAGGCAACCTATACCCCCGCTGACCAAATCCTGGTGCTGGAGCGTTCTCCCCGTGTGATCGATAACGGCACCACAACAACCGCTGATGTCGTCCGCTTGAACCGTCAGACGGGCGAGGCCGTTGCCGACGGTAATGTCAAGACGACCTATAGCGACCTGAAGCCCCAACCCAACGGGGCTCTGCTCGCCTCCTCCGATCCGGTCCATGTGACTGCGCTGCACATGACCTCGAAACAGCAGCCGGGCGTCGCCCACTACTCCGGGAATGTCCGTCTCTGGCAGACCAGCAACGTGGTTCGTGCCCCCTTGATTGATTTTGACCAGCAAAACCGGACAATCCTGGCACATGCCGACACAGCCCAGTCCGTCTCCAGCTTGTTTGTGCAGCAGGGGAAGGACGGAAAGCTCTCGCCCGTAGACGTAACCGCCGACAAACTAACCTACGTCGACACTGACCGCAGGGCCCGCTACACGGGAAATGTACTGGCAAGAGGAACGGACGGCACAATCACAGCCCAACAAATCGACGTGTATCTGAAACCGGCGGACTCAGCAAATGGAAGCCCAGAAGCCGCACCCAAGCCTTCCCAGGCCGCCCTGCCGGGTTCCGAGGGCCCCAGCAGGATCGACCACATGGTCGCAATCGGGAAAGTGATCGTCACCGAACCGAACCGGCGAGCCGTGGGAGACCGGCTGGTCTACACAGCGGACGATGGGAAGTATTACCTAACCGGGAAAACCGCTAGCATTTTTGATGCCGAACACGGCACCGCATGGGGCGATTCGTTGACTTTCTATAGTCGCGATGATAGGGTTCTGGTAGAGAGTAAGCAGTCTCCACCCACCGTAACTCGTGCTCGTATCACGAAGTAAATGCAGACTTTAGCGGCTGATGAGATCGGGAAAAGTTACCGCGGACGAAGGGTCGTCAACGGCGTCAGCTTTCACGTAAAACAAGGTGAAGTAGTGGGGCTTTTGGGCCCGAATGGAGCCGGAAAGACCACCAGCTTCTACATCGTGGTTGGGCTCATTCCCACCGACACCGGGCGCGTAGTCATCAATGATCAGGAAATTACCGATGTTCCTATGTACCTTCGGGCGCGGAACTTCGGCATCAGCTACCTGCCGCAGGAGCCGTCGATTTTCCGGAAGCTCACGGTGGAGGACAACATCCTTGCGGTTCTGGAAGCGCAGCCCATCTCCTGGCACGAACGCCGTGAACGCATGGAGTCGCTCATCGACAAGCTCAGCTTGGGAATTATCCGGAAGAATCGCGGCTACGCTTTGTCGGGTGGGGAGCGTCGCCGGGTCGAGATTGCACGTTGCCTGTGTATATCCCCGGCATTCATATTGCTCGATGAGCCGTTTTCGGGCATCGACCCCATCGCCGTACTTGAGCTTCAAAAAATCATCGCCGACCTCCGGGCAAGCGGCATCGGGGTTCTGGTCACCGACCATAACGTGCGCGAGACTCTGTCGGTTACCGATCGCGCCTACATCATTAACGAAGGCAGGATCTTCCGTGCCGGCACTCCCGAGCAACTTGGCAACGACCCCGAAGTGAAGCGGGTCTACCTCGGTGAGAGCTTTTCCATGGTTTAGGTTTAGAATTTTCTCAGGAGGGGTCGGGCCCTAGAGGTTCCGCTGTCATGGTCTTACTGCAGCCCAAGCTGAGTCTCCGCGTATCGCAGAAGCAGATTCTGACCCCTGGGCTCGTGCAGATGGTGAGTGTCCTCGCCCTCAACAAGCTTGAGTTGGCGGACATGATCACCGCGGAATTGACCGAAAATCCGGTTCTGGAGGAGTTGGAGAACGCCGTTCCCCTGCTCGACGAGGTCTCAGCGCGCGAAGAGAAGATGGATCGCGATAGTTCGGCTGCCGTCCTCGAAGAACCTCCTAAGCCGGCGGAAGAGAAAGATCCCTTTGAAGAGATCGATTTTGGAACCTTCTTCTCTGAATATCTCGATCCTGGTCTTCGCACCCCCATCGAGATGGAGGACAGTGAGAAGCCGTCGTTTGAGAACTTCCTCTCCAAGCCGACGACTCTCGCAGATCACCTGCTCTGGCAACTAGGCTCCTTGCATGTGAACGAGGACGTCTATCGCGCCGCCGAACTGGTCATTGGCAATCTCAACGAAGATGGCTACCTGATTGCCACCGAAGACGAACTGCTCGGCCTGATGGAATACGAGCCCTCCGCCGCTGGTTGGGAAGCCGGCACTGCGGAAGAGTCTTCCACGGCAATCCAGCCGCAGTCGGCCGTCCACGACAATGGGTTCCAGCCGACCGCGGCTACGGTAGTCCCCAGCGAGCCCGCTCTACCCGCTATCGATTTATTACCGGAGGCCACCGTACCTTCGAGTGAGCCTCGCCCCTCGTTGGTCCCTCCACGTACGGAACCGTCGCGGGTTCCTTTCAGCCGCGACGCCCTGAGGGAAGCGGTCGACATTGTTCGCCAGATGGATCCCATTGGCGTCGGAGCGCGCGATCTTCGCGAGTGCCTGCTGGCTCAGCTCCGCCATCTGAAGACCATCGAGCGCAAGAACGGCAATGGCAACCATATTGCCGAAAAAGAAGCCATCGACGACGCAATCGTGATGGTCGACCAGCATCTGCATACGCTGCAGAATAAGAATTTCAAAGATGTCGCCAAAACCATGGGTCGTCCGCTGGAAGCCGTCATGGCGGCGATGGGGTTTATCCGGACCCTCGATCCACGGCCCGGTCTGCGTTACAACAAGGTCGAGACCCGTCTGATTGAGCCCGACGTAGCCTTTGTTAAACAGGGCGACGAATTCATTGTTGTGATGAACGATGAAGAGATTCCGCAGTTGCGCCTGAACCCCGCCTATCGTCGGCTGTTGCATCGCGACGCCGCCGAAAAGGACGTTCGCAACTACGTCAAAGAGCGTTACAAATCGGCCATCCAGCTCATTAAGAACATCGAGCAACGCAAACAGACCATCTTGCGCGTTTGCTACTCGATTCTCGCCCGCCAGCGCGATTTTCTCGATCATGGCATCGATCATCTGAAGCCCATGATGATCAAGGAAGTTGCCGAGGAGATCGGCGTGCACCCCTCGACCGTGAGTCGGGCAGTGGCCAATAAATACGCGCACACACCGCAAGGCGTCTTCGAATTACGCTACTTCTTCACTGAGAGCGTGAACGGCCCGGAAGGGGGTGGCACATCGCTGCTCATCCTGAAGCGTCGCGTCAAGAAGCTGATCGAAGAAGAAGATCCCGCCAGGCCGTTGACGGACGAGCAGATCACCCGCATCCTCCAGTCGCAGGGCATCCAGGTCACTCGCCGCACGGTCGCGAAGTATAGAGAAGATATGCGCATCCCGAGCACCCACCAGCGCAGACAAAAAGATTAGCGGCTGTAAACGGCCCTGCCGGATTCGCACGCGTTTCTTTTAGGCCTGCGAGCACCATCCGGGTGAGCCGGCAACGTGAAGAACACCGCTGCCCAGGTAACCATCAAATAATCAGGCGGCGGTGAGGAGGGAGCTCAATGAACGTAGAGTACCTGGCAAGACAGTACGAAATCACTCCCGCCGTTCGTGACGAGGTCGAATCGGGCCTCGGCAAACTGACCCGAATCCTGGGGGAAAACTTCAAAAGCAAAGTCATCCTGACCGTCGAAAAGCATCGCTATATCGCCGAAATCACGGTCAAGCGCCGCCGCGGCCACATCGTAGGACTGGCCGAGGCGACCGACATGGTCGCCGCCGTCAACCGGGCCCTGGAACACATCGAAACCCAGGCGCTGAAAAGCAACGGACGCCGTCGGGCCACGCATCGCAAGCCGAAAGACAAGAGCTGGACAACTCCGGTGGAAGCCGAGCCTGAAACTCAGATCTCGGTCGGCGCCAGTGCCGCCACCGCCGTTCCCGTGGTGGTGCACAAGTTCCCCTCCATTGCCCGCACTACGGAGGCGCATCTGGTGAAGTCGAGCGACTCCATTGCGATGCGTCCCATGACTATCGAAGAGGCGGTCAAGGAATGCGAGTTTCGCGATCGTGATGTCTTCGTATTTCGCGACGGCAAAGGCCGTGTCAAGGTCCTGCACCGCCGTAAGGACGGGAAGATCGAGCTGATTGAAGTTCCCTAGCGTCACTGCTGAGCCCGGAACGTAAGAAGGGGACACCGGAAAGTGTCCCCTTCGACCTTGGTACTGCAAACTTTACGCCGAGCATCGAAGCTCTGGCTGGTTCAGTGCCCTGTTGCGGAAATCATGCGGCGTGGTTGCCGTCTTTGTACGGGTCGCCGACGAATACGAAAGGATACTTTTTCAAAGCCTCGACGTCTTTTGCCTCGGCATACTTCTCAACTTCTTCCATCAGCTTGCTGACTTGATCCTTGGGCATGCCCTTGGTGGCCTGCCAGAATTTGTTGGGGAAAAACCAGATGCGCTCGCGGTGATTAATCTCGGGGGTATGATCTGCTTCGACCTGCATTTTTACTCCTCCCACACTGTCAGATACCTGATTTGGGGCCGACGCGTGAGCGTTTGACTGAGTGACTGGGTGAACTTGAAGCACATCTAGTATCCCAGACGCCACCAGCAAAAGTAAACATGTCTGTTGGATGCTGGCGATGCGCTTTCGGTTCAGGGCGGGAAATTGCTCCAAGTCCTCTCCGTTGTTCGATTTGCGAATCCACGGAAACTCGGGATCACACCGTAGTGCCCCGACCGCAAGAAGGCTGCCTGTGGAAAACGTAAACGCCCAGCTGCCCCGCCAATTGATTGAGTGGTAGTGCCCCCGCTAACGGTTAAAAATCATCCCGCGGAATATGCATCGTGTACGCACACGATAAGGACGGCAGCTTAGCGAAGTCGGCCTTAAATTAAATACCACAATGTGGGATATCGATAGAAGCAGTGCGGCGACCAGGGCAGGAGCCCGGGGGCCGCAATGTGCCGCCTGGAAATTTCGCTCAGGGTCCCTAATGAGTATTCTAGCCCGGCGGACGTATAGGGCTCACTGCGCATGACAACAGTGCAGGCATGCAGTCCTACGTTGTGGGAGATATGAGAACCATCAACTCACGGCGACCGTGCCGGGTTACGCTACTTCGGTTTCGTCTTCCTCAGAAACTGTCTCGGACCCGATGGCCGCAGCCGCGAATGCCTGCTCTAAATCGGCGACCAGGTCACCGGGGTCTTCGATGCCAACTGAGATTCGCACCAGGTCACACGGTAGTTCGCGCAGTTCGCCCACCTCGGGAGGAACACTCGCGTGCGACATGCAACCTGGAAGGCTGATCGTGGAATTGATGCTTCCGAAGCTCACACAAATGCTGAACATGCGAGTTGCTTCGGCGATCCGTCGGGATACTTCCACCGACCCGGTGGTGAAACTCAACACCGCGCCTGCACCTCGTGCCTGCTTTCGCTGCAGCAGATGTCCCGGCGATGTGGTAAGCCCGGGGTAATTCACCGAAGCCACTTGAGGATGGGCCTCCAGCCACTCCGCAATCACTTGCGCGTTCTTCTGCTGGCAAT